>Ga0181535_10000551_pt1 | contig 54872 bp, 51 predicted proteins | sample PEATcosm2014_Bin_44_FD_119774 | JGI IMG/M metagenome (GOLD analysis project Ga0181535, IMG submission 119774) | Peatland microbial communities from MTU Mesocosm Facility, Houghton, MI, USA - PEATcosm2014_Bin17_30_metaG | ecosystem: Environmental > Terrestrial > Soil > Wetlands > Peat | place... | reverse complement strand
TGTACTATAATAAAGACATGAAAAAGCTTGACGAAGTAATAGAGAGTTTAAAAGAGCTTGAGCCTGAACTGGCCGATAAATACAAGGTGAAAAGCCTTGCTGTGTTTGGTTCGTTCGCAAGAAATCAGCAGGTGGAAAACAGTGATATTGATATACTTGTGGAATTTTCCGGTCCTGTGGGTTTTGAATTCTTCAGGCTGCAAAGATTTATTGAAGAAAAACTCGGGATTAAAGTTGACCTTGTAACAAAGGATGCCATAAAACCCGCAATAGAAAAGAACATACTGAGGGATCTTGTCCGTGTCTGAAAGAGACCACAATCTTTATGTAACCGATATTATCTAATCAGTTGAAAATATCTTCGAATACACCTCCGGAATGGACGAGTCGAAATTTAGCGCGGACAAAAAAACAATAGATGCTGTTGTCAGAAATTTTGAAATAATAGGCGAGGCCGCCAATAAGCTGCCTGATGAAATTAGAGTGAAAGCTTCCGAAATACCCTGGAGGGATATTATTGATTTTAGGAACAGAATAGCGCATGAATATTTCGGCATCAGCGTTTCAATAGTCTGGCAGATAATCATTAAAGAATTAAAACCATTGAGTGATAATATTAAAAAGTTAAAAATCACCTGAGCATATATTTCAATCCGCGCTTTATAAACTAAAAGTTATCTAAAATAATAGGTTTTATTGTATTTGGATCATTAAACAGTTGATAAGTTTGTCTTTTATATCGAGCCGGGCAGGGAGAAATCGTTTGGTTGCATATATTTAAATTTCCTGATGTCTAAGCTGCTTACCATGATCAATTTTGACGGCAATGCTTTTTATAAAAAAATACAAATTGTATTAAAAACAATACAACCCACTTCATAAAACTTCAAAAGTAATGCTTAAAACCAGCGATCGCATCTTATTTATATGGCGATTTGTTTGGCATGTTAATTGCTATATATAATCATGTAAAAGATTCCCATGGTAGGGAGTGTAGAAAATTACAATAATAGGACTTATGAAGTAAAATACATCAGGAGGCATTTGAAATGGCAAAAAAAGTAGTGGACAAAGAGAAAAAGGAAACAGAAAAAAGGATGCGTAAGCATTATATTCTGGAAAAGAAGCTGGTCGGCAAATCCACACCGAAAGATGTCGTCAGGTTCGGCGGAGTTGCGACACCCGAGACTATTTTATTCGCCTTGCATGAGGTAAAAAAACTCATGGGTTATGAAGAAGGCAATGAATACATGTATAAGATAGTTGTCGTTAAAAAGTAAAATTCAATCAGTTTTTTTGTCTCGTTAAAGGGAAAACGGAAATGAAAAAAGCAATAGTTTGTGTAATTTCTATATCTATTTTTATATCCATATTCATGTCAACAATTGCCGCAATCTCTCCGGTTATGCCGAATGCGCCCGTTGATTATTCCGGGCTCGTATACGTGCCCGGAGGCACATTTACTCAAACCGACGGAATAAACAGTTTCAGCCACACGATATCAACTTTTATGATCGGAAAATACCAGGTTACTTATGACCTGTGGTACTGCGTGTATCAATGGGCCGTCATTAACGGTTATACTTTTCAGAATGCCGGCACCGAAGGAAACGATGAAACCGCCGGAGCCGCGCCGACTGCGGGAAAATATAAACCTGTAACAACGGTTAACTGGCGGGATGTCATTGTATGGTGCAATGCGTTGAGCCAGAAAACAGGGTTGTCTGCCGTATATTTTTCGGATGCGGGATTTACGACACCCATTAAAAGCTCGGCAAGCGGGTCGTACGGAAGCAGTGTGAATGCGACGGCAGGAAGTTTTGATGATCCGTTTGTGAATTGGAAAGCAAACGGATACAGGCTGCCGACGGAAGGTGAATATCAATACGCCGCGAGCTATAAATGCCATGCAGGCTGGGCTCCATATACATGCGCAAGCGGCACAGCAACGGCGGGCCGTATGGATGAAATAGAAACGGCGCTTGCGGCGATTTACAGCGCCGATTGCAGTACTGCGCAGGCAGTGGGCGGTAAAACGGCGAACGCGCTTGGCATTTACGATATGTCCGAAAATGTATGGGAGTGGTGCTGGGATTGGTATGGGACTTATCCGGACATTTCTGAAACGGATTATACGGGACCCGCGAGCGGTTCCGGCCGCGTAAAGCGGGGTGGAAGCTATTTCAGCGGCGCGGGCTACCTCGAATTGGACGGCCGCGGCAGTGATTTTCCGTATGACACGTATGACGACTACGGTTTTCGTTTTGTGAGGATTAATTAGCAACGTTATAATAATTTATTTCGGATATCATTTTTATGTATAGCTTACAATTATACAAGTGGAAAAAAGTCAATAATTTCAAGATTACAGATATTCAAAAATTCCGGCTTATTGTGTATCTTTATGACTGTAAGAAAACGCAGCGCGGTCTCTACGGCGCTGACCAATTTTGCGGGGGGTGGTGTTTCATGAAAGTCACGGAAGTGAAGATTTTTCAGAGGAAGCCCGAAGAGACAACGGACCAGAAACTGAAAGCCTACGCGAGCATTGTTTTTGACGATGCATTCCTGGTAAGGGGCTTGAAGGTCATCGACGGAAAGAAAGGGTTGTTCGTCGTAATGCCGAGCAGGAAATTATCCGATGGCACTTACAAGGACATCGCACATCCGCTTGACACGGAAACAAGGCACACGATAGAAAAACTTGTGCTGGATAAATTCCATGAGTCAACGCCGGAGCTTGTTAAGGCTGTATAATCAGTTAAAAATTATTACAATACCCTACCCTTAAATGTGGAGGGAAAGAACGGGAGAGGAATGGAATCGTTCCTCTCCTTTATCTTTTTACGCAAGCAAAGCGAAACGGTTGACTTAAGAAGACCGCCGTGTTAGTATGTTGTTGTAATAAACCGCTTTTTCAGGGGAAGTGCCTGTGAGAATCAGGCCGCTGTCGCGCAACGGTAATGCGGAAGGAATTATTCCGCGAGCCCGGTCCACTGGAAAAGAGGTGCAACACCTTCGCGTAAAGGGAACATTGGGGATGTCATAACCCGGCGAAGGCCGGGTTTTTTTATTTTATATGGACAATTCAGGAGGCAGGGGTTGCATATCTATCTTGTACGCCACGGCGAGACCGACTGGAACACCAGGATGCTTTTTCAGGGCCATACCGACATACCCCTGAACAAAACCGGCATATCCCAGGCAAAACACATTGCCGGCGAGCTGAAGAATAAAATGATAGAGGCCATAATATCCAGCGACCTTAAAAGGGCCGTCCAGACCGCGGATGAGATACGCAAAGTCGCCCTGAAGGACTGCAGGGTGGAGCGCAATAAGGGGCTGCGCGAGAGGGATTACGGCAATTTTGAGGGCAAAAGCTACAACCTCTACAGCGCAAATATGCCCGGTTTCACCGGCGAAAAAGACGGGAAATTTTTCGCCAGGGTGAACAGGACTTTCAGGGCCATAATTAAAAAATATGAGGGCAAGAACATCGCCATTGTGACGCACGGCGGCGTTGTCAGGCAGATGGCGGCATTTGTGCTCGGCCTGAAAAATTACGGCAGGCTGCGCATATATAACGCCTCGTTATCCGAGATATATTACGACGAGAAAAAAAAGGCGTTTTTTCTCCTACTTTTGAATTCCATCTCGCACCTTCCGGAAAAGGAACGTAATAAAATACAATATCACATAAAAGGAGTCTGATATGAAAGGTTTGATACAGGTATATACAGGCGACGGCAAAGGCAAGACCACGGCCGCCATAGGCCAGGCTGTGCGCGCGGCGGGCGCCGGGAAGAAAGTTGCTTTTTTCCAGTTTTTCAAGGGCGGTAAATTCCCGGTTTCCGAGGAAAAGATATTGCAGGGTATCGGTAACATTCATTATGAACGGTTCAAAGAGACGACGCCACTATTTGACAGGACCATTAATACGCAGGAGCTTGCATTGCATGCCTGGGCTGACATGGAGGCCGTCAAAGAGGCAATAATATCGGAAAAATACGACATGATAATACTCGACGAGATAATTCACGTGCTGAATCACGGCATCATGGACGAAAATTTTTTCATAAGCATGATAAAAGTGGCGGCGGCGAAAACGAATTTTGTCCTGACAGGAAGGGGTGCGTCAAAGCGGCTTATAAAATGCGCCGATTTGGTCACCGAGATGAAATCCGTGAAACATCCTTTCAAAAAGGGAATAAAGGCCGGAAGGGGAATAGAATTTTGAAAAAAACATTTTTTACAATATTGCTCGCGGCCGCGGCGTTTTGCATTCATGCGGAGATAATTACCGACGACGTGGGGCGCAAAGTGGATGTAAACACACCCGTGGAATCCATCGTGAGCCTGTCGCCGGCCGACACCGAGATAATTTACTGGATGGGGCTGGAGTCCAGGCTTGTGGCCGTATCGACAAACTGCGATTATCCCCGCGCCACAAAAGAGCTCGACAAAGCCGGGTCGTTTTTAAATCCCGACATAGAAAAGATAACCTCCTATAAACCCGACGTCGTAATATCCGGCGGCGGCATACAAAAGAAGGCCATTGAGAAACTTGAAAAACTAAAGATACCCGTGCTTGTGCTTTATCCAAAGGATATCGACAAAGGGCTCATAAAGGACATGGAAACAATAGGCGGTTTGGCCGGCGACATAATGAACGTCAAGAAAAGGATACTCGAATACAGGCGGTTTTTAAGCGACGCCTCGGCCGAGAGCGATTTCAAGACCCTTAAGGTTTACATGGAAGTGTGGGGACAGCCTGTAATGGCGGTTGGCGGGAAATCATTCATAAACGACGAGCTGAAACTGGCGGGCGGGAAGAATATTTTTTACAAATCCAGATCCGAATACCCAAAGATAACCCCGGAGGATGTTGTGAAGCTAAACCCGGATGTGATAATACTTTTATACAAGCCGGAGAAAAATTTCAAGGAGAGGGCTTATTTCAAGCTCACAAAGGCTGGAAAAAAAGGGGACATTTACGTGCTGGACAACCCCGACACGGTGTTAAGGGCCGGACCCAGGATACCCGCGGGAGTCAAGCAGATAAAGGACATTCTGGAAAGGTCGGAGTATAAATGACAAAAAAGGCGGTTTTGTATTCATCGGCGCTGTTCATACTGCTCGCGGCCTGCTTTGCCGGGGCGCTGTGCCTTGGAAGCGCGCCAATAGCTCCGGTTGACGTTTTCAGGGCCATGACCAACGGCGGCGACGGCCAGACAATAGGCATCATAAACCAGATAAGGCTGCCACGCGCCCTCTTTGCCGCGCTCGTGGGCGGCATGCTCGCCTTAAGCGGCGCGCTTTTGCAGGCGCTCTTAAAAAACCCGCTTGTGGACCCGTTTATCACCGGCATTTCATCGGGAGCCGCATTCGGCGCGGCGTGCGCCATAATGGCCGGAGCGTCTGGATTGCTCGCGCCTTCCATGGCAGGGGCGGCCCTTGCCATGTTCATTGTTTACAGGATATCGCTCTCTGCAGGGGTTTTAAACCTCATCAGGCTCCTGCTTGCGGGCGTGATGATGGGTTCATTTTTTTCTTCGCTCATAATGCTGCTCAACGCCCTTTTTTCAAAGGACCTAATAAAGGTGGTCTTCTGGCTAATGGGCGACCTTTCAAACATAAATCCCGGACTGCTTTTATACAGCGCAATCGCGCTTTTTGCCGCAATCGGCGTGGCCATGTACTTTGCCAACGACCTTAACATCCTCACCACGGGCGAGGACGAGGCACGGAGCATGGGCGTCAAAGTCGAGATGATAAAGGCGGTTTATTTTTCCATCGCAGGTATATTGACGGCCATATCCGTCGCCTTGAGCGGCGTGATAGGATTTGTCGGCTTGATAGTGCCGCACGTGGTAAGGGCCGTGGTCGGGCCGGACATGCGGCTCATGATACCCTGTTCGTTCCTGGCCGGGGCCATATTTTTGCTGGCATCCGACACCCTGGCGCGGACGGCATTTCTGCCATCGGAGATACCAGTGGGGGTAATTACCGGCCTCATGGGCGTACCGGTCTTTATTTATTTCATGATGAAAGGCAGGACGCAATAAATGCATTTTTTGACGGCAAAAAATATATGCTATTCCTACGGGGCCGGGCAGTTCTCCGTGAAAAACATTAATTTCAGCCTGATGCAGGGGGAGACGCTGGCCATGATAGGCCCCAACGGTGCGGGAAAATCCACGCTCATGAGGATATTATCCGGTCTGCTCAAAGGATATGCAGGCGAAGTTTCGATCCTGGGAAACGACGTTAAAAAGATGGACGGCATGGCAATGGCAAGGCTTGTCTCATACATAGCCCAGTCGTCGGAACAGGCCTTTAATTTTACCGTGGAAGAGATAGTGGCCATGGGCAGGAGGCCTTACATAACCCCGGGCGGTGGTTTAAAACCCGGGGATATCGAGGCGGTTAAAAGCGCCATTGAGTCGATAGGGATATACGAAAAAAGGTCTGCGAAATATTCCGCCTTGAGCGGCGGCGAAAAAAGGATGGTTTTGATAGCGCGTGCCATAGCCCAGGATACCCCGGCTGTATTCATGGACGAACCCATGACATTCCTTGACATCCAGCACCAGTCCATGCTCATGGAGGCCATAACCGGAATGAACAGGTCGGGCAAATCCGTTCTCCTGATATCGCACGGCATCAACCTGGCCTCGGAATACGCCTCGCGCGTGGCAATCATGAAGGACGGGTCGATCATGGCCACGGGCACTGCAAAGGAATGCATAAATCCGGAGAACATAAGGCTCATATACGGCTTTGATAATTTCGACATCGCGGACAACCCGCGCACGGGCAGGCCTAATATTTTCATGGCCCCGGAAAATAAGGAAGAAACAAAGAACGGCATGGCAATATAATACAAACGGAGGAGATACGATGAAAAGAACATTTTATGCAATTATCCTGGCGGCCGTTGCGGCCGGGGCAATACTGGCTTTTTCCGCGGATTTCAATACGGCAGCTTCGCAATACAACGCACAGAGGTCCTCGGCCAACATTGCCCAGCAGAACGCCAACGGCATTTCGCAGCAGCCCGTGCCGCCGTCGAAACCGCCGGCGCCGCCCGCCCAGCAGGCTGCGGCCCAGCCCGCCGCGGCAAAAGTGGACGACGTGGTCGTGACCGCGGATAGGATGCCCGAGGAGATAGCCATGGTGGCAAGGAACATCGACGTCATAAAGGCCGCGGACATCAAAAATTCCGGCATGCAGAATATAGACGATATACTGGGGACAATAAACGGCATTATCATCCAGCAAAACGGCGGATACCAGGGATTATCCGAAGTTCTCGCGAGAGGGGCGCCTTCGAACGAGACACTTGTCATGATAGACAACATTCCCGTAAACGACATTATGACCGGCGGCGCAGACCTTTCGATGCTCGATGTTGCCACTATACAGAGGCTCGAGGTGATAAAGGGCGGCTTATCTTCGGTTTACGGCGCCGACGCCTCGGCCGGGGTCATAAACCTCATTACGGGCTCCAAGGACCCGAAGCCCTTTTCCGGTATGGCCGAATACGGCTCATTCAATTACCAGAAATACACCCTCGGCTCCGATTATAAAATACTTGGCATAACCTACGCCGCCTCGGCGGTTGAAGAGCGCAGCGACGGGTATGTGGCAAATTCCGATTTCATGAAAAGGGAAGCCAACCTGAAACTGCAGTTCAAGGGGGACCTGCTTGATTCGACCCTTACCGGGTTTTATTTTAAGAGGACAATGGGCGTGGCATTCGGGCCATCGGGCCCCGACCTTTATTCGCGCGAGACCGACGAGAATTACAACCTTGGCATAGACGAGAAATTCAACGTGGGGCCCATAAAGGGGACCGTGAGCGGTTACATACGCTCGGAAGACCTGGCCTACCAGGACCCTTCATACGGCACGGATTCCAGGAATATAAAAAAGGATTATGAAAGCAACGTGATGTTCTCATACGACGAGGGTGGAGGTATATCAATGGTAACGGGATATGAATCCGACCTCAAGGACGTCAAGGCCCCCGAGATATTCGGGGAAAAGACGCTTTCGAACCAGGCGTCTTCCACGAGCCTGGCCGGGAAATTTTTGGGCGACACTCTGCTGGTCAACGGCGGCTTCAGGGCGGATTTCAATTCCGCCTACGGCAATACCACCAGCGAGGACCTGAGCCTTAAATACAAACTGCCGGACAGCGTGGAACTTCGCGCCATGTTCGACAAATCCTTCAGCGCACCGACCCTTGGCGACCTTTACACATACGAACAGGGCCCGTCGGGGCCGGGTTATTACATTATGGAGGGCAACCCGGACCTAAAGACGGAAAATTCCACGGACTACGAGGTCTCCATTTCCAAAAAAGACTCCGGGGTTAAAGAGAGCATGACATTTTTCAGGAACGACATCGACAATCTCATAGCGTGGGAAACCACCCCGGATTATGTGACAACGACGTCGGTCAACATCGGCAGGGCATCCATCACCGGCGCCGAGGCCAAGCTTGAGGTCAGCGTATCGGATTATCTCGCCTTCAACGCGGGATACACTTACATGAACGCCGTGGACGACGTGACGAAAGAGCCGCTGGCTTACAGGCCGGCAAACGAGGCGGACGCCGGGCTCACTATAACTTTTCCATTCAAGACAAAAATCAACGTGAACTGCAGGTACGAGGACATCAGGTACTATTCCGGCGCGGAGTTGAAGCCTTATTATCTGGTCAACGCGTCCATATCGCAGGAATTCAGCAAGAACATCACGCTCCACTTCAATATGGACAACGCGCTCAACAACACGACATACCAGGTAGTGAACAATTATGTCATGCCCGGCAGGACAATAAACGGGGGGATGAGCGTCGAGTTCTAAATTAAAAAGTCAAAAGGTAAAACCAAGAAGTGAAGGTAAAAGTCAAAAGGCAAAAGTCAAAGTCAATAAGTAAAGGCCCAAGGTAAAAAGGCAGGATGCATAAGTAAATGCCCATATTTTACAGGCTAAAAAATGATAAATTTCGTTAATTATATGTGAATTATATTGCCAAAACCATCCTGTTTTGTTATAATCAAATTTGATATTCATGTTGCTGTATACAAAACCCGGAATACGGTTTATTTTACGGGTGAATAATTTTATCAAGGAGGTCTTTGCATGGTATTAGGTGTGATTATCGGAGTCATTCTGCTCCTTCTTTTGATAGCTCTTGTGGTGCTTCAGGGAGTGATAGAATGGGGCGGTATCGATACGGATAAATGGTTTGGCGGCGAGAAAGCAAAGGACGCCGCGCCTTCGAAGGAAGACACGAAAAAAGTCTCGAAGCCTTTGGTAAAAACGGCCAGGCCCGCAAAACCGGCCAGACCGGCGAAAAAGAAAGGGGCAAAGAAATGATATTTGATTTTCTGCTTGGAATGTTCTCGAACGACATGGCCATCGATCTCGGGACGGCCACGACACTCGTATATCTGAAGAACAAGGGGATCGTATTGAAGGAGCCTTCGATCGTCGCCCTTTACAAGAACAGGGAAGTAATTGCCGTCGGAGAGGCCGCAAAGCAGATGGTGGGAAAGACGCCGGGCGATGTTTACGCGATAAGGCCGATGAAGGACGGGGTAATAGCCGATTTTAACGTGACCGAAAAAATGTTAAGATATTTCATAGTAAAGGTCCACAACCGCCACTCCATGGTCAACCCCAGGATCGCGATATCGGTCCCCAAGGGAGTAACTCCGGTCGAGAAAAGGGCGGTTAAGGAATCGGCCATCCAGGCCGGAGCCAGGGAAGTTTACCTTATCGACGAGCCGATGGCGGCCGCGATAGGAGCCGGGCTTCCAGTCGAGGATCCGGTCGGGCACATGGTCGTCGACATCGGCGGAGGCACCACTGAGGTAGCGGTCATCTCAATGGGCGGGCTCGTTGTGTTTAATTCCATAAGGACTGCAGGGGACAAGTTCGACGAGGCCATCATGGCTTACCTGAAAAAGGCTTACAACCTCCACATAGGAGAGCGCACCGCGGAACGCGTGAAGATAGAGATAGGCTGCGCGCAGAAACTCGAGGAGACGCTCGAGATGGACGTAAAGGGCTCGGACCAGACCACCGGACTGCCCAGGACCATAAGGGTCACATCGGATGAAATGGCAATCGCGCTCGAGGAGCCGATAACCAGGATCATAGACGGGATAAAATACACCCTCGAACAGACAAAGCCGGAGCTTGCCGCGGATATAATCGACAAGGGCATTGTTCTCACGGGCGGAGGCTCGCAGCTCAAGGCATTCGACCAGAAGCTCCGCGACGAAACCGGGGTGCCCGTGCACATCGCGGAGAACCCGCAGGATTGCGTCGTAACGGGCGCGGGCAAAATGCTTGAAGAGCAGCTCGACGTACTCCGCAGGCTTTCATTTGAGGGAGAAGAAAGCCTGATATAGGAAAATAATGAAAAGAAAAAACAAACCGAATTTAATACTGATATATGCCGTGGCTGCAGTCATCCTGCTCCCCGGCATATTTATTTTATGGAAAAAGACTGGATTTAATTTCCTGACCTCGGCGGTGGGCTCTGCGCAGAAAAAAGTCACGTCGTTCGTATCATACGCCGGCGGCTCTTTTCCTTCGGGCGGCGGCTACGTTATGCAGGGAAAAAAGGGGATAAAGATACTCGCCGAGCGTAACATGGAACTAAACTCCGAGAACAGCGAGCTTAAGGCCGAGAATGAAAAGCTCAGGAAGTCGGCGGCCTTAAGGCAGTACAGGGATTTCAAGAGCTCGGTCATATGCCAGGCAAGCGTTATCGGCGCGAACGACGACGGATTCATATATTATTACACCCTTGACAGGGGAAGCGACGACAATATCGGCGAGGGTGACGGCGTGGTCACCGAGGCCGGGGTAGTCGGCAGGATAGTAAAGGTCACGCCGCAGACCAGCATGGTGCAGCTCTTGACCGACACAAAGTCGAACATATCGGCAAAGGACGAGCGCAGCAGGGTGACCGGGATACTGGCGGGCGAAAGCTTTTCGGAGTGCTCGATAAATTACGTCCCCAAGGACCAGGACGTGAACGAAGGCGACATCATAGTAACCTCCGGGCTGGGCAAATCTTTCCCCGAGGGGATGAAGATCGGCAGGGTCATAAAGGCGGACAAAAAGGTCGAGGGGCTGTCGATGGACATCCGGGTGAAGCCCTTCGCGGATATTTTTTCCGTCGAGGAAGTCCTCATAGTAAAGAAAAGATAACCCCTAAAAGGGTTTAATAATAGGCAAGAAGGTGACCTTATCAGGAAGACTATTTTTTTGTGGCTCGCACTGGTGTCGGCCGCGGCGTTCGACAATTCGTCGTACGCGATATACAGCCATTTCCATTTTGCCGACTTTACGCTAATCGCGTGCGTCGCGCTTCTCATCAGGGAAAAGGTCTATACCGCATTTATTTTCGGCCTGGGCGAGGCCCTCATCCACGACGCGTTCCTCATGCCGTCGCAGGGTTTTTCCGTGATATCGCTTTTTACGGCCCTGCTGGCCGCATCCGCGCTGTGCATGAGCCTTTACAGGGAGAATTATTCAAGCCGCGTCATCATACTGGCCTCGGCTGAGATAATAAAAGAACTCACACGGACGGCGCTTGTTTTTGTCTATTATAATTCCATGAAAAAGTTCGTATTGCCGCCGGAAGTGCTCTTAAAGGCCGCATTTACCGTGACGGCGGGCGCGATCATATTCAAAATACTCGAGATAGATTTCGGAAGGCTGGTATCGTGGTTAAACCCCAGGATGATATTTCGGAAAAAATAAAAGGCGCGTACAAGAGCCTGGTCCGCGTGAACACGCTCGGATGGATATTCTCCGTCTGCGTGTTACTGCTGTTCCTGCGCGTATCATACCTGCAGATAATGAAGGGGAATTATTATAAAAAACAGTCCGACGAGAACTGCACCACCGTGGAAAAGATACCCGCGGCACGCGGCGAAATATACGACCGCAACTACGTGCCGCTTGTCGCCAACAGGCCCGCTTACACGTTCGGCATAATACCCAGGTATTTCGCCCAGAACCAGGACAGGAAAAAGGCCCTGGATTCGCTCTCCGCAATTCTTGACATGCCCGCCGAGGATATCGAGGCGAAGATAAGCAGGGGAGGCTCGGCCGCGAATTTTCTTTTGAGCCAGATACCGGTCAAGCGCAACATTTCCGAGAAGGAATTCGCCCTGCTTGAGGAAAAAAAGATAGAGATAAGCGGCCTGACCGTGACCCAGGAACCCATAAGGCGCTACGATTACAAGAACGTGGCCTCGCACATACTGGGTTACGTGGGCGAGATCGGCGACGACGAATTAAAATCCATGAAATACAAGGATACCAAGTCCGCGGGCGACATCATAGGCCAGACCGGCGTGGAGAACGTTTACGACGACATACTGCGCGGCGAGGACGGCCAGAAGCTCATTCTCACGGACGCCTCGGGCAAGCAAAAAGAGATAATAAAGACCATCCCGCCGAAACAGGGAAAGAACTTAGTCCTCACCATAGATTACCGCATCCAGAAATACGCCGAAAAACTCCTCGAGAAATATAATTTCAAGGGGTGCATAATAGTCCAGGACCCGCGCACCGGCGAGATACTCTGCATGGCCTCGAAACCCGATTACGACCTGGAATATTTTTCCGGCGGGGTGAACCCGCGCGAGTGGAAAAACCTTATGAGGAACAAGGCTTATCCGCTCACAAACAGGGCCGTACAGGGGCTTTATTCCCCGGGCTCCATTTTCAAGGTCGCCGTGGGAAGCGGGGCGTTGAACGAGAACGTCATAACGACGAAGGATTCCTTCCTTTGCGAGGGGATATACTGGATAAAAACATGGCCCTATAAATGCTGGAAAAGGGCGGGACACGGCTGGATGGATTTTTACCACGCTGTGGCCGAGTCGTGCGACATATATTTCTACAAGGTCGGCCTCAAGATGAAAGTGGAACTGCTAAACAAATACGGCACCATGTTCGGCCTGGGCGAAAAGACCGGCATCGACCTTCCGGGCGAAAAGGCCGGGCTAATGCCCAGCAGGGAATGGAAGCTGCGCGAGGACCGCTCGCCTTGGTTCCCGGGCAATACCGTAATGATGTCCATAGGCCAGGGTTACATAACGGCCACGCCGCTGCAGATCATGAACATAATGACGGTGATGGCAAACAGCGGGTTTGTGATGGTGCCGCACGTGCTGAAGGCCGTGACCCTCGACAACAGGCGCATAGAGTCCTCCTTCACGCCGAAAAAACTTTTCGAGCTCAGCGTAAAGCCGGACGTGATACACACCATGAACTCCGCTCTGAAACTCGACGTCATGACGCAGTACGGAACAGGCCACAAGGCGCACATCGAGGGGCTCTCCGCAGCCGGAAAGACCGCCACGGTGCAGAACCCGCACGGCGACAACCACGCCATGTTCGTTGGCTACGCGCCTTTTGAGAACCCGGAAATAGTCGTGTATGTGCTAATAGAGTTCGGAGGAGGGGGCGGAGAGGCTGCCGCGCCGCTCGCCGGGGACATATTTGAATTTTATTTCAAAACATTGAGGGACAAATGAGGTTAAGAATAGCTTTCATAGACAGGCTCAGGGAATATTTCAGGAATTTCAACATGGTGCTGTTGATATGCATGGCCCTGCTTATGTGCGTGGGCGGCGCGGCCGTTTACAGCGCCACGGGCACTTCGGGAAACCCGTTCTTCGCAAAACAGCTGCTCTGGTATTTTACCGGGATAATAGTCATGCTTGTTTTCGCCAACATGAACTACAACCACCTCATAAACGTGGCCAACTGGCTCTACGGACTTTTTCTTTTTCTCCTGGTGCTGGTGCTTTTCATCGGCCACGCCTCGCTGGGCGCGACAAGGTGGCTGAAACTCGGGATATTCCAGTTCCAGCCCAGCGAGTTCATGAAAATAATAATGCCGCTTGCAATGATAAGGTTCATCCTGGCCTCGCACAGGGACGGCTTCGAATGGAAGAACCTTTTCAAGCTTTTCGCACTAATGGGGGTGCCGTTTTTGCTCATAATAAAACAGCCCGACCTCGGGACGTCCATACTGCTTCTGCCCCTGGTGCTCGTCGTGCTTTTCATGGGGAACATCCCGCCGAAAAAACTTCTCGTCATCATACTGCTTGGCGTGACCATACTGCCGGTGGGATATCTTTTCATGAAGGATTACCAGAAGGCCAGGATAGGGGTCTTCATCAACCCGCAGAGCGACCCGCTGGGCGCCGGGTATAACGTGATACAGTCGCAGATAGCGGTGGGCTCGGGCCAGCTTATAGGCAAGGGCTGGGCGCGCGGCACGCAGAGCCAGCTGAATTTCATCCCCATAAAATACACGGATTTTATTTTCGCAGTCATCGCCGAGGAATTCGGCCTCATCGGAAGCCTTATCGTGCTGCTTATATATTACTTTCTCATAATGGAAGGGCTCAAGGTGGTGAAATTATGCCACTACAACAGCGGCAAGATGCTTGCGGCGGCCCTCACGTCGATAATATTCATGCAGGTATTCATAAACATAGGGATGAACATAGGCATAATGCCGGTCACCGGGATAACCCTGCCCCTGCTTTCATACGGGGGCTCGTCCGTGCTGGTCATAATGATGATATTAGGGATATTACAAAACATATATAAGGAATATATGAAAGCAGAGGAGTGACATGAAGAGCATCTACATCAATTGCGAGGATTTTGACACGAACGTTGCCATCGCGGAAGAAGGCAGGCTGGTAAATTATTTTTCCGAAAAGAACATTTACGCCAAGAACGGGAACATCTACAAGGGGAGGATAACGAAGATAGTATCCAACATGAATTTTGTCTTCGTGGACATCGGCGACGAAAAGCCGGCGTTCCTCTCGGAAAAGGAATACTTCGACATGTCCGGAGGGGAGTCTTTCGGCGCGTTCGAGGACACGGCCACCGAGGCGGACGTGCCGGCGATACAGGAGAACATCGCGGGCATTTTCGAGAAGGGGCAGGAGCTCATGGTGCAGGTCGTAAAGGAGCCTTACTCGACCAAGGGGGCCAGGCTGACCACCAACATCACGCTTCCCGGACAGCACATTGTCTTCGCGCCTTACCTGAAGCACACCGGCGTCTCGAAAAGGATAACAGACGACGCGGAAAGGGACAGGCTAAGGTCGATAATACACAAGGCCAGGCGCACTTACGAGGGCGAGTTCGGCATAATCGTGCGCACGAACGCGGCCGGGGTCGACGGCGGGGAGCTGGAAAAGGAAATAGACCATTTTTACCGGCAGTGGGAGGCCATACGCTCCGAGTACAAGAAATACAAGGCGCCCAGGGTCATCTACACCGAGCAGGACCTGGCCATAAAGGTCCTGCGCGAGTATGTGGACTCCACCACGGCCGAGATAATAACCGACGACGAGAAGACGCACGACTCGGTGAAATGGTACATGGAGGAGACATCCAAGAAGAACGCGAAAGTCATGTATTACGGCGGCGTGGACCATATTTTCGAGTATTACAAGATCGCCTCGCAGGTCGACGGGATATTCAACAACATCGTATCGTTCAAAAAAGGCGGGTACATAAAGATAGACGTGACCGAGGCGCTCACCGTCATAGACATCAACAGCGGCAAGTTCAAGGGCGTCGAGGACGTGGAGAACAGCCTGCTCAACATCAACATGAACGCGGCCAAGGAAGTGGCGCGGCAGCTGATACTGCGCAACATAGGCGGGCTCATCGTCGTGGATTTCATCGACATGCAGGATGAGGCCAACAGGAAAAAGGTAAAGGCTGTGATGGACGAGGAGCTTGCAAAATCAAAGATGTATTTCAAGACCCTTGAGATAAGCGAGTACGGGCTCATGGAAATTACTCGCAAGCGCGACTCAAAGCGGGTGGACGACGTGAATTTCGCCGAATGCCAGTGCTGCCAGGGCAGGGGCAGGGTGTTGAACGAAGAAAGTGTTTGCATCAACTACCTTAAAAAGATAAAATACGCCTGTAAGAAGGCGGCTTCCAGGGGCGTGCTCGTAATGATGCCCGAGAAGGTCAAAAAGTCCATCGAATCCCTTTACAGGGACAGGATCAGGGATTACGAGCGCCGTTACGGAAAAAAGATAACCATAAAGATCGGGACGGAAAAGGAGGCGGGCGCATGATAGTGGTGACGGGAGCTTCGGGTTTTATCGGTAGCGCAATTGTCCGGGAGCTTAATTTAAGGGGTATAACGGACATACATTGCGTGGATCTCCTGCAGGAAGACGGCAAGTGGAAAAACCTGGTTGGGCTCAAATTCGCCGATTATGAGGAAAAAGATTCCTTCATAAAAAGGATAATATTCGACGACAAAACGCTCAAATCGAAGGTGGCCGGGGTCATTCACATGGGGGCGTGCAGCGCCACCACGGAAAAAGACGCCTCGTTTTTGATCGAGAACAATTACAAATACACCCAGGTCCTGGCGAAATGGGCCGTAAGGAATTCCAAACGGTTCGTTTACGCCTCGTCCGCGGCCACATACGGGGACGGCGCCGAGGGTTTCTCCGACGACCACTCCGGCCTCAACTCGCTTAAACCCATGAACATGTACGGTTTCTCAAAGCATTTATTCGACCTCTGGGCCTTAAATAGCGGCGTCCTCGACAAAATTGCGGGGCTGAAATTTTTTAACGTCTACGGCCCCAATGAATACCACAAGGGCGACATGCGCTCGGTCATACACAAGGCTTACGGCCAGATAAAGGAGACCGGAAAGCTGAAACTTTTCAAATCCTACAAAAAAGAATACCCGGACGGCGGCCAGAAAAGGGATTTTATTTACGTGAAGGACGCGGTCAACATGACCCTTAATCTTTATGATTCGGGCCGCAACGGCATCTATAACGCCGGCACCGGAAAAGCCAGGACGTGGGTTGACCTGGCCGACGCGGTTTTTAACGCAATGGGAAGGAAACCGGAAATTGAATTCATGGACATGCCGGAGCAGATACGGGACAAATACCAGTATTTTACCGAGGCCAAGATGGAAAAAATGTTCTCCGGATACGGCGGGAAGATGCACACCCTCGAGGAGGGCGTCGACGATTACGTGAAAAATTATCTCGATGCCGGGGAGAAGAGCCTGTAATGAAAAACGACAGAAAATGGGGACCGGGCCGCTGATAATAAATGGGGGTGGAGGCTTATGGAAGACAACGACGGTAAACGCGGGATAAACAAGGAGTTCATACCGATACTTCTGCTCCTTGCGACGCCGGCGCTGGCCTACATGAACGGCTTCGGCATAAAGACCGCCTCGGTCGGTGTCGACATTTATTACATAGCCGCGATGGTTTTCGGCGTCATCATGTCGGTAAAGGAAAACATACCCGTTTCCTACAGATACGAATGCATCCTGCTCATCATGCTAGAGATAGTCGTCAACATACCCTACATGAAATCCGACAATTATTTCAACGGTAACTACACGTATCTTTTCATATCATACGGCCTCATAATAATGTTTTTTCTGGCCTCGGGAGTCTCGTTTTTCATCAACAGGCCGTATTTCATAGATTATTACAAGACGGACAAATCGCAATACCTGGTCATGTACAGGATAATATCCGTTTTCTTCCTGGGGGTAATCGTATTCCACGCATATCTATTCACAAAGGTGATAGAGATCCTGAAAATGACCTATAAATGAAAAGGATAAGGGCTTAAACCATATTCCGCTTTACAAAACAATCCCGCGGGAATATAATTAAATTTGTTTAAAATCCAGGCGCTTTATGGCGCCATATATAAAAAGGAGCTCTAAAATGGCGACGTTCATGGAAACCGTTTATGAAAAGGCAAAAAAATCCCCCAAAAAGGTGGTGCTCCCCGAGGGCGGCGACGAGAGGACAATCGAGGCCGCGGTAAAAGCCACGCAGATGGGCATCGCAAAGATATCCATGATAGGCGACGTCAATAAAATGAAGGATATCGCGAAGTCAAAGGGGCTGATCCTTGACGGCATCGACCTCATAGACCTGAACAACCTGCCCAACCTTGACGCTTATTCGGCGGAATTCTACGAACTGCGCAAGGCAAAGGGGCTTTCCATGGAAGACGCCAAAAAGACCATGTCCCGCGACGTTTATTACGGCGCAATGATGGTAAAAAAGGGGCTCTGCGACACGTTTGTGGCGGGAGCCGTCAACACGACCTCGGATGTTTCCAGGGCCGCTATATACCTTATAGGGATGAAAAAAGGGATAAAGACGTTATCCAGCTTCTTTATAATGATACTGCCGGACAAGACATTCGGCAAGGACGGGGTTTTATTCTACTCCGACGGCGGGTTTGTAATAGACCCCGACGCGGAGCAGCTCTCGGACATAGCGGTCACCACGGGCGCGACTTTCAGGGAACTCATGCAGGAAGAGCCCAACGTCGCCATGCTATCTTTTTCCACAAAGGGCAGCGCCAAGCATCCCAGGATAGACAAGATAACCACGGCTCTCGCGCTGGCCAAACAAAAGGACCCGACCTTGAACATTGACGGCGAAATGCAGGGGGATGCGGCCCTCGTTCCCGCGGTAGGCGCGAAAAAAGCGCCGGGTTCCACGGTGGCTGGCAGGGCAAACGTCCTTATTTTCCCGGACCTTGATTCGGGTAACATCGCCTACAAGCTCACCGAGAGGCTCGCAAGGGCAGAGGCTTACGGTCCCATTTACCAGGGGACGGCAAGGCCGTGCTCGGACCTGTCGCGCGGCTGCAAGGCCTCGGACATAATGAACGTGGTCGCGATAAACGTGGTAAGGCTCCAGAACGCAAAATAATCTACCATAATAAGCGGAGGATAATAATATGAAGGTAATGGTCATTAACTGCGGAAGCTCGTCGCTCAAGTTCAAGCTCTTTGACATGGAAAAATCGAATGTCGTGCTGGCCGAGGGCGTCATAGAGGAAATAGGCAAGGACAAGTCAAAATTCAAATATAAATCAAAGAACATGAAAAAAAACGAGGAAATAATCAGGGACGTCGAGGCAAAGGACCACACCCGCGCCGTCGAGCAGGTCACAAAAATGCTGCTTGACCCCAAATCCGGCATATTCAAGGACAAGATCGAGGTCGACGCGGTCGGTCACAGGGTCGTGCACGGCGGCGAAAAATTCTCAAAGTCCGCGCTAATAACCAAGGGCGTAAAAGAGGTCATCAAGGACTGTTTTGAAATAGCCCCGCTTCATAACCCGCCCAATTATTCCGGCATCGAGGCGTGCGAGGCCATACTGCCGAACGTTCCGCAGGTGGCGGTATTCGATACGGCCTTCCACCAGACCATGGCGAAGCAGGCCTATATTTACGGCCTGCCTTACGAGCTTTATGAGAGGTATCATATAAGGAAATACGGCTTCCACGGCACGTCGCACGAATATGTCTCCCAGCGTGGTGCCGACTTCCTGAAAAAAGAGATAAAGAAACTCAAGATAGTGACGTGCCACCTCGGCAACGGCGCTTCCATTACGGCGGTAAAAAACGGCATGTCTATAGACACGTCCATGGGGCTCACCCCGCTTGAAGGGCTCGTAATGGGCACCAGGACCGGCGACATGGACCCGGCAGTCGTGACGTTTTTGATGCGCAAGGAGCACATGACCCCGGACGAGATGGATAATTTACTCAACAAGAAGTCGGGCTTGAAAGGGATATCCGGGATATCGAACGACCTGCGCGAGATAATGGAGGCGGCGGCTTCCGGCAATAACAGGGCGAAGTTTGCCATCGATATCTTCTGTTACAGGATAACAAAATACATAGGCTCCTACGCCGCGGCAATGGGCGGGCTGGACACCGTGATATTCACCGGCGGGATAGGGGAGAACGCGGTCGACGTCAGGGCGAAAGTGCTCGAGCCGCTGGCGTTTTTGGGCATAAAGGTGGACCCGGCCAGGAACAAATCAAAGGAAAAAGAAAAGATAATAAGTTCTGTGGGCTCAAGGGTAAAATGCCTGGTGGTGCCCACGAACGAAGAACTCATGATAGCCATGAAAACAAAATTCGTGGTAAGCGAATCCGGGAATATGTACAGATAGAAAACAGGATTTTCTTGTAGGGGCGGCCCCATGTGGCCGCCCTTTTTTTGTTCTATGACCCTGCATTGCCCAACATATATCCCCGTCCGGCTTTTACCGTGGCAGGCGGAAATTTTTTCCGGCCGTCGTCCGATTTTTGCTTGAGGTAAACTGGATGAAAAAACCTGGACATTATAGTTTTTGCTTAATTTTATTTATACGGTGGTTATTGTTGGACGATGACCATAAAAAATTCCCGTCTGCCATGGTTTTTCATTATTATGCCAAAGGGTTTGTTCCTGTTTGGTCATTTTCCCTTTAGGGGCGGCCCTGTGCCAGCGCGCCGAAGCTTCAGCGAAGGTGTGTGGCCGCCCGGTTTTTGTCCCGGCCAACAATGCCGTGCATAATTTTTTTTCGGCCAATCGGGTGGCTTTGGTCGCTGCCGGATGACGTGGTAAAAGGTGCTATGAAGCTTCGCGCATCTTTACTGACATATAAATGTATTAATGAACGATTGTCCGAAAAAAATCATGCCCGGCATTATCTCGTCCTATACTTAATTTTATTTACACGGTAAGTTATTGTTGGACGATAACCGAAAAAAGTCCCGTCTGCCATGGTTCCACATTATCATATCCCTCGGGCGGCCCGGTTTGTCCTCCAAGATTGACAAAAAATGAAATTGTAATATAATCGCAGTCATCAAGGAGAGGAGCATAAGACCAGGTGGATAAATTCGGGATGGAAAAAAAACGCGCTTCAGGAGAGTTGCTTCTCATGCTGTCGCTTGTCGCAGCGGCCGCCGCGCAGTGCATGTTTGGCTTTCATTATGCGCCGTTTATATGGATGGCCCTGTTTTTTTTAGCCGCAAATTTTGCGCTTATTTATACGTCAAATTCGTACACACCGGATGGTAAAGCTCCCGAGAGTTTAAAATTTACGGTTATTGAAGGAATTTTATTTGCGCTTATAATTGTTCTTGCGGTTTTTTTGAGACTTTATAAATCCGGCGAAATACCCCCGGGCATATGGTTTGATGAGGCACAAAACGGCAATGAGGTCATAAGGATACTCAACGGCATACGTTTCGAGGTGTTTATACCGCGCGCCACACAAATGCCGGCAATGTATTTTGATATTGCCGCGTTCTTTACCCGGATATTCGGTGTAAATGTGGGGGCTCTAAGGGATGTTTCTGTTTTTGCCGGAACCCTGAGCATAGCGGCTTTTTATTTCCTTTGCAGGCATATATTCGGCGACCGTGCCGTAGCATTATCGGGGGCTTTTTTACTGGCAACATCGCGATGGCATATGACATTTTCCAGGCTTGCGTTTCTTGGCATGCTGACGCTGTTGCTGATGATAATATGCTTTTATTTTTATCTTAAAGCAGTATCACGGGGTAATAGGGGCTTTGCCGTTGTTTCGGGAGTTTCCATGGGGCTTGCCCTGTACACTTTCAGCGCGGCAAATTTTATCCCTATTATAATTGTTTTCCACATGCTAAGCCTGCCGTTCGCGCCAAAGGATATTTATTTAAAAAAACGGATAATTGCGGGCATGACAACCCTGGTAGTTGCCGCAATTATAGCTTTGCCGCTTATTTTATACGCCGTAAATGATTACGCGGCATTTTCACAGAGAATGAACAACCTGACAATAACAAATGAAACACAAAAGGCACACAGCGTGACGCCCCTGTTGGACAGCGTTAAAAAACACCTGCTTATGTTTAATTTTGAGGGCGATAACAACGGCAGGCATAATATTTCCGGAAAACCCATGCTTGACGTGGTTACGGGGGCGCTTTTTGCGGCGGGATTCCTGGCGGCGCTTGCCGGGAGAGGCAACGTGTTTTATTTTCTGTGGTTTTTTATAATGCTGTGTGCGGGAATCATGACGGTCAGCACGGAGGCCCCGCAGGCTTACCGGACGATCGGTATTGTCCCCGTAATATATGTTTTTGTCCTTTATATCCTTAAAAAGATCGGGGACAACATTTATCATGTGAATAAAACGTCGAAGATTTTTATTGTATTTCTTTGCGTACTGCTGTCATCCGCGGCTTCGGTGAATATTTACCAGTATTTTATAGTGTACCCGAAGGCAAGTTCAACTTACCTGTCGTTCTCCCCGGAGGCAACCGCTATGGCGCAATTTATCAGGGGAAATTCCGGGGATTACCTCATATATGTTTCTCCCGCAAATAGAATGTTCGGATTTTTTCCATGGGAACAGAAAGCAATGTGTGATTTCGTAAATTACGGCGGACCGGTTTTTGAATATATGAACGGCTACAACGGGCCGGATGAGACAAAGATGAAAGGGAAAAAGGGGGTTATTATAATCCTGCGGCCGTCCGATGCGGATATAATAACCGCCGTTGATAAGGAATATCCGGGAGCATCATGTGAGAAATTTCCAAACAGGATAACAGGAGAAATAATGTTTGAATGCTATTATATAGGAAAAGGACGGCTGAAGATGAATAGGGCGGTTCTTGACATACGGCCGGTTAATCCTTATCCGGGGAAACAGGATTGAACGGAGCGTCGGTGGGCCGCGAAAAATTTGATTCATAAATAATCTTAAAAAAATCCTTGACAGAGCGCAGATATTTATTGTATATTGTAATTGAGAATCAGTATCAATTAGGAGGATTTAATGGACGTCGAAAACGAGTTCACGCAATACCTTAAAAAGAACCGTTTTAAAAGGACAAAAGAAAGGCTCGAGCTTATCAGGCTCATGGCATCTTTGAAGGGGCACTTTGACGCCGACAGGCTTTACGACATGGCGCGGAGTTCATCGATTGCCGCATCGAGGGCTTCGGTTTACAGGACGATCGCCCTGCTGAAAAAGTCCGGGCTTTTGAGCGAATCCATAAGGCAGGACGGCAAGGCCGTATATGAGCTGTCTCCGGGCAAGGAGCATCACGACCATCTTGTTTGCCTGAAATGCGGGGGCATAGAGGAGTTCAAGGACGACGTGATAGAGGCGCATCAGGAGAATATCTGCAAAAAGTACGGTTTCCAGATAAAGGAACACAGGCTCGAGATCAGGGGATATTGCAGGAAATGCAGGTGATAATAAAATTGACCCACACGGGAGAGCGCTTATGAAAATGTCCGAATTAAGATCCGGAGACAAGGCAGTGGTAATATCTATTGTGCAGGGTACCGAGGTTGCCAGGAGGCTCTCGGATATGGGCCTGACAAAGGGAGCGGAATTCAGGGTGGTAAGAAAGGCCCCGCTCGGCGATCCCATCGAGATAAAGATAGACAGGTTTTTGATGGCGCTTCGCGTGGAGGAGGCGGGACAGATCGAGGTAAAATTGCTCGAAAGCGGCAGGAAGGCAAAAAAGGTGAAGTCAAATGGTTAAAAAAAGGACGCAGATATCGGTCGCGCTGGCGGGTAACCCAAATTCAGGAAAGACCTCTCTTTTCAACGCGCTCTCCGGATCCCACATGAAGGTCGGAAACTGGCCCGGAGTCACGGTGGAAAAATACGAGGGATACGCCGACTACGGCGAATACAGGCTTAGGATAACCGACCTCCCGGGCATATATTCCATGGAAGCCTATACGCCCGAGGAAAAGATAGCGCGTGACTTCCTGATGGAAAAAATGTCGGACGTCGTGGTGAACGTGGCCGACGGCACCAGCCTCGAGAGGAGTCTTTACCTTACCAGCCAGCTCATGGACATGGAAGCGCCGATGGTGGTGGCCATAAATATGTACGACGAGGTCGAACACGAGGGGATAAAGATAGATTTCAAGCTGCTCCAGAAACTTATCGGCTGCCACGTAGTGCCGGTTTCAGCCGTTAAGAACACCGGGATAAAAGCTCTCTTCGACCACATAATAAGGGTGTATGAAAAAAAGATCGAGGTGCTGAAGAACAAGACCGAATACAGGGAACAGATAGAGGATGCGGTGGCCGAAATGTCGCGGATAATATCGTCGGACCGCGAGCTTATGGAAAAATACAGCGCCAGATGGATGGCCCTGCGGCTTCTTGAGAGCGACCAGACGGCTTACACCCTGCTGAAAGAGCGCGCAATATGGATAAAGCTCGGAAGGCTGGCGGAGGAAAAAACAAGGCTCATCGAGGCCGACGGCCAGGGCGGAGCCCGGGGAAAAATAACCGCGGACAGGCACGCCTTTGCAAGGGGCGCGGTAAAAGAGACCGTCATGCTTCCCAGGGAGGAAAAAAAGACCCTGACCGACATCATAGATTCATTCGTCATCAATAGGTTCGTCGGCATTCCTTTTTTCCTTTTCGTTATGTGGCTCCTGTTCCAGATGACCTTCACGCTCGGCGAGGCGCCCATGAAATGGATAACCTCGCTTTTTACCTTCCTGTCGGTTTCTGCCGTAAGGATAATACCGGCAGGCCTCGCGCGCTCCATTATAGTGGACGGCATTCTCGCCGGGGTCGGGGGCGTGATAGTTTTTATACCCAACATACTGCTGTTGTTCCTGGGCCTCTCGTTCCTGGAGGGGACCGGCTACATGGCCAGGGCCGCTTTTGTGGCGGACAAATTTTTTCACAAGATAGGCCTTCACGGAAAATCCTTCATACCCATGATAACCGGTTTCGGCTGTTCGGTTCCGGCATTCATGGCGTGCAGGACACTGAAGAACCGCGGGGACAGGCTGGCCACCATGATGGTGATCCCATTCATGAGCTGCGGCGCGAAGCTTCCGGTCTATGTGCTGCTTGTGGGTGCTTTTTTCCCGCAGCGGGCGGCGGGTACCATGCTTTTCGCTATTTATCTGTTCGGCGTGCTCATGGCAATGGGAGCGGCGAAACTCTTTAAGTCCACGGTATTCAAGGGCGAATCCGAGCCGTTTGTAATGGAGCTTCCGGTTTACAGGCTTCCGGGGCTGCAATACATACTTGTGCAGATGTGGATCAAGGCGTGGATGTACATGAAAAAAGCCGGCACAACCATACTGGCCGCCTCCATAATAATATGGGCGCTCTCGAATTTCCCGGTGGACGGCAAAATAAACGCGGATTACGGGGCAAAGGCAAAGGCTGTCGCCGCGGATGGCTCCATAAAGGCCGGCGACAAGCCGGCGCTTTTGCAGGCACTTGAAAATGAAAGGTTATCCGAACAGCTGAAGAATTCATACGCCGGAATGATCGGAAGAGGCATAGAGCCGGTCATCAGGCCGCTGGGTTTTGACTGGAGAATAGGCGTATCGCTGGTTGCCGGTATCGCCGCAAAAGAGGTCGTCGTATCCACCATGGGCACCATATTCGCGCTGGGAGGTTCCGGCAAGGACACGGAGGCGCTGAAGGAAAAACTGCGCCATGACAATGTTTTCACCCTGCCTGCGGTCCTTTCAATGATAGTCTTTGTCCTGCTCTACGTGCCGTGCATCGCCGCGACCGTGGTTTTCCACAAGGAAAGCGGGGAATTGAAGACTACCCTGTTTTACATAGCCTTTTCCATGGGCACGGCATGGGTCATGGCGTTCCTTGTTTACAGGATAAGCCTTATGTTGATAAGATAATTTTTTTTAATTTTTTATTTCCATTCCACGGGGTTTTGGGTTATAATTATAAAAAATTATACGGGGTAAAGATGAAAAATATTCACCTGACTCTTATTGCTGCGGCCGCTATGCTTTTTTGTTCATGCAAGGAGTTTAACCCTCCGACGCCGGCCTGCACAAAATGCCAGGACACGTTATCTTTTTCCGACGCCGTGGTGAGCGACAGCGTGCACTCCGCACTGAACGAACCGGATGAATGCGGCGTTTGCACCGCTTTTATACCAAAAGTCACCACCCTTACCATAAACACCTCGGCCAATTCGCTTTCCGACATATCAAAACTGACATCATTAAGGGTGCTTATCATCAACAATAACACGCTGCCTGCATTTCCGCAGGGGCTGACAACCCTGCCTATTACAAGCATGTCATTCAACAACACCGTCCTGGGAGACATAAACGGCGCCGCGTCATTGCCCAACCTTGCGACACTGCAGCTCACAGGATGCACGATAGTCACTTCGCCGGTCATTTACGGCGCTTCAAGACTTTCACGCCTGGTGGTCAGCGGCACCATGGTGGGCATACCGCAGATAACATCCCTTACATGGCTGACCGGCATGAACTGGCTCACCTACGTCGATGTATCCAACGACGGACTTATAAACATCGACGCCGCCGCGACCCTTGGCGGGGCGACAAACTTTATAGCCGCGCATAATTCCATAGTCTCCATCACGGCGGTGGCTTCGATGACGAACCTCAAGTATCTGGATTTGAGCTACAATAATATTACCGACATATCGCCGCTGGTGACAAATGCGCTCACTCCGAATAACGGGTTCTCGAAGAACGGCGGGGGCTATGTGGACTTAAGGAACAACCAGCTGAGCGCGAATTCTATCAACGTTGAAATACCGCAGCTTACGGCACAACACATCACAGTATTATATTAGGAGGGTTTATGAAGAAAATTTTTCTCGCGATATTATTTTTGACAGCCGTCTGCCAGGCTTACGCGTTCGACTGGGGAGCCGGTTATAACAACGGAGGGCCGACCGTAAGGTTCAGGTGGGACGACACCTTCACAAGCGAGTTGAGCGTGGACCTGGCTTATTCAAATTCACCCGGGAATTCCTCGTCGGTGAATTCCACAACGGTCATAAACATCGCTCCGCTCAACACCGTGATCTACAAGAATGATTTTATCAGGCTCAACGGCGGCGTCAGGCTGGGCGATATTATAACCTACACAAGCCCTTACTACCTCAACGGAGGAGTTAAGGAAACGCTCTTCAGCGCAAATTCATACATATTTTCCATTCTTATACCTGAGCTTGAGGTCAACGTTCCCTGGGTAAAAGGGCTGGTCCTTATCGGCGACATAAGCGCGGGATTTCAATGGGCATACTCCACCGCAACGCTGAAGCCTACGTCGTTCTCTGCGTCCATAACAGGCGTAACCCTTGCCAATGTAGGGGTCATATATTATTTCGGAGAGGGATCAAAGCCGGACCAGAGCGCGCCAAAGGCGCCCCAGGCAAAGGCTGCTCCGGTCGTGCAGCCCGCGGCGGCAACACCGAGGACGGCCGCGACCGCTGTCGCGCCGGCGGCGGCAAAGCCGGCGGCCGGTGCGGCAAAGCCAAATGACGCCATGCAGGGCGAAGAGGACAATACGGGTAATGCGGAAAACAATTAATTACATCTTTATAGCCGCGCTTTTTAGCCTTGGACTGCTGATCCAGGGGTGCGCGGCCAACAGGATGGCCGGATTTACCGGAAGCGGCCTGGTTTACAGGGAATGGTACGGCGACATGGGAATGTCCTACGCCGTCAACCCTTCGTTTGCAAGGAGCTTTATCGATTCCGTTTCCGGGCCGACATCGCCGTTTTATTACGAATCGCACCAGGGGCAATACGGCGTCCCGGTCGACATTTCCGCCGCGTTCCTTATGAGCGTGTATTCCGGCGAAGATACCAGGGTGTCGTGCGGCCTGAAATTCACCGACAACTGCTCCTACCAGTATTCATACAACAATTCTTTCGCCAATACATACGGAGGGAAGGAATACACGTATTCCAATTCTTCCGTGATAAATTTCTGGAGCAAAAACACCTTCTCATTCATTTTCCCCGACGTGGAATACCGACTGCCTTTCGCAAAGTTTTTGACAGTCGACTGCGCACTTGAACTGATGGCCTTCTCGATGTATTACAAAGGGGGCAACAACACGCACAATTACAATTCATCCACGCCCGGCGGCGTAACGGCCGACACCAATACGTTTTTGATGCCGCAGTCGATAGCCAATGCGACACTTGCCGCCCCGTCCAACATATTCGGAAATATCACTTTCGGACTGCTTTACAACTTCTGACAGGGCCCTAAAGTAAAAACCCCCATTGAAACCTCCTTTAAAATAATGTAATATATCACTACCTTAAAATACACGGAGATGAGATGAAAAATATCAACATTCTTGTGGCAGGGGTCGGAGGGCAGGGAATAGTGGCGGCCTCCGATATCATAGCGGACATGGCCCTGGCAAAAGGTTTCGACGTCAAAAAATCCGAGATCCACGGCATGAGCCAGCGCGGCGGCGTGGTAAGTTCCTTCGTGCGTTTCGGCGAAAAGGTCCATTCGCCGCTCCCGTTCAGGGACGACATCGATTTTATACTCGCATTCGAGGAGATGGAATCCATACGCTGGGCAGACCACATCAATGATTCCACGGTCGTCATAGTAAATTCCCACCGCATAAAACCGGCGACGCTTTCAGGCATAAAGGAAGGCTACCCGGACGCGGCCTCTTCCATAAAGCACGACAGGCTCTATGTCATTGACGGGAGCCTCGAGGCAAAAAAAATAGGCAACGAAAAGGTGGTAAATTCGCTCATGCTCGGCGCCTTAAGCGTTTTCCTGGATTTCAAGGACGAGGAATTTTACTCGGCCCTTTCCAGAAGGGTGAAAAAATTCACCGAAGAGAACAGGGCCGCATATATCAAAGGGAAGGAAATGGTGAAGAATCATGTTCTACAGCAGGGAAGAATCCATAAATCCTGAAGAACTCAAAAAGCTTCAGTCCGAGAGGCTGATAAAGACCGTAAAAAGGGTCTATGAGAACGTCCCGTTTTACAGGAAAAAATTCGCGGAAGCGGGCGTCGAGCCCGCGGACATAAGATCGGTGGACGACCTCGCCAGGCTGCCGTTCACCACCAAGCAGGACTTGAGGGACAATTACCCTTACGGCCTTTTCGCAGCGCCCATGGGCGACATAGTAAGGATACACGCATCTTCGGGCACGACCGGAAAGATGACCGTGGTATCCTATACAAGAAACGACATAGAAATGTGGGCGGGCCTAATCGCAAGGTGCTTTTCGATGGCCGGCGCCACTAAAAATGACATCATACACAACTGTTACGGTTACGGGCTGTTCACCGGCGGACTCGGCATTCATTTCGGCGCGGAAAAGCTCGGGGCGACGGTCATTCCGGTCTCGGGCGGAAATTCCCAGCGCCAGATAAAGATAATGCAGGATTTCGGCTCGACGATTTTGACCTGCACACCGTCCTACGCGCTGAACCTTGCGGAGACCATGAAAGAAATGGGCGTTTCCCCGAAGGACATAAAATTAAGGGCCGGGCTTTTCGGCGCGGAACCGTGGTCGGAGAGCATGAGGCGCGACATTGAAAAACTCTGGGGCATAGACGCCCTGGACATATACGGGTTGAGCGAGATCATGGGGCCGGGTGTCGCCAATGAATGCCTTGAAAAGAACGGCCTGCATGTATTCGAGGACCATTTCATCCCGGAAATAATAGACAGCGCGACCGGAAAACCCGTCGCACCGGGGACCAGGGGCGAGCTCGTATTCACGACAATAACCAAGGAAGGAATACCGCTCATCAGGTACAGGACCAAGGACATAACCAGGTTAATACCGGAAAAATGCAAATGCGGCAGGACATTCTCCAGGATAGAGAGGCTCTCCGGCAGGACCGACGATATGCTAATAATACGCGGCGTCAACGTATTCCCATCGGAGATCGAGACGGTCATAATGTCCATAGAAGGCGTGGAACCGCACTATCAGATAATAGTGGACAGGGCGGAGCACGGCCTCGACACGCTGGAAGTCCAGGTTGAGGTAAACGAAAAGATATTCTCCGACGAGATAAAGGCGCTGGAGGCCATTGAGAAAAGGATAAAAAAAGAGATAAACTCGGTCCTTGGAATTGGCGTAAAGGTGAAGCTTGTGGAGCCGAGGTCGATTCCCAGGAGCGAGGGCAAGGCCAAGAGGATAATAGATAACAGGAAAATATAAAAAATCAGCGGAGGTATTTATGAAAATAGTTCAGCTTTCCGTTTTCCTGGAAAATAAAGAGGGCCGGCTCGCGGACATTATCGGCGCGCTGGCGGACGCGAATATAAACATCAGGACGCTTTCACTGGCGGACACGAAAGATTTCGGCGTGCTAAGGATGATAGTGGACACCCCTGAAAAGGCCATCGAGGTCCTGAAAAAAAAGGGCGCCACCGTCAAGACGACGGAGATAATAGCCGTCGAGGTGGAGGATTCGCCCGGCGGGCTTTACAGGGTCCTGAAAGTGTTCAAAGAAGCGGGCATTAATATAGAATACATGTATGCTTTCGTGGAAAAGAACAACGATAACGCGGTCATGGTTTTCAGGGTGGACGACCCTGACGCGGCGATAAAAAAGATCAAAGGCGTCAAGATACTCAAAGCGGACGACATTTATAAGATTTGAAGTCAAAGCGGCGGACATTGGCGCAAAAAAAGCGGGGAAAAAATTAATGGCAATGGAAAAAAGACTGTTATCCGGCGATGAGGCCGCGGCACTCGGGGCATGGCAGGCCGGAGTCTCATGCGGTTTCGGCTATCCCGGCACGCCTTCTACGGAGATACTGGAGTCGTTTGCAACGTTTAATGGCGTATATGCAGAGTGGTCCGTAAATGAAAAGGTGGCCCTCGAGGCTGCCACAGGCGCTTCCCTCGGGGGCGCGCGAACCCTGGTGACGATGAAACACGTCGGGCTGAACGTGGCCCTGGACGCTTTTGTTACGCTGGCATACACGGGGATAAACAGCGCCCTGGTGGTTGCCGTGGCGGACGATCCGGGCATGCATTCATCGCAGAACGAGCAGGACAACCGTTACATAGGGAAATTCTCATACGCGCCGGTGGTAGAGCCGTCCTCCTCCGAAGAGGCCAGGGAATTCATGGCGGAGTCCTGCGATATAAGCGAGAGATTCGATTTGCCCGTGCTTTTCAGGATAACGACGCGCGTGGCCCATTCGCGGGGCAGCGTGGAATTCGACATGTCAGTAATCCCGCGGGAGCATAAAAAAGAGTTCAGCGTGCCGTGGGATAAATACGTCATGATGCCCCTGAACGCGAAAAAACGCAGGGTGGTGCTCGTAGAGAAATATGAAAAACTAAAGTTATTCGCGGAGACCACCGGCCTTAACAGGGTTGAAATGGCGGAAACCGACATCGGTATCATCACTTCGGGCATCGCCTATGAGTATGTTAAAGAGGTCTTTCCGGAAAAATCCATTCTTAAGCTCGGACTGTTAAACCCGCTTCCGGCTGGTAAAATAAGGGAGTTCGCCTCAAAAGTAAAAAAGCTGTACATAGTGGAAGAGCTGGAGCCTTACATGGAAGAATTCGTAAAAGCCCTTGGCATTGCCTGCACGGGGAAGGACATAGTTCCTTTGATAGATGAATTATCCCCTGATGTACTGAGGGACGCTTTCTTCGGTAAAAAAGAGGCCGGCAAGAAATCTGCCGTTACCGCACCCGGCAGGCCGCCGCAGCTTTGCGCGGACTGCGGGCACAGGGGGGTCTTTAAGGTGCTAAACGAGCTCAAAGTAACGGTGGCCGGGGACATAGGCTGTTATACGCTCGGGGCTCTTCCGCCTTTTTCCGCCATGCACACCTGCATAGACATGGGAGGCTCCATAAACCACGCTTACGGCATGGTGAAGGCCGGCGCAGACCCGGCAAAAGTGGCGGCGGTCATCGGCGATTCGACTTTCATGCACTCCGGAATAACGGGCATCGCAAACGCCGTATATAACAACGGGGACATGCTCACCATAATCCTGGACAACAGGACCACGGCCATGACCGGAAGGCAGCCCCACGCCGCGGCAGGAAAAACGCTGCAGGGGGTTGAAAGTTACAATATAGACCTTGTGGAGCTTTTAAAGGCGCTCGGGGTAAAAAACATTGCGGTGGCCGACCCTTTCGAATATAAGATTTTAAAGCCGCTGGTGGAAGAATATCTTAAATTAAAGGGAGTAAGGGTCATAATAGCCAGGCGCGAATGCGCCCTGCTTAAATAGGCGCGTTTCTATCTTTGGGTGGAAATTAAGGCAAATGGGGGGTATAATTAAGCCATGAGAAAAACAGTCTTATTGCTTTCAATTGCGGCGTATCTTGCCGCTGCCACAGGGTGCGCGACCGCGAATTACGCCAACAAAAACCTTTCCAGGTCCGAACAAAAAAAAGTTGAAAAAGAGAATAATTACAATTTTATCAAAGGGATATTTTCGTTCGGCGGTTTTGCCGTCGGCGGTCTGGTCGGCATTTTGACCGCGTCCAGCGACCAGAAACTTCCGTCGATGCTGAAGGGCTGTGTCATAGGTGCGCTTGCCGGATTTGCCGCGGGCTATGTTGTAACTGAGAACCTGAAGAATCTGGACGACCCTCAACACCAGCCTCCGGACACCTCCAGGATAGACGAATACTTCAGGGATTACCAGAATATAAACGGGAAAGATTAGCATATTCGCCCTGGAAATACATAGAAGGCGGAAAAATGAAGTTCAAAATATTTTTCATAATTCTCGTCCTGTTGGCGCCCGTGGCCGTTTACTCCGCGTGGGTCGACGCCGATAATTCGGGCCAGGCGCAGGTCGACGTGTCGCAGGACCCCGCATTCATATCATACGTGCCCTCAATAGCGGTCGATTCAAAAGGTCATGCCCATATCGCGTGGTACTCCCAGACACCTGCCGGAAACCTCCAGATATACTACCTTTTCTGGGACGGCATAAGATGGGTTGACGCTTCGGGTTCCCCGGGGCAGGAAGGGAAGAACATATCGAATACCGGAGATGACGCGGATTATCCCAGGCTCGTCCTGGACTCCCACGACCTGCCGCACATTGTCTGGGAGGACGGCCCCGACAGCGACAGGCAGGTCATGTATTCGCGCTGGAACGGTTCGGCCTGGGTGAACGAGGCCGGCTCTCCCGGGCACGATGTCCTGGATGCGCCTTATTATTCGGGGCATCCGGCCATAGCCCTGGATTCCATAGACAGGCCGCATGTCGTGTGGATGAACCAGGTCGGCGACGACACGACGCTTTCCGATATTTATTACGCGCAATGGAACGGGGTGACATGGACATCAGCCGACGGCGGCGCGTACGGAAACATTTACGACTCGGGTTATTACGGCGCATGGCCGAATATCTGCGTGGACTCCGCAGGCCGGCCGCACGTCACATGGATGGACGGCCCGGACGAGAATACGGACATATATTACCTTAAGTTCAACGGCACGTCTTGGGTCGACGCCACCGGCGCGGGACAGGCGAACATAAATATCTCGAACACCCCGGATTATTCATCGTGGCCGAGCATGGCCCTCGATTCGTCGGGTTATCCCCACATTGTATTCGAGGACGACGATGCCGGGGGGCAGAACATATTTTATCTGCACTGGAACGGCAGCGCCTGGGTGGACGTGACCGGATCGGGGACGTCGGCCATAAACGTTTCCCAGACCTACCATTACACGACGGTGCCGACCATCAAACTCGACAAAAATAACGTTCCTCATATTGTATGGAGCGAGGGAGCCGTCGAGACGTGCGATATTTTTGACGTAAAATGGAACGGGACCTCCTGGACGGACGAGACGGGATCAGGCACGGCCGAAAAGGACATATATCCGGACATATTGAATTCCGAGTGGGCGTCCATGGACCTGGACCCGGACGGCAATCCGCACATCGCCTGGTCCGACGGGGTCGTGCTCCAGCAGCACGATATTTATTACCTGCACTGGCAGCCGGAAGGCTCGCCGACCGTGACGCCCACGATCAATTTTTCCATAACAACTACGCCTGTGCCGACCCTGACGGACACCCCCACAATAACCCTGACACTGACGGTTACGCTTACTCCCACCGAAACGCCGGTGCCGGCGCCGGTCATATTCCCGAACGCCTGCTGGGCGGACGCGGACGGCAGCGGCGCCGAGAACGATCCGGTGGGCCAGGGCATCAAACCCGTACTTAAACTGGACAGCCGGGGAAGGCCGAACATTTGCTGGCAGAACGGCGGTTCGATATATTTCATGAAATTCAACGGAGTGCAGTGGGTCGACGCTTCTGGAAGCGCGGGGGGGAATTTTAAGATATCCGGCGACGTCTTTTCGTGCGACGCGCCCGACATGGTGCTCGACGCGCTCGACAGGCCGCACGTCGCCTGGACCGGTTTTTTTACCACGTGGACGCTCGCGTATTACCTGTGGTGGAACGGCGGGGCGTGGGTGGACGTTAACGGCAACCCGGACCAGCTTATGATATCCGTCCCGATAGCGGAGAGCGGGTATGCAAGGGACGTATCGCTGTCGCTGGACTCCGCGCAAAGGCCGGGGCTTGCCTGGGCCGATTATCCGTCGGGCCTTACCTGGACGGTAAAGGATATTTTTTATTTTAAATGGAACGGTTCGGACTGGGTGGACGCCACCGGAGCGGGAAGGAACAACGGGGCGATCACCGACCACACGCAGGATTGCGAGAAGGCATCGCTCTTATATGACGCCTCCGACGCGCCGCACGTCGCATACAATTACGCCTCGTCAAAAGTCAGGTACCTTTACTGGAAAAATCCTTCCTGGGTCGACGCAACCGGCACGGGCCCGGGGGCCGCAATCGACGCGATAACATCGGGGGCGGCGGCAACGGGCGCGCCAAGGCTTGCCCTCGGTCCGTCCGGATTCCCTGAAATAGCATTTCCGTGCAACGCCGGAGGGACTGCATATCCGTGCTTTGTAAGGTGGAACGGCTCTGCATGGCAGGACTCCGTAGGAAACATCGGAGAGTCGGCCATAAACGTCCCGTTCATAGTAGGGGCGCAGGACGTGGACATGGTCCTGGACACCTCTGGAAATCCCTGCATTGCAGCGGCGGCAAACGGCGGTATTTTTTATGTAAAGTGGAACGGAAGCGCATGGGTCGACGCGACCGGGGTTGGAGCCGGGGCGGCGCAGGCCCTGTCAAAGGCCGTTGGCGGCGCCAGGATATCTCTCGCGCGCGACGTCGCTGGCAACCCGAACATAGCATGGGACGATCTGGGATCAAGTTATTTCCTTAGATACATATGCGGGCCCTTGTCCCCGACGCCGACCATTACCGCGACGCCCACCGTTACGGACACGCCGACTGCCACGCCCCCTTACACGGCGACTGCGACGCCCACGGCGACGCACGCCCCGGTCCTTGTAAAGATTGAAAAGAGCGCGGCCGGCACATCGGATCCCGCGGAGATCATATACACCATAACCATAAACAACGACCCTTACAGGCCGGTATACAACATAACCATGTGGGACACCCTTCCGTCGGAGCTCGAATTTGATTCCTCCATATCCGGGCCGTCACCGTCGGTTTCCGGAAATTATCTTTTTTTCGACTGGGGCGGAGGCATCATCGACCCGGGTGAGACACTTACGGCCTCGTTTTCGGCCAGGATAAGGAACCTGAAACCGGACATGCTTTTTGCCAACACGGCGGCAACGGATTACAACGACGATTATTATTCCGTCATCCGCCATCCGGCCGTATATTCCAACCAGTCATTTTATCCGCAGGGCATAGCCGCGGTTTACCCGAACCCGTTCAATCCCGGCACCGCCGCGGGAGGGACACTTAAGTTCGCGAACCTTCCCGCGTCAAGCGCGGTGGCCATATACACTCTTTCCGGGGAATACATAGCCACCTATAATTCAAGCAACGGATTCGCCTATTGGGACGGAAAAAACAGTTCGGGCAGGACGGTATCGGCGGGGATATATTATTATGTGGTGACAAATCCGGCGAAGCCGGGCAGCTATTATTCCAAGGGCAAGATATTCGTCATATTCAGGTAAAAAACAGGCTTGCCACATATGATGTGGTTTGATAAAATTTAACGGATAAAGCATACAGGAGGATGAAAAAATGGCTTATAACCTGCTTGTTGTGGACGACGACCCGGTTTTCAGGCACGGCCTTTGCGAATGTTTCGACGAATACGAAATAACCGAGGCGCCGGACGGCGAAGAGGCCCTTAAGTTACTAAAAAAACCAAACACAATCGACCTCGTACTGCTGGATGTTGTAATGCCCGGAATGAGGGGGACGGATGTCCTGGCTGAAATGAAAAGCTTAAAGCCCGGCCTCAAGATAGTGATGCTGACCAGCAACAGCTCCAAGGACGTGGCGATAGCGTCGCTGAAAAACAGGGCGGATGAATACATAGAAAAGCCCGTGGACGTCGACGAGACAAGGGAGATAATCAAGAAACTTCTCGGTGAAAAGGATTCCGAGGGCATGCTGGGAACCGACAATATAAAGGAAAAGATAGAAAAAGTTAAGATATTCATAGCCCGCAATTATGACAAGAAAGTAAGCCTCGAGGAAGCCGCGTCGCACACCGGACTGAACCCGAATTATCTCAGCAGGATGTTCGAGGAGCACACGGGCGTAGGGTTTTCGAGCTTCAGGACCGCGGTAAAAGTCAGGAAAGCGCAGGAATTATTAAAACAGGGGTATAACGTAAACCAGATATCCGACAGGCTTGCCTACGCAAACGCCGAATCGTTCATCAGGGCATTCAAAAAACAGACGGGAAGCACCCCGGCGATGTTCCGGGACAGGCCCGCGAAAAAAAAGAAAGCCGCGGCGCGGAAGACAAAAAAAACCAAACGCGGCAAAAAATAGTTTTTTAAAACCCGTGTATATACATACAGTCGCATGTGATCCGGCGATAAAATACCCGCGGCAAAAATTTGCCGTCATGTTTGATGTTAAAAAAAGTCGGTAAAAATCCAATTACAGCCCTGTCAAAGAATGCCCGCCCCTGATATAAATAAACCATAAGATTTAAATGCGATCCCAGAGATCGGACAATTCAACTTAAGGAGGGCAGGCATGGAGATCACTGAAGTTAGGGTTTTTCCAAGGGGGCCGGAAGAGATGAACGACCGCAAGTTCAAGGCTTATGCTTCAATCACGTTCGACGGCACGTTCGTAGTGACTGGGCTGAAGGTCATCGAGGGTGGCAATGGTCATTTTGTGGTAATGCCCAGCAGAAAGCTGGTCAACGGGGCGTTCAAGGATATCGCCCATCCGATCAAAAACGATCTGAGGGATGATATAGCCAAAAAGGTGCTCGATCAATTCAACAGGACAATGTGGCTGGACGGACAGAGCGCATAAGAAAAGCCGCGCATTTCTCGGGGGGAATTTAAAATGAAAAAATGGATACTGATAGCGGACGACGATTCGGTGATATGCAACGGCCTTTCCGACGCCTTAAGGGACGAGGGATTCGAGGTCGTCACGGCGGAGAACGGAGAGGACGCCGTCAACCTTATCGAGGCGCAAAATTTCAATCTGCTGATACTCGACCTTAAGATGCCGCGGATGAACGGGTTCGAGGTCCTGCAAAAGATGAAAAATGACAACGTCATGGTCAAAAGCATCGTCCTTACCGGCAACCTTCTGGACTCGTCGCTCTCCGACGAGAACAGAAAGACACTGGATCTTGCCGCACATGTCATGACAAAGCCTTTCGAGATGGAAGAACTGCTTGAGAGTATAAGGGAATATATTTCATAAAATATAATAGGAGAGGTGCACCATGCCTGTAAAGGAAAGGATCGCAGACCTGATGCTTGTCGAGGAAGATTCCGTCGAAACCAGGCTTATGCTTATGGCATTCAGGAAATCCAACCCGGAAAAACGGGTCATCTGGCTGCGCGACGGCCGGTCGGCCCTGGAATACCTTATCTCCGAAAGCGTCGCGGAAAATTTTGGGCCGGGAAAAAACAGGATGCTCGTCATGCTAAACCCGAACCTGCCGAAAATGAACGGTTTTGAGCTCATCCAGAAGGTGAAGAAGAGCGCGAACGCCGCGCTTGTGGATTTTGTGGTGGTTACCGGCCATAAGAACGGCCTTGACCGGGCGCTGAGCCGCCGGCTCGGCGTAAAGGCGTGCATCAATAAGGACATTGTATTCGGGAACTGCATGAGCATGCTCTGTGAGCTGGACAAGGACAACCTTGCAAGGGGAATTATCAACGGAATGTACGAGGATGAACCAGCTTATTAAGGCGGAAAAATTTTTCTTGAAACACGCAATTTGAGGGGATATAATTAGTCCGTTCGACAAACAATTGCCAAAGGGGCGTTGATGAAAATGTTTGAGCCTTCAATAATTTGCGGGAATTTATGCATAAGGCAGTGTGCGGACGTTCCATTATTTGACCCAAATAAATGGAAGAGCATGCCGAAAAAATGAAGAAAACAAAAAAGCGTCATGCCAAAGTCGCGGGCATGAAGACAAGAAAAACAAAACCCAAATCATCCAAAATAAGCATGGCCCCGTCCGGGGCGGCCAACGCCGGAGACATATCCCGCGGCATACAGGCCGGTGCGGACAACCTCGGCCCGGGGAAAGGCGGCTTCGGACTCGAATCCCGTGAAGAGAACGGTAATTTTATTTTCAGATCCAACATGCTCGAGGAGATATCCGACGTCGCATACGCGACCGACGTAAATATGCGCATTACTTCCTGGAACCCGGCCGCTGAAAAAGCTTACGGCTGGAAGGCCGAAGAAGTTTTGGGAAAACCGGTCCTGGAGGTTACGGGCTCGAAATTCGACACTGAAACGAGCGACATTATGGCGCGTGCCCTGCTGGAAAAAGGGTCGGTAAAGGCAATGCTGGAACATTCGTCAAAATCGGGCAGGCGGCTGATATTCGATTCCATAATAATGTCCAAGCGCGGGCCGGACGATAAATTGCTGGGTTATATAAGCGTCAACCATGACATCACGGAACTTAAGAACGCGCAGGACGACCTTCTTAAGGCTTGGGATATAGCCGAGGCGCGCGCCCGCGAAGCCGAGGAAGGCGGCAGGCTTCTTAACACGCTTTTTGAGCACATTCCGGAAGGGCTGGTCCTGTCGACCAAGGACGGCGAATCAATACGCATCAGCAGATGCATGCGGGAGTGGATCGGCTGCGACACGGACGAATTTACAATGACCCAGTGGCGGGAATTGATGCCGCTTTATAATTACAGGGAAGGACTCCGCATCAAAGGCGAAGATTTGCCTATCTTCAGGATTATGCGCACAGGCGAGACCATTCATGGAGAACAGTATCTGCTAAAACCTGCAAACAGGCCGGAAAGGATAATTACGGCTGAGGCCGGGCCGGTTCTTGACGCCGGAGGCAAGGCCACAGGGTTTGTCGTCGCCTGGCGCGATATGACCGAAAAGATCAAGGTGGAAGAAGTTCTCAGGAAAAGCATGCAGAGGCTGAAATACCACAATACGAATTCCCCGCTTGCCGTGGTCGAATGGGACTCGGATTACATCGTGACCCAGTGGTCCACGGAAGCCGAGAATATCTTCGGGTGGAAAAAAGAGGAAACGCTCGGGGTCAGGATAGACAAGCTTAATATAATTTACCCGGAAGACATCCCCTTAGTAAACCGCACAATGGAAAGGCTCTCCGGCGGCAAAGAGCTCACCGTGGTCTCCACGAACCGCAATATCACGAAATCCGGAGGCATAATAGAGGCCGTGTGGTACAATTCCGTTTTGCTCGACGAATACGGTAAAATGGCGTCGGTAATGTCCCTGGTCCAGGATGTGACAGAACAAAAACGCATGGAAAGGGAGAATGCCGCACTTTTGAAAGAGACATCCGAAAGGGCTGCGTGGCTGGACGCCATTATTGATTCGCAGGCTACGGGCATCATGATATATGATATCTCCGGCAAGGCAGTCAGGATGAATGAACCGGCCAGAAAGATTCTGCCCGTGGATATTTTTATGAATATGAACATTGAAGAACGTTTAAAGGTCTTTCGCTGGGAAACCGAGAGCGGGCAGCAATTCAGTTCCGACAGGATACCTGTGGTTCGCGCCATACGCGGAGAAACGGTCCATAATATTATGATGGCGGCTGTTTTTCCGGACCGCAAGGCGTGGATACTGGCAAGCGCCGCGCCTATTATCACTTCCGAAGGAAAAATGCTGGGCGCGGTGGCGTCCTTTGCCGACATGACAGATAGAAAGAAGACCGAGGAAACTCTGCGCGACAGGGAAAACAAGCTCGATGTTCTCACCGAGAGCATTCTTGATATTTTTACGGCCATCGACCGGGACCTGCGGTTCACTTACTGGAACAGGACCGCGGAGAAGATATCGGGCATATCTTCCGAAGCGGCGATTGGCAGGACAAGGCTGGAGCTTTTCGGGGATAACGAGGATTCAATCAAAACCACGGAATACCAGCGCGAATGCATAAACAGCGGAAGGCCTATAAGATACGAAAATGAAATGATCCTTGACGGCATAAAGCGTTTCTTTGACATCCGTATTTTTCCTACCAAAGAAGGGGCTTCCATAATAAGCAGGGACATTACCGAGCGCAAACAGGCGGAGCTGGTTTTAAAGCGGGACAACGAGACCTTCTACGGGCTGGTCCGCGAGAAAACCGACGAGCTCGTCGCCTCTCAGATGGCGCTGGAGAAGGCAAAGCGCCTTTCCGACATAGGCTCCCTTGCCGCCGTGGTGGCGCACGAACTGCGTAACCCGCTTGCGGCAATAGGGGTGGTTACCTACAATATAAAAAGAAAGTCGAAAGAACCATATATAACCAAAAATCTCGAAAGCATACAAAAAAAGATAGGCGAAAGCGTCCAGATAATAAACAACCTTTTGTATTATTCAAGGCTGAAACCGCCGCATTACCAGGATGTGAATATTTACGACCTCCTTGAAGAGTCGATGGGAACGCTCGTGGATATTAATGAAAAGAAGGCGACGATACAAAAGAAATACAAGCGCCTCGCAGGGGTGAAGATAGAAGCGGACCAGACGCAGATCAAGGAAGTTTTTTATAATATCCTCAACAACGCCTACGACGCGGTCCCGCAGAAAGACGGTAAAATAAATATTACGGCAAAAAATACCAAAAGGTCGGTGGAGATATGCTTCCTGAACAACGGCAGTTTCATTGAAAAGGAGAGCCTTGAAAAAGTGTTCGACCCGTTTTTTACCACCAAAGCGAAAGGAACCGGGCTCGGGCTTACCGTTTGCAGGCAGATTATCAATTATCATAATGGAAGTATCACGGTTGAGAGTGACGCCGAGCACGGGACTTTGTTTAAGATTATCCTTCCGAAAAAAAGGGAAGTTATCTGAATAATAATGAATATAAACGGATAATGGCCCAAGAGGAACATATCGATGTCCTTAAAGGCACAATTGATTGTTAGATATTTTGTAAAGTATCAATGATATATAACCTTCCTTGTGCGGCATAAAAAATGCTTATAATATTAGTGTTATATGCTCCGAGGCAAGGATGAACCGAAAAAGAGGTGAAAATTATGTTTCCCGATTTTATCGAAGACATGTACAGGGAACGGTTCGGGGCAAAGGTTTTCGTGGATTATACGGTCCAGTATAAGGTGCTTAACAGGGACGACAGAAACTGGCAGGGGCTGGCAAAAGTGGCCAGGGCAAAGTGCCTTTATAAACGCGGAATGACGCTGCTCATGAAGGAAGAGGTAAGGCAGGACGACGCTATGCTCGTCGAGATACACCTCGTCGACGGGGAGAAAAGGGAAATAATAAAGGCTTGCTGCGGGATATTGAACTGCGAGCCCTCCGGCGAGGAAAAGGGAATCTTCGAGACCGACGTGGAATTCCTCATATTAAGGGACGCCGACAGGGATTTCATAGACGAATTTGTCTTTGAAAAGAACAAACTGGCGATATAACTTACCCTTTAAATATGCCTCCTGTTATTGTATAATATGCAAAACTTAAACAGGAGGATTCATGAAAAAAATCATTTTCATCTTTTTGGCCCTTATATTCTGCGCTCCGGCGGCGCCGGCCGACGACATTAAGTCCGCCCAGGCGACAACGCCTACCGCCGTGGAGAAGACCATAATAGTTTATTCACCGTCCAAACAGGTCCAGACTTCATCGGGTATTTTGTGGGCATGGTCGGCGGTTTCATTCGGTTCCGGGATAATTGCCGCCGTAAACGGGGATGCCGCGGGCCACGGCCTCGGTGTGGGTATGATAACCTACGGGATCGCAGATACGCTTATTGCCATTTACGGAAAGAATTACAGCGACTGGCCATCCGACGACGAAGCCATAAGAAAAGAGATCGTAGATGTTTCCGGTTCGCACGCGATGTTCGGGCTCGCGCAGATAGCCGCCGGTGTATGCATAGGGGTGCTTGCGAAAAACAACATGAGCGGCTTTGGATATGCCATGGCCATCCAGGGCGGGTTCTTTTCCGTATCCAACGGCATAAATTATTTTGTGGCGTCGAATCCCGGCACCGTGAATTCAATGGGCGCGGGAGTCAATTTTATCGCGCCTCTTGCCAGCCTGAATTTTTAAGGGCCAAAATGAGATCAACAGCCGGAAAGAAGCGCGCCTAAAGTGTCGACCAAAAAAATAGCAAAAGCCGCGGTAATGGTAAGCGCCATCACAATGCTCTCGCGTATAATGGGTTATATAAGGGACGCCCTCAACGCCGCCCTGCTCGGCGTGGGAATGGCGTCCGACGCGTTTTTCGTGGCCTTCCGCATACCCAACATGCTCAGGAACCTGCTGGCCGAAGGGGCTCTCTCCTCGGCTTTCATCCCGGTATTCACGGAGTATCTCGAGAAAAAGAAAAAAGAGGACGTATGGATACTCACATCCAACGTGCTGACCGTCCTTAATATAATCCTCATAGCCGTCACCGCCCTTGGCATGCTGTTTTCGGGGCCGCTGGTCATGATAATGGCCCCGGGTTTCATCCATGATAAGGCGAAATTCGACCTTACGGTCCAGCTCACACGCTATCTTTTTCCGTTCATATATTTCGTTTCGATAGCCGCGCTTTTCCTGGGCGTGCTGAATTCGCTGAAAAAATTCTCGATGCCGGCCTTTGCCCCGGTCGTATTGAACGCCGGCATGATAGCCGCGGGTTTATGGATATGCCCGCTTTTCGGCAGCGCGCCGGAAAGGCAGGTTTACGGCTGGGTCATAGGGGCGCTGATCGGGGCTGTCCTCCAGATAATAATACAATGGATACCCGCGGTAAGGGAAGGTTTCCGGTATAAATTTTTTATCGACCTCAAGGAACCCGGCCTTCGCAAGATAGGAAAGCTCATGCTGCCTGCCACAATCGCGCAGTCCGTAACGCAGATCAACCTTCTGGTAAACACGATCTTGGCCTCGTTCTTGACCGGCGGCGCGGTGACCTACCTGTATTACGGCAACAGGCTCATGCAGCTGCCGTTCGGGGTGTTCGGAGTGGCAATTGCCACGGTCTCTTTCCCTTATATATCGCAATACGCGGCAAGGGGCGACTCGGAGAGCCTCAGGGCCACGGTCCATTCATCGCTCAAGCAGGCGTTTTTCGTGACGATACCGGCCTCGGCCGGCCTTATTTTTTTGAGCCTCCCGATAAACGCCCTTCTTCTGCATTACGGCAGGTTCACCTTCGCCGATTCCATAAATACCGCCAAGGTAAGCTCGGTTTACTGCGTGGCCGTGTTCGCCTTCACCGGGATAAAAATATTGACGCAGGTTTTTTACGCGATAGACCGGGCCTCAACGGCCGTGAAAATAAGTTCGCTTGTAATGGGGATAAATATAGTCCTCTGCGCCGCCCTGATGTTCCCGTTCAATTTTCTGGGGCTTGCCGCGGCGACCGCCATCGGCGGGATAATACAGTACTGGCTTCTATACCATTACACGGAAAAATTCATAGGGGACCTTAAGACCAAGGAACTCGTCGTTTATGCCGTGAAGATAACCATAATATCACTCATAATGGGCGTTGCTGTATATTTTCTGGCGCACTGGATGACCGGGCGTTTTAACGCGGTTTATTCGCGCAAAGTTAACGCTGTCATTGTCTTCACTTGCATGGCCGCGGGGGCAATAATATACGCGGCCCTGCTTCCGCTTTTCAGGGTGAGCGAGGCAAAAACCTTTATGGACATGTTAAAAAGCAGGCTTTCCCGCAAGAAAACCGCGGTTTAAAAAAAATTACATCTCTCCGGGCCCGTTGATATCCGGGGTTTTTTATCAAATATTAACCAATTAATAATCCGCCGTTTAAGGATATTATTTAAGATCATCCGCAAGAATAATATTCGAGGTGAATTATGAACAGGCCGCTGCTTGTGACGTTTGTGGCAGTTATAACGGTTATTATCATCGCAGGATGCTCAAAAAACAATGTTGTCTCCCCGGGGCAGTCAGCCGCTACAACCCCGCAGACAAGATGCACGGCCCAGGTCGCCGACGAAACAAACAGCAACGCCGTGATTTACCTGGTTCAGTTATTTAATGACGGCACGGGCCAGCCTATTACGACCGCAACGATAAAATTTAACGGCCTGGTTTGCCCCTGGGTCACGGCAAACAATGATTATGAAACCGCATCCATGGCGGCGCTTGCAGTCGGGACAAAGGTGACGATGACCGTATCGGCGGCGGGATTGGATTTTTCGTTTACCGGAGTCATGCCTTCGCTTTCGGACATAAACACATACTCTTTGTTCCCGTCGTGCGATTCAAGCTCGAGCCTCGAGTTGATGAATACCACCAATTAGCCTTCACCGGCAAGGCTACCATTAAAGCCCCGGCTTGACCGGGACACAAAAGCTGTGGTATGATTGGCCTTACAGGGAGGCCAGCCAATGAACATATGGACCTACGTTTACGCCGCGGCCACTTTGATTTATGGCGTCACTTTTTTTTATGTCCTTGCCAAAAACCCTTATTCGCTTTATAACTGGGTGCTTTCGTTTGTATTCGCCTCGCTTGCGGTCTGGACAGCCGGGGATGCCTTCAATTCCAATGCAATAATAAGCCTTTCAACCTCGGAATTTGTCATGAAAATACAATCCATAGGCTGGGTATTTTACATATTCTACCTTTTTTTATTCATACTGATGTTCACAAAGAACAGGTCCGTCGTGGGATCTCCTGCGCTTTACATAGCGGGCTATCTTTTGTCGTTCGTCTTTTTGTTGTCGGCTTTTTCTGGGCGCATGATAATTTACGGCAACAGGTCGGAGTTCGGATTCTCGGGAAGATGGGCAGGAACCCCGGACACTTATTTGTTTTTTGCCTATTATATGGCGCTATTTGTCATAGTAATAATACTTCTTGTCCGGTTCAGGTCCGGATACGTAAAAAAAAGCGCATACAGGGAAATAACCGATATAATGCTCACCGCGCTGGTCCTGTGCGTGGTTGTCGGGACATTTACCAACGTGGTCTTCAAATTCATGGGGATATATTCGCCATTCAAGATAGAACTGATAATGCTTACATTCGCCTACGCCATAGTTTATGCAGCGGAAAAATACGACATACTCGAGATAACCCCGGCTAAAACCGCCGATGACCTGCTGGAATCCATTGATTTCGGAGTGGTACTGCTTACCGTTGACGGGATTATTGCCGCCGAGAATGAAAAAGCGGCGGCCATGAAGGCGCCTCCCGGGGGCGCCGAGGGGATGAAATTAAGCGGCGTGATGGACATTCCGGCCCTCGAGGAAACAATGCGCACCGGCAACGCCTCGGCCTGCGAGATAAAAACCACGGCCGTGGACGGCAGGAAACTGACGCTTCACGCATCCTGCGTCCCGGCGTTAAAGGACAAAAAAAGGGTCGGGTATATATGTGTTCTGAACGATATCACCGGCAGGAAAAGGGCCGAGTCAAAACTCGCGGGAACGGTCGATGAGCTCAGGCGTTCAAACACCGACCTTGAAAATTTTGCCCATATAGTGGCCCATGACCTCAGGGAGCCATCGAGAATAGTGTCCCTTTACCTTCAGCGTTTTAGGGCCAAAATGAAAGGCAGACTTTCCGATGAAATGGGTTCATGCCTGGAAACGGCTCTCGAAGGCGCGTTAAAAATGAACAATATCATACGTGGAATATTCGAGTATGCCCGGGCCGAGAGGAATGAAAAACCCGCCATGGTCGGATTGCTTGACGTGTTAAAAGAAGCCGTGGCCACACTGGACATTAAAATAAACGAGTCAAAAGCCATTGTGGAACTGCCCGAGGGAGAAACGGCTGTTTTAACCGGAGACGCCACGATGCTGTGCCAGCTTTTTGTCAACCTCATTGATAACGCCATTAAATACGGCGGCGGGTCGCGTCCGGAGATAGCCATAAGCGCGCATAAAGAGGGGGGATTTGTAGTTGTGTCGGTGGAGGATAACGGTATGGGAATAGAGCCCCGGTACAGGGAAAAAATATTCGAGATGTTCGCCAGGCTCCACCCGCGGGGCGAATACCCGGGTGAAGGCATAGGCCTTGCAATGTGCAGGAAAATAGCGGAATCGCACGGCGGCAGCATCCGGGCTGAGGGAAGGGAGGCCGGCGCGGGCTCGGTCTTTAAGGTCAGCCTTCCCATGGCCGCGGATCCGGGGATAAGGCCGTGAACTTCTGGACGGTCCTTCACGCGGCCGCAGCCGCCATATATGTTTTTTCCTTTTTTTATGTGCTGGGCAAGAATTTTTATTCGATCACCAACTGGATACTTTCGTTCGTTTTCCTCTGCCTTGCGGTATGGAGCGCCGGGAGCGCCCTTATTTTCAACAATATTGTGGATAACGAAACCGCGGGCTTCGTGCTGAAAGTCCAGTCCATCGGCTGGGTATTCTTTATTTTTTATTATTTTCTCTTCCTGGCAATATTTACAAGGCAGGACGGATTCCTGAGATCCCCGCTGCTTTATGTCGCGGGTTTCGGGCTTTCGGTATTTTTTATTTTTTGCGTCTTTACGGGAAAGCTTACGACCTGCTGTGCCATGACAGCCTACGGCCTCACCAGCGTGTGGAACGACAACTGGTACGTCAGGGCGTTCTTCATTTATTACATTCTGCTTTTTGTAATTTCGGCTTTTTTCCTGTTTTCTTTCAGGTCGCGCCAGAAGGGGGCATCCAACACGCTCAGGATGGCCACGGATATCATAATAGCCAGCACCATATTCTGTTTCGTGAGCGGGACCATATCAAGCGTGATACTGAAAGCCATGGATATACACGTCCCCCTGGAGACAAATATCACGATGCTGGTCTTCCTTTACGCCATAATTTATTCGGTGGAGAAATTCGAGCTATTTGAGATGACCGCCGTAAAAGCGGCCGACACCATCACCGGGGCCGTCGACGAGGGGATTGTTTTTTTGACCGGCGACGGGATAATATCTTCCGTGAACAGGAAAGCGTCGGAGATATTCGGCTCTCTTGCCGGGGCTGAAGGGCTGAAACTTTCCGGCGTGATAAAAATGCCGGAGCTTGCCGGGGCAATAAGTTCCGGTGTGGAATTTAAGGACGTGGAATTCGAAGCCGCGGGAAAAGTGGCCCTCATTTCATTGTTCCCGGTTGTCAGGGCAAAAAAAGCCTCCGGTTTCATCTGCGTTTTGAACGACATCACGGCCAGGAAAAGAAGCGAGAAAGAGATAATGGATACGATAACAAAGCTTACGCGCTCCAACACGGAGCTGGAAAATTTTGCGCGCATCGTATCGCACGACCTCAAAGATCCGGCAAGGACGGTCCTGCTTTACATACAGCTCATCGATTCCAGGATATCCGGGACTTTAAGCGAGGACGAGCGCAGCGACCTTGAGACGGCCATGTGCGAGGCTGACAGGTTCCATGTGATAATCGACGGGATACTAAAATATTCGAGGCTGAGAAAAGAGGACATTAAATGCGCCGGGATCCCCATGGAAAGGGTCGTTGAAGCCGTCCGAACCGAGCTTGCCGGACAGACTGAAAGATCGGGAGCAAAAGTGCTTCCCGTGGACGCGTCCGGCATGCCCTGGGTCTCCGGCGATGAAAAAATGCTGGTCCGGCTTTTTACGGAGCTGGCGGACAATGCCGTAAAATTCAACAGGAGTCCCGCGCCTGAAGCCGTAATTTCCGCAAAAACGGAGGGAAGCCGGGTGATAATATCGGTGTCGGACAACGGCATAGGGATAAAGCCGGAGTATTATTCCAGGATATTCGAGATGTTCGAGCGCCTTCACGGCAGGGGCGAGTTCTCGGGGGAGGGCATAGGGCTGGCCCTCTGTAAAAAAATCGCGGAACTGCACGGGGGGGAAATATGGGCCGAACAGGGGGAAAGAGGGGGCGGTTCCGTCTTTAAGGTGAGCCTGCCGGCTGCATGCAAGGAAAATTAATGATGTAATTATCAGACGGCATGTATATAATATGAACCGTTAAAATTATTTTATCATGGAGGCAATTAGATGGCTAAAATGAAAGCCGTTCAGGTAAGGTCGGCGGGAGCTGATTTTGAACTTGTGGAAAGGGAAATACCGGAGCCAGGCGAGAGGCAGGTGTTGATAAAAGTGGAGGCCTGCGGCATATGCCATGGAGACGCGGCCGCAAAGACAGGGGCCATGCCCGGCGTAACATATCCGCGCATACCGGGCCACGAGGTTGTCGGGGTGATCGAGAAATGCGGCCCCGGAGTTTCGGGATGGAAGCCCGGCGCGAGGGTGGGTGTGGGCTGGAGCGGAGGATCGTGCATGACCTGCGCCGCCTGCCAGCGCGGCGATCATTACAACTGTGAAAATTCATTGATTACCGGGCTTTCCTGCGACGGCGGTTATGCCGAGTACATGACGGCAAGGACCTCGGCGCTGATAAGCATACCCGACGAGCTTTCGTCGGCCGACGCGGCGCCTCTGTTATGCGCGGGGGCCACGACTTTCAGCGCGCTTAAAAAAAGCGGGGCGCTTGGCGGGGAAGTGGTGGCAATACACGGCATTGGCGGGCTCGGACACCTTGCGATCCAGTACGCCTGCAGACTGGGTTTCAGGACGGTGGCAATATCAAGGGGGAAAGAAAAAGAGGCGCTTGCAAAAAAATTGGGCGCCCATGCGTATATCGACGCAGAGGCATCCGACGCTTCAAAAGAACTTCAAAAACTGGGCGGAGCCAGGGTTATTCTTGCAACCGCGCCCAATACAAAGGCCATATCGGCCCTGATAAACGGGCTTGGAATGGGCGGGCAGATAATTATTGTGGCCGGAGTGGGTGAGCCAATGCAGGTCTTTCCGGGACAGCTTTTCAGGGGAGGCAGGTCCATAAAAGGATGGCACGGCGAGAGGCCGGGCGACGCGATTAAATTCAGCGTGCTTTTTAACATCATGCCCATGATAGAAACGTTTCCCCTTGAGAAGGCTGCCGAGGCTTTTGACAGGATGATGACGTCCAAGGTGCTCTTCAGGTCGGTGCTTAAGATAAGATAAGAAACAGGATAAAATAAGACGCAATAAAATCCGCTTTCATCCGTCTATATTGTTATAAGCCCTTGAATTACAAGTGCTGGAAAGAGGATGAAAATGGAAAAAACAGCAGTATTGACCGTTGACGACAATGTTATAAAACCGGCCGATCCTACGGACGGCCGGGATTTCCAGCCAGTCATATACATGTGGGATATAATAGAGCCGGTGGATGAGGTAATAAAACACATAAACCAGAAGATAAGAATATGATATGTCATATAAACCATACCCGGAAGGCATGGGCGCGGAAGGAACGTGTAAAATGACGGGCAAAATAAAAGAAGGATGCCGGCGAACGGACATAACAGGAAGGCCGCGCACCGTCCGGGAAAAACAAACGCTGGAAACAGTTTCGTGGCATATATCTGAAAGGGTTTATTTCTCCGGTCGCATGGGACTTAATGCCACCGAAAGCAGGCTCGGGGTGGATAAAACAGGGGCCATAAAGTGACGCCCGGGAATTTATAACTTGCAATAAAGCACGGATTATCCTATATTGAATAAGACGCATGGAATACAATTCAGCCTGTTTAAAGGTAGACGCCTTGATAAGACGTAAACTTTTTTTTGTTTTTTACGTCAAATTATATATGTAAACGGGTTAAAAAAATCAAGGAGGATGCGCATGAAAAAATTTGTTATTGTCCTGTTCCTGGCGGCGTTTTTTCCGGCAACGTCTCTTTTTGCGACCGGTTATTACACCGAGCTTCTCGGCGGATACACCACGGTCTCCATGGCAAAGGTCAATTCTGACATTATAACCACAACAACCGGACCAAACATTTCCAACACACAGCTTGGCAACGCATGGTATGCCGGCGTGGACGCTATGTATATAGCGCCCGAAGGGCTCGGCTTCCATTTCAGGGTGGAATATATAGGCGTTGTGCCCGGTGAAATAACGGACACCAATGTTACAAACTATCCATTCCCTGCGCAGAATTACCAGTACCAGGACTATCAGATATCACCTTCGATGCTGCCATTAATGCTGGGATTGTCCTACACGTTCCACGGCAAAGGAAACCCGTTTACACTTACGGCCGGAGTTTATGGCGGGGTCGCGGACGCATTCCTTGATTATTACGAGCACACAATAACAGCCAGTCCCGATGACTTCGAGGATAGCTACGATGCCATGTACGAAGGCTGGGGCTTCTGCGGCGAAGCTGTCGTAAACGCCAATTACTGGTTCACAAAGAATTTTTCGTTCGGCCTGGACTTCGGTTACAGGTACGCCAACATATCGGGCATGACAACCGATTCAACGGTATATGACAGATACGGGACGTTTGTAATGGATGCAAACACGCCTCTGCGGGGCGTAAACGGGAATGTGAACACGGATTTTACGGGACTTATAGCGGGGATAAATTTCACATACCGCTTTGACGGCTGGTGGGTCAGGAGAGAACACGCGGAGGTAATTGAAACCGGCTGGTAACCCGGGCAACCGTAAATTAATCATATAAATTGTTTTTTTTAACCGGACGGCGTTAATATATTGACTGCCGTAAGCATTGCGGTAATCCACCGAATAAAAGAGGTTGATGTGATCAGAAAAAAACGGGCTCATTTTTTGAAATTGTTCCTGACCAACAAGATCAGGGTGGCGGAATTCGGCATTACGAACTGCTGCACGGCAAGGTGCACATTTTGCGGCATATGGAAGCAGAAAGAAAAGGTGATAATAAGCAAAGAAGACGGAATAAGGGCCATAGACAAGCTTGCCGAGCTGGGAGTAGCGCATATCACCATGACCGGCGGCGACCCGCTTTTTAACCCGAATGTTTTTGAGTTCGTCCGGCACTGCTCGGCAAAACACATACACACGTCGGTTTTGAACGCCGACGCCAGGCTTTTGACCGAGGAAAATATCATTAAATTAAAGGAAGCGGGGGCCGATTTCCTCAGCATATCGGTGGACTCCTACGACCCGGAAGTGGTCGATAAATCAAGGGGGATATCCGGGCTTCTGGGACATATAGAAAAGGGAGTGGCCCTGGCCAAAAAGCACGGCGTCAAGACGATGGCGTCGGTCCTTATATGGAAGGGCAGTTACGACAAACTTGACGTGCTTTTTTCAAAAATAGACAGCATGGGTTTCGATTACATATCGGTGAATTATCCTGAAGTCTCAAAGTCAAAGGTATATCCGCTCGGCGGCGATTCGGTCCAGCTCCCGCCGGAAGCCGTCATAAAAGCCCTCGAAGAGGTAATTGTCCTCAAGAAAAGCGGAAAATACCGCATGCTCAACAGCGTATCCTCCATTAAGAACATCATCAATTACCTCGACCATCCGAGCAAGGCGAAATACCATTGTTACGGCGGGTCAAAGGTGCTGTTCATAGACTGGTTCTTCAACATATACCCCTGCATGCACCTTCCCAATCCGCTGGGCAGCCTGTGGGACCTTAACAACAAGGACCTGAAGATGATAAAATGCAACCAGTGCAACATGAGCTGGTACCGCGATTTTTCAATGTATTTCCACGGACTGAAATCCCTGAAGCCCATATACGAGTCCATGCCGACATTCAGCCATCTGGGGAAACGCAAAGCGTAGAAAAATAAACATAAATAAATGCGGGTTTAAGGCATGCATATTTATTTTAACCCGTTTGTATCCGTTAAATAATGCATTGCGATAAGCCGGTACTCGGGTTGGCTTTCATGGAGGCTAAAACGAAAGAAAAAGCTATACTTGCCTGGAGCGGAGGCAAAGACAGCGCCATGGCGTTGTATGAAATTGAACGCACCGGGAATTATGAAATATCCGCGTTGTTGACGACGCTGACCGAAGGTTACGACCGCATAAGCATTCACGGCGTCAGGCGGGTGCTTCTCGAGCAACAGGCCGCTTCCCTAGGAATTTTTCTTGAAAAAGTGTTCATCCCCATAAACTCCTCAAATGAAATATATGAGACGCGCATGAATGAAAAAATGACCGAATACGCGGGGAAAGGAATCACATCCGTCATTTACGGGGATATTTTCCTTGAGGATTTAAGAAAATACAGGGAAGAGAATCTCTCGAAAATGAATTTAAATGGGGTTTTTCCGCTGTGGATGAACAATACCCGGAAACAGGCGGAAAGGTTCGTCGGGCTTGGATTCAAAGCGGTCGTTACGTGCGTTGATTCGTGGGCGGTAAATAAAAAATTCGCGGGCAGGGAATATGACGGGCAATTTCTGAAAGACCTTCATTCAAACATCGACCCGTGCGGCGAGAACGGGGAATTCCATACGTTTGTGCATGACGGGCCTGTATTCAGGAAAACGGTGAATTTTAAGACCGGTGAAACAACGTTAAGGGAAGGAAGATTTTATTATTGCGATCTCTTGCCGTAGGATGGCTGCCATGATTTGCATCGTTTTAAAAAAATTCATCAATAAAACTTGGCTTATTACCTGTTTTATATGGATCGCAAAACAGCTTGAATTTAACCGTTGAATATGTATAATGGGCTTGTTGGAAATACAATGATAACGGGTGGGGCTTATGCGTCTTAAGAAGGGAATTTTTCAGATTTTGACAATTATCCTATTGACCCGATTTTCCGCTGTTTTTGCATCCGGCCCAATGCCCTCCCCAACATTCACACCCACTCCGGGCGGATATTTGAGCATGCTTGATTATCCCGTTTTTGATTATGCCGTTTTTGCCGTTACCTCGACCACCACGGATGTTTACGTGGGCGGTATTTTTAACATGGCCGGGCCGCGCACAGGATGCGGAATGCCGGTTGACATGGTTACGGGAGCGGTACTGCCGGGATTTCCACAGTTGGCCGGATACTTTGGCGGTGAAATCAACACGGTGGTTTCCGACAATAACGGAGGATGGTATGTAAGCGGAGACGGGTTATGGTATGCCGCCGGATTACCGCGAATGGGAGTCGTGCATATTTATTCCAACGGTTCGGTTGACCCTGATTTTGACCTGAAACTCACCACAAGCTCCGGCGATGTGGATGTGGAAACAATAGCTTTTGACGGCACAAATCTTTACATGGACGGTTTCTACCAAAAAATAGGTTCTCAGCCAGCCGTCAATCTCGTTAAAGTTAACGTTAACACCCTGATAGTGGATACTTCTTTTGCTCCCGCGGTATATTCGGTGACAAAAATTGTGTTTAACGGAGGCTACCTGTACCTGACCGGTGCAAGCGCATACGCCCAGCCGTATCAAAATTTATGCAGGATAAATACGTCAACCGGAGCGCTGGATGCCTCCTTTGCCCCGGCTGTGAACGGCCCTGTTTATGATATGGCTTTTTCCGGGACGGACATATACATCGGAGGTTCCTTTACGGGAGTAAGCATCACGGCAAAAAATAACATAGCGAAGATAAGTGCTCTGACCGGGCTTGTTGACCCTGTATTTAACGCATCCACGGATTTCGAGGTAAATTCGCTGGCTTATGCCGGATCCAGCCTTTATATTGCGGGTAGTTTTACAAACGTGAATTCCATAAGTGCTGTAAGGCTGGCAAAGATAGATTCGACAACAGGCGCCCTTGATACAGGCTTCTCGGCCCTGCCGGAAATGAGTCCTCTTCATACGGAGGGCGGCCAGGGGATAAATTCCATGGCATACGACGGAACTAATGTATACATTGGCGGAAGCTTTAACATGGTATCCGGGCAGCTCAGGAGCCGTATTGCGAAATTAAACGGCGCAACAGGCGCCGTTGACCCTCAATTCGATCCTTCCGCCAATAATATTGTAAAACAGGTTTTTTATGACGGAAGCAGACTGTTCATCGCCGGACAGTTCACAAGTCTTGGGGCTGTTTATAGAAGAGGCGTCGCCAAGATAAACATAGCTACCGGTGTGCTGGATCAGGGCTTTGACGCTAAGATAAATTATTTATATGAGCAGGATATAAATGCGCTTGCTTACGATTCGACCGGACTGTATATCGGAGGGGATTTCAATGCGCTGAATTCGACGACCCGGAATAATATCGCCAGAGTGAGCCTGGTTGACGGGTCTCTGGACGGTTCGTTTAATCCCGTTGTCAACAGCGGGATTTTTGATATTTATCCGTCGGGAAACGATGTTTATATCTGCGGGGCTTTCGCATATGTCGGTTCGACCCCTCGTAACAGGGTGGCAAAGCTTAATGCCTCCACCGGCGCGCTGGACATGTCATTCGATCCAAACGCTGGTGCGGTAGTTTATTCGGTTTTGCCAAACGGTTCGAGTGTTTATATCGGAGGGAATTTTTCAACGGTTGGCGGTGTGGCAAAAAGTAGTCTTGCAAAAGTCGATGCCACAAGCGGAGCAGTTGACACCGGATTTATCGCGGATGCGGACGAGCCTGTTTACGACCTGGCGTTTTCCGGTGCGTCTTTATATGCCGGTGGATTGTTTTCCACAATAAACGGTATTGGCAGAAAAGGGATCGCAAAGCTGAACCCGCTTACGGGAGCGCCGGACCCTTCTTTTGTACCGAATGTTGTTGCGGCTCAAGTGACAAATATTGCCACGGGTGCCGGCAGTGTTTATTTTGGGGGAGATTTGGGGTCACTTATAAGTCCGCTTGGAGAATGGGGATTTGCCGGGAAAGAGGATATAAATACCGGGATACTTGACCAGGGTTTTTACCTTAACACATACGCGCAGATA
>Ga0181535_10000550_pt1 | contig 54918 bp, 61 predicted proteins | sample PEATcosm2014_Bin_44_FD_119774 | JGI IMG/M metagenome (GOLD analysis project Ga0181535, IMG submission 119774) | Peatland microbial communities from MTU Mesocosm Facility, Houghton, MI, USA - PEATcosm2014_Bin17_30_metaG | ecosystem: Environmental > Terrestrial > Soil > Wetlands > Peat | place... | reverse complement strand
TACGTGCTGAGCAAGGAAGAAGGCGGCCGTCATACGCCGTTCTTCAAGGGCTACCGTCCGCAGTTCTACTTCCGCACGACGGATGTGACGGGAGTGGCGGAGTTGCCCGAGGGTGTGGAGATGGTGATGCCGGGCGACAACGTGCAGTTGACGGTGGAGCTGATTACGCCGGTGGCATTGGAAAAGGGATTGCGGTTTGCGATCCGCGAAGGCGGCCGCACGGTGGGCGCCGGCACGGTTTCGGAGATTATCAAGTAAGTTGTCAGCGGTCAGTTGTCAGTGGTCAGCATGTAGCACGAAATGCGGTACGGTTTTTTACTGACAACTGAACACTGATAACCGACCACTGAAAGGACGGTCATGGTAGGACAAAGGATTCGCATTCGGTTGAAGGCATACGACTATCGCGTGCTGGACACCTCGACCGGCGAGATTGTGGAGACGGCAAAGCGCACTGGAGCAACGGTGGCCGGCCCGATTCCCTTGCCGACGATCAAGAACAAGTACTGCGTGCTGCGTTCGCCGCACGTGGACAAGAAATCGCGCGAGTCCTTCGAGATTCGCACGCATAAGCGGCTGATCGACATTCTCGAGCCGACCCAGCAGACGGTGGATGCGCTGATGAAGCTCGATCTGCCGGCCGGCGTCGATGTCGAGATCAAGGCCTTCGAAAAATAGCTGACAGCTATCAGCTGACAGCTAAGAGTGAGAAGCCCGGAAGGGCACCGGCAGTGCGATTGATGTCAGCATCGCATGATGAGGAAAGGAAATCATGGCAGTTACAGGAATTCTGGGAAAAAAGATCGGCATGACGCAGGTCTTCGACGAAAAGGGCGATGTGCACCCGATTACGGTGTTGCAGGCCGGCCCTTGCGTGATTACGCAGTTGAAGACGCTGGCCAAGGATGGCTATGAGGCCGCGCAAATTGGCCTGGTCGAGTTCGTCAAGGACAAGAATGTGACCAAGCCGCAAGCAGGGCACTTCGCCAAGACCGAAGCGCCGCCGGTGAAGGTCATCAAGGAAGTGGCCTTGCAGCTTGACGCTGAAGGTGTTGTGGCCACCAAGGCGGGCGACCGCGTGCTGGTGGACATCTTTTCCGAAGTCAGGTTTGTGGACGTGATCGGCACTTCCAAGGGCCGGGGTTTTGCCGGTGTTGTGCGTCGTCACGGTTTCGGCGGCGGACCCAAGTCGCACGGTCATATGTTTCAAGTGCAGGGTTCAATCGGCGCATCGAGCTACCCCTCTCGCGTTTTCCCGGGGCAGCGTATGCCTGGCCACATGGGCGCCAAGCAAATCACGGTGCGCAATCTGCGCATTCGCGGGATTGATCTGGACGAGAACCTTTTGATGGTCGAGGGTGCGGTACCCGGATCGCGTGAAGGCTATGTGCTGATCTCGAAAGCCAAGACTCCGCCGCGCGAGCGTCGTGGTTTTGCCGGTTCCGGCACGGTCGATCCGTTGAAGGCATCGAAGAAGCTCGGCAAGAGGAAGTAACCACCTGCGGTGGGGCCAGACGCGCCTTACGGCGCAGAGACATTCAAGGCCGACGGGAGTTTGTCGCCGGCAGAAGAAGAAGACGATGGCAAACGTTGATGTGTTGAATATGAACGGGGACAAGGTGGGCACGCTCGAGCTCTCCGACGCGCTCTTCGGACCGGACGCGGTCAATGAGGCCCTGCTCTGGGAAGCGGTCAAGCACTACCGCGCCTCACTGCGCCAGGGCACGCACAAGACCAAGAGCCGTACCGAGGTCGCCGGTTCAGGCAAGAAGCTATGGAAGCAAAAAGGCACAGGCCGCGCGCGTATCGGCTCGGTGCGCTCACCTCTATGGCGTCACGGCTACACCGTGCATGGACCTCAGCCGCGCAGCTACGAATACGCTTTTCCGCGCAAAAAGCTGCTGGGCGCGCTTCGCTCGGCGCTGGCCGCCAAGCTGGCCGATGGCAAGCTGACGGTGGTCGATACGCTGGAGATCAAGGAAGCCAAGACCAAGCTTTACCGCGCGGCGCTGACCAAGCTCGATGTCACGCGCACGGCCTTGCTGGTGGAGAATGGCAAGACGCTTACCCAGGCGCTGGTGCTGGGAGCGCGCAACCTCAAGGGCGTCGAACTGGTGCTCAACAACGAGGTGCATCCCTACGATCTGCTCCGCTACGAACGGGCCATCTTTTCGGCGGCCGCGATCGAGCAGTTGACGGAGATGCTGGAGAAGAACGCGTCGAAACGTAAACTCGCCGCGCACACGGAGGCCGCATAATGCCGACTCTCTACACAGTGATTCGCCGCCCTCTGATTACCGAGAAGGGGCTGGGCGTGAAAGAGACCGAGGGGACGCTGGTTTTTGACGTCGCTCCCGAGGCCACCAAGACCGAAGTCAAGCAGGCCGTCGAGGCGCTTTTCAAAGTGAAGGTCTCCGGGGTCCGCACGGCGAACGTTCTGGGCAAGGAACGCCGCCGCGGCAAGTTTACCGGCTACAAGCCGGACTGGAAGAAGGCTTACGTCCGCCTCAAGGCCGGCGAGAAGCTGCCCGAATATGTGAGCAACCTGTAGCAGGGATCAGAGATCAGGTGTCAGGGTTCAGCAAAAGCTGAGAACTGAGAAGCTCATCAGGAAAGATTATCGGAACCCGGTAGCAACGGATGGATTCCGGAGAAACGGGAGAGCGGTGCTGAAGTTCTGGTGCTGGCTTTCCGGGACAAACGACAATGGCAATCAAGACATACAGACCGATCACGCCGACCTTGCGCTTCAAGACCACGCAGGTGAATGACGACCTGACGACGGATAGGCCGCACAAGCCGCTTCTGGCGGTCAAGAAGCGCACCGGCGGACGCCGCAACCAGGGCGACCTGACCATGCGCCATCAGGGCGGCGGCCACAAGCAGATGCTGCGCCTGATCGACTTCAAGCGCGAGAAGTATGGGATACCGGGCAAGGTGGCGACGATTGAGTACGATCCAAACCGCTCGGCCCGCATCGCCCTGATTCACTATCTGGACGGCGAGAAGCGCTACATCCTGCAGCCGGTCGGTTTGAAGGTAGGTCAGACAATTTCGAGTGGTCCGGACGCCGACATTCTGGTGGGGAATGCATTGCCGTTGAAGAATATCCCCTCGGGCACGACGGTTCACGCGATTGAACTGCGGCCGGGCAAGGGCGCGCAGATGGCGCGTTCGGCGGGAACGCAGGCTCAGTTGGTGGCCAAGGAGGGCGAGTATGTCCTGCTCAAGTTGCCCTCGGGCGAGACCCGCAAAGTGCTGGTTGAGTGCATGGCGACGATTGGCCAGGTGGGCAACACGGACCATGAGAATATCTCCATCGGCAAGGCTGGACGCAACCGCTGGAAGGGTATTCGCCCAGCCAACCGAGGCGTCGTGATGAATCCGGTGGATCACCCGCACGGCGGCGGCGAGGGCAAGACCTCGGGCGGCCGTCACCCGGTAACTCCGTGGGGCCAGCCGACCAGGGGCTACAAGACACGCAACAACAAGCGGACCAACGCGTTTATCGTCAGCCGACGGGTGAAGTAGGAAAAGCAGCCAACAACTGACAGTTGTTGGTCGCGCGAGATTGAACTGATAGCTGACTGCTGTCAGCTGGGAGCTAAAGAGCTATGGCACGTTCGACAAAGAAGGGCCCGTTCGTGGACGCACACCTGACCGTGAAGATCGAGGTGCTCAACCAGGCCAACGACAAGAAGGTCGTCAAGACCTGGTCGCGCCGCTCGACGATCTTTCCCGAGTTTGTGGGCCACACGATCGCGGTCCACAACGGCAAGAAGTTCGTTCCGGTGTATGTGACGGAGAATATGGTGGGCCACAAGCTGGGTGAGTTCGCTCCCACGCGCATTTTCAAGGGGCACACCGGGGGCGGAGCAAAGGCCGCCGAAGCGAGCGCCAAGCCGAGGTAAAAAAAGCAGCTTCTAGCCGCTAGCTCCTAGCTTCTAGCTTTGAGCCTATGGAGCACGGAGCTTGATTGGGACGGAATAAGCTAGAAGCTAGTAGCTGATGTGAGGACAGACCAATGGCAGTCGAGACAAAGGAATACCGGGCCGAGGCCAAGTTCCAGCGCGTATCGCCGCAAAAGGCGCGGCTGGTGCTCGACCTGATCAAGGGCCGGGGGGTTGAGGAGGCGCTGACGACGGCGGCCTTCACCAAGAAGCGCATCGCCCCGGTGATTCACAAGCTGTTGACCTCGGCGGTGGACAACGCGAAATATGTGGCCGGCGAGCAGGGTACCGATCTGGATGTGGACAGCCTCTACGTCAAGACGGCCCTGGCCAACGACGGGCCGCGCATGAAGCGCATTCGTCCCGCGCCGATGGGCCGCGCCTTCCGCTATCAGCGCAGGCTGACGCATATCGTTCTTTCGGTGGCAGAGCGTCCGGTAGCCAATGGCCTGGTGACCAAGGTCGAACCACCTGCGGTAGAGCAGACGCGCCCTGCGGCGCCGAAGGCCGAGACCAAGCCAGCACCTAAGGCCGCAAAGGCGTCCAAGACGAAGGCGGCGGAGCCGCAAGCCGCAGTCGAAGCAGCGCCCAAGGCAACCAAGAAAAAGGCCAGCAAGAAGGCCTAGAGGGTTTTGAGGAAAAGCATATGGGACAGAAAGTCCATCCTTACGGATTCCGGCTGGGAGTGAACAAGCCGTGGCGTTCGCGCTGGTTCTCTGAGCGCGACTATGACAAGCTCCTGGTCGAGGACGTGAAGCTCAAGGCCGAGCTGCGCGAAAAGCTGAAGGCCGCCGGAGTCAGCTCGGTCGAGATCGAGCGTCCGGGCAACAAGCTGCGCTTTCTTATCCGCACCGCCCGGCCGGGTATTGTGATCGGCCGCAAGGGCGCGGAGATCGAGAAGCTCAAGACGGAGCTCGGCAAGCGCACCAGCCGCGAGGTGTTCATCGACATCATCGAGGTGAACAAGCCGGAGCTGGATGCGCAACTGGTCTCGGAAAACATTGCCCTGCAACTGGAAAAGCGCGTCAGCTTCCGCCGGGCGATGAGAAAGAGCGTGGACTCGGCGCTGCGCTTCGGCTGCAAGGGAATCAAGGTGCGTGTCTCGGGCCGTCTGAACGGCAATGAAATCGCGCGCTCGGAGTGGTATCTGCAGGGACGTTTGCCGCTGCACACGCTGCGCGCCGACATCGATTATGGATTTACTGAAGCGCAGACGACGTACGGCGTGATCGGCGTAAAAACGTGGATTTATCGCGGCGACATCTACGAGCAGAAGCGCCGTCAGACGCCGCCGGTGGGCACGTCGGTGTTCTAGGAAGTAGCCAACAGCTGACAGTTGGGAAGCTCGGGAAATGAGAACTGTGAGCTGTCGGCTGTGAGCTGTCAGCTGGTTTTGAAGAGGGTTTCGCTATGTTGATGCCAAAGAAAGTGAAGTTCCGGAAGCAGCAGAAGGGCAAGAGGCGCGGCAAGGCCTGGCGCGGCTCCACGATCTCATTCGGTGAATATGGCCTCCGCGTCATGGAGTGCGGTTACATCACCGACCGGCAGATTGAGGCCAGCCGTATCGCCATGACCCGCTTCATCAAGCGCGGCGGCAAGATCTGGCTGCGCCTGTTCCCGGATAAGCCGATCACCAAGAAGCCGGCCGAAGTCCGCATGGGCTCGGGCAAGGGCGCGCTGGATCATTGGGTGGCCGTGGTGCGGCCAGGCAAGATCCTCTTTGAGATGGAAGGCGTGGACCCGGCGACGGCGCAGGAAGCGATGCGTCTTGCCTCGAACAAGCTGCCGCTCAAGACCAAGTTCATCATGCGGCCGGGCGCCGAAAAAGTTGTGGCTGCGGCCAAGTAAGGCAGCGAACAGTTGACAGCTGACAGCTATCCGTCGGCGGCTGACAGGATTAGGACGCGCTTTGAGCCCCGAGGGGGGCGCAGGAGCGCCGGAGAGAAGCAGAGATGGAACTCGAGAAGATTCGCAATTTGAGCGATGAAGAACTGGCGCATCAGGAGAAAGTTACCTCCGAGCAGCTCTTCCGCATTCGCTTTCAGGTCTCGTTGCAGCCGAACGAAGGAGTGAGGAAGCTCCAGCAGTTGCGCAAGGAGATCGCTCGGATCAAGACCGTGGCACGCGAGCGCCAGTTGGGGATTCGCGGAGCGGCCCTGGACGCTGCCGTGGCGGCGGATGACAAGACCGGCAATACGAAGGGAGCCCGCTAGATGATGGCGACACAAGATGCGGTGCAGGCGCCGGCGGCAGCAGGCGCCCGGCGGAATGAGAAGGTCGGTCAAGTGGTTTCGACCAAGATGCAGAAGACCATTGTGGTCGAGGTCGAGATGCGCAAGGCGCATAACAAGTACAAGCGAATTGTGCGCTCGACGAAGAAGTTCTATGCCCATGACGAGCTGAGTTCGGCCCGAATGGGTGATGTGGTGCGCATTCGCGAGACCCGCCCGCTGAGCAAGCTGAAGCGGTGGGCTTTGGAAGAGATTGTCAGGCGCTCGGCCTTGGGGCAACTCGAGGACGCCGCGGTTCCGAATGAAGTCAAGGCCGCCAACTAGCTAGAGCGAGTAAGGAGAAGAACCCATGGCTGTGCAAATGAGAACCATGCTCGCGGTGGCCGACAACTCCGGCGCGCGCAAGCTGCAAGTGATTCTGCCGCTGGGCGGCGGGCTGGGCAAGAAGGCCGGCCTGGGCGACATCGTGACCGCCGCGGTCAAGGAAGCTTCGCCCGATGGCACGATCAAGAAGGGCAAGGTCGTGAAGGCGGTCATCGTCCGCACCCGCAAAGAGCATCGCAGACGCGACGGAACGTATATTCGCTTTGACGAAAATGCGGCTGTAGTGATCGACGATACGCACGAGCCGGTGGGTACGCGCGTCTTCGGGCCGGTAGCCCGCGAGTTGCGGGAGAAGAAGTTTTTGAAGATCGTTTCGCTGGCCCCGGAAGTGGTGTAGTGCAGCTTACAGCTGACAGCGAACAGCTAGCAGTTGAAAGCATCTAGCAAATTGAATCAATAGTTGGGCGGCGGACAGAAGCCGGAAACTGATAGCTGTTAGCTGACAACTGTTAGCTGTTTTTTGGAGAAGAGATGCCGAGTTTGAATATTCATCGCAACGATACGGTCAAGGTTCTTACGGGCTCTGACCGCGGCAAGACGGGCCGCGTACTGCGCGTCTTCCCTGACAAGGGTACGGTGCTGGTTGAGCACGTCCGCATCGTCAAAAAGACAGTTTCCAGCAAGCAGGGAAAACGGACTCAGGGTGGAATCGCGGACCAGGAGTCGCCGATCAACGTCTCCAACCTGGCGCTGGTCTGTCCCAACTGCGGCCCAGTGCGCGTGGGATTCAAGACCGAAGGCGATATCAAGGTTCGCGTCTGCAAGAAGTGCGGGCAGACGATGCCGACGAAGAAGTAGAAAGACAGCTAATAGCTCTTAGCTATTAGCTTCCAGCTTCGGTTGCGGTGGTACTAGCGTCCGAGGCGAACGAAATGGGATTGTTCTTCAAGATTGAGTTAGGTGGAGAACAAGCTAACAGCTAAAAGCTCATGGCTAATAGCTGCATTTGCACCTTCCGCAGCGGTAGACGGCTTCAAGAGCCACCCCGGGCGCCGGAAGAGAGAGAGCAGAACACAATGGCGGCAAGGCTGAAAGAGAAGTATCACAAAGAGATCAAGCAGGCTCTTCAAAAGGAGCTGGGGCTTGAGAATGCGATGGCGGTGCCGAAGCTGGAGAAGATCGTCGTCAATATGGGTTTGGGCGAAGCCACGCAGAATACCAAGCTGCTGGACCCGCTGGTGGCCGATCTGACCGCGATTGTGGGACAGAAGCCGGTGACCACCAAGGCGAAGAAATCGATTGCGGCTTTCAAGGTGCGCGAGGGTATGTCGATTGGCGCCATGGTTACGTTGCGCTCGGACAAGGCCTATGAGTTCCTGGATCGGCTGATTGCGACCGCGCTGCCTCGGGTGCGCGACTTCCGCGGCGTTTCAACGAAAAGCTTTGACGGGCGCGGCAACTACACGCTCGGGCTGCGCGACCAGCTCATCTTTCCGGAGATCGACTACTCGAAGGTAGAGAAGATGAAGGGCATGAATATCACCATCGTGACCACGGCGAAGGACGACAACCAGGCGAGGGCTCTGCTGCGTCACTTCGGGATGCCCTTCCGGCAGGGCGCGTAGAACAGCTTCTAGCTGCTAGCTTCTAGCCTCTAGCTTTTTCGAGGTAGAACGGGCATCTGAGGCAAAACAAGATTGGTTTTGTTTCTCGCGCATGAGATCGGGTTCGGCGAGGAACAGGCTAGGAGCTAGAAGCTAGAAGCTGATAGCTGGGGTTGAAGAGGGTTTATGGCAACCACTGCAAAAAGGGTGAAAGACGCGCGGAAGCCGAAGTTCAGCTGCCGCAAGCACAACCGATGCCAGCTCTGCGGGCGGCCGCGCGGGTTCCTGCGCAAGTTCGGCGTTTGCCGCTTGTGTTTCCGTGCGTTGGCGCTCAAGGGCGAGATTCCCGGCGTCGTCAAGTCGAGTTGGTAGGAAGCCAGTTGTCAGTGGACAGTGATCAGTATCCTGTTCCCCTTTCACTGATCGCTGTCCACTGAGCACCGTTCACTGTAGTACGCATTTCCGCTGGTTCTCCTGGTGCGAACAGGACCGGGAGCGAACGGGGAATGAAGGAGAAGGAATGAGTTTGACCGACCCAGTAGCCGATTTTCTGGCGCGAATCCGGAACGCAATCCGGGCGCGTCATCAGAAGCTGGATGTTCCGGCTTCGAAATTGAAGGCCGAGATCGCCCGCATCCTCAAGGAGGAGGGCTATATCTCGAACTACAAGACCCAGGAAGAGGAGGGCAAGCTCATCCTCCGCGTGTACCTGAAGTACGGCGGAACCGAGGCGGCCATCCGCGATCTGGCGCGCATTTCACGCCCCGGCTGCCGTGTCTACATTGGCCGCGACGAGATCAAGCGCGTTCAGGGCGGACTCGGCATCTCGATCCTCACTACGCCAAAGGGTGTGATGACCGGCCGTCAGGCGCGCCGCGAAGGCGTGGGCGGCGAACTGCTCTGCGAAGTATGGTAACGACAGCTTACAGCTGACAGCAAACAGTTAAAAAACTGGAGACTGTCAGCTGACAACTGTGAGCTGTTTTACAGGCTGCAGTGGAACGCAAGGGTGAAGGCGCCCCGGCGGGACTCGCAAGCCAGATGAAGGATTGATTCGATGTCGCGTATTGGAAAGAAGCTCATCCCGCTGCCCGCGGGCGTCAAGTACAAGGTCGAGGGCAATACGGTTCTGGTCGAAGGGCCCAAGGGCAAGGTCTCGGCGCTGATCGCGCCGGGCATCACTTTGGAAACCAAGGATGGCGTGCTGCACGTCAACCGCGAGAACGACAAGCAGGCCGCGATGCACGGGCTGACGCGGGCGCTGGTTTCCAATGCGGTTCAAGGCGTGACCACGGGCTGGAAGAAGGAATTGGACATCGTGGGGATCGGCTACCGCGCCGAGCTGAAGGGCAAGGGCACGGTGGTTTTCACCCTTGGCTATTCGCATCAGATCGAGGTTCCGCTGCCGACAGGCATTGAGGTAGCGATCGACCCCAAGCAGTTGCACTTGACCATCTCAGGCATCGACCGGCAGAAGGTTGGCCAGGTGGCTGCCGACATGCGTTCGCTGCGCAAGCCCGACCCGTACAAGAACAAGGGCGTGCGCTACTCGGACGAGAAGCTGAAGAAGAAGGCCGGCAAGACGGGCGCGAAGTAAGCTGACAGCAAGTAGCTGACAGCTCACAGTTCAAAGACGCCGACGAAAACTGTTGGCAGTTAGCTGTGAGCTGTCAGCTGAAGATCAACCGAACGGGGCCGCAGGGCGGCTCCGCTGATAGGAACGAGAGAAACCATGATTACGCAGACCAAGAGAAACGCAATCCGCCAACGCATTCACGAGCGTATTCGCCGCAAGCTCGCAGGCACCGGGGAACGGCCGCGGTTGAACGTTTACCGCTCGCTCAATCACATCTATGCGCAGGTGATCGACGATCAGACGGGGCAGACGCTGGTTTCGGCGTCTTCAATCAAGGCGAAGACTGGCGGCAATATCGCGGCGGCCAAGGAAATCGGCAAGGCTGTGGCCGAGAAGGCAGTTGCGCAGGGCATCAAGAAGGTGGTCTTCGATCGCGGCGGCTACCTCTATCACGGACGCATCAAGGCTTTGGCTGATGCGGCCCGCGAGGCAGGGCTGGAATTCTAAGAGCAGCTTCTAGCCTCTAGCTTTTAGCTATTAGCTTTTTCGTGGGAAGTCGAAAGTCCACGTTGTGGCAAGAACGGAGCTAGCGGCTAAAAGCTGGAAGCTAGCAGCTCAAAAAGAGACGAGAGAGCAATGACGATCTTGAAGAAGAAACTCGATGCCAATCAGTACAACCTGAAGGATCAGGTGGTCTCCATCAATCGCGTGACCAAGGTGGTCAAGGGCGGCAAGAACATGTCGTTTGCCGCGCTGGTCGTGGTGGGCGACGCCCTGGCGGGCGTAGTCGGCCACGGTTCGGGTAAGGCCAAGGAAGTTCCGCAGGCGATTCGCAAGGGGATCGAAGCGGCCAAGAAGAACCTGGTCCGGGTGAACCTGACCGAGACTTCGATTCCGCACCTGGTGCTGGGCAGGTACGGCGCTGGGCAGGTGCTGCTGAAGCCCGCTCCGGAAGGCACCGGCGTGATCGCCGGCGGCGCGGTGCGAGCTGTAATGACCTCGGTCGGTGTGCAAAACGTGCTGACCAAGAGCCTGGGTTCGCCCAATCCGCATAACGTCGTCAAGGCTACCTTTGACGCTTTGATTCAGTTGCGCGACCGGGCCGATGTGGCTAACATGCGCGGCAAGTCGGTGGAGGAGCTTTAAGCCATGGCTGAAACCAAGATGATTCGCATTCAGTATTACCGCTCGAAGAACTCCACGCCCTTCAAGCACCGGCTGGTGGTCAAGGGGCTGGGCTTTACGCGGCTCAATCAGGTCGTCGAGCGGGTTGACAACGAATCGGTACGCGGTATGGTGAAGGCCATTCCGCATTTGGTTCGGATTCTGGAGAGCTAATACGCTCTCTAATTGAAGTCGTGGAATCCCACCCTAGCGGCAAAAACAGAGACGCCGCGAGGGTGGGGCACCCACGAAGAACGCGAGTCGGCAGGGTAAGAAAAACCTGTCCGGCGCTACAGCGAGGAAATCATGGCACCAAGAAATCTATCGAATCTACGCGCGCCCCGGAAAGCCAACACAGGGCGCAAGCGTGTCGGCCGCGGTATGGGATCCGGCATGGGCAAGACTTCGACCCGCGGCCACAAGGGCCAGGGATCGCGCACCGGTTCCCATTTGATGCGCGGTTTTGAAGGCGGCCAGATGCCGCTCCATCGCCGCTTGCCCAAGCGCGGCTTCACCAACATCTTCCGCACCGAGTACACGGTTGTGAATCTGGACCGCCTTGTGCTGCAGATTGCGGACCAGGCGATCACAGAGATCGGCCTGGATGACTACAAGAAGCTGGGCCTCGCCTCGAGCAAGAACGCTCTGATCAAGATTCTCGGCTCGGGCAAGCTGACCAAGGCTCTCACGATCCACGCGCACAAGTTTTCCAAGTCCGCTGTCATCAAGATTGAAGAGGCTGGTGGCAAGGTAGTGGTTCTTGGCGGGGAGATTTCGCCTGTAGTGGGCAAGTTGAAGGCAAAGGGCGCGACGCCGAAGGCTTAGCGCGGATAAGATGGTCAGTGACAGAGATTCAAGGGCGCAAACGCCCTGAAGCGGATAACCAACCATGGCTGAAATGTTTGAGAAGTTCGCCAATATCTTCCGGATTCCCGACCTGCGCAAGCGGGTGCTCTTCATGCTCGGCATTCTGGCCGTCTATCGTCTGGGCGCGTGGATACCAACGCCTGGCGTCGACACCATTGCGCTGTCACGGATGTTCGACCAGCAGGGCGGCTCCGCACTGGGTCTGATGAATCTCTTCGGCGGGGGCAACCTGCGCCGCATGACGATCTTCGCCCTGGGCATCATGCCCTATATCACCGCCTCGATCATCTTCCAGTTGCTCACGGTGGTGTATGAGCCGCTGGCGCGCATTCAAAAAGAGGGGGAACTGGGCCGGCGCAAGATCACCCAATGGACCCGGTATATGACCGTGATTCTGGCTGCGGTGCAGTCGATCGGCATTGCGTTCATGCTCCAACGGGGCGGCATGGTGCTGAATCCGGGTGTTCCCTTTCTCTTGATGACGGTGCTCACGCTGACCACGGGCACGGCATTCATCATGTGGCTGGGCGAGCAGATTACCGAACGAGGGATCGGCAACGGCATGAGCTTGCTGATCTTTACGGGAATTGTCGCCGGCCTGCCGCGCGGCGTGATTGATCTGGTCCAGAAGGTCCAGACCAACCAGTGGGGCTCGTTCACCATCATCGCGATGATTCTGCTTGTGGCAGGCATGGCGGCGGTGGTGGCCTTCATCGTGTTTGTCGAGCGCAGCGAACGGCGCATTCCCATCCAGAGCGCGCGTCGCATCGTCGGCCGGCGGATGATGGGCGGCCAATCCAGCCACTTGCCTCTCAAGGTCAACTCCGGCGGCGTCATGCCGGTCATCTTCGCCGCCTCAATCCTCTCGGCCCCCCTGATGCTCAGGCAGACCGAATTTGTTCAGAACAGCCGATTCCTGCTGCCCATCTTCGATGCGCTCACGCCAGGTTATCCGTGGTATGAAGCCCTGTACATCATGGCGATTATCTTCTTCGCCTACTTCTACATCTCGATCGTGATGAAGCCGGACGACATTGCCGACAACTTCCGCAAGTCGGGATCGTTCATCCCCGGAATTCGTCCCGGCAAGCGTACTTCGGATTTCATCAACGACATCCTGACTCGCATTACGCTAGTCGGAGCCATTTACCTGATCATTATTTCGCTGGTGCCGACCTTCCTGATCTCGGGTATTCGCTTTGACAAGGTATGGCTTATCGGCCGGTTCTTTGAGAGTCTGCCAGCCTGGACGACGCACGGTCTGGGAGTCAATTTCTATTTTGGCGGCACATCGCTGCTGATCGTGGTGGGTGTGGCCATGGATACTGTCAACCAGATCGAATCGCAGCTGATCATGCGTCACTATGACGGATTCTCCCCGCGTTCCGGTCGCATTCGCGGAAGGAAAACCTGGTAATGTCTTCATCTGAAATTGCTGCCGAGCAGGGCCGAGAGGCGGGTCAAAAGACTCTCCCCGGCCCGATTCTCTTGTTGGGCGCGCCCGGCGTTGGTAAAGGTACCCAGGCCAAGGAACTGATCAAGGTGTGGGGGATTCCGCAGATCTCTACCGGCGACCTGTTGCGCGCCAATGTGGCTCAGGGCACCGAACTGGGCCGGACAGCCAAGGAGATCATGGGACGCGGAGAGCTGGTCCCCGATTCGCTGGTTAATGAGATGGTCGCGGTGCGTCTGCAGCAGCCTGATACCGGCAAGGGATACATTCTGGACGGTTTCCCACGCACGCTGGTGCAAGCAGGATGGCTCGATGGCCGGCTGGCCGCCCAGACGCAGGGTTTGCCGGTGGTTGCCGTCAGTATCAAGGTGGAATATAATCAACTTCTGCGCCGTATCACCGGGCGCAGAAGTTGCCCTGTCTGCCAGACCATTTATAACGTCAGTTTCAAGCCTCCTGCAAAAGATGGTTTTTGCGACTTGGACGGCGCAGCGCTGGTCCAGAGAGCCGACGACACGGAAAAGGTCTTCGAGGAGCGCATGCGCGCCTACGAAGCGTTGACCGCGCCTGTGGTCGAGCACTACAGGGCTTTGGGACGTTTTGCGGAAGTGGATGGAGACCGGCCGATTCAAGAAATTGCGGCCGGAATTGTTGCCGCTGTCGAGCGGTTGCGCCAATAGCGCAGCCGGACGGCGTGTTTGTGCGTTAGAGGCAGTTGTCAGCAATCAGTTGTCAGTTATCAGTTTCTTCCGCCAGGGGCGGGCCCGCTGAGTGCTCTGGACTGACAACTGACCACTGAGAGCTGAAAGCTGGGTTGAGTGGCGGTTGTACTGAAGTCGTCAAAAGAGATTGAGAAGATGCGCCGCGCGGGCCAGGTGGTCCGCGAAGTGCTCGAGTTGGTGCGGAGCCAGGTGAAACCGGGCGCCACCACCTTGGATCTCGAAAAGACAGCGGAAGCACGGCTTGCCGAACTGGGAGTCAAGGCCGCCTTCAAGGGCTACCACGGCTATCCCTGCGTGCTATGCACCTCGGTCAATAACGAAGTGGTGCACGGCATTCCGTCGCCCAAGCGGGTCCTCAAGGAAGGGGACATCGTTTCGCTCGATTTTGGCGCGGTGGTCGATGGCTACTTTGGCGATGCGGCCATTACCGTTCCGGTGGGCGAGAAGATCGATCCGGAGACGGCGCGGCTGTTGAAAGTGACCGAGGCGTCTTTGAGCGCAGCGATTGAGGTGGTTCGACCTGGCGCAACCCTCGGCGATGTGGGTTTCGCCGTACAGAAGGTGGTCGAGGCCGAGGGGTTCTCGGTTGTAAGGGATTTTGTGGGCCATGGCATCGGGGTCCACATGCACGAAGATCCGCAGGTGCCGAACTTTGGCGTGGCAGGCCGGGGCATGAAACTGCGCACCGGCATGGTGATCGCCATCGAGCCCATGGTGAATGCGGGCAAGTCGGACGTCGTGGTTTTGGGCGACGGCTGGACGGCAGTCACCGCGGATGGAAGCATGAGCGCTCATTTTGAGCACTCCGTGGCGGTGACCGCCACGGGAGCGAGAATCCTAACCGAGTAGGTCGCTCGGGATTACAAGCCGGAGGTGTTCGTTCAGTGCACCGGCGGAAGCGGGATGCCGTTTGTCGAAGGAAGATGCGATTGAGGTCATGGCGGTGGTCACAGAGACACTGCCCAATGCCATGTTCAAGGTCAAACTCGAGAACAATCACGAGGCGCTGACCCATGTCTCGGGAAGGATGCGCAAGAACTTCATCCGCATTCTGCCCGGCGACCGCGTGGCCGTAGAGTTGAGTCCCTACGACCTGAATCGCGGACGGATCGTTTACCGCTACAAATAGCCAGCAGCTTACAGCTGACAGAGAACAGTTTTAGGAAGGGCAGCAACAGTTATGAAAGTCCGAGCATCGGTCAAAAAGATTTGCGTCAAGTGCAAGGTCATCACCCGCCGCGGGGTGGTCAGGGTGATCTGTGAAAACGCAAAGCACAAGCAGCGCCAGGGCTAGTTGAGAGTCTGGCAGAACGCGGAAAGCTTCACGAGCAGCAGACAGCTCACAGCTAACAGTTAAAAACGCGCAAGATTCGGGACGAACTGTAGGCTGTTAGCTGTCAACTGTTAGCTAAGAAAGAGGCTAGTTAGCCTGAGTCAAGGCTTGCGATGAACCTCTGGAGCGAGATCCGCATTACCCGTGCGAGCCGGTTAAGGCCGGAGGCACACAACCGAAGTTCAAAAAGGATTCTTCAATGGCACGTATTGCTGGCGTCGATCTGCCTCGCAACAAGCAGGCACGAATCGCGCTCACTTACATCTTCGGCATCGGAGATCCTCGCGCGCTCAAGATTCTGGAGAAGGCGAATGTAGACGCCTTCAAGAAGATCCAGGACCTGGGCGAAGACGAGGTCAACCGCATCCGCCAGGTGATCGAGGACGAGGGGAACGTCGAGGGCGACCTGCGCAAGGACGTCCAGATGCACATCAAGCGTCTCATCGACATTCAGAGCTATCGCGGCACGCGTCACCGGCGCGGTCTGCCGGTTCGCGGTCAGCGTACCCACACCAACGCCCGCACACGCAAGGGCCCGCGCAAGGGCACAGTTGCCGGCAAGAAGAAAGCGACGGGTAAAACCTAATGGCGAAAGCAGAGCAAAAGGCCGGCGCGGGCAAGCCTGCGGCCGGCAAAGCGGGCAAAAACAAGAAGTTCAAGAAACGCGAGCGCAAGAATGTTCCATTCGGCATTGCGCACGTACAAGCGACTTTCAACAACACCATCGTTACCATCACCGACCCAGTGGGCAACACACTGAGCTGGAAGAGCTCCGGTTCGCTGGGTTTCCGCGGTTCGCGCAAGGGTACACCCTTTGCGGCGCAGCAGGCGGCCTCGAATGCGGCCAGCATGGCTCGTGATCACGGGCTGCGTGCGGTCGATGTGCGGGTCTCCGGTCCGGGTTCGGGCCGCGAGTCGGCTATCCGAGCCCTGGCTGCCGCCGGCATAGAGGTGCGCACCATCCGCGACGTAACGCCGGTGCCGCACAACGGCTGCCGTCCGCCCAAGAGACGGAGAGTGTAAGAGAAGCTAGTTGTCAGCTTTCAGTGGTCAGTTGTCAGTCCGCTTCGGGCAACGACTGACAACTGATAGATGACAACTGATAACTGAACTGGGCCGGGACGAAATGTCCTGAAGGACACGTAAACCGGCCGTCATCCGAAGTCAGGAGAAGAAATGGCACGTTATACCGGAGCAGTATGCCGCCTCTGCCGTCGTGAGGCAACCAAGCTCTTTTTGAAGGGCGCCAAGTGCACGTCTGATCGTTGCCCGTTGGAGAAGCGTAATTTTCCTCCCGGCCAGCATGGCAAAGACCGCAAGGCCAAGATCGTAGGCTACGGCCTGCAACTGCACGAAAAGCAGAAGGCCAAACGCATGTACTTCACGTTGGAGAGCCAGTTCCGCGCGTACTACGAAAAGGCCAACAAAGCCTCGGGCGTTACCGGCGAGCTGCTGATCCAGCAACTGGAACGCCGCCTGGACAACGTGGCCTTCCGGCTGGGCTTTGCCATGTCGCGCCGCCAGGCTCGCCAGGTGGTCCGCCACGGCCATGTCGAGGTCAACGGCCGCAAGGTTAACATACCTTCTTACCAGGTGAACGCGGGAGACGAAATCAAGGTTCGCGACGCCGCCAAGAAGCTGCTGATCATCGAGCAGGGTTCGCAGTACACCTCCCAGAGCCCAGTGCCCGCGTGGTTGGAAGCCAACTTTGAAAACATGTCTGGCCGCGTGCTGCATCTGCCCAAACGCCAGGACGTGAACCTGCCCATCAACGAGCAGTTGATCGTCGAGTTGTACAGCAAGTAAGCGAACAGCCGTCAGTTGTCAGCGGTCGGTTATCAGTTAACTCCCGCAAGGGGCTTCTAACTGGTAGCAGACAGCTGATGGCTGAGAGCTGCATTTCAAACAGAAGGAGAACTTGCGCGGCCGCCGCAAAATGCTTCGCGACGTTCAAGCCGCGCGGGAAACGAGAGACAGATATGCTTTGGAGAGGATTTCAGAAACCGAAGCGTTTGGCAGTCGATGCCGAGACGCTTACCAACACTTTCGGCAAGTTCAGCGCCCAGCCCTTTGAGCGCGGCTTTGGCACGACGATCGGCAATGCATTGCGCCGCACCTTGCTGAGTTCGATTGAGGGTGCCGCGGTCACCGCGATTCGCATCGAGGGCGTGCTCCACGAATTTCAGTCCATCACCGGCGTAGTCGAAGATGCCACCGACATCATCCTGAATCTCAAGCAGGTTCCATTCAAGCTCGCGGGCGAGGGCCCCAAGGCGCTCTATCTGCGCGCCGACCAGCCCGGCGTGGTCACTTCGGGAATGATTGAAGCCGACGGCGACGTCGAGATCCTGGACAAAAACATCTATATCGCCACCCTCTCGGAAGGCGGCAAGCTGGATATGGAGATGCGCCTTAAGCGTGGACGCGGCTATATCTCCGCCGACAAGAATTTTGATGCCGACCTGGGCATCGGTTTCATTCCTGTGGACTCGGTTCACTCGCCGGTGCGCCGCGTCAACTATGTCGTCGAAGCCGCCCGCCTGGGCCAGATCACCGACTACGATAAGCTCACCCTAGAAGTGTGGACCAATGGGGCCGTGTTGCCCGCCGACGCTGTCGGCCTGGCCGCCAAGCTGCTCAAAGACCACATGAACATCTTCATCAACTTCGAGGAAGAGATCGAGACCGAGGGACGTGGTGAGGAAGGCCGTACTCTGCTGCGCAACGACAATCTCAATCGCTCGGTTGAAGAGCTGGAGCTTTCGGTCCGCAGTTACAACTGCCTGAAGAACGCCAACATCCAGTCCATCGGCGAACTGGTGCAAAAGACTGAAGCCGAGATGCTCAAGACCAAGAACTTCGGCCGCAAGAGCCTGAACGAGATCAAGGAAATTCTCGCTCAGATGGGCCTCTCGCTGGGCATGAAGATCGATGAGCAAGGCAACGCCGTACCTGGACCTACCAGCATATCGCCGGCCGCTGCCTTGGCCGCCAACTATAGCCGCTATGACGATGAGGACGAACCGCTGGATTCGGTGGATCTGCAACTGCCCACTGAAACCGAGAACTTTTAACAGTCGTCAGTTGTCAGTCGTCAGTTTACAGTGAAATCCCCGCGCGGGGAATCACTGACAACCGATACCTGATAACTGACAACTGATTACTGAAAACTGATTCGAAAGAGAGTTTCACCATGCGCCATCGCAATGCAGGAAACAAGCTCGGACGCAACACCAGCCACCGTCGCGCCCTGTTGCGTAACCTGACCACGTCTGTCATCATCGAAGATCGCGTCGAGACCACCGTGGCCAAGGCCAAGGCGGTTCGTCCGCTGATAGAAAAGATGATCACCCTGGGCAAGAACGGCGATCTGCACTCGCGCCGCCAGGCCCTCAGCTTTCTCATGACCGATGCGTCCGTCGAGCGGCTCTTTGATACCGTGGCCGAGCGCTACAAAGATCGGCAGGGCGGCTATCTGCGCATCGTCCGGACCGGCTTCCGCAAAGGCGACGGGGGCGAAAAGGCCTTCATCGAACTGCTTGGAGCAGAGAAGCAGCTTGACGCCAAGCGCCAGAAGCGCGATGAGATCAAGGCCAAAAAGCGCGCCGATCTCGAAAAACAGATGGAAGAAGCCAAGACCGAAGAAATCCGGGAAGCCAAGGAAGACGCCGCGTAGGGCGGTTCTTCCAAGGCGGGTTCGACCTTCATTCAGAAGGCAAGCACGGGCGCATCCCCAAGCGGGATGCGCCCGTGCTTGTGTCGTGAGGCCGCAAATAATCGGAAAGTAGAAGAAAGTGCAGAGTCAAAAAGAGCGATTGGCGAGCCAGAGGGGTTAGAGATACGCGACCAGGAGAGCGGCTTCAAAGAAGACCAGGCATGTGATACCAACGGCCGCCTATCCAAACAGGAATCGCGCTGGAGTCATGAGCGGTCTCGGAGATCCAATCCAGGAGTTCACTTAGTGTTAGATAGCTGCTGCCGCGGGCAGAATCTCATCCGCATCCACCCACTGAGTCGGATAGTTGCCGGTGTAACATGCGGTGCAGTAGCCCGTGGAATCCCCGGATTCTTCGCCCTTGCAGCACTTGAGCAGGCCATCAAGGGATAGATAGGCCAGCGAGTCGGCTTCGATAAAGCGGCGAATCTCATCGATCGAGTTATTGGCTGCGATTAACTCGCGTTTGCTGGGAGTATCTACTCCGTAAAAGCACGGTGAAACAGTGGGCGGGCAACTAATGCGCAGATGGACTTCCCTGGCGCCCGCGCCGCGAACCATGCGAACAATTTTGCGGCTGGTCGTTCCGCGAATGATGGAGTCGTCAATCAGAACGACTCTTTTGCCTTCCAGCAGATTGCGGACCGGGTTGAGCTTGAGACGGACGCCGAAGTCGCGCACGCGTTGCTCCGGCTCAATAAAGGTGCGGCCGACATAGTGGTTGCGAATAAGTCCGAGACGGAAGGGAATGCCGGCCTCTTCCGCGTATCCCAGAGCCGCTGTCACGCCGGAGTCAGGAACCGGCACGACCAGATCCGCCGGTACGCCGGATTCTCGGGCGAGCTGGCGGCCCATCTGATCGCGGCTCTCCTGCACCCAGCGTCCGAAGATGCGCGAGTCGGGCCGCGCGAAATAGACGTGCTCGAAGATGCAACTGGATTGCGGAACGCCACTTGCGTACTGCCGGCTGGTGACTCCATCCTCGGTGACCATGACCAGTTCGCCGGGCAGCACGTCGCGCTCGAATTCAGCGCGCAGCAGATCGAAGGCGCAGCTCTCGGAGGCAAAGACTATGGTGTCGCGGCCGTCGGGATTCCGTATGCGGCCCATCGAGAGCGGCCGGAAGCCACGCGGATCGCGGGCGGCGAAGATGCGGTCGCGGGTCATCATGACAATGGAGAAAGCGCCGTCGATTTGAGAGAGCGAATCGGCAATGGAGTCAACCAGCGTTCCCGCGCGCGAGTGGGCGATGAGTTGGACAATGATCTCGGAATCAGAGGTGGTCTGGAAGTAGGCTCCGTCGCGCTCAAGCCGCGCACGGATGTTCCCCAGGTTGACCAGGTTGCCGTTGTGAGCGATGGCGATAAGGCCCTTTGTTGAATCGACCCGAATAGGCTGGGCATTGAGCAAAGCCGAGTCGCCGGTTGTCGAGTAACGCGTGTGTCCTATGGCCATCGCACCGGGGAGCTTGGCCAGCACATCGTCGGTAAAGATCTCCGAAACCAGGCCCATGCCCTTGATGTTGGCCAGATGCTGGCCGTCGGCCGTGGCGATGCCGGCCGACTCTTGCCCGCGATGCTGCAAGGCGTAAAGGCCGAGATAGGCCTGGCGGGCGGCGTCTGGGTGGCCGTGAATGGCGATAACTCCGCACTCCTCGCGGAGTTTGGGGTCTTCCTGAGGAATGATTCTGGAATCCCAGGTCCCAAAAGCGGGACCTGGGGCACCCAGATTCATTGTCTCGTCGAGGCCCTTGACGCCCTGAAAGAGCAGCCCGCTCATGCCATTACCTCGCCATGGAGGGTTGCTTCCAGGGCGGAGGCCCACGGCTTGCGGAGTTCGTCCAAAGGAGCCGAGATAAAAGGCTCGCGTTCTACCGAAATCTCCAGGCGGGCTCCGCCGGTCGTTCCGATGCGGGCGACGAAGAAGCTGTACTCGCCGGCCAGAGCCTCGATCTTGGAGATGTTGTCGGGAGCGGCAGTGACTACCACGGTGGAGGCCGGCTCGGCGAAGAGGCCGAAGAGCGGATGAACCATGAGCGACTGTTCCTGCTCGACGGTTGCGCCAATTCCTTTGGGAAATCCTGCCTGTGCCAGAGCGACAGCGATACCGCCGTCGGAGATGTCGCGGGCGGAACGAATCAGTTTGCGCGCGGCAAGCCCTTGTAGCAGGGTGTGAAGATCAGCCTCGGCATCCAGATCGAGCGTTGGCGGCTGACCCCAGATGCCCCCCAGAACGACTTTTGAGTACTCCGAAGCGCCAAAGGCCGCAAGGGCGGTCGTCGCGGTCTCCTCGGGCGCATCCGCGTCCTCATGCGCCACGGGCTCGTTCGCCTCGATCTCAACCGGATAGTACTTCATCGGTTCAGGGTGAAAAGGAACCTTAAGGCCGGGATCGGGTTCCTTGCCCTTGGGAATCGGCCAAAGAAGGAGGATTGCGTCGCCGGCTTTTTGAAATTCCGCCGGAATAGCTTTGGTGACATCGTCGAGGAAGCCCACAATTCCCAGTACGGGTGTGGGATAAATGCCCTCGCCGCGCGTTTCGTTATAGAGAGACACGTTGCCGCCCGTGATCGGAGTCCCCAACGTCGTGCAGGCCTCTGCGATGCCGTCGATGGCCGCCGAAAGCTGGGCCATGATTTCGGGCTTCTCGGGATTTCCGAAGTTGAGGCAGTTTGTAGCCGCCACTGGTTTCGCGCCGGTCATGGCCACCTTGCGCGCGCACTCGGCGACGGCGTGCATGGCGCCCAGCTTGGGATCGAGATAGGCCCAACGGCCGTTGCCGTCCAGAGCCATTGCCAGGCCGCGTTCGTGACCCGGCGTGCCAGTGCCCTTAATGCGCATCACGCCGCCCTCGCCGCCAGGGCCGATGACCGTGTTGGTTTGCACCATAGTGTCGTATTGCTCGTGGACCCAGCGCTTTGAGCAGACGTTGGCGCTGGCCAGCAGTTTTTTCAGGTCCGCGGTGAAGTCGCGGTCCTCGGCCAACTTGGTCAGCATTTCTTCTGAAGGATCGAGCGGAATCGGCGTCTTCCAGACTCCAACCGGTCGATTGTAGAGCGGAGCATCGTCGGTGAGCGATTGATTGGGGATGTCCGCTACCAACACGCCGTGATGGCGGATGCGCAGCCGCGGCTCGGGCTGAACCGTGCCAACGATGACTCCATCCAGTCCCCACTTTCTGAAGACGCTCAAAACCTCTTCTTCGCGGCCCTTGATTGCCACCAGCAACATTCGCTCCTGGCTCTCGGAGAGCATGATCTCGTAGGCGGTCATTCCGGTTTCGCGCTGCGGTACATGGTCCAGCTCAACGTCGAGTCCTACGCCCCCGCGCGCGCCCATCTCGCAGGTGGAGCAGGTCAACCCCGCTGCCCCCATATCCTGAATGCCGACGATGGCGCCGGTGCGCATGGCCTCGAGGCAAGCCTCCATCAGCAGCTTCTCCATGAAGGGATCGCCTACTTGCACATTGGGCCGCTTGGCTTCGGTTCCCTCGTGAAACTCTTCGCTGGCCATCGTCGCGCCATGAATGCCGTCGCGGCCCGTCTTGGCGCCCACGTAGATCACGGGATTGCCAGCGCCGGTTGCTTTGCCATAGAAGATCTCATCCTTGCGGACCATCCCCAGTGCGAAGGCGTTCACCAGCGGATTACCGCTGTAGCAAGCCTCGAACTTGGTCTCGCCGCCCAGGCAGGGCACGCCAAAACAGTTCCCATATCCGGCAATGCCGCTCACCACGCCTTCGACGATGGAGTGATTCTTGGCGACGATGGCAGGGTCCGACTCTCCCGCGTCCGCTTCGATCGACCCGAAGCGCAGCGAATCCATCACCGCCAGCGGCCGCGCACCCATGGTAAAGATGTCGCGCAGAATGCCGCCCACGCCGGTGGCCGCGCCCTGAAATGGCTCAATATAGCTGGGGTGGTTGTGACTTTCAATCTTGAATGCGCAGGCCCAGCCGTCGCCCACGTCGATAATGCCGGCGTTCTCGCCAGGCCCCTGAACGACGAGGTCGCTCTTGGTAGGCAGCCGCTTGAGATGCACACGGCTCGACTTATACGAGCAATGCTCGCTCCACATCACGCTGTAGATGCCCAGTTCGGTGAGCGATGGCACGCGCCCCAGCGCGGCCTCGATGCGGCTGTACTCATCCGCGGTGATGCTGTGCTGGGCCAGCAACGCCGGAGTAACCTCAACCGGCTCGGGAACGACTGCAGAGGATGCTGTGGTCATCACGATTGCCTTAATTGTCGCACGACTGTCACATTTAGGCGCGGCTTGCCGGTGTGGAAAGCGGAGGCCAGTCCCAAATCCCGCACGGGGCGCGGCTTCCGTCGCCGGAGCTTGGCCGGTAAAGGCCTTAGAGGGCTGCGATGTTATGTATGCCCCACCTCCTCATCTCATGGGCCCCGCGTTCCCCCTTCTCTTCGTTTAGGCCTCTCTTTAGAGCCACCGAGGGAACCAGCATAAGACGAGGTTCTTTATAGGCGTCACGGCGAGCGGGACGCTTTGGCGCAAAGGCAAGTGCTGTGCGATACTTTTAAGGCGGCATCCCACTCCCGGGCCGGGATGGTGGAACTGGCAGACGCAGCGGACTCAAAATCCGCCGCCCTTCGGGGCATGGGGGTTCGACCCCCCCTCCCGGCACCATAAAATCAATAATTTATAAGATTTCTATCCGACCGTCCAGAGCCGCTCAAACCCCAAGTAGCCAATTATGTAGCCAATTGGATGTACAATCGTGGCACCGAGGAATTGTGCGATGCCACGAGTACGGAAAGAGAAAAAGCATCGAGGGGTATTCGAAAGGGACAAGAGGAGCAATGTTTGGTGGGTTCGCTTTGTAGACGTGGACGGCAAGCGAAAAGCAAGGTGTATCGGGTCGTTCAGTGACGCGGTGGACTTCTACGAAGCCGAAAAGGTCAGGGTACGAAAGCGTATCCTTGCCCCTGTCGCGTCCCATCGCGGCGTCCGGTACAGCCAGCTTGTAGAGGCTGCTCTCATCTATAACGGACAGTCGCACCGCGACCAGCGCAACTTCGCTCAGCGGCTCCAAACTACCCTCGACCATTTCGGGCATCGGTATGCCGATACAATCACCCCCGCTGAAATCGCGGAATGGTTCTCGCAGATGGAAGAGGAGCGGGAATGGACGCCAGCAACAATCAATCGGTACAGAGCGGCGATGAGCAAGGCGTTCAAATTGGGTATCGCGGACGGCAAGGTGTCGCGAAATCCGGCCAGGCTGGTGCCTCAGCGCAAAGAATCCAACGGGAGGCTCCGGTTTCTCTCCGAGGGCGAAGATGACAGGCTACGAGCGGCCCTCCGAGGTCGGCCAAACTGTGTCCCCCAATTAGACATTGCTCTTCATACCGGCATGAGGAAAGGTGAACAGTTCAGTGTCACGTGGGGTCAAGTGGACTTCGACCACAAGTACATTCATTTGTCGGAGACCAAGAATGGGTCAAACAGGTACGTTTCTCTCAACTCCAAGGCGCTGGAGACCCTCAAGACCTTGAAAGAGACGCACGACCGGCTCAAGGTTCCCGCTAATTCTCTGTTGTTTCTGAGCCATCAGAACAAGCCGATGACCGACCCAAAGGAATGGTTCGGCAGAGCGTGCGATGAGGCCAAGATTGCTGGGGTGACTTGGCACACGCTCAGGCACACCTTTGCTAGTAGGCTGGTAATGGCTGGCGTTGGATTGAAGGAAGTGCAAGAGCTAATGGGACACAAGACGATAACGATGACAGCCCGGTACGCTCATCTGGCACCCGCGCATAAACTCAGTGCCCTTGAGAAACTGGTCAATCGCCAGCAACCGGCTGAGGATGATGACCGTGAGCAAAGCGAACAAGGTCACCATGAGGGATGAGCACGCGGCTTCCGATGCGGCGAAACCGAATCTCCCCTCTGCTAAGAAGATAGTTGAGCGACCTTAGGCTGATGCTGAGCATTTCCGCTGCGGTACGCTTATCGTAAAGCAGCCTCTGCACCGCAACACTCGAAGTGCTCATTGAAGGAACTACGGGCTCATCCCCTACAGCTTTCCCTTCGCACTTAGCCTTGGAGAACTGCTTCGCTACCACTCCAATTGGGGAGCAACCACTCGAATTCTCCCTCGCTCTATTCGAATTTTTAATTGAATCACTCACACGCACTTTGGCAAATCCTTCGAAATGGATTTGCTCAAGTTGCGCCTCGGGCTATTCGGAGTGGACGGTCACATTGCAGCCGTTCTTAGGTGCATCCCCTCACCAAGGGGCATCACTCAGGCACAGCACCATTCCCGACCCGTGCATCCCGTAGAGCCCGTCTCGGGTAGACGGCGGGATGCATTATTCAGTTGTCTAGGCTCACATCGAGCCGTCGTGCAAAATACCCATGGCTCGCAAAGACGTGCGGCCAGTCGTTTCTGCTGCTACCTTTGTTCTTCGATGACCCTTAAGTTGGTAACGATGATGGTGGTCTGCTGAACCAACTCATCAAGGTCGCTGTCGTCTTCGTCAATGGCCCTGAGGTTGGCGGTGATGGCGCTAGTCTGCCGCTCCAGTTCCTCAAGGTCTAGCTTTGAAATTGGTGTTTGCCATAATGGCTCCCCTTTGAGTTGTGGCTGGTATACATTCCTACAACGCGCTCCAACCCGCGAATGAGGTGAGCGCTCTGTAAACCTCATCTTGGTTTGTGGTAGATTGTGCGGCATATTTGTGCAATGAGGCAAAGCCGGACGGAGTTGTGGGCGAGGTGGCGAGGGCTGATTTCGGAACAGCATTCAAGCGGCCAATCGGTGACAGCATTCTGTCATGACCGAGGAATTCGTGACGCTCAGTTCTACGATTGGAAGAAGCGAGTTCGCGAAGTCGAAGCAGCAAAGTTTGTAGAAGTGAAGGTGAAGGAGTCGAGCGAGCAACGGAGGCCGGCGCCGGAACATCATCCAGCGATTGCGATTCGTCTGAACAATGGGCGCAGCCTTTTGGTAGAGCCCGGATTCGATGCGAGTCATCTGCGTGCGTTGCTAGCTGTGCTTGAGATCGAGGGATGATCGGGCTGCCGAGTTTTCATGCGTTCGATAGTGCGCAGGGACCGCGCATCTGGTTGGCAGCCGAGGCGACGGACATGCGCTGCGGGTTTGATCGGCTTGCCGAACGAGTGAAGTCTGTGATCGGCCAAGATCCCTGCGGGAACAGTCTTTTCGTCTTCCGCTCGCGTCGTGGAGACAGATTGAAGATTTTGACGTGGGACCGCGACGGATTTATTTTGTGGTACAAGCGTCTCGAGGGCGGAGTGTTCAAACTGCCGCGGATGGACGCTGGAATACGTTCCGTTGAGTTGCGAGCAAGCGAGTTAGCGATGATCCTTGATGGGATCGATATGTCGAAGTTGAAGCGTGTTCCGCGCTATGAACGTGGAGCGGAAACTAACAAAAATAACATGCAAAGAATTATAGATTGATGTAACTTACGACACATCACTTGCATCGAATAAGCGAGTGAATAACGAAGCCAGTCTTGTTGCTCTTCCCGATGACAGCCAGGCGCTGAAGGCCTTGCTGGTCGCGCTGATGGATGAACGCGACAAGCAGAGCCAACTTGCCGAAGAGCAGACCAGGCGTGCCGACGATCTCCACGTTGAGAATCTTCGCTTGCAGTTGGAGTTGGATCGATATCGCAAGTGGTACTACGGTCCTCGCGCCGATCGTCTGCAATCGTCTGGTGACCTGGCACAGATGCTTCTGAACTTCGCCGAAGAGATGGACCTGAAGCCGGTCAATCCTGGCGATCTTCCACCGCGCACCGAAGCGGCGGAAGAGCTTCGGCGCGTGAGGCGGCGCAAGGGACGGCGCAATCTTGCTAACTTTGAAAACCTTCCTGTAACTACCCAGGTCCACGAGTTGAGCGCGGCTGAACGGGTCTGCCCATGCTGCGGCATCGAGCGCAAGCAGATCGGCACGGACGAAAGCTGGCAGGTGGAATATCTTCCCGGCCACTTCGTACGGATCCATCACCTGCGCAGGAAGTATGTCTGCGTGGGCTGCGAGAGCAACGGCGATAACCCGCAGATGGAGACGGCAGCCAAGCCGGAGATGGCAATCGACAAGGGCATGGCCGGGCCGGGGCTGTTGGCGTACATCGCGACGAGCAAATTTTCAGATTACGTACCTCTATATCGACTCGAAGACATCTTTGAGCGGCAGGGATTTGAGATCTCGCGGGCAACGCAATCGGTCTGGTGCGGAGACATGGCCGATCTGGCCGAACCACTGTGGGAGTTGATGGGTGATCGAGTGAGAGCCTCGCATGTGGTGGCCACCGACGATACGATCATGCCCATGCTGAGCAAAGGTAAGACCGCCAACGCTCGCATGTGGGTCTATGTCGGCGATGGCGACTTTCCATATAACGTCTTCGACTTTACATTGAATCGCGGTCGCGACGGACCGAAGTATTTTCTGAAAGATTACAATCAGGTTCTTCTGGCCGACGCTTACGGCGGCTACAACGGCGTCGTTGCCGGCAACGAGATCACGCGTGCCGGATGTTGGGCGCATATGAAGAGAAAGGTGATCGACGCGGAAAAGGCTGCTCCCGAGATCGCACGGGAAGCGGTAGAGCGGGTTCGCGCTCTCTATGCGGTCGAGAGACTGAGCAAGGATGTATCAGCGGAAGAGCGTCTGAAGCTTCGCCAGCAGCAGTCGGCGCCGCTGCTGGCCCAATTACGCGAGCGGCTTCTTGCCTGGAAGGAGCAGTTGCTGCCCAAGCATCCCATGGCCGAGGCGGTCAACTACGCGCTCAGCCAGTGGACAGAACTGAACGTGTTCTCGTCCGATGGTGCGGTTCCCATCGACAACAACGTATCCACTGCCGCGCGCGGCATTTGAGACATAATGCCGATTGCCGGATTATGCCGCGCAGTTGATGTAGTGCACGGTCCTGCCTGTTTTGTAATTCCCAGGACGCGGCATAATTCGTATGGTCTCTTCATGCTGGCAAGTATGCCAGTCAAGGAGAGAGCACATGAACACAACTACCTTGGAATGTGGGGCGTGTCAAAAGCCGTTCGACGAGCATGTTGACCTTTTCCTCCATCATCTTCGCGCCGCCGGATACGCGGAACATACTTTGCGCAAGAAACGATGGGCTCTGCGAAGTCTTGCTTTGTGGGCGCAACGAAAAGGGATTGCCGTTGCCGATTTCCATGACCGCCATGCTGCTGCGTTTCTAGCACGCTCGTCTGGAAGGGCGAGGGATTTTGTCTCAGTTCAACGAAGTGCCGTTCGGCAGTTTCAGCGATTCCTCCTTTCGGGAACCGGTGCCGTACATCCACCAGCGCCGAGGAGCACCTCTGTAGGACGCGATCTTCTTCGGGATTATGAAGACTACTTGCGCAACAATAGGGGCCTCGCGGAAAACTCCATCCATGTCTATATTCCCTTCATCCGGAGTTTTCTCACATCAGAGAAGAGCCGGACGGGCCGTGTGTCTCAGCGATGGCTTAACGCGCTGGCGATTCGGGATTTTGTCCTGAGCCACATCCAAAACCGATCCGGCGAGTATGTCCGGCTCCTGGGCACGGCGCTTCGTTCCTTTCTGCGCTTTCTTTTCCTGTCCGGCAGGATTGCACGTGATCTTTCTCCTTCAGTTCCCACTGTCCGCAAGTACCGCCAAGCTGTTCCGCCGGCTTTTCTTTCACCCGAGGAGGTGGAACGCATCCTGGCGAAGACAGATCGATCGACATCCACCGGTCGCCGGGATTACGCGATTCTGCTTCTGCTTGCCCGGCTCGGCCTGCGCGCTGGAGAGATCGTCGCTCTCGAATTCGATGACCTTCTCTGGCGAACAGGAGAGATCGTGATCCACGGCAAGGGCAAGATGGTGGATCGGTTGCCACTACTGTCGGAAATCGGCGAGGCTCTGACTGTTTATCTTCGTGAGGATCGCGGCATCGGCGTCTCGCGACGAGTTTTCTTGAGGAGGTTGGCGCCACGAGCCGGACTGACGGGTCCGGCGACTATTGGACACATCGTACGGAGGGCGCTCGCGCGAGCCGATGTTCATCGTTCCGGTCGCGGCGCTGCTCACCTGTTTCGGCACGGACTGGCAACCAAAATGATTCGCCATGGCGCCAGCATATCGGAAATCGCGGAGATCCTCCGGCACCGCTCGCAAACCACCACGGCCATTTACGCCCAGGTGTCCTTCGAGGCGTTGCGCACTGTGGCCCTTCCATGGCCGTCGCAGGAGGTGAGAAATGATCACCTTGCATGATGCCCTTCCGCAGTATGTATCTCTCCGACGCGCCCTGGGCACGAAGCTTCAAGAACCAGCTCAGACGCTCGTCGATTTTGTGAACTTCATGGAGCGTGAGAAGGCGGCCTTCATTACCACGGAACTCGCGCTCCGTTGGGCCATGAAGCCGCAAGGCGTACAACGAGCAACCTGGGGACGGCGCCTCAGCATGGTGCGGAAATTCGCAGCCTGGCTAAGCACCATCGACAGTCGGACCGAAGTGCCGCCTGACGGAGCAGCTTCATCCCCTCTTCCGCCGGCGTCCGGTCCGCCTTCCGCGCATTGCAGTCGCGGCATGCAGCAACCAAGTTCTCCCAGGTGCTCAGTCCGCCTTGTGCGCGCGGAACTACGTGCTCCAGTTCCAGTTCTCCGCTCGCAAACATCTCGCCGCAATACGGGCAAACGTATCCGTCGCGAATCAGAATGTTCTTACGCGATAGCGTTTGGATCCGCGACGGCAAGCGCCGATATTGACGCAAACGAATTACACAAGGCAATTGCAATCCGACATGCACAAACCGATCGTGGGTCTCCTCAATGACTGCGGTGCCTTTGATCAGCAACACAAGAGCGCGGCGTGCCCGCGTAATGTTAACGGGTTCGTAGCTCGCGTTGAGCACCAATACGGGCATCGTCATTGCACTCGTCATATATCCTTTCTGGAGCTGGCGGCCGGATTCGAACCTGCATCGTCCTCGTTACGAATGAGGTGCATCGCCTTCTCTGCCACGCCAGCTCTCACTGCACCACGACCTTGATTCCTTGGAGCGGCTGGCCGGAGTTGAACCGGCGATCTCCGCGCTGGCAACGCAGCGTCTTACCGCTCGACTACAGCCGCTCATTTTCTGGCTCCGGGAGGGGGATTCGAACCCGATCCGTCTGTGGTGTCAAAGACCACTGTCCTGCGACTAGACGATCCGGGACGTATTGTCCTTCGCATCGCGTAGACACACTTTTCTTATCCATGTCAGATATTTCACTTACATAGTCACTAGCTGGCTGGCGAGCAAGGCTTCGAACCTTGACTTCCGCGGTCAGAGCACGGCGTGTTTCCAGTTACACTACTCGCCACTAATCTTGGCTGCGCAGGTGGGAGTCGAACCCACATAACCCTGATTAACAGTCAGGTTCTCTGCCAGTTGAGATACCGCGCAATATTGCCCAGAAACTAAAAGCCCCCGACCTTATTGAAGGCCGGGGGCTTAGTCTCACAAAAATGGAGCTAAATCGCTAATCCGGCCTGAACACGGTATTACCCTGCCGCGTCGGTTGAATCGCCGCTGGTGTAAATCCGTGGTGGGCTCGGAGCATCATAACTTCTGTACTTTACCGCGACTTAGTTTCAAAAGTCAACTGCAAACAATGCGATCTTTAGTAACTCACGGACATCAGGTAATTGCGCTTTCAGTGAAGGTGCTGAGAGCAAATAACATTTCGCGCGAGTTATGATCCAGGTTTGGTCACGCCGACCAGAGTTGAACTGGCATTCGCGCCTTGAAGGGACGCTGGCCTAACCGTTAGCCGACGGCGTGACGAACTGTTGGCGCAGCCGACCGGATTCGAACCGGCATCTGCTCGATCGACAATCGAGAGCTCTCGCCATTAAGCTACGGCTGCGCATTTTAGGGCTGCCTCGGTTCGCACGACACTCATGCGAGCGACTAGCGCGAGGCTGCTCCATGTGATGGTGGGTGTGGGAGGATTCGAACCTTCAATGCTCACAGGAGCCCGGGGTTACGGCCCGGCAGGGCAACCAGTCGCCCCAACACACCCACGTTTGGCGGAGAGGGCGCGAGTCGAACGCGCAAGTCCCAAAGGCACGCCCCGCTTCAAACGGGATCGGCTTGCCACATGCCGAACCTCTCCAACAGTGACTACGAAGACTCTCGACAATCGAGTCATGTCCCTCGCACAAACGTCCCATCCGCAAGCGCCTTACGGATGTATCGCATCAGAGTGATCGCCTTGAATTCAGCCGTGAGCGTGGCTCCGCCGATATCGTCAAGCGAGACCGGAAACTGGTACTTCTGGCCTTCCACATCGACGGTGTAGAACATGTTGCCAGTGCGATAGAAAGAGAACCTGGCCATGTTGTCCTTCACGATCTGCTTGATGCTCGGCATCATTTGATTCATCCTCTCTGACACAAAACTACTTGCACTTAGACTGGCGGTAGCGGCGCGAGTCGAACGCGCAAGCCCCGAAGGTACGTCCCGCTTCGGACGGGATGGGCTTCCCACATGCCCAACGCTACCTCTACCCCAACGACGAAGACCTGTCGCCGGGGACCCCGGTCTGTGGCGGTAGGAGCAGGACTTGAACCTGCACACGCCATGCGACGTGAGCCTCGCCTCCAACGAGGTGCGATGCCGTTCCGCTCATCCTACCGATCAAACAATATGGCGGAGACGATCCGATTCGAACGGACGGTGCCCCTTGTAGGCACTCCGCGTTAGCAGTGCGGTGCCTTAGACCACTCGGCCACGTCTCCTTGAAATCTCTGGTGGGGATGGAGAGATTCGAACTCTCACGCGCTTAGGCACTGGTTTCTAAGACCAGCGTGTCTCCCATTTCCACCACATCCCCACAACTTACTAACTCCATGCAATCCGAATACACAAAATGCGACCAGGTTCATAAGTGCGAATCTGCCGACACGAATGGTGGGCTCCCAGGGACTCGAACCCTAAAGATGACACAGCTCTTGAGGCTGTCGCGTCTGCCTATTCCGCCAGAAGCCCGTAAAAATGAAAACCCCTCGATTTCTCGAGGGGTTTTGGCGATTCCGTTGAATAACCTAAATCAGCCGCGCCCCTCCATGCTCAGCGAATCGCTGAGGCTTTCGGACCGATACGACTTGAATAAGTTCTTCACGAAAACGATAATACCTCAGTCAGACATAAAGTGCAACTAACTTGTGAGTCATCGATAACGATCTGCACTTGAAGTTAAGAGGCGATGGTTTCAAGCTCTACAATGTAGTCGATGATAGCCTCGCTCCAGCCGTCAATGTGCGTCCACTCGCCGTAGCCTATGCCGTTCTTGAAACTGGCTACGTTAATAAGGTAGTTGGTTCGGGCGAAAGGATGTGCGCTGGATGGCTTGTTGACCAGATCGCAGTCCTGCTCATCGGTGATCACGATAATTCTGTCGGCCTTTCCTCCTTCCTTCGTCTTCACATAGTCGATCACTTGGGTCAGAAAAATCCCACCACCGCCGATCGCGCGCGAAGTCTTTTCGTACGCCAGCAAATCGCGCAGCGCGAAACCCCTGCGAGACGGGACAAGCATGGTTGCGTGAATGCGCTTGCAATCGTCGCCTGCCGTCGCATACACAGCCACTTCGTCGCAGATCTCACGCAGCAGCATGGCGAGAGCGGATGCCGCGGTCAGCCGACCAAGTTCAGACTTACGCGAGATATGCCCATGCATCGAACCGGAGCAGTCGACAATCAGGATCGTCTTTCCGGTCAGCTTTCCATGGCCCTCAAGACATTTGAACATCGCGTTCTCCAATTCAGTCTCAAGACGAGGCGCGTGTTTGGCTGCGGAAACAAATCGGAAGGGCAGAACGCGCTCAGACTTCATCTCTCGCATTGCCTTGCCCATCAGTTCATGATCCACACCTGACTTTTGCATGTTGCGTAAATTGCGCAGCAGAGCCAACGCGCCGAGTTTGCGCTCAAGGAGCAAACGCTCCCAAGTCTCGCGCTTGTCTGGCGTTTTGTCCCCATTGGTGCGCTCTCCGCGGCCCACTGCGGAAAGCGAAACCTCCCAGGTGTCGGGCGTCGCGAGTTCGTTCTGGGCTAGGCGCTTCCAGAGGTCGGCCTGCGCTGCATCCACGGGACGCGCGTGCGAAAGGAAGAGAACATCGCGTAAACGAACTGCTCCGGCGCGATCGTACTTGCCGAGTGCGTACTCGTCGAACTTGCAGAAGGCGCTTGCCAGTCCTTTCTTCACCTGTCCCGAGAGCGGCTGCTTGCCACCCGCCCAATAGATGGCCACAAACTCACTGATTTCGTCGGCGCGCTGAATGACGCGTGTCAAAGTTTCGGCGACCAGCGCGCGATGCGTCGCATGACGCGCCATCTCACGCACTAGCAGGAGAGGAGCGTGGCGCAATTTCATCCGATCGCGCGCCTCTATAGCCAGAGCTGCAACCTTAGCGGCCTCAACCCGCGGCACAAGTTCGGTGATTCGTGAGGCGATTTCGACGCCATCCTCGTAGAACTCGCCCTCCCACAGCATGCAGGAAAGAACCGTGCGGCGCAGAGCTTGTTCAGCACTGATGGTGCATGCCGATGCACCTTCATGGGTCCGGAGGCCGGCATCTTGATTGAGTTTCAAAATGTTCAGTCGCATGATAATAAGCCTCCTTTCGAAGCGTATTGTTGAGAAGAAGTTTAGTTGCACAAGATCTGCCGGGGAATAGACGGACGCGGTTAGCTAGACTGGATTGCTCCAGCCACAGGAATCGAACCTGCTCCTCCGCTTTTGGCGGCGCTCTACCAGATGAAACCGAGCCCTGCGCCACCGGCAGATTTGCGTTGGCTGGATCGCACGTGTGCATCCAGGAGATTGGCCGGGGAACAAGCGGCAACAGTGAGGTGTCCTACCGCTAGACGACCTGGCTTACACCAAGGCAGGAGTCGAACCTGCGTCACCCGCTCTTGAGGCGAAGTAACCGTTGCCTACACCACCGGACCTATTCAATTGTTGCTGCGCAGAGAATGTGCGCCGGTTGTTTTTGGCCAGGGAATAACCGGTTGCGGCATTTCCGTTGCTCTTTCCAGTTGAGCTATCCGGAGTCGCCTCCGGAGAGGGATTCGAACCCTCAACCCGCGGCTTAAGAAGTATCCGCTACCTACGCCACTGGCCATATTCACTTGTGCGCACACACTATGTGCTAAGTCAATCTTAGCCGGGGAACAAACGGTACGGATCGTTGCTCTGCCATTGAGCTACCCGGATTTCGCGTCCGGGACGGGACTCGAACCCGCAACCCACTAGGCGAAGTAACCGTAGCCTACGCCACCGGCCAAGGTGGTTTTTCAGTTAACCAAAATGCGCTTACTGCCATTATTGTCTGTTACCGAAAACTTCACCGGCAGAAAGCGCGCAATCACATCCATGTTTGTCTTCGCGTGCTGACTGATCTCGGTCGTTGTGAAGCTTCCGCCTCCGGACAACGCCATCGGAAGCAGCAACTGATCTGCCAAGTGCTCGCCAACTGCTGCATTTGAACCGAGGTACTGCTGAGCCTGCTCTGCCGCATCTCTGGCAACTTTCTCCGCACTCACTCCGAGCTTTCCGAATGCGGTGAAGATCTCCGTCACGTTCGTGCTTGCGACTTCAACCATCACGGCGTTTCCCGGTCCGGTCGAGTTCCTCGTTTGCTGCGTGTGCAGTTGACCATCCTCGCAACCCAGCAGTTTGCCTGCGGTTTCAAGTTCGCGCAGTGCGATCTTCGGGTTGAGATTCGAAACCAGCGCATGAACAACGGGCGCGGCGGTTTCTCCTCTGTCGTCGAGCGAGATTGATGCTAGCTTGCTCTTCGGCTCAATCTCGACCGCAAACCGACCCCCTCCCGCCGGATAAAAGCCATAGCGCTCCAGGGTAACTCGCACCTTCGGCCCCATTCGCTCAATCAGCGGAAGAAAACTCTTCTCGACAAAATCGAAGGGCGGGGCAGCCATGTTGTGCGTTCCACCTTCGATCACAAAGCGGCTTGGCGCGTCAGCAATCATCAACGCAGGCAGAACAGTCTGCAGCACCAGAGTTCCGCTTCCAGCTGTGCCGACAACGAAGTGATACTCTCCCGCCTGAATGGATTTCGGCTTGAAACTCAAGCTCGTCGAACTGAGCGTTGCTCCCTCGACATCTGCCTGCCCAACTTCCTTCGCTGCCAGCACCGCGGCCAGATGCTGTCGCAGCAGTCCCGACTTCTCACGCCCTGCGCGAATCTTTTCGATACGAAACGCCTTGCCAGTCACCATCGACAGGCTCAACGCCGTGCGCAGTATCTGTCCGCCGCCCTCGCCGTACGATCCATCGATCACGATCATCTTGCCAATCCCTTGCCCGCGGGCGCGCCAACTTTCACGCGCCCGCGACTACACTTGTTATCCCTTCACGCAAACCACCTGGTGCAGGGTGTGAACGACCTCAACGAGATCCTTTTGCGCCTCCATGACCGCGTCAATCGACTTATAGGCGGCAGGCGTCTCGTCGATCACATCTTCGTCCTTGCGGCACTCGATGCCCGCAGTCATCCGAATGTGGTCTTCCACCGTGAAGCGGCGCTTGGCCTCGTTGCGCGACATGGCGCGGCCCGCGCCGTGGCTGCAACTGGAGAAGCTCTCGCGATTTCCCTTGCCGCGCACAATGTAGGAACGCGCTCCCATGCTGCCAGGGATGATGCCCATGTCGCCCTCGCCGGCGCGCACGGCGCCTTTGCGGGTAATAAGTACATTCTGGCCATAGTGCTTTTCGCGCGTCACATAATTGTGATGGCAGTTGATCGCTTCCAACTCCGCGGTAAACTCCGGAAGCTCGACCGAGTCACGCAAAGCCGCAACCAGGCCTTCCATCATCAGGTGGCGGTTCCACTGGGCATAATCCTGCGCCCAGCCGACCGCTTCGATATAGTCGTCGAAGTGCTCGGTGTGCTCCGGAAAGTACGCCAGATCCACGTCGGGCAGGTTGATGAAGAAGCGCTTCATATCGTTCTTGGCCAATTCGATGAAGTAGCTTCCCATGCGATTGCCTACGCCACGCGATCCCGAGTGCAGCATGAACCAGACCTGATCCGATTCGTCGAGGCAAACCTCGATGAAGTGATTGCCGGTTCCAAGCGTGCCAAGATGATTCGCATGGTTTCCGCGATCCAACTTCGGATGCTTGGCCAGAATCGCGTCGTAACGCGGCTTCAACTGGCCCCACACTTCCATCGGACGTGCCGGAATCTCGCCCCATGCGCCGCGGTCGCCAGCCCCACCATGATTCGTGCGGCCATGCGGCACGACCTTCTCGATCGCTTCGCGGACCAACTTCAAATTGTCGGGCAACTGACTGGCGTTCAGGCTGGTCTTGACGGCCATCATGCCGCAGCCGATGTCCACGCCGACGGCTGCAGGGATGATTGCGCCCCTGGTCGGAATCACGCTGCCGACCGTGGCGCCGATACCAAAATGAACGTCGGGCATCGCGGCGATCCACTGAAAGACGAACGGCATCTGAGCAGCATTGAGCAATTGCTGGCGCGCCTGATCCTCGACCGGCACACCCTTGGTCCATGCCTTGACCGGAACGCCCTTATCCTGCGTGTAAACGTTGTAGCTCTCGTCTGCCATTGTCTTTCTCCTCTTGAAGCCTATCTGATTGTTCTTGCATTTCTATACAGCAAGAGTCATGCCAAACTCGAATAATAAGTGGATGTGTCTATATATGAATAGTTTACGCAATCACTGGTGGACCGCTTAGCATGATTGTACGATACTATAGTATAGGATTTATAAGAATGGATAAGCAACATAACCCGGTCGTCGTAATCGGTCTGCTCGGAACAACGCTGGACGTTGGCAAGCACCCGGACCGCTGGCAAAACTGGCGCCCGACGGTCTCCGTCTGCCAGCAGCCGGATCTGATCGTCGATCGTTTCGAGTTGCTGCACGGTAAAAGAGAGACTGCGCTAGCCGAACAGGTACGCCGTGACATCAACTCGGTATCGCCTGAGACCAAGGTTGTTCTGCACTCAATCGAGTTCGGCGATCCCTGGGATTTTGAACAAGTCTACGAGGCGCTCTTCAGCTTCGCGCGCGCCTATCCCTTCGACGCCGAGGCTGAAGATTACCTCATCCACATCACAACCGGCACGCACGTGGCGCAGATCTGTCTCTTCCTACTGACGGAATCGCATCACCTGCCTGGCAGGCTGCTGCAATCCTCGCCCGACCGCCAGCACCGCGGAGCTGGCCTGCTGAAGATCATCGATCTCGACCTGTCGAAATACGACCGCATTGCGCAGCGTTTTCATCAGGAGCAGGCCGCGGGAGTCTCTTTCCTTAAGGGCGGTATTGAAACTCGCAATCGCGCTTTTAATCTACTCATTGACCGCATCGAACGCGTCGCCATTGCCACACGCGATCCGCTGCTGTTGATGGGCGCAACCGGAGCCGGAAAGTCGCGTTTGGCGCGCCGCATCTTCGAATTGAAGAAGACACGCCACGCCGTCAAGGGAAACTTCGTCGATGTAAACTGCGCCACTCTGCGCGGCGAGGGAGCCATGTCCGCTCTCTTCGGGCATACCAAGGGAGCCTTCACTGGAGCGGTGCAGGAACGCGCGGGACTCTTGCGTGCAGCCGACAACGGCATGCTCTTTCTCGACGAGATCGGCGAACTCGGATTGGACGAACAGGCCATGCTTCTGCGCGCGCTCGAGGAGAAGACATTTCTCCCCCTCGGCTCTGACAAGGAAGCTCATAGCGATTTTCAACTGATCTGCGGCACCAACCGCGACTTGCATGCGGCCGTGCGCGAGGGTCGTTTTCGCGAGGACTTGATGGCCCGCATTCATCTTTGGACCTTCGTCCTTCCCGGCCTGCGCGACCGGCGTGAGGACATCGAGCCGAACCTGCAATATGAATTGGACGGCTGGGCCGAGCGTACAGGGGAGCGAGTTACGTTCAATAAGGAAGCCCGCACGCGCTTTCTCAACTTTGCACTTTCTCCGGAAGCTGCCTGGAAAGGCAACTTTCGCGATCTCAACGCCGCTGTCGCGCGCATGGCCACCTTGACGGACGGAGGACGCATCACTGTCGAGGTGGTCGAAGACGAGATCGGCCGCCTTGGTTATTCGTGGGGAGGCGATGCGCTGACTTCTTCTGCGCCAGCGCTTGCAAACCTTCTCAGCGAGGAGCAATTAAATGCCATCGACCTCTTCGATCGACTGCAGCTTGAAAATGTGATCGCCGTCTGCCGGCGTTGTCGCACCTTGTCGGAAGCAGGGCGGACACTGTTCAACAGTTCCCGTGCGCGCAAAGCCTCGTCCAACGACGCCGACCGGCTGCGCAAGTATCTGGCGCGTTTCGATCTGAGCTGGGATGCAATCCCCCGTGACGAAAGACAAGAATAACGCCACGCTTGATGATGAAAAGTGAACCCAAAATAGGTTGATTTCCATTTGCTATCACAAACTGAACAGATCGAGGATCCTATAGTCGCAAACGCGAATTACTGGCGCGCAAATCACTGCTGCCGGTCTCGACAAGGCTATGATTGGCGAGGTTTGGCGCGCGCAGTTGACTCTGGAACGGGATTACACTTGCGTACGCCGCTCTCCTCACCACTCTGAGCAGCTTTACTCTCCTCACAGACTGACTCGCTGGTCTGGCTTTTGACAGGTTCAAAGGCAACCAGCATCCCGTCCGTGAACTTCGCACGACCGAAGCCTGAGAGATTGAGCCATCCGTGATAGTTCAGATCGCGCAGGCCGCCGGTGAACACCGGGGTCATCGCGCCGAATAAGCGACGCCATCCCTCTGCGCCGGGGTCGCTGCGATCTTCGATTCTGTGCTCCAGACCTTCGAGATGGCCTGAAGCTGTGATCTCGTACTGTTCGAAGGCACCGCCCTGCGAGTGCAGATCATTGGCCTGATGCGTCTCGCCTTTGGGCACTCCGAAGAGTTCGTGATTACAAAGCACCTTGTCGTCAAACGTTCCCATTGGCACCTCCAGAGCGCCGGTGTTTATGGATCCACGAGGCCGTAAAGCAGCACTCTTGGCCTGTGCGTATTTGCCTTTGCCGATGCCAGTCATTTTCGATGCGCGTGAGTAGCGCAACACATCGCTGACCTCATATCGCTCGGCCCATCCGTTGAAGCCGCAGTGTGCCGGAGTTGTGCAGCAAATCGCAAGCCTTCCAGGACGGCTTGCTTGCTGTTGCAGCCAACGTTCGGCGGCGTTGGAACACTGGCAGAAGTAGACGCTGCTTCGCATCGGCTGAATGTCGACACTACCTGAAAAGGGTTGCGTTTGCAACCAATCCGGTTGCGGATGGGATCATCCAGAAACGGCGCAACTTAGGGGGTGGAATACGTTTTTCTTGGGTTGCATCGGGAACCGGGCATCTGGGCGGCTATCGTCATCCCACACGAGTCAAAATCGCTCGTGCGGGAACCCAGATCCGCCGCATACCCTCCGCTGCGGCGACCGTCAAAGGGCAAGCTCGCCGGGTGCCCCGTCCTTTCCACAGTTTCATCGTGGAAAGGGACGGAATTGATTCTGGATCTACGACGAATTGAGCATCATTTCCAGATGGATCGGCACAACAAGTTCTGGGAAAGATGGGCAGTCCACTTGAAACATCCCTCAAGCGCGCCTGGAAAATCTTGGAATCTTGCATATTCAACTACTGAACTTCGAGCGCGGCTCTGTCCCAGTGGGCGCAAGTGGCAGCAGCTTCATACGTGCCTTGCAAGAAATCGAGCAGGGCGGCATCGGGGTCCGCCGACTGGCGCATGGATTCGTACGGAAGGATGAATTCGCCGAAGTTCTTGTCGTAGATGGCTGATGCTGGCGCGATGGAATAGTTCGAGTAGCCGGGCGGTTCAGGGTACGCGTAGCTATAGAAGAACGGCTCGACGCCGGGCGCTCCAGGCCAGAAGCCACAGCTGCTGACCTCATGCGAGTAGGCATCGCGGGTGACGCGGTCGGGCAGGTTGGCCATGCTGGGATGCTCTGGTGCTTTGCGGCCAGAGAAGCGCGTGCAAGCCAGATCGAGAGCTCCCCAAAAAAGATGGATGGGGCTGACTTTGCCGCGGAAGCGGGCACGGAACCGTGTGAAGACGCGCGTCGTCTGCAGCAAAACACGCCGGAATCGCTGCGCAAATTCAGGGTCATAGGAGTGGTGAATCTGATCCTGGTCAAAACGAATCCCGTGCTCGATCTCGACTGGCATGGGCCAGATACGCACAGGCAGGTCGAGGCTATCGAGTGCGGCGATGACCCCATGATAGAAATCCGCGACCGGCATGGGCCGGAGTGGGAGCGACCTGCTGGCGCCATCGCTGGTATCGATGAGGAGCTGGTGGCGGATGAAATCGAAATCTATCTGCAGCATCCGTACGCCGTGGGCCATGGGCAGCGTGGTGAGGCCGCGGACGGTGGGATAGAGGGTGACGTTCCACGAGTGGTTGATATTCGGCACAAGGGAGAGGCGAACCTTTCCCACGATCTGGAGCCAAAGCTGGAGCGTGGCGCAGGTATCGCTCCATTGAGCTTGGGGAAGTTGAGGCCAAATCTCTGAGGAGGGCGTGGGCGCTGCGGGCGCGTCGTGAAGAGTCGGGCGCATAGGCATCTCGTGGGGACATCTTACCCGATCGGTACCGTCTCGGAGCCGGAAACTTAGTCGCTAGCGCTCGTTCCCACTTATCGGTCAGCGGCATCGTGGGGCAACTCTTTTTACGACAAGCGAATTGCCCCATTTTGAGCGCGGCTGTTAGCGGAAGAGAGCGAACGACTCCGAACCAACTTCACCACAAAGCAATGATTTAACTGAACTTCAGAATGCTGTCGCAGAGGTGCGAACCAAGGAGTGGTGGCCAGAGACGGGATTGAACCGCCGACGCCGGCCTTTTCAGGGCCGCGCTCTACCACTGAGCTATCTGGCCTCAGTGCAAACTTCGCGTTGCAATTTCCCGCGCGGATTCCGGTGAGACCGGAGTGGGGTGGGCGTCCACGAACAGTCGGCTGCAACAACTGGATCAGTATATCAACTCCCCACTTCGAGCGCCAAACTTGGAGTAGGTCGATCAGATGGTCAGGGCCGTTGTTGAGCAAGGCTCGGTGGACGATGTGTGCCTTAGCAAAGCCCTCCGCGCCGCGTTGCTCTAAACTGGAAGGCATTATGCGACGCTTTGCTTGTCTTTCTGCCTGCTTCGTCCTTGCCGTTCTCTCCGGCGCAGTCCAAATTCAAGTGCGTGCCCAGGCCAGTTCGCCGGAGGCTCGCGCCGCTCGCGCTTACGTGGCCGTTGCGCAGGTCGGTCCGTTGGCCCTGCGGGGCTTTCTCGACCAGTTTCCCAAGGGTGCAGATCTGCATGTTCACCTCACTGGTGCGGTCTACGCAGAGACTTTCATCCGCGACGCGGGCGAGGACGGACTTTGCGTAGACCCGACCGCCCTCAGCCTCGCTCAGCCTCCTTGTACCCCGCCGTTGACGCCGGTCGAGCAGGTTACCTCCAATCAGGCGCTCTACGACCGGCTGGTCGATGCCTTCTCGATGCGCGGCTTTGTGCCTGCATCCGGCTTCAGTGGACACGATCAGTTCTTCTCCACATTTGCCCGCGTCAAGGGTTTAAGCAAAAAGCACATCGGCGAGTGGGTGGACGAAGTGGCCAGCCGCGCCGCAGCGCAAAACCAGCAATACGTTGAAGTGATGGAGACGCCGATCTTTACGCACGCCGCCGAGATCGCCAGTCAGAATCCGCTGAATATGGATTTTGCCCAATACCGACAGACACTGCTCGCGCTGAATCTGCGCGACGAGATCTTCGTCGACCGGGAGGATGTGCGCGCCGCCGAGGCCCTCCGGCGAGACATCGAGCACTGCGGAACCCCGCAAGCCGCGCCTGCGTGCAGCGTGACCGTGCGTTACATCTACCAGGTGTTGCGTGGCGCCGCGCCGGGGCGGGTTTTCGCGCAGGCGCTGCTGGGCTTTGAGACCGTCCAGGCAAGTATGGACGCGCACGAACCGAGCTACGTCGGTATCAACTTTGTCCAACCTGAGGACGGCGTTATCTCCATGCGCGACTATACCTTGCAGATGAAGATGCTGGACTATCTGCACTCGGTCTATCCCAAGGTTCATATCAGCCTGCATGCCGGGGAACTGGCGCCGGGGCTGGTGCCGCCCGAAGGATTGCGCTTCCACATCCGCCAGGCTGTCGAACTGGGCCACGCCGAGCGGATCGGCCATGGCGTGGACGTAATGGATGAGGACGATGCCGCCGGACTACTGAAGGAGATGGCTCAGAGGCACGTGATGGTTGAGATCAACCTGAGCTCCAACGAAGGCATTCTAGGCGTCAAGGGCGTCGATCATCCCTTCCCGCTCTATCGCGCAGCACATGTCCCGGTGGCTCTGTCGACAGACGATGAGGGTGTCAGCCGCATCGACATTACCACCGAGTACGTCCGGGCCGCGCTGGACTACCGCCTTACGTATGACGATCTGAAGCAGTTGGCCCGCACCGGCATGGAGCATTGCTTTCTGCCTGGCGCCAGCCTTTGGGCCGCGCTCGATGTCTTTACGACACCGGCAGCCGCGTGCAAAGGGCAGGTCATCGGAAACGAGAAGCCGGCCTCCGGCTGCAAGACCTTTCTGGACGGCAACGAAAAGGCCGCGGCGCAGTGGGAGCTTGAGAGGCGCTACCGTGTGTTTGAGGCCAGGTTCTGATCTTTTGAGTGAACTCTGATGGGTACTCTCGGCGGGAAGTGTGGACTCTCACATGAACTTGGCGCAGCAAGTTCCGTCTAATCAAGCATCGGTTCACTTGCGCCGGTTACACCGGAAGGACACATACCTCTGAGTTTCCGAGGTTGGGGCGGGATTCATCGAAGATCAACTCAAGCTGGGCCACGGATCGAAGGGATTCCGCCGACGTGTGCAGGGAGCCTGCCGGATACTGCTCCTGCTGGCGCTCTTCGCGGCCGCGGCTTCGGGGTGGGCCTTTCAGTCCACTCAAGCGCCGCTTAGTCTTGCTGGCGATACCGCCTTGCCGGCCGCGCCCGACCCTCAAGCAACGCCCGCGCAGCCGATAGTCCTGCCGGGCAGCATCCATGGTGTTGTGATGGACCGGGATGGAACGGTCTGCGAAGGTGCTCATATCGCTCTCGCGCAGGCTGGGCTGGCCGTGCGCTCGGCGATCTCCGACAGCAATGGCCGCTTCGATTTCGATGATGTGCCTGGCGGCGCTTTTGAGCTCACCATCTCATCAAGTGGGTTCGCAACCCAGACCATCGCCGGCGTGCTGCACGCGGGCGAAAGCTATGAGGCGCCGCAGGTCAGGCTGCTGATTGCCACCGCGGCCAGCGAGGTGAGGGTCACGGCATCCCAGCAGGAGATCGCGCAGGAGCAGGTCAAGGAAGAGGAAGAGCAGCGCGTACTGGGTTTCATTCCGAACTTCTATGTGAGCTACGTGCCCGATGCGCCGCCCCTCACCTCCAGGCAGAAATACCATCTCGCCTGGAAATCGTCGATTGACCCGGTGACGATTCTGGCCAGTGGATTCTTCGCTGGAATCGAGCAGGCCGAGAACAGCTTCAGCGGCTTCGGACAAGGAGCGCAGGGCTACGCCAAGCGGTTTGGGGCCAATTACGCCGACGGCTTTATCGGCACAATGCTGGGCGGCGCTGTGCTGCCGTCTCTCTTCAAACAGGACCCTCGCTACTTCTATAAAGGGACCGGGACCAGGCGGTCGCGGGCACTCTATGCCATTGCAAATGCCGTGATCTGCAAAGGCGACAATGGGCATTGGCAACTTGACTACTCGGCCGTCGCCGCCAGCCTTGCGTCGGGAGGCATCTCGAATCTCTACTATCCGGCAGCCAATCGCAATGGACTCTCGCTGACCTTTGAAAATGCCGGCCTGGGCTTCGCCGGCGCCGCCATCGGGAATCTCTTTCAGGAGTTTCTCGTGCGAAAGCTGACCCCGAAGATCCCTCAATACGGCTCGGCGAAGCCTTAAGACCGGGGTGGTGGGTCGCCGTATGAACCGGATGAGACGTGAGGCACCACGCTAGCCCCTTTCAGTCGCACAGGCTTCCGCGCGCCGGGCCTTTAAGTTTGTTGTTGCCCTATATGCAGTTTTTTACATAATCACGGACCGATGACCAGAAATCGCTTCGCCAGCGTATGGGACGCGATTGAGGAGACCCCGCCGCAGGCTGAGAATCCGAAGCTGCGTTCCAGACTGATGCTGGCTCTCAAGCGGCACATCGAACGCGATGGATTCACGCAGGCCGAGGCGGCCAAGGTCTTCGGCGTGACTCAGCCGCGCATCTCCAACCTGATGCGCGGGAAGACTGAAGTCTTAGGGCTGGATATGCTGGTCAACACGCTCTCCGCCGCCGGACTTCGCGTGACCGTGCAGGTGAAGAAGGCGGCGTGACCACCGGCGGTGGGGCAGACGCGCTTCGCGCATGGGGTTCGTGGTTTCCCAGGTCCCCAAATGCGAGGGACCTGGGGCACCCGGCTGCCGTTGAAACACATTCCTGTAAACTGAATAGTTCCCCAATTTTGGCCAAGTGCGCAGGAGGTCCCTTATGGCATCAATCATTCTTCCTTCAAATCCATCGGAGTCGCCGGCGGGGCGGTTTGGCGTTTATGGCGGGCGGTATGTGCCGGAGACGCTGATGGCGGCGCTGGTGGAGCTGGAGCGCGAGTACGATTTGGCCAAGGCTGACGCGGCCTTTCAGACAGAGCTGGCAGATCTACTGAAGAACTACGCCGGGCGACCCACGCCACTTTATTTTTGCAAGCGGCTGACGGAGCAGTTGGGCGGGGCCAAAATCTATCTCAAGCGCGAAGACCTGCTGCACACAGGAGCGCACAAGATCAACAACGCACTCGGTCAGGGCCTGCTGGCCAAGCGGATGGGCAAAAAGCGCGTAATTGCCGAGACGGGAGCGGGGCAGCACGGGGTTGCTACCGCAACCGTCTGCGCGCTGCTTGGCCTCGAATGCGTGGTCTACATGGGCGATGTGGACATGGAACGGCAGGAGCTGAACGTGCTTCGCATGAGGCTGCTGGGCGCGGAGGTGCGCGGGGTTTCGTCGGGTTCGAAGACGCTGAAGGACGCGATCAGCGAGGCGATGCGCGATTGGGTTACGAACGTCAGAACGACCTATTATCTGCTAGGCTCGGCGCTCGGGGCGCATCCTTATCCGACGATGGTGCGGGACTTTCACCGCTGCATAAGCTTGGAGATGAAGGAACAGATTCTGGAGCGCGAGGGGCGGCTGCCCACCGCCGTGATTGCCTGCGTGGGCGGCGGTTCGAATGCGATTGGGGCTTTTTACGAATTTATTCCTGACAGACAGGTCCGGCTGATTGGCGTCGAGGCCGGCGGCTGCGGGAGTGAGTTGGGGCAGCATGCGGTGCGCTTTCGCGGCGGATCGCCAGGGGTGTTGCAGGGGACTTATTCTTATGTCTTGCAGGATGAGAATGGGCAGATCGCGCTGACGCATTCGGTTTCGGCGGGGCTGGATTATGCCTCGATTGGGCCGGAGCACGCGGCGCTGCACGATTCGGGGCGGGCGGAGTACGTGTCACAAGATGACGCGGCGGCTCTGGATGCGGTGGTGAAGCTAGCGCGGACGGAGGGGATTTTGCCTGCGCTTGAAAGCGCACACGCCGTGGCCGAGGCGCTGAAGATTGCTCCGGCGATGGAGTCCCGTGAAATACTGGTGGTGAACCTCTCAGGACGCGGCGACAAGGATATGGGAATTTTGGCGCGGGAGCTGAAGCTGTAGCCACCTACGGTGGGGCGGACAATGTGTTAGCGGTTTCCCAGGTCCCCAAACGCGAGGGACCTGGGGCACCCGGCTTTAACGCGGTAACGCGTGAACGAGGCGGTTGAGGTTTGTGGTATCCCAGCTCCCAAAGGCGGGACCTGGGGCACCTATTGAGTTAGCGGATTCCGATGGCGATACGATTCGATCACAAACCCGAGAGCAAGCCCGGCCTGGTGATATATCTGACGGCTGGCGACCCTAGCCTCAATACCACTCTCGCGGTTGCTGTCGCGGCTATCGATGCGGGGGCCGATGTGATCGAACTGGGCGTACCCTTCAGCGATCCGCTTGGAGATGGTCCAGTGATCCAGCGCGCCATGGAGCGGGCTGTCGCACGCGGAGTTAGCCTCAAAGATGTGATCAAGCTGGCCGGCGAAATCCGCGCGGCGAGGCCCGAAGCCGGCTTGGTGATCTTTACTTATCTGAATCCGATCTTGCGCTACGGCATGACTAAATTTGTTGACGCGGCTGCCGCCGCCGGTGCCGATGGGGTGCTGGTGATCGACCTGATTGTCGAGGAGGCGGACGAGTATGTTGCGGGGATGGCGCGCGTGGGGCTTGCACCAGTTTTTCTCGCCGCTCCGACGAGTCCCGATGAACGGCTGGAAGCGATCGCAACTCACTCCATGGGTTTCATTTACGCCATCTCGCGGGTGGGCATCACGGGCACGCAGCAGAGCCTGACCTCGGACGCCGAGTCATTGGTCGCGCGTATCCGGCGATGGAGCACGCTGCCGGTGGCCGTGGGGTTCGGCATCTCGAATAGCGAACACGTCGCCCAGGTGGGCCAGTTCGCCGATGCCGCGGTGGTCGGCAGCGCGATTGTGGAGTTGATCGAGAGGTCGACTCCTGAGGCTGCGCCTGGCGCGGTGGCTCGATTTATCAAGGGCCTTCGCCTGCCTCAGGCGGCGCTGGCCCGATAAAATACCCCGCAGGCGGCTCGAGCCTTTTTGTGCGGCTGGCCGTTTAGATGGATTCAACTTTTGTTCCTATGCAATCGGGGCTGGGCTTGTTTGGAAGGGCCGGGCAGCCGGACGCAACATGAGGATGAAATGACGCTGGAAGAATTGCGAGATCAAATTGATGTTCTGGACCGCAGGCTTGTGGAACTGTTGAGCGAACGAGCCCGCGCGGCAAAGATGATCGGTCACCTCAAGGCTGCAACCTCGCTGCCAGTCTACGAGCCGGCGCGAGAAAAGGTGATCTATGCCAACGTGCGCGCCGCCAACAAGGGGCCGCTGCCGGACATCGAGCTGACGCATATCTACGAGCGCATCATCGACGTGATGCGGGCCTTGCAGAGAGACGAGTTGGCATCGGAGAGGAACGCCCAGGCGAATATGCCAGGGCAAGGCACTGGCGCTGCGTCGCCTGAGACTGGGAAGAAGCAATGATCGTAGCCATGCAGGAGAGAGCCACCGAAGAGCAGATCGATGCAGTCATCGACGCCATGGTGGAGATAGGACTTGGCGTTCACCGAACGACGGGAGCGAGCCAGACGATTCTGGCCGGCGTGGGACCGACAGCCAGCGTGGATCTGACGAAATTCGAGGTGCTGCCGGGCGTGCTCGACGTCCACCGTATCTCGTCGCCCTACAAGCTGGCCGGACGGGCCTTTCGTCCGGAAGGCACGGTGATCGAATTCGCCAACGGGGTGAAGATCGGCGGCGAGAAAGTCGCAGTGATGGCCGGGCCGTGCGCCATTGAGAATCACGACCAAATCTACACCATCGCCGAATGCGTGAAGGCAGCGGGCGGGGCTTTTTTGCGCGGAGGCGCCTTCAAGCCGCGCAGTTCGCCGTATGCCTTTCAAGGGCTGGGAATTCCAGGGTTGAAGCTGATGTACGAGGCCGCTCAGTCGCACGGCCTGCTGACGGTAAGCGAGGTGATGGAGATCTCGCAGATCGAGGCGATGCTGCCTTACACCGATCTCTTTCAGGTGGGCGCGCGCAACATGCAGAACTTCAACCTGCTGCGCGAACTGGGGCAGATACGCAAGCCAATTCTGCTGAAGCGCGGCATCTCGGCGACCATTGAGGAGCTGCTGCTGTCGAGCGAGTACATCATGTCGGGCGGAAATTACGACGTGATCTTGTGCGAGCGCGGCATTCGTACTTATGAGACGGCGACGCGCAATACGATGGACATTTCTGCGATTCCGGTGATTCACAAGCTGTCGCATTTGCCCATTGTTGGCGACCCTTCGCATGGCACGGGACGGCGCGATATGGTTCCGGCGATGGCCAAGGCCGCGGTGGCAGCGGGTGCGGATGCGCTGATCATCGAGATTCACCCGAATGCGGACAAGGCTGTTTCCGACGCTGCGCAGACTCTGTACATGGAGCAGTTCAGCGAGTTGATGGGGCAGTTGCGGGTGATTGCACATGCGGTAGGAAGAACACTGTAGCGGCGTTAGCGGAGCTAGCCGCGCTTCGCGCGTGTTAGCGGGGTTAGTTCTTGCTGACTCCGCGAACTCCGCTTACGCCGCTGACTCCGCTCCTTCTCAAAGCCGTTGGCGCGAGGAAAGAGAAGTATGATCGAGCGCATCGCCATTCTCGGAACGGGGCTGCTGGGCACGTCGGTTGGATTGGCGCTGCGCGGGGCTGGCTTCGGCGGCTCGATCGTTGGCTGGAACCGGGGGGCTGCCGGGGCTGAGACGGCGCTCAAGGCCGGTGCTATCGATTCGATTGCAGCGGACCCATTGCAGGCTGCGCGGGAAAGCCAGGTGGTAGTGCTGGCCGTGCCTATCTACTCGACACTTGATTTCATGGAGAAGCTCTCTGGCGTGCTTGGCCCAGAGCATCTGGTTACGGACGTAGGCAGCACCAAAGGCGAGATCACGGCGGCGGCGGATCAGCTCTTCAACACGCCGGGGCGCGCGGCCTTTCTTCCCGGCCATCCCATGGCGGGCAAGGAGCGGGGTGGGGCGGCGCTGGGCGATGCTGAGCTCTTTCGCGGCGCGGTCTGGCTCTTTACCGACGATGCAAGCTGGCAGCGTTCGTCGCGCGCGGCAGAGTTGGTCAAGGATTGGCGGGAGTTAGTCGTCGCCATGGGCTCGAAGACTCTCGATCTCGACCCCACGCGCCACGATGAGTTGGTCGCATGGGTCAGCCACTTACCACAATTTGTCGCGACGGCCTTGAGCGCGCTCTTGCAGGACGAAGTGGGCGATGCGCCGGAGTTGAGAGACATAGGCGGGCGAGCGCTGCGCGAGATGACGCGACTCGGGGCGAGCCCTTACTCCATGTGGCGCGACATCGCCTTGACGAATACCGAAGCCGTTCAGGCAACGCTCTTTGCTCTCGAACAGCGCCTGGCCCATCTGCGCGAAAATCTGCGCACGCCAGGGTTGCGCGATGAGTTCGAGCAGGCAAACCGGTTTCGGCGAGAATAAGGAATACCACATGAGACTCGGAGCAATCGGTTCGCGGTATTCCACCCTAGCCACAAAAACAGAGACGCGGCGAGGGTGGGGCACCCGGCGCTTTGTATGGAGCCAGCCAGATGAACAAGATTGAGCTATCCAAACAGGCTCGCGCGGATGCGATCAAATCGATCCAACGCTATTTTGACCGGAACCTGCCGGAGCCGATCGGCGACCTGCCGGCGGGCCTCTTGCTCAACTTCTTCCTCGAAGAGATTGGCCCCGCCGTCTACAACAGAGCGATTCGAGACGCGCAAGCAAGGATGCAGCAACGGGCAGCAGATCTCGATGGCGAGCTTTATGTCGATGAGTTTCAATACTGGCCCAAGATCGACGCCAAAGTTAAAACTCGACGCTAACTCGAGACCAGAGGTGCGCGACGGTTTTCGCTAGGTGAACAGCTTTCGCTGGTCGAAACTCATAAAGCCAACATAATCAGCATGTTGTTCCCATGGTCACGGGTTGAGGACCTGCGAGAGCGGGCTTTTCTGATCTCCGATCACACTCCGGGAAAGTCGCGCGCTGTGGCCGTGAAGCTGTAAAGGCCTGTCTAACCGGACTAAAAATGAGTAGCTTACGCGGTTCTTCCTCACGGTATAGACAAGCGCACAGATTTCATGTTGGCGTGGAGACGTGCCGAGCCCTAACAGAATCGGTGATTTCCTCAGGTCGTCATTATCGAAACAAAAGAATCGCGGCTGTGGGAGGCTGAGCGCCTTCGGCTATTTGCCGCCGTCTTTGGCTCCATCTTCCATTTCACCGGTCACGGAGATACGCAGAGAGCGCAGAAAGGTGAGGTCGTTCTGGGTGAAGGGCTCGTCGGAGTCGCTCTGGCCGGCGGGCACTTCGACCTCATCTTCGTCTTTGGTCACGTCGTTGAGGCCAATCGTAGCCTCAAGCATCAAAAGCACATCGAAGCCGTGCTGGCGGATGTCCTGCACCACGCCGGCGATCTGCTCGCTCTCGATGACCGACTCATGGATGGCCTCGCCAAGTTGCTGGATCAATTCGCGCAGTCGGGATGTCACTAGTGCCCTCCAGTGGCTGCGGCCAGCGCGAAGCTCCCGGCGCGGGTGGCGGCTTAGGATTTTTCTACCATACCTCTATCGGCATTCTGTAGCAAAAGCAGACAGCAAACAAGCTTAAAAATTACGGCTCCTGGACCACCGCTGCTACCATCATAACGAAATGAGACCTCAGGGCATTGGGCGGGCGCTTGGAATCGGGCTGCGGGTAGCCGGGAAAATCGCGAGCCAGCGCATGGCGGGGAGTAGCCGGACAGCCGAAGCACGAACCGCTGCGACGGCGCCTGCTGAGATGTTGGACGGCGCCGGAGCCGCCAGGAGAGCAGACGGCCGCGCGGCAGGACGAGCTGCCGGGCTGACCAGCCGGGGCGTCGTGCGCGGCGTGGGCGGATTTCTGCGCCCCTTTCAACGGGTGGGCGGCATTCTTTGGCTGGAGGTAACGGGAGTCTTCTTCTTCTTGCCGGTGGTGGTCTTCGCCCCGACGCTCTGGCGCGTCAGGGCCAGTTGGGGCCACGGCCCCGATCACCGGCTCTTCCTGGTGACGGCCGGGGTGATCGCGGTCTTTTTTTACCTGAGCGTGAGTTCCTTCTGGCGGGCGCGGCGAAAATAGTGCTTCAGCCCTTTCGCACCCAGAGCCGCGGCGCGAGGGCATAGTTCAATTGAACCAGGACGATAGCGGCGATGCTGACCCAGGTGCTGATGAAACAGAGCGACGCTCCTGCCGCGTAGAGCGACTGCGCAATAACGATGCGGCGACAGATGCTTCCCTTCACTTCATCCGGTGTGTCGGCTTTGATGAGGTTGGCGTGGGTGGCATGCGTCCAGCTCCAATAGAGCATTGCGCCAGCAATAAAAATGTTGAGCCAATAGATGCCCAGGGCAACCCGGTAGCTGATGAACTCAGCCAGCAGGCGCGTTGAGAGCGGCATGAATGTCATGGAAAACAGGAAGCCCAGGTGAATCCATGTCAGGTCGCGTGTGCCCTGACCGATGTGGCTCAGTTGTGTCTGCTGGCCGGCCCAGAAGATTCCCAAAGTGAGAAAGCTCATTCCGTAGGCGACCCATTGAGGTCCGAGGGCTGCAAGCGCCGCGATCAGCTCACGTTCGGAGTGCACCTGGGCGGCGGTGGGAATATGCAGGTCGAGCACCAGCAGGGTCATGGCCACGGCAAAGATGCCGTCGCTGAGTGCGGCCAGCCGTTCCAGGCTGCGGCCTTGAATGCGGTTGTAGAGGCTGGGCATGATTCAAGATAATCCTTAAAGCGCGATGGTCAATTTGGACTGGAGCACCCTTTCGTTATCGCAGCGGCCGGTCCGGATTGCGAGTGAGCCGCCAAACGCCCACCGCGATGGCCAGCACGCCCAAACCGTAGGCCCAGAGAGCCTGATCGCCGGTATGGATCTTCCAGCCCTGATAGAAAGCAAGGCAACCGGCCGCAAGCAGCATAATTCCGCGAAAATGAGTCATGGCCTCTCCCTCCCGTCATTCGTTTGTCTACTCCATCCTAAGACCATTCAAAGCGTTTGACCCTGCTCTGGATCAATCCCTATGGTGGAAGGAGCACGGCAGCAACTGAAGAAAGGAAGACCCGATGCAACTCCCCGGCCAGTCAAATCCCGATCCGCCTCCCCCCTCGCCCTTGAAGAAGACCCCACTCAACGCGGCCCACCGCGCGCTCAAGGCCAAAATGGTGGACTTTGGCGGCTGGGAGATGCCGGTCGAGTATGCGGGCCTGATTGCCGAGCACATTGCCGTGCGAACCGGCGTGGGCCTCTTCGACGTCAGCCACATGGGCGAGATCCAGTTTCGCGGGCCGGGCGCGCTGGCTGCCGTTGAACACATCACCATGAACGAGGCCGCTCGACTCAAAGACGGGCAGGCCCAATACTCCGCTCTGCTGACTCCCGAAGGAACGTTTGTGGACGACATTCTTGTCCACCGGCTCAGCCCAAACGACTATCTTCTGGTGGTCAACGCCGGTACCACGGAGAAGGACTACGCCTGGATTCGCAAACAGGTGGGCGCCTGGCCCGGCATTCACATCAGCGACTACTCCGGCTACTACTCGCAGTTGGCCGTGCAGGGGCCGCGAGCTCTTGAGACATTGCAAAAGCTGACCAAGGTCGATCTGGCAGCGATCAGGAGCTATTGGTTCACCTGGGGCGAGGTGGCCGGCGTGCCCCATGTGCTGATCGCGCGCAGCGGCTACACGGGCGAAGATGGCTTCGAGCTTTATTTCCCCTCGGATATCGCAACCAGTGAAAAGGTGTGGAACGCGTTGCTTGAGGCGGGCGCGGAGTTTCGGATTCGCCCTTGCGGCCTGGGCGCGCGCAACACTCTGCGCCTGGAGGCGGGACTGCCCCTCTACGGCCACGAGATTTCAGAGTCAATCAACGTCTTCGAGGCTGGCCATGAGCGCTGGCTCAAGCTGGACAAGGGTGACTTTGTCGGACGCGAGGCTTTGCTGGCGGTGCAGGCTGCCGGCGGCGCGAAGCGCAGGCTTGTGGCTTTGGAGATGGTCGAGCGTGGAATTGCGCGGGACAGCTATTCGGTGCTCGATCTTGCCGGGAACGAGATCGGCGCGGTGACTTCCGGCTCGCCCGCGCCGCTCCTCAAAACGAACATCGCCTTTGCGTTCGTGCCTGCGGCAGTGGCTGCCAGCGGCGCTGATGTGCTGGTGCAGGTGCGCGCCAATCGCGTACGCGCCAAGCAGGTTCCCGCGCCATTCTACAAGCGCGTGAAGCGGTAGCTACTCTGCCGCGAGCACGGCCGCAAGAATCACGTCCACTGCGGGCCACTTCGACTCTTCGTGGAAGAGTTGCACATTGGGGCCGATCGGCTTCCAGGCTGCGAACATGTGCTCCCCGTAAATGCTGATGAGGCGGGCTCCGGAGGCGGCAGCCAGATGGCCAGGCCCGGTGTTGTTAGACACCACACATCGCGCAAGTTCAAACAAGACGCCATAGATACCAAGGTCGACTCTCGGCAGGCAGATGACGTTTGCAGCCAATGCTGCCGCGGCCTCCTCTTCGCCGGGACCGGGACAAACGATAATCTGAACTCCCGCCGCCTGCAACGCCGTCGCGAGCTCCTTGAAGCCAGGCCAGACCCGGCGGTTCTCGCGGTCGTCGGGGCCGGAAAACGGACAGAGAATCACAAAGGACCCCGGCGCGAGCTCGTATTGCGCCAGCAGCGCCAGCGCCCTTTCGCGTTGGGCGTTGCTCGGAACCCAATCCAGGGTTGCCGGGAACGGTTCATCCGCGCCTAGAAAGCAACCGGCCAGATGCCAGTAGGAATGGGCTGCTGGAGCGAGGCTGGGCTTGCGGTAGGCATGGCGAAGCAGCCAACTGCGCCCCTCATTCGCGTAACCCGATGGCGAAAAGCCCCCCAGACGCATCTCCAGAGCGGAGCCGAAGGAGTTGGTCATCAAAAGCGCCGGCGGCGGCGCGGCAGAATCAATCGTTCGCCGCAGGCCCCGCAGGCGCTCCGTCGATGCATTCAGGCTGGCGGAGCGCACGGTCACGGGCCAGGCCGTGCCCTCAAACAATGCAGGCGCCCAGGCCTTTCCGTAAAGATGTAGCTCGTAGCCGCCTGCGGCCAACCGGCGTAAGGCCGGCAGCGAGAGCACCGCCTCGCCAACCCAGTTGCAGAGCCTGACCAGCAGAACACCTTTGGGCGTTTGAGACGAAGCGGCGGGTCTGGGATCAGCGATTCTGGGGTTGGCGGACATTCAGATCGAGTATAGCGATGCGGCCTGCCACATAGAACGCGGAAAGGCCGGGGCGCGCTGAAAGAAGACAGTTCCGCAAGAGCCTTCGCGCGGCCGAACTGAGCGTCTGGTTTGACAGGAATCAATGCCGCTCAACTCACAGCAAGAGCCCAGGAACCGAAGGCTCAAATCGTCTCTGCGACTGCCTCCTCGGCGGGAGTTTCCTTTGCGACAGGCTCTTCCGCGGGAGCCACCTTTGCGACAGCCTTCTTCCTGGGAGCCTTATGGGCGACCGCCTCTTCAGGGGTAGCCTTCTTCGCGACCGGCTCTTCGACGGGAGCCGTCTTGGCGATAACCTTCTTCCTGGGAGCTTTCTTCGCGTCCGCCTTTTTCCTGGGAACTTTCTTGGCAACCGCTTTTTTCGCGGGAGCCTTCTTTGCAACTACCTTCTTTGCGGCCGTCTTCTTCCGGGGAGCTTTCTTGGCCAGCTTTCCGTTAGCAGCCACTTTCTTCGCCGCAACTTTATCCGTGGCTTCAACGATCGCCAGCCCCACTCTGTCTTCAATGACCTTCTTGCTGACTCCCTTGCCCACGGCCTTCTTGACAGCCGTTTCGATCCTCTTCACGGCCTTTTCGCGCTTGCGCTCTTCGTTCGTCATGCTGCGGTCCCTCGCTAGACCATCTCTGTAACTCGGAATTCTACACCGCGACTCCGTGCCTCGACGCAAGTTTATTTCGTCTAGCCCTGCGCGCTCCTTGATCGTTTCTTGATAGAGCCATCCGATTAAATCAGAAAAGAGGCTTGTAATTGTTCTCTTCAGCCTTTCGAGAGGCTCGTCGCCCATCTTAGTCAGAATGGAGTGACCGGTCCAATGCGCTGACCGTGGGTTAGGCTGTGATTCAGGACAGAAGCACAGTTCAGAGCCACAAGCGGAGAGGAACCGGTCATGAAGGAAAAGGTACGATTT
>Ga0181535_10000547_pt1 | contig 55390 bp, 47 predicted proteins | sample PEATcosm2014_Bin_44_FD_119774 | JGI IMG/M metagenome (GOLD analysis project Ga0181535, IMG submission 119774) | Peatland microbial communities from MTU Mesocosm Facility, Houghton, MI, USA - PEATcosm2014_Bin17_30_metaG | ecosystem: Environmental > Terrestrial > Soil > Wetlands > Peat | place... | reverse complement strand
TATCGGGTCCCATTTGGCTCCCGTGGAAAAAAACACTATGACCGACACGACAACCAGGAACGCCCAGAAAAAAATATTTATATAAAAATAATCCTTTAGGGCGAACGCGCCGGAATCCTGCTTTTCGGGCTGATTTTGTTTTATTTCCCTGTTCCTGTTTTTTGACATAATATCCTCCTTTATTTTCTTCCTATACCGGTGTAGGTAAACCCGAGTTTCCTGAGTTTTTCCGGGTCGTATATGTTCCTGCCGTCCACGACCGCCGGCTTTTTCATAATGGCTTTTATCTTCGCCATGTCAAGTTCCCTGAACTCGTTCCACTCGGTCAAAATGACAAGGCACTCAACGTTCTCGGCCGCCGCGTATGAATCCTTCACAAATTCCACACCTTTGACGGCCTTTTTTGCGTTGGGCATTGCAACCGGATCAAAGGCCTTTATCCTGCACCCTTTTTCCAGCAGGGCATTTATGACATCCACGGACACGGCGTCCCTGATGTCGTCGGTATTGGGTTTGAAGGCTATCCCGAGTATGCCGATCTGCCTGCCTTCAAGGGTGCCCATTATGTTCTTTATCTTGTTCACTATCATTTTCCTCTGCTGCCGGTTCACTTCCATGACGGCGCTCAGCAGAATGGGCTCATAATTCTCGTTAGTGGCCATGCAGCGCAGCGCGGCGACGTCCTTGGGGAAACACGAGCCGCCGTAACCCGCGCCCGCGTTCAGGAACATCCTTCCTATCCTCCTGTCAAGGCCCATTCCGTTGGCCACCACCTCGACGTCCGCGCCGACCCTCTCGCATATGTTCGCCACTTCGTTTATGAATGAGATCTTCATGGCCAAAAAGGTGTTTGACGCGTGCTTTATCATCTCGGCGCTCCTGATATCGGATATTATTATCTTTGCGTTCAGGGGCTTGAATATCTCCGCGACCTTTTCAGCCGCTTCCCTTCTCTTCGCGCCTATCACGACCCTGTCGGGGTTCATGAAGTCGTTTATCGCGCTTCCTTCCTTGAGGAACTCCGGGCACGAGGCAACGTCAAATTTGTATTTTCCTTTTGAGTATTCTTCTATTATGCTCTCGACTATGTCGCCGGTCCCGGCCGGGACAGTGGATTTATCCACGATTATCTTGCTTGATTTCATCTGTTTTCCGATCTCTTTTGCCACCGATTTTACAAATGTCAGGTCCGCTTCGCCCGACTCTGTGGGCGGAGTCCCCACCGCGATAAAGATTATCTGAACGCCCGCGATGCCTTCTTTTATGCTGTTAGTAAATGCCAGCCTTTTTTTATTCCTTTTAAGGAGGTCGTCAAGGCCGGGCTCGTATATGGGAAGAATGCCTTTTTTTAAATTACTTATCTTTTTCCTGTCTATATCGACGCATGTAACGCTGTTTCCAAGGTCTGCCATGCAAACCCCTGTCACCAGCCCCACATACCCGGTCCCAATCACGCATATTTTCATCAAATACCTCCGTTTTTACAGCTTCCCCGCTCTTTTCTCCCCCGGAGGGGATTATGACGGCATGAGTGGAACCCCGCCGACTTCGGTTCCCTCCGGACTGAAATCCTGTCATTACCCACGGTTAAAGCCGGGAAATTTCCGTCCGGATTAACGTATATTTATAACATAAAATATGGCCTTTTACAATACCCGGACGCCGCACTATTTTTAGCGGTTGCATTATCCCGTGAAATCGTTTAGTATCTTCATTACTTTGGAAAGTAAAAATTTAAAAGTCAAAACCAATAAGTTCAACTTTTAACTTACCCGGCGGTGTTTATGGACGGCATTCTTCTCGTCAACAAGGAAAAAGGGCCGACGTCGTTCGGCGTTATAGAGCAGATAAAACGCAAATTCAAGGTCGAAAAAATAGGCCACTCCGGCACCCTTGATCCTCTTGCCACGGGCCTGCTTATGGTGCTCGTCGGCAGGGCCACCAAGGTAAACGAATACCTGCCGGACGGCAAGGTTTATGAAATGGAAATAACTTTCGGCAGGGCCACAAACACGGACGACGCCGAAGGCGAGGTTATAAGGGAGGCTGCCGTCCCGGACGGGCTTGAAGGACTGGTAAAAGCCGCGCTGCCTTCATTTACCGGCGAAATATCGCAGGTGCCGCCAAAATTCGCCGCCATTAAAAAGGACGGCGTCAAATTATATGAGTTGGCCAGGGCGGGCAAGGAAGTCAACCCCGAACCCAGGCAGGTAAAGATAGATTCCATCGAATTCATATCCTCGTCCCCGGACGCAGTAAACCTGAGGGTTGCCTGCGGCTCCGGCACATATATGAGGTCCCTGGCAAGGGACCTGGGCGAAAAGATCGGCACCTGCGCCTATCTTTCCAACCTTGTAAGGACAAAAATAGGCGAGTTCACCCTTTCCCAGGCAAAAAAAATAGACGAAATAGATGACTTGAACAACGCCCTTATACCCATACCCAGCGCCCTCATAAATATACCTTCAATGGCGCTTAACCAGGAAAACTACGGCAGGATAAAGAACGGCATGACCATCGACAATACCATGCCATATAAATCGGGTTATTGCCTCCTGGTTTATGAGAACCAGGCCGCGGCAATAGGGCAGATAAAATACGGAAAGGTTTATGTAAAGAGGGGCATTTAGCCTGTTTGAAAATTTAGAATTTAGAATTCAAAACCAAAAATTGCAACGTTATGTTTTCCACGTTGCAATATATTCCCTTCCGCCGGCTTCTATTCCCGGGTCTTCTGTTACCCATCCTCCTGGCAGGCCGAGCTCCATCGCGGAAAGCTCGAAATGGCACATCGCTATCCCCATGTCTATGCTCTGCCCCGCCGGATAAATATAGCCGCCGGTGCGTTCAAGATAAAGGTGGTATGTGTCCCCGGTTTCTTCCCTGACGAACCGCCAGGGCTGCTGGTTCGTCGCAGACGGGCCGCACTTGACGCATTCCAGGACGGTCTTGTATTTCCCGTCAGGGACCCTGGAGGAATTAAAATCGCCGACGAATGATATCTCAAAAAGATGTTTTCTGTTGTCGGAATTTGCCACTTTTCTCATCATATTGTCGGCAAGCCGCCTTTTTTCGGCGGCGTATCCCACCGGGGATACCGCTGGGACGATTTCGTTGTACCCGCAATGCATCCTTTCGGAAAAACCGTTCCTGTGAAAGGTCGCGCCCAGCCAGCAGGTCCCCAGCCCGAGCTCGACCGCTTTCAGGATGTTTTTTTCCATGGCGTACCCGTAATCCTCCAGATATCTGCCCTGCTTTTCAACGCAGCCTGCCATGAACATCCTTGCATCCTTTATTATGCTGTAGGTCCCCAGTGATTTAAGCATCTCCCTGGGAGTCTCGTCAAAATCGATAAGCTCAAAACGTATCCTGGACCCGAAAGGCCCTGTTGTATTCAGGGAGAGAAATTCACGAAGCGAGTCGGCAGCATCGCATTCGACCGGCTTCGGCAAAAAACTCCGCCAGGACTGCCTTTTTCTTATTGCTTCAATTATTGACATGACACTCCTTAAAAATATGTTCGTTAAACTCCGGCTTTTTCTATCCTTTTCAGGCACTTTTCTTTGCCGAGTGTTTCAATTATATCGTAAAGCCCCGGCCCCATAGTGGTCCCGGAAAGCACCGCCCTTATCACGTGCATGTACGCCTTGGGTTTTATTGCGGCCTTTTCCATTTCCGACTTCAGGAGGTCCTCGACTTTTGCCCTGTCCACTCCCGTTTCATTCAGCACGTTCCTCAATATTTCGAGTATCTTGCCGCGCTCGGCTTCGTTCTTTTCCCATACCTTCCTGGCGTCGTCGTTCATTCCTATATCATCCCTGTAAAAATAGGCCGACAGCCCGGATATCTCGGATAGTGTCTGCAGTTTTTCCTGCTGTAAAAATACCGTGTGTTTGATGAACTCCATGCGATCCATGACATCCGCGTCCGTTATAAGCCCGTCTTTTTTCAAATAAGGCACGCAGAGAGCCGTAAGTTCGTCCGCGCTTTTTTTCCTTATATGGACGCCGTTGATGTGCATGAGCTTCTTGTTGTCGAACATGGCCCCGGATTTGTGAACTTTTACCAGGTCAAATTTATCGGCAAGCTCCCGCTGCGTGAATATTGTCTCCTCATTGTCCGGGGACCATCCAAGAAGTGCCAGGTAATTCACCATGGCCTCCGGCAGGAAACCCATTTCCTTGTAGCGCATCACGGATGTCTCCCCGTGGCGTTTTGACAGTTTTGATTTGTCGGCGCCAAGAATAAGGGGGATGTGCGCGAACTGCGGGATGTCGAATCCCAGCGCCTTGTATATGTGTATCTGCTTGGGAGTGTTTGAAAGGTGGTCGTCGCCGCGTATCACGTGCGTGATTCCCATCTCGACGTCGTCCACCACGACCACAAAATTATATATCGGCATCCCGTCGGTGCGGAGTATTATTATGTCGTCAAGGGTGGAATTCTGGACCCTTACCTCGCCCCGGACAATGTCGTTTATGACGGTCTCGCCCGCCTGCTCAACTTTTATCCTGACGGTATACGGCTTGCCCGAATCGATGTTGCTTTTTACCTCGGCCGGGGAAAGCCTGGAGCACCTTCCGTCATATTTAAAGGCGCGCTTCTCCGCCTCGGCTTTCTTCCTTTCGGCGTCGAGCTCTTCCTTTGTGCAGAAACATTTATAGGCCTTGCCTTCGTTCAATAATTTCTCCGCGTACTTATGGTAAACCGGCAGCCTTCTCGTCTGGTAATAAAGGGAATCGTCGGCGCTTTTGCCGGGCCCCTCATCCCAGTCCAGCCCGAGCCATTTCATGGACTCGAGTATCTCCTGTTCCGATTCCTTTGTGGAGCGCTCCCTGTCCGTATCCTCTATCCTTAATACAAATATACCGTTATTGTGCCTTGCGTAAAGCCAGTTGAATAGCGCGGTCCTTGCGCCACCTATATGAAGATACCCCGTAGGGCTCGGTGCGAAACGTACCTTTATCATCATGTCTCCTTGAGGAATTTTTTATCGTGCGGTAATTATAATCCATTATTTCACCTTTTTCAAGGCGTATTAAAACTCGGGTTTTTTATCCGGCGGCCTGGGATTATTTCTTTGCGGCCAGTGCCGGTTCCTGAAAATTTTTTTCCATCTCGCAGGTGCCTTCGAACACAACGCCTTCCGCCATGGCTATCTTTGGCGTAGTTATGTCACCGAATAGTTTTCCTGTGTGGAGTATCTCAAGTTTTACGGTGGCCACCACATCGCCGTTCACCCTTCCGGCTATCACGACGTTTGTGCCGTGAATGTCCCCTTTTACGACCGCGTTCTCGCCTATGATGACGGAGTCCTCGGTTATCACGCCGCCTTCGATCTTGCCGTCGACGCGCACGCCGCCTTTGGCGACAATGCCGCCTTTTACCTCGCAACTTTTCCCGATTATGGTTTCAAGTCCCGTGGATATCATAATATCTCCTTCGACAAATTGTTTGTGAAACGGGCCAAATGGATTGCTCAGGCTTTATTTAAGCGCTACTTCCCTGCTTAAATATTTTACCGGATTTACAGCCACTCCGTTGAGCCTGACTTCGTAATGAAGGTGCGGAGCCGTGGACCTTCCGGTGCTGCCCAGATATCCTATGACCTGCCCCTTTTTGACATACTGTCCGGGTGAGACTATGTACTTTAGCATGTGTCCGTATTTCGTCATGTAGCCGTTGCCGTGATTGACCGTGACAAGATTTCCGTAGCCGCCGGCGTCAAATTCGGCAAAAACCACGACGCCGTCCGCCGTAACCTTTATGGGAGTGCCGATATCGTTGGCGATATCCACCCCGGCATGGAACGAAAGCGAGCCTGTGAACGGGTCTATCCTGGACCCGAATGAAGCCGTGATCCAGCCTTTTATAGGCCAGCCCGAAGGCACGGCCGTGAGCCTTGCCCTCTGCTCCGTTATATAACTTATTATTTCCTGGAACGACTGTTCGTTGTCCTTTGCCTGGTCGTCCACGTACTGGACGGCAAGATTGAACGCCTTCCTGGAAATTACCTCGTCGCCGTCTTTTACGTTCTTTTCAAGGAGTTTTGTGTCCAGATAAGAAGGCCCGCCGAATCCGGTATATTTAATGATAGCGTTCTTGCTCCTCAACTGGAGCAGGTCGCGCAGCTGTTTGTCTATCTCGGTCACGCGCTTTACCGTGTCGCGCGATTCCACCATCTCTTTCGAAAACTCCCTGTGCTTCTGCTGGAGGTATTTGTCATAGGCAAGCGTCGCCATGTAATTGGAATGTTTTACGATGATAAATGCGGAAAGGATGACGGAAACAAACCAGACCAAAAGCAGACCCATGAAAAGCGGGGCGTTAAGCTTTACGCTCAATACCCTGCCGGTGTCGTCCGGCACCACCATCAAAGTTACATGCTTGTCCCTTTTTAACTTTTTCATTCTTCTCCTGCTGTTTAAACGACAAATAAGCCGGCCGACACTTATCCCGCCGTGCTTTTTAAAAAATTTTTAAGGATTTCCCCCTAAAAATTACTGCTGCGGCGCCTGCGCCGCCATAAGCCTTTGTTTCAATTCCGGAGACATATTTTCCGAATCTTCCATGAATATCCTTAATTTATCGACATCGACCTTCGTGTTCTTCAGGAACTGGATCCTTGCCGCTTTTAACTTGGAAAGCAGCATGTCGGAAAATTTTCTCGGGGCGTAAATGTAAATGTCCGCGCCGTCATCGTTTGGATAAGCGTCAAGGGATACCCTTATTAAAACCCCGGCATATAACCTCTTTGCTTCCTGCTTAAGTCTTTCCGCAATTGCTTCTGGCTGAGTCATTCCCATCTTTATTCCTCCTTGATCGAGTCTATGTTATGAGAATTCCATTTTGTAAACCCGGTTTTATTATACATAATCGACCGCAAAAAAGTCAAGTCATTAAAGCCGTTATAAATTTAATAATTAATGGAATAAAAACACAAAAACCATTGTGTTTTAATTTTTTTCCTTTATTTTAAGGTTATTTATTGATCTCAGTGCCGCCAAATACGGTATTTACCTCAAGAGAAATATATGGCTGACCTTCCTTATAAGAATCGGTCCTGTAATTTATGGCTCCAAAAGCCGTGGAATTGCCGTCGGGCATCTGGATTCCGCCGAAAGCGGAATTTCCCGATATCTTCAAAGGTTTCATGGGGTCTATCTTAATTTCCGTGCTGCCAAAAACAGTGTCGACTTTTATCTTCACGGTTTCATTGACTTCGAGTTTTGTCAGGTCTATTTTGGCTGACCCGAAAACAACGCTGTGTTCATGGGGCACCGCTGCCCCGCCGATTTCCTGCCGGGCAAACATCGTGGCATGACCATCGGTTTTTGCCCCGAACTCATCGTGCCATTTTGAAGGGAACATGACGCTTATTCCCATAAAAATTATAAGCAGGCCGAATGCGACCTTGAAAAAAGGCAGGTCAAAATGAAAAAACGTCTTTAAAAGTATATTCAGACCTACGAGGATGAAAAAAACTCCCCAGAAAACAGGCCATAAATGCATTCGCATATCCCCCTCTATTTCTTTGCTTTCCCCTGGTTGGCGACGGCTTCCATGGCTTTTTTTACCTCTTCGGGGTCTCCCAGGTAATAATAATCCTTGACCGGTTTTAAATTATTTCCAAGCTCATAGACCAGAGGCATGGCCGTCGGTATGTTAAGGTTTACGATGTCGTTGTCCGAAATGTTGCTCAGGTATTTTACGAGCGCGCGCAGTGAATTGCCGTGCGCCGCTATGACGATCTTTTTACCCTTCTTGATGTTCGGGACGATCTCTTTGTTCCAGTAAGGAAGAACCCTTGCCACCGTGTCCTTGAGGCATTCGGTCAGCGGGAGTTCATTTGGTTTCAGCTCCTTATACCTGGGATCCTTTGCCGGGTTCCTGTCGTCGTTGGCCTCAAGCTTTGGCGGCGCAATGTCGTATGCCCTGCGCCATATCTTTACCTGGTCTTCGCCGTGCTTTGCCGCCGTCTCGGATTTGTCAAGTCCCTGAAGCGCGCCGTAGTGCCTTTCATTCAGGCGCCACGTCTTGATGACCGGGATCCAGAGCTGGTCCATCTGTTCCTGGACCATGTAAAGGGTCTTGATGGCCCGTTTTAATACCGAAGTATACGCGAGGTCGAATGCGAACCCCTCTTTTTTGAGATACTGCCCGGCTTTCTTCGCCTCTTCAACGCCTTTTTCGGAAAGGTCCACATCCGTCCATCCCGTGAACCTGTTCTCCTTGTTCCAGACGCTCTCGCCGTGCCTTATAAGTACGATTTTGTACATATCAGCCTCCAAAAGTTTTTTAATCGGTTTTTATTAAAGCCGGAGGTTATTATACAACAACCTGCGCAAAGGTAAAGATTTTTTTGCTTATAATAAAAAAAGCCCCGGGTTTTATCCCGGGGCTCGATATCAGAATCAAAGTAAAAATTTAAAATTCAAAACCAATAAGTAATGGATCAGATGTTGTAAAAATTCGCCCTGCCGTTGTACTGAGCCAGGTCTCCGAGCTCTTCCTCTATCCTTAAGAGCTGGTTGTACTTGGCTATCCTGTCGGTCCTGGAGAACGAGCCGGTCTTTATCTGTCCGGCGTTCGTCGCCACGACGATGTCCGCTATCGTGACGTCCTCGGTCTCGCCCGAGCGGTGTGAAACAACGGCTGTGTATTTCGCCCTCTTTGCCATCTCTATGGCGTCGAGGGTTTCCGTCAATGTCCCTATCTGGTTAACTTTTATAAGGATCGAATTACAGACGCCTTCGTCAATGCCTTTTCTGAGGATCTTCGGGTTGGTCACGAAAAGATCGTCGCCTACGAGCTGTATCCTCTTGCCGAGCTTTTCCGTGAGCAGTTTGTGTCCGGCCCAGTCAAGTTCCGACATTCCGTCCTCGAGGGATATTATGGGATATTTGTTGACGAGGTTTACCCAGAAATCTACCATCTGTTCGGAAGTCAGCTCTTCTTTCGTTGACTTTTTGAATACGTACCTTTTCTTGGCCTCGTCATAAAATTCCGACGCCGCCGGGTCCATGGCTATGGAAATGTCGCTTCCCGGTTTGTATCCGGCTTTTTCGATCGCCTCGACCAGGCACTGGAGCGGCTCTTCATTTGATTTGCAGCTTGGAGCGAATCCGCCCTCGTCGCCTACGGCGGTATTATATCCCCTGGCCTTGAGCACCGACTTTAACGCATGAAAGGTTTCCGAGCCCCATCTCACGGCTTCAGAAAAGGAAGGCGCGCCTACCGGCATTATCATGAATTCCTGTATGTCGACGCTCGAATCCGCATGCGCCCCGCCGTTGACAACGTTGGCCATGGGCACGGGAAGTTCCTTCGCGTTGCATCCGCCTATATAACGGTAAAGCGGCATTCCAATCGTATTTGCCCCGGCTTTTGCCGCGGCAAGCGAAACTCCGAGTATGGCGTTGGCGCCGAGTTTGCCTTTATTATCCGACCCGTCGAGCTCGATCATAACCTTGTCGAGTTTGCACTGGTCAAGGACGCTCATTCCTTTTACCGCCTTGGCTATGGTATCGTTTACGTTTTTAACGGCTTTTAGGACCGACTTGCCGCCCCATTTTTTCTTGTCGCCGTCGCGAAGCTCGACCGCTTCCTTGGTCCCTGTGGAGGCGCCGGATGGCACCGCGGCCCTTCCTATAATGCCGTCGCATGTGATAACGTCAACTTCCACCGTAGGATTACCGCGCGAGTCGATAATCTGTCTTGCTTTTACCTCATCAATGCAGCTCATTTAAAAACCTCCTATATTATTTAAGTTTGTTTTGAAAACAAAAATAATAATACTATATAAAAAGTCCAAGGTAAAGGGTTATTTACCGCGCTTTAAGGATGTCAGTTGAGATGCTGTTTTATGTAGCGTTCAAGGACTGTTGCGTCTTCCTGTTTCATGCCGAGGAACTGCGCCCCGGTCTCAAAACATCCGGTTTCCTCCGACTCCCTGCTCCAGACAGCCATTATATACGCCCTGAATTTTTCAAGGCCTTCCGTCCTGAGCATCACGTCGGCTTCAATTACAGTTCCTTTCTTTATCCGAATCCCGGAAACAATGCACAGGCCTCCGCCGGAAAGGTTTTTTATAAAAGCCTTTTCAGGTATTTCAGGGGATATTTCATTGGCCGCCGCGGCCTGAAGTATTTTGATTTCACGTTCAACCGCCAGTCTTTTAGTGTCTTTTCTTTTTAATTCGTCCATTATTTTGTTCCCTTTGATATTTTTGATTAACCGATTAATCCAAAATATATTACAACATTCTTTATATCGGGTCAATGTTTTTTATGACAGATACTCCGCAACCCTTCTTACGTGGTCTTCCTTATTATCAGCTCGGGATAAAATATCTCATCCCTCATTTTTTTATACTCTTTCTGCTCGATAGCCGATACGGCCATTTCAACAGCTTTTTGCCCCATTTCGGTTATGGGCTGCCTGATGGTAGTAAGCCCGGCCACGGCGGCCATCCTTATGTCGTCCTGGCCGATTATAGCGATATCATCGGGCACTTTCAGGCCGATCTTATGCGCTTCGTTTATCATCTTTATCGCATCCTCATCGCCGGTGCCCACATAGACCGCGTTTACCTTGTTTTTAATGAAATGATACAGGGAGTTCTTGACGGCGTCGCCGAAGTCCTCGACAAAACTGAATACCGATTCCCTGTCAAATTTTCCGGTGCATTCCTGCATAGCCTTTTTAAAGCCGTCATGGCGTTCCTTCATGGATTCAACCCATTCATAACTGCCTATGAGCAGCCCTATTTTTTTCCTGCCGGTGTCCACGAGATGCTTTACTGCCACGGCCGCGGCCCTCTCGTTGTCATAATGGACCCTGTGTCCCCATGAATCCCTGCCCTCTATATGAACCAGGTGTATCCCGGCCCTTTTATACCGTTTCAAGACGTCCCCGTCTCCCATTAATATGCCGTTTAAAACTATTACGGCATCCGCCCTTTTTTCGTTGAGTATCTTCTCGTAAATATACTGGTCCTTGCCCTGGGTCCCTATGGTCGTATACCTGCTTGTCGTGTAATAACATATATCGTATTTTGTCTTGATCATCTCCGGTTCTATCCCGCGCATGACATCCACGGAAAAATTGGCAAAATAAGAAGGCGCGACAACGGCAATGGTGTTGGACTTGCCCCTTACGAGCCCGCGCGCGGCCATGTTCGGCGAATACTTCATCTCTTTGACCGCGGCCGTCACCCTGTCGCGGGTTACCTGGCTTATGCGCGTGTCGCCGTTGATGGCGCGGGAAACCGTGGTATGCGATATTCCGAGTTTTTTTCCTATGTCCTTGATCGTGGTTGCTTTCATAATTCTCCTTTTGGCTATTTTAAACCACCCCGGCGGATTAATCAATCATTAGGTTTGCATTATAAGATCGTATGATTGCATGCGTCGGATAAATTGACGGAACAGCCTGATGGTTTATCTCATTATGATCAAAACACCCGTCATTATCCTCTTCCCGGAAGCCGCCGCCGATTCGGTATATATGGCGTAATAATAACTTCCGCAGGCAAATCGCGCCAAAACTTTCGAATTTATTTCGGCGGTGGAGGTTCCCGTAAAATCCCCGGTTATTTTCTCGTCGAGGACAAGCCTGAACGACGAAGTGAAAAGCCTGAACTCGACCGTACTGCATTCTGACCGGGAATAAAAACCTATTTTCAGGTTTCCTCCGGACGCAATATAAGGATTTGGATACAGGACGGGCGTTTCCGGCAATGACGCCTCAGGCGTCACGGATGGCGTGGATGCGATATTTTCCGTGGCTGTAAAAGTTTCGGAGGCTGTCTCCGTGATTGTTTCGGTTGCCGTCGGCGTCGAAGTCAATGTGTCCTTTGATACAGGCGTCGCCGTCCAGGTCCGTGTGGCTGTAAAGGCAAGGGTAAAGCCCGCGGTAATTGTCGAAGAAGGTGTCTGCGCGACATTTGTATTGGTGGCGGTTTCCGTCACGGTCTGCGTCGGGGATGTCTTTGTGGATGACGCCGCCGGTGTTGCGGTGAAAGAGGGTGTAAAAACCACAGCCGTCGGCGAAAGAGTTTCCGTCGGTGTATCCGAAAAAACCGGGGTCGTGGAGAGCGTTGCCGTCGCGGTGCCGGTATATGTTATTGTCCGGGTCGGCTCCTGCGGCGTAAGACTGCATGTCTGTGTTTCAGTGCCGGTCGGGCTTTGTATTGTCGGCGTAAAACTTTGCGTGGCGACCGGTGTCGCCGTCAATGTTATTGTAATGGTCTTTGTGGCCGTGGCCGTAAATGTCGGTGTGGACGTAATGGTCCTTGAAAATGTCATCGTTAAAGTGTTTGTAAGCGCGGGCGATGCCGTCGCGGTCGTCTCAATCTGCGGCGAAGGCGTCGGACTTGGCTGGGCATAACCCTGAAGCTCCAGCCTGATATAATCGTATTCAAACCCGTTGCCGTTTCCTGCCCCTCCGGTCGGCCGCATGCCTATGTCAATTTCGTTCCAGCCCGCCTTCAGATCCGTGCCGGGAAAGTTGAGGTAAGCGTCTCCCCATGCCCCGTTCGTGCCCAGGCGCACCATTGTATCAAAACTGTAGTTTGGCACATAAAATCCATTGGCCGAATTCGCGATGGCCGCGGCGTTTGCCCCGTCGGTGGATCCGGTGACAGATGCTGTCTGGACCGTTCCATTAATTGTAATTATGCACGCCGCGCTGTAGCCGGCCGCGAATGCAATATAAAGGCGCGCCTGATTTCCGGCCGCCGGCGCCTTTGCCAGATTAAAATAGATTTTCGATGTGGTGCCAATATAGGCTCCTCCCGCGTTTAACACCGTAGGCTGACAGTAGTTCCAGTCCGTTACAAAATTACTGACACCGACCGTGTAGCTTACATCATTTGGAAACTGGCCGGCATAGTCGAGAAAAGCGGACCATGCCGCAGGAGTGTTGTAAGGCGCCCCGCCTGCGTACGGCGGCAGTACCCCGCTCCATGGCGTCACATCATGCTCGCCATTGTTAAATTCCTCGCTGCTACGGTCCGGGACGCCGATCTGCCAGACGGTCGGCCCCAGGCGCAGCGGTGCCCATGTAACGGTGCCGAGATCAAGGATCTGGCCCGCGGTCACATTTATATTGGCCTGTTCAAACGTGCCGGCCGCACCCGGGCCGAATGCCCAGAGGTTGTAGGTTCCGGGCAGCACGTTTGGAATGGTAAATGATCCTCCGGCTGCAGTCTGAACCCAGAACTGGTAAGTAAGGTACTGCTGCTGAAAATCCACCCCGCCGTCCAGTGGCGCCAGCCCTATCCACATACCCTCCGGCGAAGCCGCCGGATTATAGGCGTCATTGATGGCAAAAATTCCGGTTACGGTGCCACGGTCGGAAGCCCGGGGGTACGCGGAAATTGTCGTCCCGGATCCGGTCGCTTCCGGCTGGGGGTTGAACCAGGAATATGGCCACGCGGCCTGTTCGGCCTGTGCCTGGGCCTGGGCGTCCGTAAACAAAGCCTGCGCGTATGTGCCGACGTCCGTGGCCGTGCCCGTGTACCTGTTTGCATATATAAATGCCGGGCCGAATGTCTTGGAAGTAAAAGTTCCCGCGGGCTGGTCCTGTGAAAGGCCGAAGCCGTAATGGCCTCCGCCGAACATGTCCAGCAGGGTGTTGCCCAGGTGTGCGGTGAGCTCCCTGTGCATTGGCCCGCCGTCCAGATATTCGTGGCTGGGAAAAGTCTGCCAGATGCCGTATTTCGATGTGGTGGAAGCCCAGCCGTATACGTTCGTCTGTCCAAGCGGCTGGCTATAGGAGTACTTGCATCCCGTGGTCCCGGAATAAATGCCGCTGGTAAAATCAAAGACTTCCGCCGGCGCGCCCGGCGTGGCTATGTAAGTGTCGTTTGGAGAGGCCATCTGACGGAACCGGTATGGATCCACGCAGATCCAGTCGAACATTGAGCCGACGTACATATTCGTGCGCAGTTCCGCGCCGGGATAGTCGGCGTAGGTGTTTTCATGGGTGAGCACCAGCGTGTCATAGATGCCCTGCTGGCCGCGCAGCAGGTCGTAATACAGTGTGCAATCCATGGGACTGCCAAGCGTCTGCAGTTCCACTTCGGCCTGATTGCCTCCGTTGTTCGCGGGATTGACCGTCAGGGTGTATGTCGGGTTCGTCAGTGTCGGCCCGCCCGATCCGTCTATATAAAAATATCCGCCGCCGTTGCCGCCGGCAAGAAGGTTCGTGCCGTTATAAGTAAAGTTGGTGATGTTGCCGTTGGTGATGTTGATGGTTATCGAAACTATCCCGTTTGCGAGGATGACATTGTTGCCGCTCTGGGTCGCCGTCACATTCGCCCCGGTTCCGGTGCCGCCGCCTGCCACGTTGCCGTATGAACGCTCCCCAAATAACAATGTGGAAAGCATTATTAATAGCACGGCCGTTGCTTTTAAATTGAACACTCTAAATTTCACCGCGTCACCCGGAATTTTTTTGTTTTATATTTAACAAGGTTTTCAATGCGCTTTAATTAAGGCAATATACGCCTGCCCTTAAGCAACGTCAATGGTAAAACATGGCTGTTTTTACGTAAAAATTAACCGTTTAATCGAAAACTCCCGGTCGATGCGCTTGTGAAACTTCCTATTCACCATAAATGTTTTACGATGATCAATCGCTGATTCATGTTGCATAATAAATTGTAATTATATATTATTATCATATGGATATAAAACTGCTAAGGCGGCTCGGGGCGGCTCTGACGGGGGCTCTTTTTTTTGCCTCCCTCTTCATACTGGCGGGGTATTTCAGGAAAAGCTCCGGCTTCCCCGTATCTTTTAAAAACATCAACGGTTTTAAAATTTTTCTCTCCCTGGCCTTTACGTTTTTAAGTTACGCGTCCATGATAACATACGACTTTTTTGCCGCCGGATACGCCGGAAAAAAAATTACGCTGAAAAACGCCGCGGCTGTGTCTTTTGCCGCCAATGCCTTCGGCAACAGCCTGGGGCTTTCCCTGCTTTCATCATCGGCCGTGCGCCTGAGGCTGTATTCCCTGTGGCGTTTTTCGGCGGCGGAGATCGCGCGCGTGATCGCCTTTTGCGAAACAGCTTCCTTCACGGGTTTCTGCGCCCTGAGCTCTGTTTTTATATTTTTTTCCCCGTATCAGTCCGGTTATTTTACGCCGCGCGTAAGGTTCGCTCTTTCCGCGGCCGCCGTTATATTCATGCTGTTGCTGATCGTCTATATAATATGGGGCGCTTTTTCATCCAAAGAAATCAACGCTTTCGGCTACAGGCTGAAGCCTCCCGGGATCCGGGCCGTTTTTTTCCAGCTGATATTCTCGGTGTCGGAATGGCTCTTCGGCGCCGCGGCCTTTTTTATCCTCCTTGGATTCGAACCCTCCCGTTTCATGTTTTTCCTTGCGGTATTTCTGGCATCTGAATTTCTCGTCATAATAAGCAATGTTCCAGGCGGCCTCGGGGTTTTTGACGCATCGTCCATATGGTTCCTTTCCGCATACGGAATTTCAGGGCCGGAGATACTCGGAGCGCTTATACTTTACAGGGTGATATATTATCTCCTGCCGCTTGCTTTCTCATATTTTGTTTATGGCGCCGCGGAAGCCCGGCATGCGCGGACAAATATTTTAAAAAAAGCCGGTGAAATAAAGGACCTGCTTTCCTCGACGCCGGGATACTTTTTTTCATGCCTTGCTTTTCTTGCCGGATCCTCGGCCATGTTCATAGCCGCCGCTCCTTACCTCATGCAAAGGTTTTCGGCCGTTTCAGATATAATGCCGGTCATGTTCCAGCCTCTATCCGGACTACTGCTGTCTTTGGGAGGCGCAGGGCTCATTATGTGCACAAGGGGGCTGCAAAAAAACCTTTATTCCTCATATACGCTTTCCCTGGGGCTTCTTGCGGCATCCGGGGCTTTCGTGCTCATAAACAACTTTTCATACGAGGCCGCGACAATGTTTTTCCTGGTTTTCATTTTAATGCTGCCCTTCGGGAAAAATTTTTACAGAAAAAGCGGCCCTTTTACCGAAATGCCGACCACGGGATTCTTTTATTCGACGGCCGCGGCCATATGTCTTTGCGGTCTGGCCGTTTATCTTTCCCCGGAACCGCGCGCAAGCCTGGCGTATATTGAAGGCGATCTTTCATTTTTCGTCTCCGCCGCAGTCCTTGTTATATGGATGGTAGTATATATTTTCAAGCCGTATAAGCCTTCGCCACATTCTTCCACAAAATACGACATAAACACCGCCTCTGCTATAGCATTCAATTCCCCCGACACTCTGGCGCAGCTGGCCCTTTCCGGCGACAAGAGCCTCATATTTTCATGGTCGCGCCTATCGTTTTTGATGTATGCCAGGTGCGGGGACCACTGGGTTGCGCTTGGCGACCCGTACGGGCCTTATGTTGAATTGGAGGAGCTCATCTGGAAATTCCAGAGGCTCGCTTCTTCTTCCGGAGGTTCCTGCGCCTTTTTTGACGTTTCCGGTGAGAACCTCCACTTTTACATGAACACGGGGCTTAATTTTTACAGGATAGGCGACGAGGCAAAGATCGCGCTGGAATATTACCCGTCCGGAAAAAAGAACGACGAGTTACTCAGGGCTTTTTCAAAAAAAATGGATTCCGACGGGTATTCGTTCAGGGTCCTGCCCCGGAACGCTTCGCCGTCGTTCTTCAAAAACGCAGCCGCCCTTTCACGCGAATGGCTGAATTACCGCAAGATAAAGGAGCCCGGATTTATTACAGGCCATTTTGACGTCGAATACCTCCGCCATTTCCACATCGCCTGCGTTTTCGATAAAAGCGAACGGCTGGTTTGCTTCGCGAATATCTTGACCGGGCCGGAGCGCGGCGAATATAGGCTGGATATTTTAAGGTCGGCAAAGGGCGTCCCCGACGGGATGGAAAGATACCTTAAATACAAGCTGGTTTTGTGGGGCAAGGAAAAACATTTCGCTTTTTTCAATCTTGGATTGGCGCCTGTCGCCGGTTCCGAAATAAACACATACTCGCCTCCGTGGAAAAACGCGGGCGCGGCGCTTTACAATTACGGGGCAAAGTTCAATAACCCCTGGTCCTTAAGGAAGGAAAAAGAGGTTTTTTCCCCCCAATGGCACGCGCGTTACATAGTCTGCGACAGCTTCTTAAGCGTGCCCTCCATATTCTCGGAGATATCGCTTTTGACCCTTGACAATCCTATAAAAAAATAAAAACCCCGGAGTCTCGAGCCCCGGGGTTTTTTCTGCGATTTTATATTTATCTTATTATATCAATAACTCCCGTTGACAGTTTCTTGTTTTGGCCGGAATTATCGGAGCCGGTGATCACATAAAAATATACCCCGTTGGCGAACTTGCTCAAACCCGACGCGTCCATATACACCTGGGTTTTGCCGGTAAAATTGCCGCTCTTTTTCCCGGCAAAAACAAGCCTGTAGGCGCGTGTATATATCCTCATATCGACCTCCTGGTAGGTGTCGCCGGTATCAAAAGCTATGCCGAGCGGAGGCCCCGCAACCGGATTAAACGGGTTGGGGAATACTACCACACCGGGGCCTGTGGTGTCCGGCGTATACGTATATGTCGGTGTTGAGGTAAAAGTAACCGAAACAGTTTGTGCCGGCGTGAAAGTGGCTGTTATTGTCATGCTTTGCGACGGCGTGGCCGTAAGAGTCATGGTTATGGACGGCGTATTCGTGGCCGATACCGTGTAAGTCGGCGTTACCGTGGATGTAAATGTTGCCGTCGGAGGCGTTCCGGTCAGGGTAAGCGTGAACGTCGGCGTCGACGACGGGGTGATAAAAAGTGTCTGCGTAAAGGTGCCAGTCGCAGTGGATGTCTGCGTATTTGACGGAGTATATGTCATCGTCGCCGTATTGGTATAAGTCCACGTATATGTCGCGGTAAAACTTGCCGTTCCTGTGGCCGTCGTCGAGGACGAAACCGTGACTGTGGGAGTTATGGTCTGTGTCGGAGGGGTTCCCGTGGGCGACACCGTGATGGTTGGTGACACCGTTTTTGTGGGCGTCACGGTATAAGTCTGCGTGAATGTGGGTGATGAAGTCGGCGTGAATGTTGATGTTCCCGTATATGTATAAGTCTCCGTGGGTGTCGCCGTCTGCGTGAAAGTCGAAGTCGCCGGAACCGTAAATGACCAGGTCTGCGTGACCGAAGGCGTAAATGTCTTTGTGAATGCCGGAGTTGACGTGCAGGTAAAAGACGGAGTTGTAGTGCGTGTAAAAGTCGCGGTCCTTGTGGAGCTGGGCGTCATGGTGGGCGTAGGCATGCCGGTAAATTTTATGTCGTCAATATACATGGTCTTGGCGCCCGGGCTGTCCCACTGGAAAGTTACGCTCTGTATTATGTTCAGGTCAAGTACGCTGTCCCCGTCGCCTGTAGGTGAATACTGGTCCACAGTGAGCGAAGATAACGCCACATTTATATCCTGCCATCCCGCGGCCGGAACCGTTATGGGAGTGTTCCTGTCCGACCATTGCTGTCCGTTTGTTTCCACTATTTTTACGAATAAAACCGTTCCAGCCGGCGCGTCTATCCAGAAATTAAACGCGGTTGCTCCAGTAAAATCGCGGTATCCCAGCCCGCCGTCATAAGGAGAATCTATGGTAACTACCGACCATCCGGTTCCCGTGGTGACGACCTGCATTGAATGTGTCCCTGCGTGAACCGTCGAGGTAACATTAGTTACCACGGTCGTGGAGCCTCCACCGGTATCGGTGGTGTTGAGATTCTTAAAGACCCCTGTCTCAAAATCGTCAAAAATCCCGAAAGGTATGTACGGGGTCAAAGTGAACGTCGCCGTTATGGTGGGTGTCGGCGTTATTGTCGGGCTTATGAAAGGCGTATTTGTCTGGGTGGAACTGCCTGTCGGCGTGATCGTCGGTGAATAATTTGGGGAATTTGTCGCGGTAACCGTCATGGTAGGACTGCTGGTGGGCGTCCCGTTGGGGGTCCTTGTTTTTGTCACAGTGGAAGTAGGAGTGGCCGTCGGGAAATTCCCCGTGAACTGTATGTTGTCTATGTATATGGTAGCGTTCGGGGCGCTGTCAACCTGCAGATAAAAACTCTTGATGCCGCTTAGATCAAGCACCCCGTCGCCGTTCACGGTGTTATATTCGTCCCTGCTGAAGACCGAAGTGTTGGTTATGGCAATGGTTATCTTTGTCCATGTATTTGCCGGGGCGGAATTTGTGCTTTCAGTTATTCTGTTTGAATATGTCTCGCCGTCAGCGCCGTTGGCTGTCGCTTCGACAAGTTTCACAAAGAAATTCCCCGACAGCGCCACTGTCGGATAAATATAGAATGTAAGCGCCGTCGCTCCGGTTTCATCAAGATAGCCGAGCCCGCCCGTATACGGTGAGTCCTGTCCGTATGCGCCCCAGCCGCTGGCGGTAGAAACAATCTTAAGGGAACGCGAACCGAAGTCGGGTTTGTCCGTGGTATTTGCCACGGATGTAAAAGCTGTCTGCCCGCCTGCCGATGTGTCAAGATTGATTATATTGCCGGTCTCAAAATCATCGAACATTCCCTTTATCGGCGTCGCCGTCGCGGTAGGCGTCGGGATCAATACGTTCCATGTATTTGTGGGAGTAGGAGTTGGATAATTGCCCATAGGATTGGGCATGTTGCCGGTAAGAATAAGTAAATACTGCATTTTTAATATGTCGCAGAAATAATCCGTCCCCCATAACACGCCTGTGTTCGTAAGGCCGCCCGAACCTGTGCCGGCATCCATGGTTACCAGGTTATAATAACATTCATTGAGCCAGTTCTGGTCTCCCTCCACCATGGCGGAAATTGCAACCGCCCCCTCCGGCCCGGGTAAGTTCCTGGCGTCCTCTGTGCCGAGGTCCGGGGTCCTGTCCCCCCTGTTATACTGGGTTTCCGTGCCGTCAAGGGTGTAGTGGGAAAGTATCTTTGATGCGTCCCCGCCGTATTTTGTCTGGAAAAATGTGGAAACCCTGGTGTTGTTGCTGTAGGCCAGCGGGCTGTCCATGGTGCCGTAAAGGAGGTAATCATAACTCTGCCTCCACACGTGGCGTATAGCGTCCCACCACCAGGAGTTCGGGTCCATGGACCAGGCTCCGGGGCTCCACGTGGTGCCGTCATAATTGCACCAGTTGGGCTGCAGCCCTGTATTCATGCCGAGCGATGAATTTAATGTCTGGGAATTGCTGTAATAATAATTTACGATGGTCTGGTATGTGTGCGACGCAACCGAATACCATCTCGCGGTCGACGTGTAATCCCCGAACATCCTGTATTCATAAGGGGCGAAATAGGAAATATTTGCGCCGTCCCAGCCGTCGCCTGGCCTGATGTCGTTTGCGGCGGATATCTCGTTGGACAATATCCTTCCTATTATTGTGGTTGCCTCGTTCTTGTAATTTATCGCGCCTAACGACCCCCACTGTTTGTCCGCGGCAAGAAGGGCAAAGGCGACGTCCTCGTCGGCGTCCGTGGCCGAGCCTCCGCTGTTACAGTAAGGTATCTGCCAGTTCATGAGCCCGGCGCCGTCAAGGTGGTCCTTGTAGTAAGTGTAAAAGCCGTTGAAATACTGCTGGGTATTGTTTGTGGCCGACGACATGAAAACCATTATTACCATTCCGTATCCTATGGCCTCGCTCACCGTGTCATTCTCCGCCGGAGCCGTCGCGAATCCGTAGCAGCCGTTGGTTATGCCGTTCCCGGTGACGGTCCTCTGCACGCGCCACTCGCCGCCGGTGCAGTTGTTCTGGGTGACATAATATGCCTTCCATTTATTGAACCAGTCCAGGCAATGCTGGTCCATCTGCGCGTTGGTAAAATTATTGGGTTTTATGCCGTATGGATAATTGGCGTTCTGTGGAAACGGAAAATTGCAGGTATCGGAAAATGAAAAAGAAATAATCATGAAAATGAAAGCTGTTATTGATGATAAAAAACTGAAATTCCTTTTCATATCACGCAATCTCCTGAGCTTCGTTAAAACGGTTAAATTCGCCATTTAAATTATAACATAGCGTTAACTTTTTGACAAATTCTATATGGGTTTGTTGCGTATAATAAGGCAAATACTCTCCGGCAGTCTAAAACCGGTTCACAGCCGGTGTTTTTACGGGAAAATGACCGTGTTTACCCTTAGAAATAAAAAAAAGAACGGCAGTTCCCGGACTGCCGTTCTTTTTTTCGTAACAGATAACCTGTTATACTGTTTTTGGGGGTGTTTTTTGCTTTTCAGCCCCATCTTTTTCCCCTGCCGGCACGTATTTTTTGGCCTCATCAAGCGCGGCTGTAAATTCCCTGATTGTGTCGGAAAAAACTATCACTTTTCTAGCGTTGCCGCCGCCGGGTTCTTCCCCGAAAGTCACTTCCCTTATGCTGAGGTACATGGATTTGTTCCTGGCTTTCTTTACGTCAAAATAATACTTCTTCTTTCCGGAATTCACGGCCTTGGAAAAAACAGTCTCGTTCTGCTCCATTAATATCCCCCCTATTTTTTTACCGGGAATTATTTTTTAATTAAACAAGCCTCTCCGGGCCGTATGTTTTTTTCCTCTTTTATTATACACTTTGTATACTATAAAGTCAAGCCTGATTTTAAAAAGTTGTGCGGTTTGATTATTGTCCGGCGACGGAGGTGTTTATGGTGTCGTGAACGAGCCCGAAAAGGTCCTTGTCCGTATAATAATAACCGTCAAGCCCGGCCGGGTCGAAGGGGCCGCTCTGCGTCTGGAAATTCTGGGTGATGTTCATGACCAATCCGACATGTTCGGAATAAACCAGTTGTGAAATAAAATCCGTGGTGTCATAGGTTGCGGTAATAGTTAGCATATCAACGGCTCCAAAGTATATGTCTTCCGTTACCGTTTTATCGGCATCGTTGCGCGCGAAGGTTATGTTCGCAAATTCCGTGGTTAAGGCCGGAGTGGTGAAAATATCTTCTTTTGTTATATAGCCGCCCGCATTCCTGGTTATAACCCTGTAGCAGGAAGTCGTTCCGTTTTGCGTCTCGTTTATGGTGTCCGCGTATCCGTCGCCGCCGTAATTCAGAGTCTGGACGTCGTTGGACGTAGTTGAGGTGGTTGCCGTAAAATTCATAACGCTTAGCCTGCCCGAGGAATCGTATGAGAAGGATTCGTTGCCGTCAGCCGAAAGGTTCCCGGGGTTCCCGATGAACGACACCCTGCCTGACGGGGTGTACTGGTAATATGTGGATGCCGCCGGCAGGGAAAGTATTGTATTGTCTATCCTCTGTATCCTTCCGGCAGTGTCGTAATAATATGTGCCGTCGACCGTGGTCATAAGGATGTCCGTGGTCAGATCGGATGTTTTGATCTTTCCGCTGTTGGTATAGTATGACGGCGAGAAAGGCGAGGTAGCCGGAGCGTGGCGGCTTGAGCAGGAAACCATAAAAAACAGCGTCGCAATTATCACAACAAGTTTCTTCATTATTGCCTCTGTAACTTTATTTGTTCCATTCAGGATATTTAATTATAAACAAAAGCCGCCATAAATACAAACAAAAAAGCCGGGGTTTTAACCCCGGCTTTTTTGCGGCATCATAAATTTTACTGCTGTTTGTCCTCTTTTATCCTGTTCAGGTAAGCTTCGTAAGCCGCTTTTCCCTCGCTCTTCCAGTAATCCTCGTAATATCTCCAGTTGGAATAATCCCCGCTCGGAGCCCACTGACTGCCGCTCATCCCTGCATACCTGCCGTGCCAGTGCCTCTTCCACGCCTTTTCCCCGTGATGGCCGTGATGCCTGTAGCCGTGCGTCCCGCCGAAGAGTATCTTCGCCAGCACAACCAGGCCGAAAGCCTGCCAGTAATTTATCACCTTCAATCCGAATAGTTCCGGCATCAGCCAGTTCCATAGCATCATCACGAAATAACCGAACAGGAAACCGAGGACCACAGCCAGCACAAGGCCGCCTATTACCATGCCGAGGATCTTCAGTCCCCTCAGGGCAGGCCAATCGCCGTGGTCATGGAACCCGTGTCCTTCCATGTCTTCATTATGCATTCTAAACACCTCCTTTTTTTAATTTCTCCCGTATTTTTTCCATTGCCCGGGCTTTCCTTGAGAGCAGGGTGCCGATCGGCTCATCCCACTCGTCGGATAGTTCCTTGAAAGACATATCCTCGAACTCGGTGAGGACCACTATTTCCCGTTCATCACCGCTTAATTCCCCTATGGCTTCGTAAAGCGCCCCTGTAAATTCCCTGTTCTCCAGGTCCTTGTCCGCCCCGGCGACCATCCTTGTCAGGGAGAATTCCTCGCTTTCGGACATCTCGTCGAGCGCCAGCGCGACCTTTCGCGACCTCATAGAGTCCACTATCTTATTGCGCAGCGCCGTGTAAATGTAGGCAGAAAGTTTTTCCAGCGGCACGTTGAGGTCCGCGGATTCGAATATCCTGACCATCACGTCCTGCACCACGTCCTCGGCGTCGCGCGAGGATTCGTCGTTGAGCCTTTTCCTTATAAAATTCACCATCTTGCCGTATTCCCTGGCGAAAAAACCTGTCACTCCAGTTGCAAGCGCTTTTTCCATGGTTTCCTTTTTTATTATGTACGCATCTTGTTTCATCCGCCGTTGCGAGAGCATGGCATGCACTGCCTGCCATGTTTACCAGGCGGCCGGCAACATCATCCAATTCCTTTCACACTATTGTAGACGTTCGTGTTGTTTTTTTATTGCATTAATTCTTTAAATTAAACAGGCGCGGTTTACCCGCGCCTGTTTATAAAATGCTGTTATGTGAGATAGGCCAAAGCTTCGGGCCGCTATTTTTTATCCCCTCTTATCTCGACTCGCCTTATTTTTCCGCTAATTGTTTTCGGCAGTTCGCTCACGAACTCGATTATCCTGGGGTATTTATACGGCGCCGTCACTTTTTTAACATGCTCCTGCAGTTCTTTTACCAGCCCGTCGGACGCAGTATAATTCTTCGTAAGGACCACGGTGGCCTTGACTGCCAGCCCCCTGTCGGGGTCCGGCACTCCGGTCACGGCGCATTCGAGCACCGCCGGGTGCTCCAGAAGCGCGCTCTCAATTTCAAAGGGCCCTATCCTGTAGCCCGAACTTTTAAAACAGTCGTCGGCCCTTCCTACGAACCAGTAATATCCGTCTTCGTCGCGGTATGCCACGTCGCCCGTGTAATACGCGCCGTCATGCCATGCTTTTTTTGTCAATTGTTCGTCGCGGTAATATCCGTCGAACATGCCCACAGGCTTGGTATTCTCCGTTTTTATTACTATCTGCCCCTCTTCGCCGGTTTCTACGGGTTTCCCCTTGTCGTCAAACAGGTCTATCTCATACCCGGGAGCCGGTTTTCCCATTGAACCCGGTTTGGGGTCCATCCACGGATAAGTCGCCACCACGACGGTGCACTCTGTCTGGCCGAAACCTTCATGCAGCTTGTGCCCGGTCATTTTCAGGAACTGGCTGTAAACCTCGGGGTTGAGCGGCTCTCCGGCCGTGATGCAATATTTTAATCCGGAAAAATCGTATTGCGAAAGGTCCTCTTTTATAAGGTACCTGAATATGGTCGGCGGAGCACAGAACGTCGTAACCGAGTATTTGGAAAGCACATTGCACATTTCTTTGGGGACGAACCTGTCGTAATCATAAACCATGACGGCGGAACCGCATATCCACTGGCCGTATATCTTGCCCCATGCCGCCTTGGCCCATCCCGTGTCGGCCACGGTAAAATGGAGCCCTCCGGCCCGAACGTTCTGCCAGTATTTTGCGGTCACTATATGCCCGAGGGGGTAGGTAAAATTATGGCGCACCATTTTCGGCATGCCTGTCGTTCCCGATGTGAAATACAGGAGAAAAATATCCCCGTTCTTGGTGGCCTCGCTGCCCGTCGGCCTTGCAAATACCGGGCTTTCATTTTCCATGGCTTTTGAAATATTTACCCATCCCGGCCGGTCCGCCCCGATACAGCATTTTATCTTCAGCGACTTTGACTCTTTCTGGGATTCGTCGATGGCGTCCATTATCGTGTTCTCGTTCACGCTGATTATCATCTTTATTTCCGCCGCATTGTTGCGGTATTTAAGGTCCTTTACGGTCAGAAGGTGGGTTGCGGGTATGCATGCGGCGCCTATCTTGTGCAGGGCCACGGACAAGAACCAGAATTCATACCTGCGTTTAAGGATAAGCATGACGACATCGCCTTTTTTTATGCCGAGTTTTTTGAGCGCGTTGGCCGCCCTGTTCGAATTCTCCATTATCTCCATGAAATTGAACTTGTTTTCCGCCCCCTTGTCGTCGCACCAGACTAAGGCGGTCTGTTCCGGCGCCTTTTTTGCCATTGCGTCCACGACATCAAAGCCGAAATTAAAGTTCTCCGGAACCTTTACCCTGAAATTTTTATAAAAATCCTCGTATGAAGAAAACTTTCCCGGGGCAAATTCATCAAGAAGATCGAGCCCTTTACCGATGCTTTCGTTCATTTCCCGGCCTCCTATAATATGACCGCTAAAAATTTAGCGGTTTTGTTGTTTAAAGAAACCATTGCATGCGGGATACCGGAATCGAAATATATGGAATCCCCCGGTTTGAGGACCATTTCATTCTTTCCAACGAACATTTTTATCTCGCCTTCCAGGCAGTAATTAAATTCCTGGCCCGGATGCAGATTATAGTGCCCTGGCTTGTCGCCCGGTTTAGGCCCGGCTACGACCTCAAAAATTTCCATTTTCTTGTGTTTAAAGTTAAATGCGAGGTCCTTGTATGAGTACTCCTTTGACCTCTCGACTTTCGGGGCGGTGCCTTTCCTGACTATGGAAAAAGTGTTCATGTGCGGCTCGCCGCCGGTCAAAAGGGCGGTAAGCTCAACTTTATAACGTCCGGCTATTTCATACAAAAAACTTACCGGTATGTCGGCACTGCCGCTTTCATACCCCTCATATTCCTCTTTTTTTACGCCGAGCGCCTTGGCGGCCGACTCGACAGACTCGCCCTCGATCTCCCTTAATGCCCTGATTCTCTCGGCGATCTGCTTGATATTGTTTTCCACTTTTCCCTCCTTAAAATGATAAAATACAGCCCGATTTATTACGGACCGCAACAATGCATATATTACCCCCGGGAAAGGCCGGGGTCAACATAAAATATTCCAATCCGGGTCTTTCAGGGATAAAACACAAAAGCCGGTTTTAGCCGGATTTTTTTATGTTATTTTTATTGTTGTCTGGCCGCCACACACCTTCGCTGAAGCTTCGGTGTGCATGGCACAGGACGGCCCTTAAAATGGCAAAAATGGCTGGCATGTTTTTTTATGTCAATCGGTAATAATACATTTGTGCGTCAATTAAGCTGTGAAGCTTCATAACTACTTTTACCGTGTCATCCGGCAACGACCAAAACTATTCGATTGGCAGAAAAAAAATATGCCGGCCATTGCAACAGCCGGGCCGCCATATAAGGCGGCCCCTACAGGAACAATGCAATGGCTGGCATGTTTTTTTTTATGTCAATCGTTAATAATACATTTATGCGTCAATTAAGCTGCGTAAAGCTTCATAACTACTTTTCATGCGTCATCCGGCAACGGCCAAAGCTATTCGATTGGCAGAAAAAAAATATGCAGGCCATTGCAACAACCGGGCCGCCATATGAGGCGGCCCCTACAAGGGCAAAAATGGCTGGCATACCGCTACTGGCGCCAGCCCTTGTGCTTGTCCTTCTGGTCCTGGTCGCGGCCGTGGTCCTCGTCGTCGCCCTGCCTTTTCTGATTATTCTCATCGATCCTTTTTTTGATGGCCGCCCTGTATGTGTCCTCGCGTTTTACCATCCTGTCTATCCTTGCCTTGTGAACACGGTCCAATTTGTTATAGAACGCCGGATTGTTCCTCAGCTGCTTCATTTTCTGGACATGTTCCAGCCTTCTGTTGTATTTGAACTCGATTATTTTCCCGCTCTTTTTCATCTCTCGCATTGCCACTATCCTGCTGCGCAGGTCGTTCAACTCCGCCCTTCTTTTCACAAAACGGTCGCTTAAAGCCTTAAGCCTTATCATGCGGCCGGCATGGCCGGATATCACGGTCTCATTGTTCTTCTCGACCATTGTGTTTTCCCTTTCATGCCCGTTGCCGTCCGTCATCGCCACCCTGACCCTGCCGTCATAAACCGCGATATGGTCGTCCCCGACCTGGCCTCCGGCCTGGACCGCGAATTCGGTGCCCTTGACGGCCGCGACCGCCATTTTTGTTTTTATCTGAAATTCGTCGCCCGGTTCGAGTTTTTTCACTATAAGAAAGACGCAGCCCTGGATTACGTCGAGGAAGGTCCTTTTATGCTCGTCCCTTTTAATGTCGCTTATGGCTATGGAAGAGCTTTCGTCGAGCTTCACCACGGTTTCGTCGTCAAAAACAACCTCGGCTTTTGCCCCCGGCCCGGTCTCGACCGTGTCTCCCTTGTAAAGAGGGGTATAAAGCTCGTTGACATCCTCGCGGGCCGTTGTGCCCGCCCTTATGATATTGCAATCACCGTCAAAATCATTGACATAGGCTATCGAATAATCTGCGTTGTCTGTTTCCGGCCTGTTGTCCTGCGCTATTGCCATGGAATAGAACGAAAGAAGCAGAAGCGGAAGCAAAAATTTCAGTAACGAAGTTTTCAGACTGGTCATTTTTCATCTCCTTATAACGTCTTTGATGGGTTAATTATACCCTAAAATCCCGTCCTTTTGAACCACAATCATTAGACGCCTAAAAGATGATTTTTGTTTACAAATACCCGTTCTGCCTCATCCTGTAAAGCAGGTTTGCCACCCTTTTTTTCTGGAACTCGTTGTTTTTCCATTCGAGAAGGGCCCTGCCCCTGGACCCGGGTTTCGGCATTACCACGGCCAGCATGGCCGCTTCTTTAGGGGTCAGTTTTTCCGGGGGCTTGTTGAAATATGCGAGGGAGGCCTGCCTTATACCGTATATGCCGTCGCCGAACTCTATTATATTGATGTAATAATTGAGTATCTGCCTTTTTGTGAGCCTGCGCTCCAGCATCACGGCAGTCGCGGCCTCGACGATCTTTCTGCCGATATTTTTCTTGTTCGACAGGTAAAGGTTTTTTACCAGCTGCTGGGTGATGGTGGATCCGCCGCATTTAAGCGTCACGTGGCTGATGTCATAACGCGCCGCGTCGAATATTTCCTGCATGCTGATGCCGTTATGCGAATAAAAATCCTCGTCTTCCGATGTAATTATGGCGCCGTATACGTAGCGGGGAAGCTCCGACACCCTGACAAAATTATCCGAGCGGGGGGATACGAACCTTTTATGTATGATTTCTCCGTTGGAGCGTATCTTTATGAAAACGCCGTTCTCCACACCGTCAAGGCTGGGAACGCACATGAGGATAATCCCGGCGGTCAAAAAAAGGAATGCGGATATTAAAAGAAGCGGTCCTGATATTTTGGTTAAAAAGCGCATATTTCGGCCTCGTCATGTAAGTTATTGAGCCTTTTGGAGGCTCAATGCGCGTTTATAACCCTTTAAATAAGGGATTTTTGCGGCATATTAAGTATACCCTCTGTTTTTCATAAAGTCAAGCAACGGCGCTGCGTTTCACGCCCGCGTTTACTGCTGTTTGTCGTTCTCAAGGGCGTCCATTTCTTTTATATACCTGTCCAGGTCCTCATACCCCTTGTCTATTCTGAGCTGCTGCCTGCGGCTTTCCATTTCAAGCTCCTGGATGCCCGGGTCCCTGGGCCTTGAATAAGCCTCCACAAGCTTATGGTTCACGTCCTCAAAAGCCTTCTCAGCCTCATCGACGGCTTTCTCAGTCTGCGCTATTTTCTGCGAAATGGATTTTTTCATTTTATTGCGGCTTGTGACCGCATCCTTTTTGCCCCTGTCGGCGGCCGGCGCCTCCGGTTTTTCTTTTTTTACCTTCTTTGTTTCCTCTTCCCAGCCGACCCTGTCCAGAAAATCCTGGTAGGTCCCCTCAAATACGGTGACCTTATCCTCGTTGAACACTATGAGCCTGTTGGCCAGGTGGTGCAGAAACATCTCGCTGTGCGTGACAATGACGACCGCGCCCGGGAACTCGTCGAGCGCCACTATCATCGAGTCGCACGATTCTATGTCAAGATGGTTCGTCGGCTCGTCGAGAAGCAGTATGTTAGCGGGGTTAAGCAGGATTTTCCCCAGCGACACCCTGGATTTTTCCCCTCCGGAGAGCACTGATATTTCCTTAAGAGCCGCGTCGCCCGGGAACATCATTGCGCCGCATGTCCTGCGTATGTCCGTATATTTCATATCCGGCCGGACCTTCATGAATTCCCTCTCGACCGTATTGGCCGTATCGAGCCGCTCTATGTTTGTCTGGCCGAAATATCCCATGGACGCCTCTGGGTGCATTTTTACCGTCCCGGTTTCAGGCGTAAGCTCCCCGACAAAAAGCTTCAGCAGGGTGGATTTTCCCTTGCCGTTCTTCCCTATCACGCATATCCTGTCGTTTATCCCGACGTCAATGGAAAAATCCCTTATGAGCGTCCTCTCTTTTGTGTATCCAAAAGAGAGGTTCTGGACGCGCAGAGGCATTTTCGCCTCGAATGGCTTGAAGTTGAACTTGAACCCGAGCTCGGCTATCCTGTTGAGCTCGCTCTTTTTGTCCATTTTGTCCAGGGCCTTTATGCGGGACTGCACCATGCTGGCGCGCGTCGCCTGGGCCCGGAAACGGTTTATAAAATCCTCGGCTTCCTTCCTTATTTTTTCCTCGCGCTGCCTGGTGAGCTCGTAGACTTCCTCTTCGGCCGCTATCTGGTTGAAAAGTTTCGAGGTGTCGCCCTCTATCTTTTTTATCTTCTGCCTGTGGATGGCCATCGTATGGGTGGTCACGGAATTCATAAATTCGCGGTCGTGGGTGATGAGCATGAGCTCGTTCTCCCTCTTCTGGAGGAATTTTGCGAGCCATCGGATGGACACTATGTCCAGGTAATTTGTCGGCTCATCCAGCAGAAGAAGATGCGGCTCGGCCAGCAGAACTTTGGCCAGGTTCAAGCGGACCTGGAATCCGCCAGAGAACTCGGCCGGCGATTTTTGCATTTCATTCTCGGTGAACCCGAGCCCGAAGAGCATTTTTTCGGCCTTCCATACCTGGGCCCGCTCCTCGTCCTTCAGCCCCAGGCATGCCTCCTGCAGCAGGGTTGCCTCGGTAAATGTCAGGTGCTGCTTGAGATATCCGATGGTGTAATTCTTGGGTATCATTATCCTGCCGCTGTCCGGATGCAATTCGCCCGTAATAAGCTTAAAAAGGGATGTTTTACCGGAGCCGTTGCGGCCGACGAGCCCGATGCGCTCGTTGCTGTGGATGTTGAAGCTGACGTCGGAAAGCAGTTCCTGGTCGCCGAAAGAAAGCGTCAGATTGTTTATCTGTATCATATTGAGGCTCTAAAAAAATAATTCCGCTTTTGCTGCGGAATTTTTATTCGCGCTGTGATCGTCATATATTCTGCCTTTTATCGGGAATTTTAACAACCGGTCAATTTAACAATTATTATTGATTGCGGCCGAATTGTCAACTTATAATAACGGCGCGGCGAGCGCGGCTTTAAGGTTGTTTTGATACCTTGCGCATCTCCCAGACCGTACCCTTCGCGTCGGGGCAGTGTATTTTATAAACTTTACGGTCGTCGTTCCACGAAGGAAATCCCAGAACTGTCCTCCAGAGATAAAGGTCGACGACGTGCATAAGTGCGCCGCATACATTGGCGGGTTTTTTATAGGGGTTCTCGTAAACGATCACGTCGCCGAGATTATGCCTGCATTTCTCGTTCTTTTCGACCATTTTAGCCTCGACGCTCCCGAGCCCCTGCCAGAATTTCATATAATCCTCATGGCTCCTGATCTTTTCCGGGTCGATATTAAGGTCTATATCCTGCTCCATAAAGGCCTCCTGGTATTTTATGCTATTATAACGCGCAAATGGATGAAAAACAACCGTTTCGGATGGATAAAACACATAGCCGCCCGCAGAGAACGTAATGGCGGGAATGATTTTTTTCGGTCAATCGATCATAATACACTTTATATGTCAGTTAAGCTGCGTGAAGCTTCATAACCACTTTTACCGTGTCATCCGGCAACGACTAAGAACCTCTCGATTGGGCATAAAAAAATCATGCCCGCCATGCAGCGACTGGGCGGCCACACGCCTTCGCTGAAGCTTCGGCGTGCATGGCACAGGTCCGCCCCTACAAGGACATAGACAAGCCACTTTATTTCTTTTTTCCAACCACGTATCCAAGCACGTCGTTTATGGTCAGCGGCTGGGCGTCTTTTATATCCACTGCCGACCATGCATCTGTCATGTATTTGTCGACATAGGCGTAAGGGAGATAACCGTAGCCTCCGTCGCCCCAGGCTGTGGACCAGGAATTCTTGAATTTCAAAAGTTTTGCCTTTTCATCATACCCCACGACGCATATGGCGTGGCCGCCGAGCGTCTGCTCCGAAGGTCCGGGCATGGGCACTTTCCCTGTTTTTGTCTTCATGATCCCGGAAAAACATTCTATCCCGATGACGCAGGGCCCTTTTGAGGCCAGGGTTAGCTTTATTTCATAAAGGTTCAGCACCCTTGCGTAGGAAAGTTCCCTGAACTTTTTCGCGTCCGCTGCCGCGCCTGCTTTAGCCCCGTCCGTCTGGTGCGGGGCGTAAGGCCAGTATTTTTCCTCGCAAACCCCCTCCTGCACGAGTATCTTCATGGCCACCCGGATCTGCGTGCCCTCCTCGTCCGGCTGCCCGTCGTGCTTTTTGCATTCACTGTAAAGGAACCTGGGCGAGAGTTCCATGTATTTTTTCCAGTCGATCTGTTCCTGGTATTCCTTCATGCCGGCCACGGTCGAGAAGGCCACGCATGTCCCCTCGTCCCCCTGGTCGCGCACCGGCGTCATCTTTGGCGTGTAATCCATCTTCGCGGGCAGCGTTACCTTCGGTAGGTAAGGGCGTATCAAATAATCCCGGCCATCATGCAAATCCTTAATGCAGCCAAACCTGTACCCCTGAACAGACATAGTTACCCCCTGATTTTTTTGTTTTTTTGACCCCGTATTTGACATATTATATGTATGGCCGTACAATTGTCAATACAAAGTTTTGGCGGGAAATTACCAGATCTTTTTCAGCTCCGGGGTCATCTTTGTGATGAACGCTCGGGTTTCAACCGTTTCAAAGCTCATTCCTGAATTTGATACTATGCTCGGTGCGGTAACATTTCCGAGTATTGCAATGTTCCCGTCACCCGTCACGATGATTTTTGAAAGTTTTACCTGGTTTTTTCCGGCGGCAATCGCCGTGCCTGTTTTAAACTCACAGCGTCCTGAAACAAGGTTAAAAACCGCAATCTCGCCATCCGTTATCACGAATAATTCCCTGCCGTTTTTTTCGGCAAATGAGGCCGCTTCCATCGGAATGCAAAACCCGCTTCCGGCCGGCAGCGGGTTTGAATCAGTCCGGCATACGACGCAATGCCTGTTTTTAAAATTGAAAAAATTGTAAAAGATGGCGTTAACGCCGCCTGCATCAATGTCAAAATCGGTAAAAATGGCCGCGCCGGCCACTTTTCTTTCGCCGGTATCCTTTATTTCTTCGGCCGGTGTTTCCGCACCCTTTACCAGCTCCTGAATGGAAATATCCCCGAATTTATTGTCAGTGTCAATGCTCAAAACCTTTTTTATATCCAGCGCCCCGTCTATGCCGAACAGAACCGCGCTTGAATAGGAATAACCCGAAACTTCGCATCCATCGGCCCCGTTTCGCATTATCTTGTATGCCTCCGCGTCCCTGCCGTCCGCTCCCGCGTATTCCCGTGAACTTATGACCGCGCCGTCCGCGGCGCTTATCTTCATTATCAATATGGACTTTTTCGACCCTTCTTTTTCCCTGACATAGCCCGCGGCAAATATTTCCCGGCCGTCATTTTCCGTTATAGACCTTATGCATCCTCCGGCCTCATCCTCAAAATAGGCCTTATCCCATAAAAATCCACCTGACTTGTCTATGGCCAGCAGAAAAGGATGCCCGTTGAGCCCTCCCGCGATGATATACCCGTTATTTGACTCCAGTATGTCCGCTGCCTGCGAGACCTTCCCGTTCTGCCCGAAATATTTTTCCCACTGCAATTCCCCGCCGGGGCCGGCCCTGACCACATAGATGTTCTTCTGGCCGTTTTTCATGGGCCTGGACTGCCCTATAAAAATAAAACCGCGGTCCGATGTTTCCATAAATGAATCTATCTCTTCGCCTTTTGTCCTGTTTATTATGGCGGGGCCGCCGATATCAATGGTTTTTGTGACAGCAACGCATGTGGCCGCCGGCGCGGCCGCGTTCCCGCCGCAGGCAGCCGGGACAACATTAAATGAAAGCAGCAGAAACACGCATGCCGTAAACAGCCTCTTATTCAATCCTGATCCCTCTCTTTTTGGCCGCACGCCGCGCCTGTTTTGGATTGCTTCCATTATTCTTGTTCTGTATAAGTTCCCCGTAAGTGGCCCTTGCAAGGCCGCAGATCCATTCCCTGTCGTCAAGTTTGTCGTCGATCAGGAAATATAATTTAGCCCCGGGATACGGCGGCGCTTCTGTCAGGCGGCTTTCGCCCTCAATAAACCGCCTGCCCGCGGCCGTCGGTTTGATGAAGAGCTGGCCATCGCAGGCAAATCCTATTATAAGGGAATCCAGGTATATGCCGTATTCTCCGAACATTTTCTTTGCCGTGATCATTCCTGCGTCATGCAACTGGTCAACGACAAAATCGGCAAACCCTTTGTCAGTGGGCATAGTTCGCCTTTTGATGGAAAATTGGGATCATATGGTTTGCGCGGCCTCCTTTTTTTTGAATGAGCCATTATATCAAAAGAGGCCGGGCGGGTCAATTGAATGGGGGTGTCTTCGCCGCCGTCATTCGAATACTTTTACAGTCACTCTTCCCGACTGTGAAGCGTCGGAATAGGCCACGAACGGCGTGCCGTTATAGACCTGCAATGCCGTGTAAATGGCCTGGCCCGCGGAAAAATCGGCCGCGCCGAGCGTCTGCCAGTTGGTGCCGTCGAACGCCATTACCATTGCGGGCCCCGGGTTGCCGTCCGAGAAGGCCACATACGGGGTGCCCTGGCATACCTGAAGCGAAACCCATCCGGCCGCGTTCGGAGAAAATCCCGGTATCCCGACGTTAACCCAGCTTATGCCGTTGAATCTCATGACGGTGACCTTGTTTCCATTGTTCGCGTCCTGATAAGCCACATACGGGGTGCCGTGATCGACCTGCAGTGAGACATAATTTGCCGCGCCCGCGGAAAATCCCTCGGCCCCCTCGGTTGCCCAGCCTGAACCGTCGTATTTCATGACGGTTGCCCTGCCCGAAGCATTCCCGTCGGAAAACGCCGCATATGCGGTTCCCCTGTCGATCTGAAGGGAAAGGAAATCCGCCTGTCCGGCGGAAAATCCGGCAGTGCCTATTATTGCCCAGCTTGAGCCGTTATATCCCATCATCGTGGCCCTGTTCAGGTTCGCACCGTCCTCAAAAGCAAGATATTGCGTTCCCTGATATATCTGCATGGACGTGAAAGAGACCGGCCCGGGTGAAAAACCTGAGGTCCCCACCGGGTTCCAGCCGCCGTTTCCATAGCTCATTACCGTTGCCGCATTGGTATTGCCGAAATCCTCATATGCCACATAAGGGGTCCCGTTGTATATTTGCAGGGATGAATAAGCCGCCTCTCCAGCTGAAAATCCCGCCGCGCCGACATCGACCCAGCCGCCTCCGTTGAACGACATTACGGTTTCATGCCCCGCTGTTCCGTCCTGATAAGCCACGTAAGGGGTCCCGAAATAAACCTGCATCGAAAGGTTGGAGGCCGCGCCATTGGAAAACCCGGCGGCGCCAAGCGTGGACCAGACAGGCGCTCCGCTTCTGTTCGGATGGTTCGGGTTATAATTCCCGCAGCCCTGCATGGCAAGAACAACCGCAATGGCCGTGAATAACGTCATTGTTTTTTTCATAAAATACCTCCATAAAAAAATCGGGCGTTTTAACGGGATATCAAGCAACCTCTAAAAACAACTTCGGACCTTTAATTTTTTTCTTTCTTCCTCTTGCCCTTCTGCCTTTCCTTCTCTTCCATCTCGTCCCCAAAATTGATCTGGCAGGCTTTGCATAGGTCCTCGTCGGCGCTTATTTCCCTGCCGCACACCGAACAATAGTTTTGTTCCTGGTCAGCCATGTCTTTTAACCCCTGTGTTTTCTATAAGTTTTAAATTGCTCCGTATTTTCACCTCAAAAACTCCCGTGCTTTTGTTCCGAAAATATTATAACAAAACCGGGAAATAAGGTCAAATACCGGAGTGCCGCCGGCATTGTCCACATTTGTATCAGCGCCCTGCCAGGGATTCTTCCGTTATTTTTTTCAGGCCGTTCATCATGTCTTTCCAGTTCTCCTCGGAGCCGTTCTTTTCATCCTCGGTGGCATTGTTGTCCTGGGCCAGCTCGAGCTGCGTGCCCGTACCGGCCGCGGACAGGCCGATCGTTATTGTATGGTAATTTTCAGCCGTGTCAGGCAACCCGGATAACGGGCTGAAATGGGTGTATTTAAGGGTTTTCCCGGGCTCCACGGCCAGGAGCGTTCCCCTGTCCTCATACGGTTTGTCCTTCCATATACCCTTGAAAATGATGCGGCTTCCCTGCTTCCAGTCGGATACCGCCTCCGCCCCGAACATGTATTGCTTTATCTTCCGCGGGTCTGTCAGCGCTTCCCATACTTTTAAGACAGGCGCATCTATGAACAGGGATATCTTTGCCGTGTAGCCTTTGCCCATATGACTGCTCCTTTAATCTACTTCTTTTTTTCTGGGGCTTCAGCGGCGCTCTTGAGCATCGTTAGCCCCTCTTCGAACTGCGCGCCGAGAATAACGTCCATATCCATGAACACATGCATCAATTTTGCCGCGTATGAATTTGGGCCGTACATCGCCCATGTGACCTTCGTCGAGCCGTCGGAAGGCTCCAGAGTGTACCGGACCATGTTCTGCGCCTGCATCGGCCTGGTGAAATTGATCGTTATATCGACCGTATTGGGATTTGAATCGGTTATTTCCATCTGGCCGCCCATATTTTTACTTTCCCACGCGTATATGGAACCCTTGCCCGTTGCCGGTCCGCTGTAAGTCCTTTTTATGCCCGGGTCCATTTTTTCATAAGGGGACCATGCCGTCCAATTATGGAAATCATTAATTAAGGGATATATCTTCGTAACTCCTGCCTTTATCACGATGGAGCGCTCCACCCTGAATGTATCGGGTTTTCCTGCGGCAAGCGCCAGTATGACCGCGATGGCAAGTACCACTAAAATAGTTATGACCGTATAGAATTGTTTCATAAAAACCTCCATGAATTTTTCAAGACATCCGTCTTTTTGGCCCGGAACTCTTCCTTTATTCCCCTCCAGCCCATATCGGAAAAAACGTGCGTCTTCGGTTACAATTATATTTCATTCCCGCCCCATGGAAAGGTTCGATTTACATAAAAAATTGATTTTTCTTCACATCGTGTTATTTGAAGGCGGCGTGTTTTCCCCCTTTATTTTCCACAAATACCTGTAAAGCGGGGCCAAGGTTTTGTAGGCAAGAGCCACTTCGTCCGCAAGTCCGGGGCTGAAAAGCAAATTATTCACCGGCTTCTCACAATAAAAATAAAAACTTTTCATCACATACCATTTAATTATCCTTTTATCCACGTTCTCCTTCGGCGGACGCTTATAGCTGTCCCCTCCGATCGAAAAAATATTTTTTTTCGACCTTAAAAACGATATGGCTTTCAGGAATTCGTCCGGCCGCAACGTGATCGCCCGCCTGAAATTTTGCATGGTTTCCTTCGAAGGAGCGTACATGCCCATGCCGAAACCGTATGAGTCGTGGGATATCTCGAAATAATATCCGGGAGCGTCCTGCCAATCGATGCCCGGGCGCTTGAACGAGAACCACAGGCGCGATTTGTAGGGAGATTTGTCCCTTGAAAACCTTACATCCCTGTATATCCTCGAGATCATCTTTGATGGGTCGGTCTGGAAATGCGGGTCTATTTTCAGGACCGTCGGGACAAGGTCGTTGATGAGGTCCCATGTAGGTTTGACGCAGTATCTGATATAATCCTGCTTCCGTGGTTCGAACCAGCCCCTGTTGTTGTTCTCCCTTATGCCCTTAAAGAATTCCACCGACTTTTTCGGATAGCCCCTGAACTCCGTCCTTTTATTCCCGGCCATTTTTCCACCTGCGCATCTGTTTTTAAACGCAATTATACCAGCCGGAACAAAAAAATGCAAAGAGTGTCAGGAGATTTCCGGGTTATAAGCGATTACCTCCTCGGCCAATCCCTTAAGAGCGTATTTTACGGGAGGGCGGCATTTTATATCGCCTTTAATAAGCTCATATGTTGGGCCGCTTAAAAGTATGGAGCCCGGGACGCAGGCCTGCTCAAGCCTTGCCGCTATGTTAACCTGCTTGCCTATTGCGGTATAAGACAGCCTTTCAGCGGACCCGAAATTTCCAACAATGCAAACACCCGTATTTATTCCCATCCTTACCTCGAAAGGCTTTTCAAAACCGAGCCAGTGCCATGTTTTCCTCAAATGAACCATTTTTTTTTGCATTTCCATTGCCATCTTTACGCACCGTATTGCGTGGTCCCTGTCATCCGTTATCTCCGGCGCTCCAAAGAATATCATTATGGAATCTCCGACGAATTTATCGAGCGTGGCGCCGTGTTTTCTCGCTATTTTTGTCATCTCATCCATGTATTCGTTCAGCACCCGCGCAAGCTCCTCGGGTGCCATTGTGTCGCTCATTTTTGTAAAATCCTTGATGTCGGAAAAAAACACCGAGAGTTTAAGCTTCTCCGTCTTTTTTTCCGGCACGTCGCCGCGCAGTACCCTGTCCACCAGCTCTATGGGCAGATAGCGGCTCAACATTTCGCTTCGCATTATCGTCTCCATCTGCGAGCGTATTATGACCTCAAGCTCGTTATTGATGCCGCTGAGGGCGGTTCTCTGCTTTTCCAGGGTGATATTCTGGAAATAATTCTCCCTCTCCATTTTTTCAGTTTCGTTCGAGGCATAAATTGCTATGAACGCCGCAGCGCTGTTAAGTACAAGCATCTCCAAGTCCACCCCCTGTCTCGGCCTTAACATGAAAAAACCGGATACCATCACCGCGCCCGCCGCGGAAACGAGGATAGCAAGATGCCTTTTTCCAAGCCTTGTAAATATCGCCGCTATGCTCAGGCCGACTATAAATTCCACCGACTGCCTGCCTGCCACGTGCGCGCAAAGCGCAGTGGCCGTGCCGTAAAACAGCACGGCACAGGCGCTGATATACATGAATGACTTCTGGGCCGGCCCTATGTCCGCCTCCCCGGACGGTTTTACAAAAAGATAAAACACGAAAATGCATGCGGCCATTATCAGTTGCGTCCAGTCCGTCCACGAAGTGAAAACATCCAGGCCGCTCGTGAAAAATCCCGCCATTATGGAAACGGCTATGAAAAAGGATATAACCAGCTGGACTATCATCAGATTTTTCATGTTCCTGAATATTACATGGCGGTCATAATTTTCCCCGTCGGCGGGGCCGGGCGCGCTGTCGGCCGCAAGATTTTTGAATATTTCAGGGTTGTAATACATATTTAACAATTTTTTCTCCTTATTGAGGGAAAAGGCGCCAAAAGATCCGGCGCCATTCATTCATTGCGGCTGATTATCGCTCTTAAAACTGTTGTTTTGGCCCGTCCGTGTTCTTTAATATATTTTTTAATTCCTCTATTTTGTCCATTATGCCGGCTGCGTCCCCTTCTTTTGAATTGCCTATAAATTCAGCCACTACAGCCGCTTTTTTTATCCTGTTGTTAAGGTTTAAAAGTTCCGTCTGGCTTTCGGTGAGTTTTTTACAATTATCCTTGAGCAGCATTTCAGTGTTAAGCACTTCTTCTATTACCTTTTCCAGTTCTTCCCCGAATTTCCCAAATTCCGCGGACATCCTGTGCCTTTCCACCGCGATTGCGGTAAACGACCCCAGTATCCTCAATAGATCAACGTCGTTTTCGTTGTAAAGCTCCATTTGATTTTTATTGTAAACTTCGAACAGCCCGATGAAATTTTCATTTTTAACCAGTATCGGCATGGAAATAAAATTGCGTATCTTATATTTTGTCCTTTTATCGTTGTCAACATACCCGTCGCCGGACGCCATATTGCATAAATACGGTTTCTTGGTCCGCATGAGAAGGCCGCAAAGCCCCTTCTCCCTGTCGAACCCGGCGTCTATGGGCAGCCCGGCCGGAGCATCTCCGGATAAATTGTTTCCAAAAATCATCAGGCCCGTTTTACCCATCAGCGAAGCCGATGAAAATTCCGAATTTGTTATCTTTGCGGCAAGCTCAAGCATGGCGTCCATGATCTCGGTTATGTTGTCGACAAAATTAATGTTCCTGCCGGTCTCCACAATGGCATGCATTTTCTTTTCATAAATTTTGGCGATCTCAAGCCTTTCCCTGTAGGTCCTGATCAGGCTGTCATTCAGATTGTCCTTCATTTTACCCGTCTTTCATTTTTTTTAAGGCGCGGCGCTTCCCGGTTCCTTCCGGCTTGAATAACCGCCATGTATTTACCCGGCATGATAATCAAAAACATTCAGTTTTCAGCCAAGCGGCGGTTAATTATGGGTTAACACGGCGAGCCCGGCAAGGACGGTCAATTAACATCCATTTCACACCAAATTAACCGAAAAATCCCTCTCAATTGTTATATTGGGAATGAAAAAAACAAAAGAGGTGCTTTCATGTTCATAAACGATTATCCTTTGAACCTTTATGACGAAGATACCGTCTTTACCATCGACGACAGCGACGACCCGCGGAGATTCCTGACGGACGAAGAAAAGAAGGAAAAAGAGTATTTCAGGAGGTACCTGCGCCTGGTGTTCGATATCTAAGCGGATTTTGCGGCCATTTTGGGCGGGGTATGTGCCTGAATAATATATTCCATTGATTGCGGCAGTAAAAGGTCCCGGGCAACCGGGACTTTTTTGTCTCATATAAATGTCAAGCCTATCAAATATTTGCGGTGAAAATATGAACGGATTGAAAGTAAAGGACATAATGTCAAAAGAGACGGTGACGGTGTTTCCGGAAGAGCGCATTACGGCGTTGATCCAGAAACTTTTGAAGTTCGACGTGGGCGCCGTTGTCGTCGTCAACAAGGAAATGCGCCCCCTGGGCATTGCAGCCCGAAGCGACATATTTGAACGCATACTGAAAGAGCCCGTCAAATATGTCGAAAGCACCGCGGACGACATAGCGAGAAAAAACTTCATATCCGTGGATCCCGATCTCGACGTATCCTCGGCAAATGAGATCATGCAGATAAACCTCATCAACAGGCTCCCCGTGGTCAGCGGGGGAAAACTTGTCGGCATGATCACCCACAGGGAAATAAACAACATCCTCAACGAGCAGGTCGGCATACTGGAAATAAGCCACAAGGACCTGGAAGAAAAAATGAAGATCGATTTTTTGACCGGCATTTATAACAGGGCCTATGTGGATAAAAAGCTCATCCAGTTCACCGACCTTGCCTGCAGGACAAATACGGCCTTCACCCTTCTTTTGATCGATATAGACAATTTCAAGGGCATAAACGACACACACGGCCATATTTGCGGCGACGTCATTTTGAAGGGAGCCGCCAAATTATTCGTTGAAAAATCCAGGAATATCTCCATTGTGGGGCGGTTCGGGGGCGATGAATTTCTCATCATCGTCCCCTATTCGGATTACAATTCCTCGATTTATATGGCCGAGCGCCTGAGAATGTCCCTTGAGGAAACCATCTTCAATTATAACGGCAAAATGATATCTGTTACTGCAAGTATCGGCCTCGTCGCCTGGAACAAATCCATCAAAAACAGCCAGGATATGATCAAGAACGCTGATAACTGTCTTTACGCGGCCAAGAGAGGCGGAAAAAACAGGGTCAGTGTCTGCGGCGGGGTGCTTTCCGGGACGACATGACACGGCAACGACCCGCATCATGCCATAAATCTTTCCCTGATTGGCCGCCCGGTCCAAATTTTCTTCCGGATTGACTTTCAATATAAAATGCTGTTTAATAAGGTGACAACGGTATCGGAGGGAAAAATGTCGGAAAAAAAATACGCAGGCGCAATAGATCAGGGCACCACGAGCTCGCGTTTTATCCTTTTCAACCATTCCGGCAAATCCGTCGCTTCCCATCAGATAGAGCACAAACAAATATACCCTGAGGCTGGATATGTGGAGCACGATGCCGCAGAGATATGGGCCAATATCAGCGAGTGCATAAGGCAGGTCCTTTCAAGATCCGGCATACGGCCCGAAGAAATATGTTCCATAGGCGTCACCAACCAGCGTGAGACCACGGTGGTCTGGGACAAAATAACGGGCAAACCGCTGTGTAACGCCATAGTGTGGCAGGACCTGCGCACGGCGGATATCTGCGACGGCCTTGCGGCGTCCGGCGGCAAGTACAGGTTCCAGAAGACTACCGGCCTTCCCCTTGCCACATACTTTTCCGGTCCAAAATTAAAATGGATCCTGGACAACAACCCCGGAATAAAAAAAGCCGCTCTCGGCGGCGACGCGATATTCGGTAACATGGACGCCTGGACGATATGGAACCTTACCGGCGGCAGCCACGTTACCGACCCCACAAACGCCTGCCGCACCATGATGATGGACCTTAAGACCCTGCAGTGGGACAAAAAAATGACGGATATTTTCGGCGTGCCGGCGTCGATGCTCCCGGAAATAAGACCCTCGAGCGACCCCGCCTCATACGGATCGACAAAAAAAGATGGCCCCTTCGGCGCCGAAATACCGGTCATGGCCGCTCTCGGCGACCAGCAGGCGGCCCTGTTCGGCCAGACATGCTTTTCCGCGGGCGAGGCGAAGAACACCTACGGCACCGGCTGTTTTTTACTTATGAACACCGGGACAAAACCCGTAACATCAAAGAACGGCCTTCTGACCACGGTCGGCTACAAAATAGGCGGCGCCCCGGCCGTTTACGCCCTCGAAGGCTCTGTGGCAATCGCCGGCTCGCTTGTCCAGTGGGTGCGCGACAGGTTAAAACTGATAAAGGCATCCGGGGAAATAAACGACCTGGCGGCGCAATCAGAGGACAACGGCGGCGTATATTTTGTCCCGGCGTTTTCCGGCCTTTTTGCCCCGCACTGGCGCTCCGACGCCCGCGGCCTTATAATAGGGTTGACGCATTTTACCGGGGCCGCGCACATAGCGCGCGCCTCTCTGGAAGCCACGGCGTTCCAGACGCGTGAAATATTCGAGGCGATGTCAAAGGACTCCGGGATAAAACTCGCATCGTTGAAAGTGGACGGCGGCATGACGGCCAGCGGCCTGCTCATGCAGTTCCAGTCGGACATGCTTGGCGTAAAGGTGGTAATGCCGGAAGTCGCGGAGACAACCGCGCTTGGCGCGGCTTATGCGGCCGGGCTCGCGGCCGGGTTCTGGGATTCGACGGACGAGCTCAGGCGGAACTGGATATTGTCAAAGGAATGGAACCCTTCCATGCCCGAAGAAAAACGCGCGGGATATTATGCCGGATGGAAAAAGGCCGTAACGCGGTCCGTCGGCTGGATGGATAAATAAAAATCGAGGGCGCATGCAGAATACTTTTGACGTAATAATAATAGGCTCCGGGATAGTCGGTTCCCTTACCGCCAGGTATCTCTCCAGATACGACATCAAGATACTTGTCGTCGAAAAAGAGGCAGACATCGGCATGAACCCGAGCTCCGCCAATTCAGCCATCATCCACTCCGGTTACGACCCGAAGCCCGGCACCGTGAAGGCCCTTATGAACTCATCCGGCAACAAAATATGGCACACCCTCTCGCATGAGCTCGGCGTCTCGTTCAAGAACAGCGGCAGTTACGTGGTCGCCATAGGCAATGAAGAGCTTCCAAGGCTGCGTGAGTTATACGGCCAGGGTGTGGCAAACTCTGTCCCGGGACTGCAAATACTCGGCAGGGAGGAGTTTTTGTCGCGCGAGCCTCTCATAAACCCGGAAGTGTCGGGCGCGCTCTGGGCCCCTTCCGCCGCGGTCATCGACCCTTTCGGCGCGGTTCTTGCGGCCGCGGAGAACGCAGCGTCAAACGGCGTCGTTTACCTTTTCGAAACCGAATTCATCGATTTCATATCGGACAAAGGCCGCATAACCGGGGTCAGGACGAATCGCGGCGATTTTTTCTGCAAATGGGCTGTAAATTCCGCCGGCCTTCACAGCGGCGAAGTGGCCAACAGGGCCGGCACGATGAAAGATTTTGTCATTACGCCGCGCAAAGGTTCCTACCTTATATTCGACCCTATGAAACTTTCAATAAACAACGTCCTCTTCCCGGTTCCCTCCGAAAAGGGAAAAGGCATCCTTGTCTCGACCACGACGCACGGCAACGTCATGATAGGTCCGAATAACGAGCCCTGCGAAGGCATGGACGACTCGGCAACTACGGCCACGGGTCTTGCAGAGGTGATAAACGGCGCGAAAAAACTTGTCCCATCGGTCGATCCCAGGAATGTCATAGCCGAATACGCGGGCATAAGGGCCTCGGGAAACGCAGGCAGGGATTTTGTCATCGAAATTGCGAAAGGAATTAACGGCCTCATAAACCTGTGCGGCATCGAGTCGCCCGGATTTGCCTCGGCTCCGGCCATCGCCCTGAAAGTTGTCGACCTTTTGCAGGAAGCGGGTGCTGTCCTCAAAGAAAAACTTAACTGGGACCCCGTAAGAAATCCGGCCCCGCACTTCCACAGTCTTTCATTGAAGGACAGGGCCGAGCTTGTCAAAAAAAATCCGGCCTACGGCAGGATAGTCTGCCGCTGTGAGGAAATAACAGAAGGCGAAATAATAGACGCCATCCGCTCCATAGTGCCGGCGCGCACTTACGACGGGATAAAACGCAGGACCTGGCTGGGCACGGGCCGCTGCCAGGGGGCCTTTGATTACCCTCGCGTCATACAGATAATGGCCAGGGAGTTCGGCGTTCCGGAAACGGAAGTCACAAAAAAAGGCAAAGGCAGCGAGCTCGTTTTCAGAAATACAAAGGACGTTGTGCCGTCATGAAAAATATATACGACGTTATCGTTGTCGGTGCCGGGCCCGCCGGCCTGGCCGCAGCCATTGAGGCGAAAAAATCCGGGGCAAAAGACGTTCTTATACTGGAGCGTAACAACGAACCCGGCGGCATACTTCTCCAGTGCATACATAACGGCTTCGGTTCCGTCATATTCAAAAAAGACCTGCCGGGCCCGGCATACGCCTCTAATTATATCGAAGAGGCCTCAAGTCTCGGCGTCGAGATGCTCTTTGACACCATGGTCCTGGATATTACACCGGCCAGAAAAATATACGCCGCCGGCAGTTCCAGCGGTTTTATAGAGCTCGATGCCCGGGCAATTGTGCTTGCCATGGGCTGCCGCGAACGCACCCGCGCGCAGATAAGGATACCGGGTGACAGGCCCGCCGGAGTTTATACCGCAGGCATGGTGCAGAGGCTCGTAAACATCGAGGGGCTGATGCCGGGCAAGAAATTCGTCATACTTGGCTCGGGCGACATAGGCATGATAATGGCAAGAAGGCTGACAATCGAAGGGGCCAAAGTCGTAAAGGTCGTCGAACTTCTCCCATACCTTACGGGGTTAAGGCGCAATTTTGTCCAGTGTCTCCAGGATTTCAACGTTCCGCTTGAGCTCTCCACAACTGTAAAGCGCATAATTGGAAAAAAACGGGTGGAAGCCGTCGAAACCGTCAAGGTTGACGAATCCCTGAACCCTGTGCCCGGGACCGAAAACAATATAGAATGCGACTCGCTGCTGCTTTCCGTGGGCCTTATCCCGGAAAATGAACTGTCAAGGAAGGCGGGCGTCGCGCTTGATCCCGTTACGCTCGGGCCGATAGTAGACGAGGCCATGTCCACAAATGTCCCCGGCATTTTTGCCGCGGGCAATGTCGTGACAATTTACGACCTTGTAGATTATGTTTCCACCGCGGGAGCGTCCGCAGGCGTCAGCGCCGCCAGGTTTGCCGCGGCCCCGTCCGCGCCCCGGGATTTCATCAATATCGTCCCCGGCGACGGGGTACGCTCGGTAATACCGCAAAAAATATCCGGAAACGCTTCAGGCGGCCCGGTGTTCGTCGAGCTGCGCGTCTCGAGGGAGTTCCCGGAAAGGGCCGCGGTCACCATTGAAGACGGCGGGAAGGCGGTCTATTCGCACGCGGAAAAATACGCCAGGCCGGCGGAGATGATAACGCTGAAAATAAACTGGAACGAATTGGCCCAAAAATTGTCAAATAATTGCGGTGAGTTGAAGGTAAACGTCAGGAAAACATGACGAACAACGGAGAAAAAATGGAACGCAAATTTATCTGCATACGATGCCCCCAGGGATGCGAGATCACAACCACTCTGGACGGCAACGGGGCCATAACGGAAATAACCGGCAATTCCTGCAAGCTCGGGATCGATTACGTGAAAAACGAGGCTTCAGACCCCAGAAGGACCCTTACCACCACCGTAACGGTGGAAGGAGGGGCATTGCCGCTTTGCCCGGTCTGGAGCGAAAAACCCCTTCCAAAGGACAGGATAATGGAGATGGCCGGGCTTCTGCGCGGTGTTGTTGTAAAAGCGCCGGTGGCCATAAACCAGATAATATACGAAAACGCGCTCGGTAGCGGCGTCAATATAATATCAAGCAGGCCGATAAAAGGAGGCAAATAAGAATGGACAGAAAAAAGATACTGGCAGTGGACGACGAACCCAATATACTCGCGGCCGTAAAGGACACGCTGGAAGATTCTTACCTTGTCATCACGGCAAGGACGGGAAAGGAAGCCCTGAAAGTCATAGACGCGCAGGAACCCGACCTCGTTATCATGGACGTCATGATGCCCGAGATGGACGGCTTCGAGGCGGTAAAGGCTCTGCGCGCGAAAAGGCCGCCTTCGCATCCTCCGGTTATCTTCCTGAGCGCAAGGACCGCCCTTGCGGACGTGGAACAAGGGTTAAAGATCGGGGGTTTTGACTACATAACCAAACCCTTCTCCCCAACAAAGTTGCTTAAAAAAGTGGAGGACGTGTTCGAACGCATGGAAATAAGAAAAAAGATACAGCAGCAAAAGAATAAATAAATAAAAAACCGCGGGCCCTAAGGCCCGCGGTTTTTTATTTAAAATCCATGTTATTTGAATATTTCCCGGAGAAAATCCACGCCGGCCTGCCATGAACGCATGTCGGCTTTTTCATTATATGCCGCCCCTTTTGAAGGGTCGTTGCCGGCCTCTTTCTGGGTAAAAGAATGTACAGCCCCTCCGTACGCAGTCAGATACCAGTCGACCTTCGCGTCGTCCATTTCCTTCCTGAAGGCGTCCACAGTTTTCCACGGCACGTTCGGGTCGGCGGCGCCGTGCAGAACCAGTATTTTTGCCCTGATGTTTTTCGCGTCCATCGGGTCCTGCGCGTCAAGGTTGCCGTGGAACGTTATAACGCCCTTGATGTCCGCCCCGGAACGCGCGAGTTCAAGCGCGCACCCGCCGCCGAAACAGTATCCCACCGCTGCGATTTTTTCCGGGTCCACGAACCCGTAGCTTTTGAGTTTCTCAAGCGCCGCCAGCGCCCTGTTCCTTATCATCTTCCTGCCTGTTTCCATCCTGAATTTTGTGGCCATACCGGAGGCTTCCTTGACGCCTTCCGGCCTTATGCCCTTGCCGTAAATATCCGCGCAAAACACGGCGTATCCGAGCCCGGCGAACATCCTTGCGCGCATCTTCTCGTAGTCAGAGAGCCCTTTCCACTGGTGAAATATCAATATTCCCGGCATTTTTCCGTTGTTGGAGCCGTCATAAACCAGGTAACCTTCCAGGTCGTTGCCGTCCTGTGCGTATGCGACAGTTTCCTCATGAAGGTCGGCGGCTGAAAGCTGCGCCGCGGCGGGTAAAACAAATACCAGAAACGCAAAAATGAACTTTTTCATTTATTTCTACCCCCTCATTTCAATTTCTTTTTCATCCATCCTAAAAGATCGTTAAAAACTTCCTTCCGGTTCTTCTCGATCGTAAGGGCGTGGAAGGAATCGTTGTAAACCTGCATTTCCTTGTCGTTTTTCATCCTGCCGAACATTTTCATGGTGAATTTCACGTCGCCGAGGCTGTCGCTTCCGGCCAGAAGAAACAGGGACGGGATCCTTAATTTATTGAGGTTGGCCCCTATTTTTATCTGGTAAAGAAGGATGTTTAGCAGCAATCCCGCAGATGCCACCCTGATCTCGCGCGCGTCCTTGTTAAGTTTTTTCCGCACGGCCGGGTCCCTCGTTATCATCTCCGCCGTGAACGGCATATCGACCGGTTTTTTTGGGTTAAAAAGCGCCGTTAAGGCGATGGCCGCCCTTTTGCCCGCGCTTATATCCATAACGTCCTGATAGACCGGCGAGACCTCTATGAGCCCTTTGAATTCCCGGTCAAATTCCTGCGCGTTCATGTGCGCAATTACAGCCCCCATGGACTCGCCCATGATGAAAATCGGGGAGGCGGGATTCTCTGTTTTTATTATCCCTTTTAAGACGGCAATGTCGCTGATGTAAAGGTCCATGTTCTTGACATAACCGGGTTCCTGCCTTAAATCCCCGAAGCCGCGCAGTTCGAGGGCGTAAGTGGCTATCTTTTTGGCGCTTAAAAATTTCGCCATTTCTTCCCAGCGCTGGGAATGCGCCCCCATGCCGTGCACGGCCAGCACCACGGCTTTCGGTTTTTTTACCGGCCACTTCCTGAAGTAAATGGAATCTTTGTGTATGAGCATGAACTCCCCTTTTAAAAAAGTATTTTATTCCCGCGGGTGTAATTATAGCAGAAGAAATTATGATACGCAAATATTACGGCATGGATAACAATGGCGGGAATGATTTTTTAAGGCCGATCGTCCATAACAAATTTTATGTGTCAATTAAGCCTGCGTGAAGCTTCATGACCACTTTTACTGCGTCATTCGGCAACGGCTAAAAGCCTCTCGATTGGCCTTAAAAAATCATTCCCGCCATACCCTGAGCGAAATCAGGCCATTCGCACATCATTCCACCGCTCCCATGAACTGCGCCTTGTAGAGCTCGGCATAAAATCCGTTGGCGGCAAGCAAGTCCTTGTGATTGCCCGTCTCCACTATTTTCCCGTTGTTCATGACCAGTATGGTCTCGGCGTCGCGTATGGTCGATAGCCTGTGCGCTATGACAAATGAAGTCCTGCCCTTCATGAGCATCTTCATGGCTTTTTGAATGAGTATCTCGGTCCGGGTGTCGACGCTGCTTGTGGCCTCGTCGAGTATGAGTATCTCCGGGTCGGCAAGCAGGGCGCGCGCTATGGTTATAAGCTGTTTCTCGCCCGTGGAAATGTTCGACGCGTCCTCATTGAGCACCGTGGCGTACCCGTCGGGCAGTGCGCGTATGAAGTGGTCCGCGTGGGCCGCCTTTGCCGCGGCCGTTATCTCGTCGTCGGTGGCGCCCGGCCTTCCATAAGCGATATTTTCCTTCATGGTCCCCTTGAAAAGCCACGTGTCCTGCAGGACCATGCCGAAACGCCTGCGCAAATATCCGCGCCTGTAATCCTTTATGTCCCTTCCGTCGACGGTTATTTTCCCGCCCCACACCTCGTAAAATCGCATGAGCAGGTTTACCATGGTGGTCTTGCCAGCGCCCGTGGGCCCGACTATTGCCACGGTCTGGCCGGATTTTACGCTTATGCTCAGCCCGTCAAAAAGCTGGGTTCCCTCGTTATATCCGAACTTCACGTTGTCAAACGATACTTCCCCGCTTTTCGCGCCTGCTTCCGCAGCCCCTGCGTCGGATATTTCCTCCTGCGCGTCGAGCACCTCGAATATGCGCTCTCCCGACGCCACCGCCGCCTGCAGCATGTTTATCATGGCCGCCGCCTGCGCAACAGGCTGGGTGAACATGCGTATGTACAGTATAAAAGCCTGCACATCGCCGATGGCCAGCTTTTTTCCGGCGACAAATATGCCGCCCGCCACGCACACCGCCACGTAACCCAGGTTGCTTATGAAGTTCATGAGCGGGAATATGAAGCCTGATATGAACTGCGCCTTCCATCCGGCGTTGTAAAGCCGCTCGTTCACTTCCTCAAATCTCGCCATTGATTTTTTCTCGTATCCGAAAGCCTTCACCACACCGTGCCCTGTCAGCATCTCCTCAACGTGCCCGTTGAGCTCGCCCAGGGATTTCTGCTGGGCCATGTAATATTTCTGCGACGTCCTGGCTATCAGCATGGTCGCCAGGAAGGAAAGGGGCAGGGTAACCGCCGTTATTAGGGTAAGCATCGGGCTGATTACCAGCATCATCACAAGCGCCCCGGCTATGCCGATGACGGACGAAAGCAGCTGCGGCAGGCCCTGCTGAAGGGTGTTGTTTATGTTGTCCACGTCGTTCGTGGTCCTGCTCATTATCTCGCCGTGCGTTTTGGTGTCAAAATATTTCAGCGGCAGACGCGACAGCTTGTCGTCTATGTCTTTGCGCAGGGTATACACGGTTCTCTGCGCTATCACCATGAAAGCCCGCTGTGAAATATATGTCAGCACGGCTGCGATGATATTGAGCCCCAGCAGCAGGACGATTATTTTCAGGAGTCCCGAATTATCCGGTATCACGCCCCCGCTCCATGTTCCGGAGGTTATGCCGCTGAAAAGTTTTGTTATAGCCAGACCGAGCACTTTAGGCGCCACAACATTTAGGACCGACGCCAGCACCATTATGAATGAAAGTGTGATTATATGGACGGCATACGGCCTAAGGTAAGCGGCCAGCCTTTTTACCGTGCCTTTAAAATCCTTTGCCTTTTCCACGGGCCGGCCTATGGCGCGCATGTGCCCGCCGCCCCTCGGCCCTCCAGCACCGAACATGCCCCTTCCGACTCCCATGCCCGGCCCCGGCTGCGGCCCGAACTGATTCTGCTTGGGCGCGCCTGTTCCTCTGCTGTCGTTGCTCATGACAGTTCCTCCTCCGAGAGCTGCGAGTACACTATTTCCCTGTACACCTCGCACTTTTTCATGAGCTCTTTGTGCTGCCCTATGCCCGCAACCCGGCCTTCGTCCAGCACTATTATCCTGTCCGCGTCCATGACGGTCGTCACCCTCTGCGCCACTATGAATACGGTCGCCTCGCGGGTTTCCTTTTTCAGCGCCGCCCTTAGGGCGGCGTCGGTCCTGAAATCCAGCGCGGAAAAACTGTCGTCAAAAATATATATCTCCGGTCTTCTCACCAGCGCGCGCGCTATCGCCAGCCTCTGTCTCTGCCCGCCGGACAGGTTTGCGCCCGCCTGGGATATGACAGCTTCAAAACCATCCTTGTTTTCCGTTATAAAATCCAGCGCCTGGGCGGTCCCTGCCGCGTGTTTTGTTTCCTCATCCGTGGCGTCCTCCCTGCCGAACCTTATATTGTCGCCGGTTGTGCCGGTAAAAAGCATTGCCTTCTGCGGCACAAATCCTATCTTCCCCCTGAGCACGTCCTGTTCCATATTCTTTACGTCGACCCCGTCAACAAGCACGCTGCCGGATCCGGCATCATAAAACCTTGGTATCAGGCTGATAAGGGTGGTCTTGCCCGAGCCCGTACCTCCTATGACCGCAGTTACTTCTCCCGGCGATGCGGTAAAAGAAATCCCGCTCAACGCCGGCTGTTCCGCTCCGTGGTACTTGAATGCAACGTCCTTAAACTCGACAAAGCCCTTAATGGCTCCCGGCGCCACGGCTTTTTCCGGGTCCTTTATCTCGGGCTCAATGCCAAGCGCCTCGTTTATCCTCTCGGCCGAAGCCTCGAACCGCGGCAGCATTACAAAAAACATGGAGACCATCATTAGAGCGAAAAGTATCTGGGAGACGTACTGTATGAAAGCCATTATGTCGCCGACGTGCATCTGCCCCGCCTGCACCCGCAGGCTGCCGAACCATACTATTGCGACAATGGTGAAGTTCATTATAAGCATCATCATGGGCATCATGACGGACATGAGCCCGGCCAACTTCAGTGCGGTCGCTGTAAGGTCGGAGTTTGCCGTATCAAAGCGTTTTTTCTCATGCTCCACCCTGTCAAAGGCCCTTACTACCCTTATGCCAGCCAGTTTTTCCCTTATTACCATGTTCATCCTGTCGAGCTTCGCCTGCATCTGCTTGAAAAGCGGCACCGCCCTGCTCCATACCAATATGATAGTCACGGCCAAAACCGGAGTCGACACGGCAAATACAAGCGACAGTTGCAGGTCGCGGGTGATTGCCATGACTATGCCGCCCACCGCCATTATTGGCGCCCTGACCAGTATGCTCATGAGCATAATGACCATCTGCTGCACCTGGTTCACGTCGTTGGTAGTGCGCGTAATAAGCGAGGCAGTGCCTATTTTGTCGAATTCGTGGAAGGAAAAGCTCTCCACTTTTGCGAAAAGCGAACTCCTCACAGTCCTGGCAAACCCGAGCGCCACGCGCGAGGAATTGAAGCTAGACGTAAAGGCGCAGGCAATGCCCCCGAAAGCCACCGCGAGCATGAGCGCGCCCTTCCTTAGTATGTACGGTATGTCGGCGTTGACCACGCCCTTGTTTACTATGTCGGCCATAAGCGTCGGCAGGTAGAGGTCGGCCATTGCAGAGCAGAGAAGCAGGCCGAGCACGAAAAGTATCTTTGGCCAGTAAGGCTTCAAGAACCTGAAAAGTTTTATCATTTTGTTTTTCCTTCATGCTTATTACATTTAGGATAAAAAAAATAGGCGCTTTAAGCGCCCCTAAGCTTCGATAATATAGCATATTTATGGAGGTTTTGCAAATTTATAGGGTTTCAATAATCCCGGGATAAGGGCTTGCTTTATTGCGGCAACATAACCAATATGGCCGTGGTTTTGTCATGCTTTTCTTTAATCAGCGCCGAACTTTTTTATAAAGAACTGCTGCCCGAAATAAACCAGCACAACGTAAGCAGCCACTATCGCCTCGAGTATAAGGAAATATTTCGCCGACGGCATCACAAACCCGAACCACTGCGCGAACGGGGTAAATGGAAGCGCAACGCCGAACGCTATGATGACCAGCGATGTAAAGACAAGAAGTTTGCTGGGGCTAGACTGTGTCAGCGGGATCCTCGTCGTCCTTATCACGTAAATCACGACCGTCTGGGTGACCAGCGATTCCACGAACCAGCCCGTATGGAAAAGGGCCTGCGTGGCCCCCGTGCATTTGAAGACATATATCATAACCGCAAAGGTCACAAAGTCGAATATGGAGGAGATGGGGCCTATAAAGAACATGAATTTTCTTATTGATGCCACGTTCCACGGCCTCGGCGCTTTTATATATTCCTCGTCCACCTCGTCGGTGGGGATGGCGGTCTGGGAAAGGTCGTATAAAAAGTTGTTCATAAGGACCTGTATCGGCGTCATTGGCAAAAACGGAAGGAAAAGGCTTGCCCCTGTCATTGAGAGCATGTTGCCGAAATTGGACGAGGAGGCCATCTTTATGTATTTAGTTATATTGCCGAATGTTTTTCTCCCCTCGATTACTCCGTCCTCGAGGACCATCAGGCTTTTTTCGAGCAAAATAATGTCCGCCGACTCCTTGGCGATGTCCACCGCGTTGTTGACCGAGATGCCGACGTCGGCGGCCTTAAGGGCCAGGGCGTCATTGATGCCGTCGCCCACGAACCCGACGATGTGGTTGTTGTTATGAAGGGCGTGGATCACCTTTTCCTTCTGCACAGGCGAGAGCCTTGCGAATACCGTGGTCTTTTCCACGGCTTCCTTTATCTGGTCGTCGCTCATTTTTTCCATCATTTCGCCGGTTATCATCCCCTCTACGTCGAGCCCCACTTCGCTGCATATCTTTTTGGTGACAAGTTCGTTGTCCCCGGTGAGGACCTTCATCGACACGCCGTATTTTTTCAGCGCCTTTATGGCGCGCTCGGACGTGGCCTTCGGCGGGTCAAGAAAAGCCACGTATCCTTTTAATATTAGGTCGCTTTCGTCGTCGCGCGTGAATTCCGTCTTTTTGTCATCAAAATCCCTGTAAGCCAGCGCCAGCACCCTGAAGCCGTCGGCCGATAGGCGCTCGTATTCCTCCTTGAGGTCTGCCAGCACAAGGTATTCCATGTCTATTATTTCGCCGTCAAGCTCGTATTGCTTGCAGCGCTTGAATATCTCCTCGGGCGCGCCCTTTGCGATGAGCCTTGTTTTTTCCTCCATGGCCACAACGACCGACATTATCCTGCGCGAAAAATCAAAGGGCATTTCGTCTATCTTCCTGAAGTTCGTTATGTCGAAACCTTCCTGCTTGTTTATGTATTTCAATATGGCCCTGTCCAGGATGTTTTTCAGCCCGGTCTGGTAATAACTGTTTACGCAGGCGAATTTCAGGACCTCCTTGTCCTCCTGCCTCATGACGTCGCAATATTTTTCCAGAACGACCTTGTCCATGGTAAGAGTCCCGGTCTTATCCGTGCACAATATGTCCATTGCGCCGAAGTTCTGTATGGAATTAAGCCGCTTCACTATGACCTTTTTCTTGGACATCTGCGAGGCGCCCATTGAAAGGGTGATCGTATTTATGAGCGGCAGCATTTCCGGGGTCAACCCGACGGCCACGGCCAGCGAGAACATGAGGGCCTCTATCAGATTATGCTTGAAGAACCAGTTTATGCAGAATATGACGACGACCATCACCATCATGACGCGTATCATGGTATAGGTGAAGGCCCTGACGCCCTTGTCGAAGCTGGTCTCCACCTGCATTGTGGAGAGCCTTTTTGAGAGTTCCCCGAACTGAGTGTAAACGCCCGTCTTCACAACGACTCCCAGGCCCGTGCCGGACACCACCGACGACCCCATGAAGGCTATATTGCCCATGTCGGCCATGGATGTGGTTTTCTTGTCGCTCACTTTCGGGTTTTTTTCGACCGGGATGGATTCCCCGGTAAGGGTGGCCTGGTTTATGAAAAGATCCTTGCAGGAAATTATGCGAAGATCAGCGGGTATCATGTCGCCGGCATAAAGGTCAACTATGTCCCCCGGGACTATTTCCCTTATGTTGATCTCCTTGGGCTTTCCGTTCCTGTAAATTGTGGTGGTGGTCTTCACCATTTCCATTAGCTTTTCGACCTCTTTTGAGGCCCTGAACTCCTGGACAAAACCCATAACAACGCTCAATATTGTAAGTGCGAAGACTATGACCGCGCTCGGGACATCGCCGAAGAACAAAGACAGTATCCCGATTATCATCAGAACTATTATGAGGGGTTCGAAGAATTTGGAAAGGATCTGGGAAAACACGGATTTTTCTTTTTTCCTGGGAGGCTCGTTATAGCCGTACTCGGAGAGCCTGTTCTTTGCTTCCTTGTCGGAGAGCCCTTTTTCGTTCGTCTCCAGTTTCCCGAAGATGAGTTCCGCAGTGCTCGTGGAAGGGTCGAAATCAAATGTCTGCGGTTTTACGTTGGACCTTGCCTGCTGCGACGGCTGCAATTTCGCCTTCAAATCCTTCAGTTGTGCCATGGAAACACCCCGGACGTTCTTCTTTTAAAAAGAAGTTAGTTTTGGCTTGGTTTTCAGCGCGCTGCGTCTGGATCTTGAAGGGATTGCGGCGTTACTTCGTCTTTTTTTAAGGTCCGAGGTACCGCTGCCGCCACTTCATTTCGCGTCTTTGCTTCAGTATTATTTGTGTTTGTATTTTACATTCATTAAATGATAATTTCAACCCTTAATTTATTAATATAATTTCAACGGCTCCCCTGGATTTTCGCCTTGTTAATTTGGTCATATAATCCCGATATTCCGGAGTCGTTCTTAAAGTCGGAAATTCCCTTTTTCAGGGCCTTCAGAGCTTCGTCAATATTCCCGAGCTTATAATAGGCATATGCCATATTTTTTACGCTGTCCGCGCTGTTGTCCGATTCTTTTTCCTTTATAAAATAATCCAGAGCAAGTTTATAATCGTTGTGCTTGAGAAAATAAACCCCCAGATTTCTTGCCACGCCGACATCGTTGACCTTTTTCTTTATCAGATAATCGAACAGATATGACGCTTCTTCATACTTGTCAAGCGCAAGCAGGGACACGGCGCCGTTATACATGTTTTTATATTGTTCGTTCATATCAACCTTGTTGATCTCTTCAATCATCCGATTCAGCATATCCTTGTTCCGGCTTCCCAGTTCTATCGCCCTGCCAAGCAATTCTTTTGCCGGCGGATAACCTTTTATTTGATAGCAAACCAATCCCATGGCTTCGATGGCCTCCGCAAAATCGGGTTTTTCCATTATGGACAT
>Ga0181535_10000545_pt1 | contig 55447 bp, 45 predicted proteins | sample PEATcosm2014_Bin_44_FD_119774 | JGI IMG/M metagenome (GOLD analysis project Ga0181535, IMG submission 119774) | Peatland microbial communities from MTU Mesocosm Facility, Houghton, MI, USA - PEATcosm2014_Bin17_30_metaG | ecosystem: Environmental > Terrestrial > Soil > Wetlands > Peat | place... | reverse complement strand
TCACACTCCTCAGGCAGGAAATGGCGCAAAACCCCGAATTACTCCGCCCGGCTGGCCTAAACACCTCGTCCCACAGTCTCGTTGCCGCAGCTGCAGCCTAAAAAATGTAGAAACTCCAGGGGCCTCAAGGCCCCTGTTCCCAGAAACAGAATGAAAACGTTTGCCGGGCGTTGCTCAATCGGTTTATGCTGCGTGATTATGAAGACCTCCTTGCGTTTCCTGCTCTCCTTTCTGCCTTGTGTACTATTGCTAACCGCGCCTCTGGGTTTTGCGCAGGCGACCAAGCCCGACCCCCTCGCTCCAACGCGGGCGACCAAGTCCGCTGTCGAAATCGACAAGGAATGGCAGCAGTCGGTATCCAAGTACGACGCCGAGCGGGCGCGCCTGCTGGCGGTCGAAGAGAAGCAGGAGAACGACGGGCCGTATCGCGCCGACTGGGCCACCTTCAACAGCTACAGCCAGCCACAGTGGTACAAGGACGCCAAATTCGGCATCTTCATCCACTGGGGGGTGTATGCGGTTCCGGCGGCGGAGAACGAATGGTATCCGCGCAATGTGTACCAGAAGTCCGAAGGCGCGTACAAGGACTTTCAGGCGCGCTACGCGGCGCGGGATCCGGAGCCGAAGGACAGCAAGGGCTACAAGGATCTGATTCCGCTGTTCAAGGCGGAGAAGTTCGACGCCAAGGCGTGGGCGGCGCTGTTCAAGGAAGCGGGCGCGCAGTATGTGATTCCGGTGGCCGAGCATCATGACGGATTCTCGATGTACGACTCGGGGCTGAGCGACTGGACCGAAGTGAAGATGGGTCCGAAGCGGGATACGCTGCTGGAGCTTTCGACGGCGATTCGCGCGGAGGGACTGCACTTCGGGCTGAGCTCGCACCGGGCGGAGCATAACTGGTTCTATGACGGCGGAAGGACTTTCCGGTCGGACGTGAACGACCCCAAGTATGCCTCGCTGTATGGGCCGGCGCACGAGTGGATCAGCTCTCCGGTGCAGAAGATGCAGGACGACTGGACGTATCTGAGTCCGGCGTTTGCAGCCGACTGGCTGGCGCGGGCGACGGAACTGGTGGAGAAGTACAAGCCCGAGGTGGTGTATTTCGACTGGTGGGCGGGAGCTCCGGGATACCGGCAGAACATCACCAAGTTCACGGCGTTCTATTACAACTTTGCCGTGGCGCACGGGTATACGGGCGTGATCGACATCAAGGACAACGACCTGCGCTGGGTGGCGGGGGCGCGGGACTTTGAGCGCGGCGGGCTGGACCGGATTCTGCCCGAGCACTGGCAGACGGATACCTCGATCAGCAACGCCAGCTGGGGCTACGTGGAGCACGATACGTTCAAGACGCCGGAGTTCCTGGTGCACGAACTGGTGGACATTGTGAGCAAGAACGGCAACCTGCTGCTGAACTTCGGGCCGCGCGCGGACGGGACGATTCCGGAGGAAGTGCAGTCGACGCTGCGCGAGATGGGCGGATGGCTGAAGGTGAACGGCGAGGCGATCTATGGGACGACTCCGTGGGTCACCTTTGGTGAGGGGCCGACGCAGGTGAAGGCGGGCACCTTCTCCGACGCGGACACCAAGCCGTATACGACGGAGGACTTCCGCTTCACGGCAAAGGGGACGACGGTGTACGCGGTCGGGATGGGCTGCCCGAAGGACGGGAAGGCGACGATCCACTCGATGGGCTGGGCGCATGAGGGGGCTTCGCTGCCGGTGGCTTCGGTTGAGCTGCTGGGCTCGACGGAGAAGGTTGCGTGGACGCAGAAGGCGGATGCGCTGGTGGTGACGCTGCCGGCGGACGCGGGCTGCAAGTATGCGTATGCGCTGCGGGTGACGGCGGCAGCGAAATAGCGGAGTTAGCGGGGTTTGCGGGGTTTGCGGGGTTGGCGGGGTTAGCGGGGTTAGCGGGGTTGGGTCCCGCACCTGCGCGGTGGGCGGCACCTGCGGTGCGGCGCGCTGCTTCGCGTGGCCCGCGCATAGAAAAGATGCGCGGGAGCGGGCTTAATTGCAAATGCCCTGTGCCAGTGGCCCTGTGCTATGCTCCGGGGGATGAAAAGACTTCTGCTTTACATCCTGCTGATGGCTGCCTGCTGCGCGGGCGCTGCGGGGCAACAGGGGACGACGATTGTCCAGCTCCCCATCACCAGCCGGGCTTCGCAGGACGCACCGCTGACGCCGCTGGCGAAGACCTGGTTCGTGCGCCTGATTCCTCCCCGGCCGACCTTTGACAAGGACATGACCGCCCACGAGCAAAAGCTGATGGAAGAGCACTTCGTTTACTGGAAGGGGCAGTTCGACAAGGGCGTGTGCCTGTTTGGCGGGCCGGTGCTGGATCCGAAAGGGGTCTACGGAGTGCTTGCGATCCGCGCGGTCACCGAGGCGGAAGCGCGGGCGATTGCGGAGGCGGATCCGAGCGTGGTGGCGGGTGTAAATCGGATCGAGCTCGCAGAAATGCGGCTGGCCTTTTTGGGGAAGCAACGGTGATTCCGCAACTGCATTTAGGCTAAGTGCATGGCACTGGTAGAGGTCGAGGCGGTCGGGAAGAGTTATCCGCGACGAGGGGGGATGCGGGCCGGGTTGCGGTTGGCGCAGCGCGCCGTGGTGGAGGATGTGTCGTTCTCGATCGAGGCGGGCGAGACGCTGGGGCTGGTGGGCGAGTCGGGCTCGGGCAAGACGACCGTGGCGCGGATGATCCTGGGGCTGGTGAAGCCTACACAGGGCACGGTGCGGGTGGACGGTGTGGATGTGGCGCGGGCTTCTCGTGCGGAGCTGAAGGCGCTGCGGCGGGAGATGCAGCCGGTGTTTCAGGATCCCTATGCCGCACTGAACCCACGGATGAAGGTGTTTGAGATCGTGACGGAACCCTGGGTCATTCACAACACCTTCGGTGCGGCGGATGCTTCGCGCGGCCCGCGCCCACTGGCCGTGGGGGCGGACGCTTCGCGCGGCCCGCGCTCGAAAGACGCGCGGGATGTGGATCAGGAGTGGCCGGCCCCCAAAGGAGCTGCGGCGCTGCGCGTTGCGGCAGTGGATCTGCTGGGGCAGGTGGGGCTGGACGAGTCGGCGCTTGGACGGTATCCCCACGAGTTCAGCGGCGGGCAAAGGCAGCGGATCAACATTGCGAGGGCGCTGGCGCTGCGGCCCAAGCTGCTGATTCTGGATGAGCCGGTGAGCGCGCTGGACGTGAGCGTGGGCGCGCAGATTGTGAATCTGCTGCGGGATCTGCAGCGCGAGCACGGGCTGACGTACCTGTTCATCAGCCACTCGATGCCACTGGTTCGTTACCTGTGCGCGCGGATTGCAGTGATGGAGCGCGGGCGGCTGGTGGAGATCGGCGAGGCGGAGGCGCTGTGCTCCGCTCCGCGCGAGGCGTATACGAAGAGGCTGTTGGCGGCGACGCCAGAGCTGCCCACGCCTGGGGTGGAGTTGGCATGAAGTTGGGCGGATCAAGGTTTGCCGATTGAACCCGGTGCTTTCCCACCATTCTCGCTGTGAGGCTTCGAAAGGGATGGGCATGAACCTGTTCAGAGCGCGAAATAGGAACTGGCGAACATAAAACGCCCCACCGCTTCGACAAGAACAATCTGTCGCAACGGTGGGGCGTTTACAGGTTAGCCCCGAACGGAAAACCACCCAGGGTATAGACCTACTTGGACGACGGCGCGGCTGGTGTCACAGGAGTTGCCGGAGCCGCAGGAGCGGGCGCGGTGGCCGGTGTTCCGGGCGTGGACGGTGCTGCCGGAGTAGCCGGCTTTGCCGCTGCAGGAGCCGCGTTGGGCGTGGGCACTGCAGTTGGAGCGCCGGGAGTTGCAGGAGCTCCGGGGTGGTTAGGCGGCATCGGCGCGCCATGGCCGGGCGCTCCATTCATTCCACCCATTCCCGGATGCATCGGGGCAGCGGGCATCTCCGAGACATCCACCAGTTCCAGGTCGAAGATGAGGTCGGACTTGGCGGGGATTCCGGGGTGATCCGGACGATCGGGAATGGCGCGGATTCCATACGCCAACTGCCAGGGGATGAAAAGGCGGCGCTTGCCACCGACCTTCATGCCTCCAAAGCCCTGATCGAAGCCGGGGATGACGCGGCCCATCCCCTGCGGGAAAGGCATCGGCTGTTCGACGTCGAGCTTGGGCTTGCCATCTTCGCCCATGATCGGCTTGCCGTCCTTGTCGCGGAGGGGCTGGCGGTGATCGGCGGAAGCGTCAAATTTGACGCCATCGGCGGCTCGCCAGCCCGTGTAGAGGACCTTGTAGAGCTTGCCGGGCTCGGCGTCCGGGCCGGTGCCGATCTTGATGTCCTGATATTGCAGCACAAAGGCGGTCTTGCGGGGCCCCTTGACGGGTGGAATGCCTGGGGGCAGCTTGATGCCTGTGGCGGCGGCTGTTGTGCCAGGTTTGGCTGCGGTGGCGACCGCTTTGGGGGCTGTCGCCGAGGGAGCGGCAGGTTTTGCCGCAGTTTGGGCGCTGGCGGTAATGGTGGCTGCCGCCATCAGGAGGAGTGCGAAGGTCGGTCTCATTGCGGTTTTGGTCTCCAGCTTTTCTTTTCGGGAGTTTATCAGTTCGCACGTACCTGCGGTGCGGGCACCTGCGGTGCGGCGGCCGCTTCGCGCGGCGCGCGCCTGAAGAAAGACGCGCGAATGGATGTTTTCGCTCACCGCGCGGGCAGCATGCCGGCCAACAGAGCCGTGCGGGGGGCAAGATGCTCCAGTAGGACCGACTCGTGCGCCGCATGCGCACCTTCGCCGACCGCTCCCATGCCGTCGAGGGTGGGAATGCCGAGGGCGGAGGTGAAGTTGCCGTCGGACGCGCCTCCGGTGGAAGCTTCGTCGAGCACAAAGCCGAGGCCGTCGGCCAGGGCGCGCGCCTGGCGGAAGAGCCGGACAGTGGCGCGGGTGCGCTCCATGGGCGGGCGGTTGAGGCCACCGGCGATCATCAATGCGCAGCGCTTGTCGGAGGGTTTGAGGGCTGCAAACTTGCGCGCGATGCGCGGGCCGTCGGATTTGCGGGCGATGCGGACATCGATTTCGGCCCACGCCTCGGCGGGGATGACGTTGGATTTGGATCCGCCGCCGATGACGCCGGGATTGACGGTGAGACCGCGCTCGAGATCGGTCCAGCCGCTGACAGTCTGGAGGATGCGGGCTAGTTCGAGGACGGCCGACGCGCCTTTTTCGAAATCGACCCCAGAGTGAGCGGCTTTGCCTTGGACGTCGATGCGCCAGACGCCGGTTCCCTTGCGGGCGGTCTTGTAAGCCAGGCCTTGCGCCGCTTCCAGAACATAGACCGCGGAGCATTCGGCTGCCAGCTTTTCCGTGATGGGGCGGGAGACGGGGCTGCCGACCTCCTCGTCGCTGTTGAGAAGCAGGACGATTTCGCGGTTGAGGAGTTTGGCCTCGTCGAGCATTTCGAGAGCAGTGAAGGCCATTGCGACGCCGGCCTTCATGTCGATCGTGCCCGGGCCCCAGAGGCGGCCGTCGGCGATGCGGCAAGGCATGGCCTTGAGGGTTCCGATGGGCCAGACTGTGTCCAGATGGCCGAGCAGCAGAATGCGCCCGGGGGCGTTGACAGCCGTCTTGCGGGGGCGCGGACCGAAACGGGCTTCGAGGATGTCTCCCCAGGCGCGCTGGCGATGCAGCTTGACCCGGCCACCGAGAGACTTGGCGTGGTCGGCAGCCAGCGCAATGCAGGCATCGACGGCGGCCTTGTCGCCTGATGGGGATTCGGCGAGGACCAGCTTGCGGGTCAGATCGACGAGGGCGTCCTGCTTGCGGCGTGCGCCGGCCAGAAGGGCGCGCATGGGAACGGGGAGATCAGTGGGCATAGAGAGCCTTTCCGGCGCACAGAGGCGCGCCAGAGCTTTTCTCTTTGATTCTAATGCTCTTTTGTCCATTGTGATGGGCGGAAAGAAAGACGCAGCGGTATTAGTCCTGCATTCGAATGAAGCGTTGAAATGGGCCCTAACAGCGGCTAAGGCCCATTCATTTTATTAGCTTTATCGGCACGGATGACGTCGTGCCCCGTTACAAAAGCCAGGCAGGCTTGAGTCTTTCCGCCGCTGGATGAAACGGCTGAACGGCTACTCGTCTTTCTTCTTGTTGCGCGGGACGACCTTGAACCAGATGGGTGTGCCCTTGAAGCCGAAGGCGTCGCGGATCTGGTTTTCGAGGAAGCGCTGGAAGCTGAAGTGCAGCTCGATATCGCGGTCGGTGAAGAGGACGAAAGTGGGCGGGGCCACCGCGGCCTGGGTCATGTAGAAGATGCGCAGGCGCTTGTTCATGGGAACAGGGGCGCGCTGGAAGTCGATCTTCTCCAGGAAGCGGTTCATCTGCCCGGTCGTGACGCGCTTGCGTCGCTCGGCGGCGACAGCCTTGACTTCGTGCAAAACTCGCTGAACTCCGGAGCCTTCCAAGGCGGAGAGGAAGATGACGGAGGCGTAGTTCAGGTACTTGAGGGCGCGGCGAAGCTGCTCCTCGTAGACCATGCGGTCGGCTTGAGGCTTGCCGTCGGTGCGGGCGTGGGTGACCGCGTCCCACTTGTTGACGACGACGATGACGCTGCGGCCGCTTTCGTGGGCATATCCGCCGATGTTGGCGTCCGCGCCGGTGACGCCCTCGGTGGCATCGATGATCAGCAGGGCAACGTCGGCAGCCTCTAGATGGCGACGAGCCATGACGACGCTGAGCTTTTCCGCCATCAGGTGGGTTTTGCCCTTGCGACGAATGCCGGCGGTATCGATGAAGCGCAGGCGCTGCCCCTCGAACTCGATCACTTCGTCGACAGCATCGCGGGTGGTTCCGGCGATGGGAGAGACAATGGCCCGCTGGGTGCCGGTGATGGCGTTGAGCAGGGTAGACTTGCCGACATTGGGGCGGCCGATGATGGCGATGGAGGTTTCGTGCTGCTCGTACTCGCCATGCGTGGTGCCGATGGTGCGGCCCGGGCCTACGCGGCCGGCGGGGCCTGCGCGGCCAGCGGGACCTACGCGGTCGGCGGGACCAAAACCTTCGGGATCGTCTGAATCGCCGGAATCTTCAAAATCTGAATCGTCGTCGGCATCCTCGTCCGTATCCTCGTCGGGATCCGGGGCATATTCGATTGCCGTGGTCTCTTCAGTATCGGCTTCTTTCCCGGCAACGGGCTCGGGTGCGGGGAGCGCATCGGCTACAGCTTCAAGCAGATCGCCGATGCCGAGGGCGTGCTCGGAGCTGATGGCGTAGAGTTCCTGGATGCCCAGTTCGCGGAAGTTCTCCGCCGCATAGCCCATCACCTCTCCCTCGACCTTGTTGACGGCCAGGAAGAGCGGCTTGCCGCTGCGCAGCATCATGCGGGCGAGATCGTAGTCGGGGCTGGCCAGTTCGGTGCGCACGTCGACCACCATGATGATCGCATCGGCTTCTTCGATGGCGACCTGGGCCTGGGCGTAGATCTCGGTGGGAATCAGCTCGGCGTCGTCGGGGACCATACCGCCGGTGTCAACCAGGCGGAACTGACGTCCGCCCCACTCGTAGTCGCCATAGATGCGGTCGCGGGTAATGCCCGGCTCATCTCCAACAATGGAGCGGCGGCTCTTGGTGAGCCGGTTGAAGAGCGTGGACTTGCCCACGTTGGGGCGGCCGACAATGGCCACCAGGGGAACGGAACCCACATCGTTTTTGGTGGGGACGACGGACTTGTGATACCTGGGCACAGCGGACTCACTTTCATTTCCGCCCGTTTGAGGGGCGAAACCTCGAATCACTTATCGAGGGCTACAGCCGCGTTCCGCGGAACGGCGGCAAGATTTGAACAGGCATCTTGCGATCGTGCGCGCGTTGCGCACGACGGATGCCGTGTCCGGACTACTTACGGTTGCGGAAGCTTTCGGGCTTGAGGCACCCTTCCGCAGACGATCAGTTCCAGATTCGTTTGACACCATAGAGATCGAAGATCGCGTCGCGGCTGAGGAACGTTGCGTCCAGATCCAACGCCTGGGCGGCCAACAGCCGGTCGAACGGATCTTTGTGGTGCAGCGGCAGCAGGCCGGAGCGAATCACCTGGGCTGCCGAAGGGCGGAGAACGGTAAACCCGGCTGCTGACTCGCGAGCCTCAAAGTTCTCCAGCAAGCGACGTACATCCAGTTTGCCGGCATTCATCTTGATGGCCAGTTCCCATGGGGTGACCACGGAGAGGAGAAGTTCGTTGGCGGGATCTGAGATCAGCTCACGGACGCGGCCGGAAAGCTTTTTCAAATCGACGTTCCACCAAAGCCATGTGTGGGTGTCGAGCAGGAATTTCATTTGCTGGGGGATTCCGGCGCGGGATTGTCGAGTTCGGTCAGCAGCTTGCCGTCGAGCATGAAACCAAACCCATAATCCACCAACTGTTGGTCGCTGAGCGGATCGAAGACGGCGTCGTCAACCTGGATCAAGCCTTCGAACTTGCCCCCGGTGCGGCGGCTGGGAAGCTGAGGCTCATGGATGGGAACGATGCGAGCGACGGGCTTGGAACCGCGCAGAACGATGACCTCTTGACCCGCTTCTGCTTCCTTCAGCAGTCGGGAGAAGTGGGTTTTCGCCTGGTGAACGGTGTAGTCCATGGACTAAGTATGCTTAGTCCAGTGTGAGAAGTCAACCGGATGAATAGGGGCATCCCAATCGCTAAATGAATGCTTTCTTAGGTTTGCTTCGTGTTTCTGGACCCCGAATTGCGCTGTTACCACCGCTAGGAGGGACGAATGCACATTCACGGGAACATGGCGCAGTTCAGTGCGCTGAACATTTCTTCTTCGGCTGCGGCACAAAACCAGATTGCCCAGGAGCGGGCAGCGGAAGTTCGCCGGAAGCTGCTGCGGAGTTCGGTGGAAGTGAGCGGAGTTTCCACTCCGGAAGAGAGTTTTCTGATCGGAAAATGGATGGACCAGCGCAGCAGCCTGGGCCTCGATGAGGACACGCTTTTCGGCGCCGGTACGGGTCGGGATCCGGATCTCGGATGAGCGAACTAGCGGGCGATGAGGAACATGAGCCAGCTGAGTACGATCGCCGAGCCCACGAAGAGGGCAAAGCAGTAGATGCCGTAATTGACCATCCGGCGGGGCGTGTCGCGCTGAGTGATGGCGAAGACCACCGAAGTGAAGAGGGCAAAAAGAACAACCGCGGCAAAGTGAGAGGGCTTGAACATTAGCTCTTCCTCCCGGTCCGCAGGTTGTGCGCGTCGACGGCGGCGATGACATTGAGCAGGCCGGCGACGACGATGAAGCGGGTGCCGTAGTCGGCGGTGGTCATCTGCACCTGATCGGCGCCGAGGTCGAGGGCGCGGCAGGCGAGGAAGAGCAAGCCGTTGCCGAGGTCGCCGACCAGGCCGAGGATCTCGAGGATGTCGTGCGCGCCGGTATAGATGTGGCCCTGCATGGCGAGGCCGAGCCCGAACATGCCGACGATGGAGGCTGAGAGCAGCGCGCCGCGCTTCCATTTGCCAATAAGAAAATGCCCCGCGCCGGGGACCAGCCATCCGGCGAGGAGGGGCAGATAGACGAATCCCGACGTTTGCGCAGCCGGGGCGATCTTGTTTTCTGGAGTTCCCATTTCTCTCTGACTATAACGCACGGGAGCATCGATCTGTTCCATCATGGTGGAATGGAAGTCGCGGGTCAGTTTCCGGTCGGAATGATTCCGGCGTTCTCGACCATCAATACAACGGTGCGGCGAAGAGCTCGGGTGCGGTGCATCGTGCCCCTAGGAACGACGAACCCCGCTCCCGGCGATAGCTCGACGATTCGCTCGTCGAGCACGTTGCCTTCAAGCATCGGGTCCTTCACGTCAATCAGGAGCGCACCCTCGATAACATAGAAGAATTCGTCGTCGTTGTCATGCTTGTGCCAGTGGTATTCGCCCTCGAACACCCCCACCCGGACGACCGATTCGTTGACTTTGCAGAGAGTTTGATTGAACCACTTGAACTCGCAGTTGTCGGCCAGGCCCTTCACATCGATGACCTCCAGCGCGCCGCGGAGAATGTTCAGGCGGGTTTCATAGGGAAACGGCATTGATTGGTCCATTCAATTTCTCCAATAGGGCGGGTACTCGTGCGGTTTGGATGACTCGCGCCGGCCGCGCAGCGCTTTGTTGACGGTGGATCAAGGCAAGCCGGCGTTTTTTGTTCTCTGTTCCCTGTTCCCTATTCCCTGTTCCCTAAATCCTCACCAGTTCGCGCTGGATTTTGCCGGTGACCCAGGCTTTGCCTGGGGCGGTCATCATGTCGATTTCGCTGCGGACGCCGAACTCTGGCAAATAGATTCCGGGCTCGACGCTGAAGCAGGTGTTGGGCAGCAGGCGGCGCACGTCGTGGGTTTCCAGGTTGTCGAGATGCGCGCCAGGGCCGTGGACCTCTTGAGCGATGTTGTGGCCGGTGCGGTGGGTGTAGAACTCGCCGAAGCCTGCCGTCTGGATGACTTGCCGGGCGGCGTCGTCGGCTTCGAATCCACAGATGGGACGGTCGGCCGCAAAGGCTTGCTCGACGACCGAGATGGCGGCGTCGCGGGCGTTGCGGACGGTCTCGAAGACCAGCTGCTCGCGCGGGGAGGGCTCGCGGCCGACGACGCCGGTCCAGGTGATGTCGTAGTAGATGCTGGCGGGCTTGTCGGGACGTCCCCAGATGTCGATCAGGAGGAAATCGCCTTCGCGGATGGGGGAGGCGTACTCGGCGGTGGGCTCGTAGTGGGAGTCGGAGCAGTTGGCGTTGACGCTGACGTTGGGGCCGCTGTCCCAGACGATTCCAGCGCGGCGCATGGCCTCGCAAAGCCACTGCACGTGGTCGAACTCGGTGTAGCGGACGGGGCTGCCGTTGGCCGGGCGCAGACGGCGGGCGATCTGCTGCCATCCCTCGGCGAGCAGGTCGTCGATGGCGCGCTGGGCGACGAAGTGGCTGGCCACCTGGTCGGCGGTGAGCACGGCTTCAAACTGGCCAATCAGATCCGCGGAACTGACGATGGTTTTGCCCAGGGAGCGGAGGAACTCGACGGTGCCGGCATCGACCATGGAGACGTACATGATGGCGTTGTTGGGCGAGTACTGCATGGCGATACAGGTGCTGCCGGCAAGCAGGGCGTCGAGGCCGGCGGCGAGCTCCTGCCAGCTGGAGTAGAGGGCCTTGCTGCCGGGCAGGAAGTCAAGGCGAAACTGCTCGATGCGGTGGACCAGCTTGCGCGGCTCGCCGACAGCGGGAATGAAGTAGTACCAGCGGCGGGTGACGTGGGCCTTGGGGTCGAGGCCGAGGATGCGCCCGGCGATGGGATCGCGGTGATGGTGATCGTAGAAGAGCCAGCCGTCGTGGCCGGCCTCGCGGAGAGCGGCCTGGATTGCTTCGAGATTCATGAAGGAATGATACGACGACCGAATGCGCGCCCGTCAGGGAACCGTGATGGCCACCTTGCCACGCACGTGCCCTTGCTCCAGATAGCGGATCGCTTCCGCTGTTTCGCAGAGGTTGTAGGTTCTGTCGAGCGCAGGAGTGACCTTTGCGGAACGCAGGAGACCGGCCAGGATCTCCAAATCTGCGGTGTTGACTTTTGCGAGCAAGCCGGGCATCTTCCGGGAGGTGAAGAGGCCGCGCACAAGGCTATAGAGGATGGAGCCCATGAGTTCTGCGGAACTCCGGTTCGGGCCTCCGCCGCCGCATCCGATATAGATTCCTTTGGGATGGAGGGCGCGCAGGCAGTCCGCTAGGGGACGGTTCCCCACCAGGTCGAAGAGCACGTCATAACTCCCTCCCGGTTGACGCTGCCCCGCGCGGGCGAAATCCTCACGTGTGTAGTCGATGACACGGTCTGCGCCTAGAGACTGGACCAGCTCGATGTTCCTGGTACTGCAAACCGCGGTGACGCGGGCCCCGAAGGATTTGGCGATCTGCACGGCGAAAGTTCCCACGCCGCCGGATGCGCCGTTGATGAGGATCTGCTGGCCGGCTCGGATTCCGCCTTTATCGCGCAAGCCCTGCAAAGCAGTGATGCCCGCGATGGGCACCGATGCGGCTTGTTCCCAGGAGAGGTTTTCCGGCTTCAGAGCCAGCGTCGACTGGAGCGCGCAGGCGTATTCCGCGAAGGAGCCCTGGGCAGTGCCAAAGACTGCGTCGCCGGCTTTGAATTTTGTGACATTGGAGCCGGTCGCCTGGACCACTCCGGCTACGTCGGCGCCCAGCCGTCTCGATTTCGGCGCACGCAGGCCTGTGAACAGCCGAATGAAGGAGGGTATGCCGCGGATGAAGTGCCAATCGTAGGGGTTGACCGAGGACGCGCGCACCCGGATAAGCACCCGATCGGCCGCAGGAACAGGGGTTTCGACTTCTTCATACTGCAGGACGTCCGGCGGGCCGTACCGATCGTAGACGATTGCTTTCATCGCTGTACTCCGCACACGGGGATGTACGGAGGAGCTTGCGAGAAAGTTCCCCAGCGGCTTACAAACCTGCCAATGCTTCCGCTTGGCCGGGAAAGAGACCGGCGTACTTGGGAATTCCGACCATGGTAAAGACCTTGTTGAAATGCGCCGAGAGGCCGAAGGCGCAGATCTTCTGGCCGGAGTTGGTGGCGTCGATCAGCAACTGGATCACCAGCGCGATGCCGCTGGAGTTGATGTAGTCCACCTTGGTGAGATCAGGGTTCATGAAGGCGATGATAACCCCTCAATGAATTGCGTTGGATTCTCTCATTGATGTTGCGGGATCAAGTACCCCCGTATAGTTTGACCTTGATTCCTTGATTTTCAGGAGCCATTCTTGACTTACTAAAAATACCCGCAACTTGGAGCTTTCCTGTGGTGCAAGAGAAGCAAGTCAACCTGGAATACTGCGTTCCTGAAGCCCCCACGCAAGATTACTGCAATCCGTTGGCTCAAATTCCGTTCGGCGTGAAAACAGAACATCCTTTTCAGGCGATGGTGGATTTCACCGATTTCCTACAGACCGTAGACGCCGAACTTGTGCGAAAGAACATGGCTCGGCTCGAAGATATGTTGATGCCAGCAAACTTTAGCAGCATGGTCGGAGAGTTTATTACCAGCAACCTTCCCAGGCACTGTCCAACCATCGTAAAGAATGCTTATCACAATGGGCACCCCGACTTGCTTCCGGCAGGCAAATATCCGGGAGATGCGGCGCAACACGTTGGATCGGACGGAATCGAGGTAAAAGCCTCTCGTTATGGAAAGGGCTGGCAGGGACACAATCCGGAAGACGTGTGGCTCATGGTTTTTGTATTTGAGGGCGGGCGTCCTTCGGACAAACAGAAGGCAAAGGAGATGGCTCGATTTCGTTTCTTGGCCGTCTACGGCGCTCAGCTGGAAAAGTCCGATTGGCAATACTCGGGACGAAGTGAGACGAGCAGACGAACCATTACAGCCTCGGTCCGTCCGTCCGGTTTCGAGAAAATGGAGAAGAACTGGATTTATCGCGTGCCCAAATCAATCGGTAAACTCTAAATCAATTTGATCCCGAGCAACGGAGACTTTGGAAAGCGGCCTGATGGCATCGCAAGCCAACTGATAATAGGATTTTGCCTTTTCGACTCCGATGCTGCGATAGCCAATGGCTTCAGCCGCCGCAATCGTTGATCCCGACCCCATAAACGGATCGCAAACTACACCCTCGCCCAAAGGCAGGATGGACCAGACAAGCTCGCGAAGGAGAGCCTGCGGCTTCAGGCTTGGATGCGGCGCAATCTCCTTTTCGTTTCTTGGAGTGCGACCAAATTCGAGAACGTCCGAAAAAGGCATGCCATCGGGCAAACGGCGCAGGCCACCTGTTCCAAATTGGCGGAGGCATTCGCTAACGGTCATGCCGGGAGCCATCGGTTTACGGAAGATACCCCAAGGTTCATAGCCTCCGCGTGGAAGCGAACAAACGCCGGGAAATTCCTCTTCGGCGTTTTTGGGCCGGTCGCCGCCGCGGAAGGTCCGAACGATACGGACAACTTGCCCTCGAAACTCAAGTCCGCCCTCGACAATCGCTGAATAGACCAACTGCGCCAGGAAGGAGTTGCAGGCAAGGACGACATGTCCCCCTGGCAAGAGAGCGTGAGCCGCTACCTTTGACCATTCAGTAAAAAAACGGAAGAGCTGCTTGCGTTCCTTTTCGTTCAGCGCGGTAAAGCGAGGAAGAGGTTGGCGGTTAGATCCATCGAAAGAGGGCGGAATACGCCAGATTCCGCCGTTTCCATTCGCCCGCTTTTCAATCTGATCGAATTCGTACTCTTTCACGCCATACGGCGGGTCGGTGACGATTCCATGAATCGAGCCAGCGGGAATCCGGCCCATCCACTCCAGGCAATCGGCATGAAGAATAGTTGCCTTGCCCAATTCGGCATGAGCGTAGTCCAAAACCAGTTTGCCGTGATCGGTCACCGAAGAGCTCATAGGTTTATCGTAGCTCACAACCGGTTCCCAACAAACGCCAGAGCCTTTCTGTTTGGCGGTTCAACCCTTTTTGGTCGAGCGCTCAACCTTTTTGGGATTGCTGCTTTACAAACCGGCCAACGCTTCCGCTTGGCCGGGAAATAGGCCGGCGTACTTGGGAATTCCGACCATGGTGAAGACCTTGTTGAAATGCGCCGAGAGGCCGAAGGCGCAGATCTTCTGGCCGGAGTTGGTGGCGTCGATCAGCAACTGGATCACCAGCGCGATGCCGCTGGAGTTGATGTAATCCACCTTGGTGAAGTCGAGCAGGATGAGCTTCACCTTCTCCTTGGACAGCTCCTTGTAGGTTCCCAGGACGGCGTCTTTGGAGGTGCTGGCGATGTCTCCCTCGAAGCGAAGAACAGTTACCGGATGGCCTGCGGGGGAAGTGAGCTGGTCAACACGCGATTTGGTTTCGCTTTGCACGATCGATCGTCTCCATTTTCGGTAGGTGCAACTTCAATACAAATTCAATGCAGCTTAGGAACAGCCCGTACTACTTAGAACGCAATCGGGGATCGGGCGGCTTCCTCGTCAGGCTGCTTCTTTGTCAAGGCGAATTACCAGGCGAACGTAACTGCTTTTGCCGTTGACGCCGGCCACCCATTCGGCCTCGTCGACCAGGGCCTGAATGAGGAACATGCCCATGCCGCGGGGGTCCTGATCGCCGTGGATCTTCATATCGATATCGGGTTTGGGGGGCAGGTTTTTCATCCCTTTGCCGTCGTCGATGACCTTGACTTCGAGGCAGTCGTCGACAGCGGAGAGAACCACGCCGACCGAGAGCCCCTCGTTGAGGCGGTTACCGTGCTCAATGGCATTGATACAGGCCTCGGAGACGGCGGTTTTGAGGTCTTCCACGCGGTCGTCGCGGAAGCCCATCAGTTTGGCAACGGCTGCCGCGGTGCTCATGGCAACCTTTTCGTATCCCATGCGCGAGGGCAGGCGGACTTCAACGCAGGTGGACTTGGACGCGCCGACGAGTGCCTGCTTGCTCATGCGACGGTCTCCTGGGAAGCGCGAGAAAGCGCCAGAGCGGTCATATCGTCTCCCTGTGGGGTGCCTTTGGAGAAATCCTCCACGGCGGCCCACAATGCATCGAGAATAGCATCGGCCTTATGCGGCGGACATTTAGAAAACTGCGCAAGTAATCGCTCTGGACCAAATTCTTCATCCCCCTGGAAGGACTCGGTGAGGCCATCCGTATAAAACAATAGACGCGCGCCGGGGGGGAAAGGGCAACGTTCGCTGGTGTAGGTCATGCCGGGGAGCAAGCCGAGGGGCGTTCCGGAGGCTTCGAAAAGGCGGCTTTTGAGTTCCGCGGACGCTGAACTGAAGCCGTCTGGTTCGAACCATACCAGAAAACCGGGATTGTGCCCGGCATTGACGACCTCGATTTCGCCCACCTCGGGATGCAGGCGCACGAAGATGGCGGTGACGTAGCGGCGGCGTGCCTCTTCGCCCTCGGTCCAGTGGTGCTGGCCGACGCGCGTCGCCAGCTCGGCGAGGGGCATTCCGGATGCTGCCATGGCCCGGAAGGCGGAGCGGAAGCTGGTGGACCAGATGGCCGAGGCGAGTCCCTTGCCGGCCACATCGGCCACCGCGATGAGCAGACTGCCGTCGGGCTGAGCGACGATATCCAGATAGTCTCCGCCGACTTCGTAACAGGTGGCGGAGCGGAAGGCCAGAGAGTAGCCGGGAATATCCGGCAGCTTTTGGGGCAGCAGCGAGCGCTGGATGTTGCGGGCGGCGTCGAGATCTTGCTGGACGCGTGCGAATTCCAGGTTGCGCTTGTGGTTGCGGGCGTTCTCTAGAGCGACGGCGGCTTGCAGGGCCAGGCCCTCGATGAAATCTGCCTCGTAGAGCGTGAGTTCGCGATCTTCAGGAGGCGCAACGAGCAACTCGACCATGCGCCGGCCTTCGCGGTCTTCCAGGGGAAAGCGCAGGCAAGCGTTGCGCAGGCCCAATTCTCCCTCGGCGGCTTCGCCGGCGGAGAAAGCCGGCGCATCCCCATATTCCATACCCGCATCGGGGAAGGCTGCGCCGGCCATCTCCAACTCGCGGACCACGATACGCAGAACGCGGTCGAGGACCTCTTCCTCGTGGATGGTGGAGTGCACCTGCCGGGAGGCCTCCAGTAGCGCCTGCAGCCGCGCCACCTGCTGCTGCAAATGAATGGTTTCGCTGTTTCCGGGAAGCTCGATGCTCGCCGCCATAAGTACCTCTGTGGTTTCTCAATGTATCACTTCCTCTGCCGTGCGGGCACCTGCGGTGCGGCAGACGCCTTCGGCTTGGCCCGCACTCAAAAAACGCGCGGGAGGGTGGATCGGTGGCGAAGGGCACCTGCGGTGCGGCAGGCGCCTTCGGCTTGGCCCGCGCTCAAAAAACGCGCGGGAGGGTGGATCGGTGGCGAAGGGCACCTGCGGTGCGGCAGACGCCTTCGGCTTGGCCCGCGCTCAAAATACGCGCGGGAGGGTGGATCGCGAAGAGGGCGGATGGGCTTATCTTTATGGGTCACTTGTGAAAAGTCGCCGGCAGCGCTCAATTCGGGTGAAAAAGCGGTCTAATCCGAGCATTTTGTGGTAAGAATGCCACAGGACGGGGATCGCGTCTCACGTCTAATCTATCCACTGCATAGAGTATTGCAGCGCAGGAGAATCAAAAGTTTGGCTAGACTAGCGCACTTGGAACAGACGATTACGGAAGCGCTCGAATTCTCCGGAGTGGGACTGCACTCGGGTGCGCCAGTCACAATGCGGTTGCTGCCTGCGCCGGCTGGGTCGGGAATCGTCTTCCGCCGCACCGATCTGGACAACTTCGAAATTGCCGCCAACGGGCGCAATGTGGCGAAGGTGAGCTATGCCACCAGCCTGATGCGCCAGGGCGTTCTGATCTCGACCACCGAGCACCTGCTTTCGGCCCTGGTGGGGATGGGCGTGGACAACGTCATCGTGGAGTTGGACAACCTGGAGTTGCCGATTCTGGACGGAAGCGCGTTGCCGTATGTGCAGGCAATCCTGAATGTGGGTATCCGCACGCAACGGAGACGGCGAGAGACCATCCGCGTGCTGCGCGCGGTGGAAGTGCGCGAAGGGAACAAGTTCATCGGGGTGTACCCCGGCACCGGATACAGCATCCAATATTCGATCGACTTCCCTGCCCCGATTGGGCACCAGACGGCCTATGTGGACCTTGCTGCGGAGAACTATGGAGCGCTGATTGCCGCAGCGCGGACTTTCGGCTACAAGGCGGACGAGAAGAAACTGCGCGACATGGGATTGATCCGCGGAGCCGGTCCGGAGAGCGCGATTATTCTCACGCCGAAGGGCCCGGAAAATGGTCCGCTGCGTTTCCGCGACGAGTATGTTCGGCACAAGATTCTGGACCTCATCGGAGACCTTGCCCTAGCCGGCAAGCGGATCGAGGGCCGGGTAGTGGCCGAACGCGCTGGGCACGCCATGCACACCGCCCTGGTGGCACGGCTGTTGAAGGACCGGTCGGCCTGGGAGCTGGCGCACGTTCCGGTTGGCGCGGTGGAAATAACGCCGCGGATACTGACGGCGGAAATCCTGCCCGCTCCGGTGCTGGCCGGCGCGTAAGATGGAGCAAGAGTAGCGGGGTGGGAAGTGAATTGCAGGCTGGAAATTGAGGGCCCGCAGAAATGCGGAGGTTGTTGTACCTCCCGATTTCCGATTCTTGTATTCAATTCAAATTCCACCCAGAATCTTCCCCACGAAAGTCAGGAGAAAGATGAGCCAGCGCCGTGGAGCCCATAGCTATTTGCGCATCCCGTTGATGCTGCTGGCTGTTGGCGATCTCTTCCTTCTTGGAAGCCAACTGAGACCTTGGAGCGCCGCGCTTCTTGTTCCGGGCAACGAGAATCCGGCCTTCGACCTGGCGCTGATTTTGCCTGCATATGCCTGGATTGCCTGGTGGATTACGGGCAATCATCGGTCGAGATACAATCTGGCGCTTGCCGAGGGGACCTATTTGGGGCCGCTTTCAGGTTTGCTTCTGGTGGCCCAGATCGCGCTCCAGGGACAGACGGGCGATGGACAGTTGGGAGTGGTGAGCTATGGTCTGTGGGCGGGAGCCGGGGTGCTTTGGGCAATCGCCGGCGGACGCGGCGCAAGGGCTGCCAAACACGGCGGGATGGGTCTGTTTGCGGGCATGTGGAGCGCGTTGACCGGCTGCCTGATGGCGTCGACGTTCTCGCTGGCCCGCATGGTTCCGGCGATTGCCAACATCGGGTTGGGCGAATCGCTGAGGCAGTCCGACGCGTTAGGGAGCAGCGGTCCCACGACGGCGCAGATTCTGCTGTCGATGGTGCCCGTCGAAGGGGTCCTTCTGCTGGGTGTGATGGCAGGCGCGGTGCTGGGTTTGGTGAGTGGGATGCTGGCCGCACCAAAGCAAGACTGACGCCCCGCCGAACAAGTACAGACAGATCAGACAAACAGGATGCACATGGGCGCGGGTGCCGCGATGCTCTTGCCTTCGCGAGCCAGTGTGCCGTCGAGAGGATTGCGCGCGAAGACACTGACCAGGCTGGAGTCCTGATTTGCGACTAGCATCCAGCGCTCGGTGGGGTCGAGGGTAAAGTTGCGGGGAATCTTTCCCCCACACGGGGTGCGGCCCATGGGCGTGAGCGCGCCGCTTTTCGGGTCGGCGCGGAAGCTGTAGAGAAAGTCGTTGTCCCGATTGGCGAAGTAGACGAAGCGGCCGTCCTTGGTGATTACGGTGTCGCAGGCACGGGTGGGGCCGGTGTAGCCGTCGGGTAGCAGGGCGATGCGGCTGACGAAGGCGAGGCTGCCGTCGGTGGGTTTCCACTCCACAACATCCACAGTCGAATTGAGTTCGTTGACCACGTAGGCAGTGTGGCCGTTGGGGTGAAAGTGCAGGGTACGCGGTCCTGCGCCGGGATGGGAGCGGTAGACGCCGGCGGGTGTGAGCGCGGCGGTGGTGGAGTTGAGGCCGTATATGTGAATGCAGTCGCCGCCCAGGTCGTTGATGTAGGCGAAACGGTTGTCGGGCGAGAAAGACGTGAAGTGGGCATGGGCCGTTTGCTGGCGGTCCGTGTTGGGGCCGTGACCGGTGTAGTGCTCGGTCCAGACGGCGGGGCTGAGCTGGCCGTTGGAGACCAGAAAACTCGCAGCGCTGCCGCCGCCGTAGTCGGCCGAAAGGAGCACGCGGCCGGAGTGGTCGAGCGCGCAATGGCAGGTGCCAGGGCCGGCGGAGTTCACGGCGGAGATCGGCGCAAGCTTGCCTTCGGCGATGCGGAAGCTGCTGAGGCCGCCGGCAGGCTTGCCGTGGAACGCGTCCGCCTCGGTGGCGACGAAGAGTACTTTGTGGTCCGCGGAAAAGGCGAGCCAGGTGGCGTTGGGCAGAGCCGCAACGCTGCCTTCGGCGGTCAATTCGCCCTTGGCCGAGTCCCATGCGAAAGAAAGGACGCCAGCGACCGTTCCCGAACCGACGAGGACACGCTGTTTGCCTGCGGAAGGAGCCGCCAGCAGGCGAGTTGCGTCAGATACGGCAAGTGCGGAGACCAGGGCGGAAGCGGAGGCGGTGCAAAGGAAAGCGCGGCGATTGATCTGGGTCATGATGCGATTGATTGTCGCCGATGGGGGGCGGCGGACGCCAGCGGGTGCAGAGACCGCATCCCCGATGTCGCGGGTCACTGAAGCCGCCCGTTGTATCGCTTACACTTGGAGCGAGTTCCGAGGATCACGCTTGTCGCACTTCATCAGTTTTGTTCGTATTCCCGCGCTGGCGATCCGCCAGCATCTGCGTCCGCTGCCGCCGCTCGGGGTTTTGGAGGAAGACCGGATCAGGATGCGCGTGCTGCCCAACGACATCGACCTCAACTTCCACCTCAACAACGCACGCTACCTGAGCCAAATGGACTATGCCCGCACCCATCTGCTGGCGCGGACACGGCTGTTGGAACATATCGTCCGCTCGCGCTGGCAGCCCTTGGTGGGCGCGGTGTGGGTGACTTATCGGCGCTCGCTGCCGCTGTTCGCCCGGTTCGAAATCGCCTCCAAGCTGGTGTGCTGGGACGACCGCTGGTTCTATATTGAGCAGACCTTTACCGGCAAAACAGGGCTGGCCGCCGTGGGATGGGTGAAAGGCGCGCTGCGCAACTCGAACGGGATCGTCGACCCGCAAAGCGTGATCGAAGTTGTCTCCCCCGGCACCCGGAGCCCGGCCATGCCCGAAGCCATGGCCAACTGGAACGAGTTGACGCGGGAAAAGCTCGCCAGCAATTAGAACCCTGCTGGGTAATTTGTGCTTTCCCTGGTCCCCAAAAGCGAGGGACCAGGGGCACCCGTACCGTTTTGGCGATGCCTGCAGATGCCTTCGACTCGGCCCGCGCCCGAATTGCGCGCGGGTTTGGCAGATACAACTCCATAAATACTCGCTGCCGGGTCGCTCGCTTGCCCGGCAGCGAGGGCGCCAAATCATCGCGCCAAGGTGAAGATCACGTCGACGGTGGTTTCCACCTCCACGGGATCGCCGTTAAGCAGGTAGGGGCGATAGAGCCAGGTTTTGACGGCATCGACGGCAGCAAGTTGAAGGACGGGCGGTCCACCGACCACGCGCAGGTTCTCAATGGTTCCGGCTTTGGAGATGGTGGCTGCCAGGGATACGGTTCCCTCCATGTGCATGGCTTTGGCCAGCGGCGGATAGATGGGCACGGTCTTGCGAAGCAGGAGTCCGTTCACCACCGAAGACGTGACGCGCACCGGCCCGCTGACTGGTGGATGCACAACTCTGGGCAGCGCAGGGCCATGCAGAGCGGATCCCGTTGCGCCAACCACTCCGGTGTCGGGAACAAGGCCAGTGGAAGAGATATCGATGCGTGGCTCTGGGCCGGGGACCATGAGGATTGATATGGGAATGGCGCGCGGGGCCAGGAAATGGCCATCGACGGCCTGTGTGGGCGCGGGGGTTGCGTGGACGGGCTGCCGCGGCAAGTTCTGCGCGGGCGCCGGCGGGACAGCGACGTGAAACGGCAGCGCCATCCGCGGCAGCGACTGTGGATTGATCAGCGGAATCAGAACCAGCGCCAGCAGGAACGATCCGTTGAGGCTGAATGTTGCAACCATCCAGTTGCGGCTGTGGGTGCGGATGCTGCATGTGGAATCGAACGTGGCATCTTCGAACATGGCCTGCCTCCCTGCGATCGGATCAGCCGCGCCGGTTGGACGCTGGACGGCCTCTGCAAACGCAGGGGAACTCAGACTCTCCGCGCGCAGTCTGTGCGCGGGGAGCGGAGCTTCATGGCCATCCGTTCATCGCAATCGGAACCACTGTGATTGTGTAGACACCGCCGATCGAAAAAGAGTTCCCGGCACCTGCGGTGCGGCAGCCCCTTCGGTCGCTCCGCGCTCTTAGGACGCGCGGGATCGGGCATGGGAGCGGCTGCGAGTACCAATGTCCGGGGAAGAGTTGTGCTTTCCCGGGACCCCAAAAGCGAGGGACACGGGGCACCCGGCGTTGAGGGCTGAATCGCAGCGAGACTGCGGACGTTTGTACTTTCCCGGTGGGTTTGGTTGCTGGCATGAACAGACGAGCGGAATGCGGAGGGTGTGCGGTACACTCCTTACGGTCAGGAAAAATCCTGTGCTGTGCACGATGGAGTTCCAATGAAACTGAAGTGCTTGTTTTTTCTTGTTTTCGCCGCAATCGCAAATCCATGGGCCTGGGCGCAGGATGTTGGAACGAGCCCGACGCCGGCCGTGCAGTCCACCCCCAACCCCGAGGCCACCCTCAATTACATTCACGCAACGTGGGATACGCTGACCCGCTCGATGACCGACTGCCATTCGCTGGTGGACATCAAGGTGACAACCAACCCGACTTTGTATCTGCCGGCCGAGGTGGCAACTCCGCCGGAAGTTGCGGCGGTGGAAGAGAAGTGCCATGTGAAGGTGGCGCATCTGCCACGGCGCATCGAGAAGATCGCCGATATCAGGCCCGAGGAGTTGGCCGCTCCCGGACTGCTGTACTTACCCTACCCCTATGTGGTTCCGGGCGGGCGTTTCAACGAAATGTATGGATGGGACAGTTATTTCATTGTTCTGGGGCTGGAGGCGGATCATCGCGAAACAATGGCCAAGAACATGGTGGATAACTTCCTCTTCGAGATCGAGCATTACGGCGGCGTGCTGAACGCGAACCGGACGTATTATCTGACGCGCTCGCAACCGCCGTTCCTGACCTCGATGATTCGCGCGGTGTATGAGAATCCGGCGAGTTTCCCAGCCAACCCGACGGGCCGCACGGAAGCGCGAAAGTGGCTGGAACGCGCCTATACCCTGGCGCAGAAGGATTACTCGATCTGGACGCTACCGGAGCACAAGGCGGGGACAACGGGACTGGCGAGGTATTTCGATTTCGGGACCGGGCCGGTGCCGGAGATGGCCGACGACAGCACGTATTATGCGGACGTCATTCGCTGGCTGGTGGCTCACCCGCATGAAGGCGAGGGTTTCCTGGTCAAGGGATCGGAGCATCCCGACGCGGCTGAGGCGGCGCGCCTGAAGACGTCGAGTTGCGATGTGCAGAAGAGCATGGTGTGCGAGAAGGCGTGGGCGGTGGGTTATCGGCTGAGCCGCGATTTCTATGTGGGCGACCGGGCGATGCGCGAGTCGGGCTTTGACCCGAGCAACCGCTTCGGGCCGTTTTCGGGAGCGACGCATCACTATGCCCCGGTCTGCCTGAACAGCCTGCTGTATCGCTACGAGCGCGACCTGGAGCACATGGCGCACATCATGGCGCGGCCGGCGGAAGCGCATCGCTGGGATCTCAAGGCGAAAGCCCGCAACATCAACATGCATCGCTATCTGTGGCGCGCCCAGGAGGGTGTCTTCGCCGACTTCGATTTCACGCACGCGCGAACTTCGAGTTATGCGTACATCACCTCGCTGTACCCGCTGTGGGCGGGCGTGGCGACGAGGGAAGAAGCGCAGAAGATGGTGGCCAAGATCAACCTGTTCGAGCGGCCGGGCGGGATCTCGATGAGCAATACGGACACCGGGCTGCAGTGGGACGAGCCGTTCGGATGGGCACCGACGAGTTGGATTGCGGTGGCCGGGCTGGATGCGGAGGGGTTTCGCACGGACGCCAAGCGCATCTCCAAAGACTTCATGGCAACCATCGATGCGGGCTATGCCAAGGACGGAACGATTCGCGAGAAGTACAACGTGGTTTCAGGGAACTCGGACGTGCAGGTCAAGACCGGCTACAAGACCAACGTGATCGGTTTTGGATGGACCAACAGCGCCTATCTGAAGATGAAGCAGGTGCTGCAAGAGCCGAATGTTTTGCCAAGCGGCGATAAGGAGACGCAGTAAGAACAGCGCCCTATCCTTTCCGCGATGTCATGCTGAAAGGATGGGGCGTGCTACCTTTTGCCGGTCTTCCGGGTGTGGTTCCGTCGATTCCAAAGCATATAAGCGAACCCCCAGAGCCCAAGGAGCCAAGATGCCAGGCTGAGGTGAGCTCCTCGGCTCGAAGCTTCCAAAAATGTGTGCGCTCCGCGCAAGTGCCACCATGCGAAGAGATCTGCTGCGAACAGGGCTAGTCCCACTGCCATAAAGATCCCATTCACGAATTTGGCTGTTCGGAACGTGAGCATTCGCAGCCTCCGAGTTGATCCATGATACACCTGCCGGAAAGGTCAGACCTTCCGAGTTACTGCCCTTGGGGGCTAAAGCCCTGAGTCCCATTTGGGCGTCATGCGGCACGGCTAAAGCCGCGCCCTTTCAAGACCCGGCCGGATGAAATCTGCCTTGGTGTTCGTGGTTTCCCAGGTCCTCAAAGCGAGGGAACTGGGGCACCCATCACTGCTGACACCGCAAGGATTGCCGCGGGAAAGCACCGGCCTACCGCTAGTTTTTGAGTTACAGATGAAAATACGGATACATCCCGGATTCCAATACTCCGATTACTTGCCGAGCTGACTAACGAAGAAGTCGGCCATCAGGTGATTTGCTTCAATAGCTTCGGGGAGCCTTGGGTCATACCAGAAGGCGTGCGGCAGTGCGTCGTAGACCACCAGGCGGGCGTCGACTCCGGCATTGAGGAAGGCGCGGTGCAAGTTCGCGGTGCCGCTGAGCAGCAGATCGCGGCCGCTGGTGATGAACAGAGACGGCGGCATTCCGTGCAGGTCGGCGTAGATGGGCGAGGCGACGGGATCGCGGGGATCGACTCCATTCAGGTATTCGGAGTCGTGGACGGCGGGGGTGGGCGGGTCGAGATGACCGGAGAAACCGCGCAGCGCATAAAGGGAGATGGAATCGCCATTGCGGGCAAAGTCGCCCATGCCGCTGAAGATGCCCAAGGCGGCCGGCAGGGGCAGTCCGAGCTGCTTGATCTTGACGGCGACTTCGCCGGTGAGGATGGCTCCGGCCGAGGTCCCGTAAATGACGATGTGCTGCGGCTTGTAGGTCTTGAGCAGTTCCTTGTAGACGGCGATGGAGTCGTCGATGGCGGCGGGGAACGGGTGCTCCGGCGCGAGGCGATAGAGCACGGCGACGACCTTGATCTTGCTGTATCCGGCGAGCGGGATCGACTCGGTGTAGGAGCCGGAGTCGGAGTTGAAACCGCCGCCATGAAGATTGAGCAGAACCTTGTCGCGATTGGCTTCCGGCATTCCGTTGGGCGTGACGATGCGCACCGGGACACCGGCGATGCTGGTATTGACGAGCTGGTTGGGGCAGAGCTTGCTCCAGGCAGCGGCGGCGGTGATGGCCCAGGCGTCGGTGCGGCTGCGGCGGAGCGAGAGCGGCTCGGGCGCGCCCTGGTCGGGTTCGGCGCGGCTGATTGACTTCTGCGCCTCCGGGCTGACGGTGGTGGGCACCGGGACTACGCGGGTGACGTGCGCGGTTCCCTGAGCGTCTATGAAGCTCGTATCGCGGCTGGGCGCTTCGGCGGCGGTGGTGGGGGGCACGGGCTGCTGGGCCACCAGCGTGGCGCCGGCGAGCAACACGGAACAGGCAGAAAAGCGAAAGAACAGGCGCATCGGGGTTGGCTTCCTTGGACAAAAGATTTGAGAGCGGGCGAAGAGCGAAACCAGAGTTTGTGTGCCCCGGCGGGTTCCGTGCAAGGTCGCCACTCCCTTGGGGTCGCGTCGACTTGAACGTTGCGGTTTCGGGATACAGCCACTTTGGTTTCGCTGTGAGCCGCTGCTTCTGTTGCACAGAGACGGTAGCGCAAGATGGACAGTTGCAGCAAATCTGCTCGTGCGCCGAAAAGAGTTCCTTGGGATGAGTACTCGGCACTGGGGAGCTCGCGCTCCCCGGTGCATCGCCGACGGCTGCAACGAAGGTTCAATCCGGAAGAATGAGAAGACCCGATTCAAGCAGTCTTTCCGTGAGCCGGTCGAGGGCCTGAGGGTATTTGTAGGAGACGCTGCGGGGGCTCATCCCCAGAAGGCTGGCCGCTTCGGCCTGGGTGTACTCCTGGAGGACGATCCGGTTGAGCATTTCGCGATCCAGCGCATCGAGCCTATCGAGGCACATTTCCACGTCGAGAACGAAGATGACTGCGTCCTCGAAGGTTTTGACAGGGCGGCTCGATACCCATCCCCTGCCGACAGGATCGCTAAGGATGGAGGGCGCCCGGCCCACCTGCATGGAGGCGTAGAGATAGCGGCGCAGCATGTTTTCGGTATGCTTGCGGTAGAAGCCGAGGCTGGCCAGCGGCTCGGCAGCGGTCTTTGCGGAGGTCGCGGACGCCTGTGCCGGAGCTGCAACCTGATGCGCAGTCCGGACCGGACACAGCCGACCGGCGGACGCCTCGAGCTTTCTCGATACGAGGCTGACCTGATGAAATCCGAAGCGGGGAGGGTCGTCCCCCCATGGCATGGGCAACTGCCACGCCGCGCTCATTGGGCACCGCCGGCTTCAGTGGCTACGGCCCAGACTCGGTCCAGAATGCTGCTCACGGGGTTATTGCGGACGGAGCTTCTGCGCACCGGCCGGCCGCGGCGCTTGCGGCTTTCAGGTGAGGGAAAGTCCCTCAGCTTGGATTCACAGGCCTTGCAGTACACATCCTCGATCGTCTGGGGGCGGTACCAGAGACAGCCGCACCCTTCGCAAACTTTCAAATGCACGCGCAATTCCATCATGGATTCTCCGTATTCGCGATTCCACCCGCCGGCCAGAGAGCGGTTCTCCAGTTGAGTTGGCGACCTTGCATTGTGCAGGGCGGCTTTCACCTCCACCCCACGGACGAAGACCTGTCCGCGGGGACCCCGGAGACCACCCCACGAACGAAGACCTGTCCGCGGGGACCCCGGAGACCACCCCACGGACGAAGACCTGTCCGCGGGGACCCCGGGAGGGTCGAAAAAGGCCACTCAACTGCATTGGGTTTCCTGCGCGCCAGATGGAGAACCGCTTTACGGATTGCCCTGAATCAACGACGGGGCCAGGCGGAACAGGCGCGGCGACTCAGGATTCTTTGCCCTGATGTGAGATCGCCGTTCGTGCTCGCGCGTTTCTGAGTCATGCCAATGCGCACAGAGTCTGGAAATCTCTCGTTTGGCACGCCTTGAACCGCCCATCGGAACACGAAGGCTGGAGGGACAGAATCGCCGGAAGGACTGCACACTTCCGGCGATTTTGTGAATCATTGAAGAAGGCAAAAAGACGGCCCGTTGTGCCTGCCGGCAATGACGCGATTCCCACAGACCACCACGAGAATAAGTGAACACACTTTAGTGAGATGGCTTATTTACGTCAATTATCAACTCAGCTTTCTCTTTTGAATGCTTTTCAATCGAGCCGCAAGCGCTGAGAATGAAGGCCAACTCACCGATCCAGTGTTTCCTATGGAAATGGTTGCTGAGTTCGTACTATTGCCGGCGGCAAAATTTCCACATGAACATAACGCAGATGCATGAACGGTTGCGGCTGGAACTGCTCCGGCGGGTCCAGCGGGGGACGTTGAGCGTTTCATTGCTGAGCCGCCAAACCGGCTTCGGACAGGCGCATCTGTCGAACTTTCTGCACACGCGGCGGCAGCTATCGCTGGAGGCCATGGACCGCATTCTGAAGGCGCAGCACCTGACCGGGGCCGACCTGCTGCCCTCACCGGACCGGGCGGGCTTCGATCCGGAGGGGGAACTGAGCGACAGGGTGCCGATTGTCTCGCATGCGACGGCGCTGTTTGAGCCGCTGGTGCGGCCGTCGGCGGTGCAGGCCATGTTGCACGTTCCGACCAACCTTCTGCAGTCGACCAGGTCGCGGGTAACTCACGCGCAGCAGAGGTGGCAGCGGTTTGTGGCAGTGCGGATTTCGGCCGCGGACGCCATGGCGATGGACCCGGTGGTGTTGCCGGATGCAATTGTGGTCATCGATCGGCACTACAACTCGCTGATGCCGTATCGCACGAGCCGCCCCAATATTTACGCGATGAAGCTTGAATCGCGCCTGGTGCTGCGTTATGTGGAGAGCATTCATAGGCGGCTGGTGCTGCGGCCGCACAACATTGCCTGCCCGGTGAACCTGATCGAGGTTGATCCGGACCAGCGGCCGAGCGACCTGGTGACGGGGCGTGTGGTGCTGATTGTGAATGAGACGTAGGAGCGGGATAATTGCGCGAATTTAGGTGCTTTTCCAGGTCCCAGATCTTGCCGGGCGGCACTGGCTTGGCAATCTCTTTCGGGGACGGTAGCATCGAGCCGTAGCCCACGACCGAAGAGGAGAGTCCGCATGAATCCCAAGGTGGATGCGTTCTTGCGTAAAGCCAAAAAGTGGCAGGAGGAATCGGAAGAGCTGAGAAGAATCCTTCTCGACTGTCCGCTGACCGAAGAGCTGAAATGGGGTGAGCCTTGTTACACGATTCATGGAAAGAACATAGTTCTGATCGGTGGCTTTAAAGAGTATTGCTCGCTCCTGTTTTTCAAAGGCGCCTTGATGAGCGATCCGAATGGCATCCTGGTTGCGCCCGGAAGCGTGCAGGCGGGACGCCAAATCCGGTTCACCCATCTTCGAGAGATTGTGGCCATGGAAAATACCTTGAAGACCTATATTTATGAAGCCATCGAGGTGGAGAAGCTCGGCTTGAAAGTAACATTGAGAAAGCATTCGGAATACATCGTCCCAGAAGAACTCCAGAACAAATTGGATGAACTCCCCGTTTTGAAAACCGCGTTTGAGGCGTTGACGCCAGGACGGCAGAGAGCTTACATCCTTCATTTTTCTGCACCCAAACAGGCCAAGACCCGGGCGTCGAGGGTGGAGAAATGCATGCAGCTGATTCTCGATGGAAAAGGATTGAACGATCGATAACTTATGAGCGGTAGGATGCAAGGGCGTGTCATAGTTGTTGAACAGGCATTTGAGACATTCCCCGAGGTTGACACCCCATGCTTTTTTCCGTTCAAGAGATCTCACCTTACACGAGCCTCATCGGCTTCATGATTGGATTGCCAACCGCGTTGGCCACCTATTACCAGATCTTCAAGACCCGGCAGGAGGCAAAGGCGGCGCGCGAAGGCGAGTTGCACAGCATGAATTGCCTGGAGTTCGTGGATCGGGGTGGATCTTGCATCAACCTGATTCCGCTGGAGACGCTTCACAGCATTCCCAAGCCGGGGGACGTGGTGCTGTTGCCGGGCGACGGCAGCGGCGCGACAAGCAGGAACCGACAAGCCGGCCTGAAGTATGGAGCCGACCAGGAGCCGGAGCACGTACCGGGCGCATACCGCGTGGAGCGGATCGAACATATCTTCACACCGCCCGACAAGCTCACCCGGCGCCTCCGCGAAGCTCGCCTCACCAAGACGGTGATGACCGTCCGGTCGTTGCAAGAGGAGTAACGACGGGGCGGGTGCATGTCCTCCGGCCGCCTTGCGATTACATGTCGCGGAGAGCCGAGGCCCCTTGGATACAGTTGGACACGGCACAAGAAGCCGTAGCGAAGGAGCGCACGGCAGGGCTGCCGGCGGTTCATTCCCCCGCCGATACTTTGTTTATCCGCGGTGACTCAGTAACTCGCGATGAATCCCTTCTATGGCGAGGACCTTGCGTATCTCCCCCATGTTGTTACGGCGGCCGCTGACGTGATCGCTCACCAGGCTGGTTACGTAGACGGGGTTCCAGTAGGGCCGCGCCAGCGTAACCGGATCGAGTATAACTTCCTTGAGGAAGGGCGCCAACTCATTCCGGAACCAATGACTGTAATGTCTGAAATACTCGCTGCCAAGAATGAGTTTGTTCAGCCGAAGTGGAGTCAGTACGGAGGCATCCATTCTTGCCGCGACATGATGGAGCGAATGCGGCAGCGAATCCCAAACCAAGGCCCCTTCCACCAGCGTGCGGACACGGGCAGCTTTCTTGAAGGCGGCCTTGACAAAAAGCGGCCCGGAGCCAAGCGCGCCCTTGTTGGTACGGAAGGCGAGAAGTTCGCCCTTGAGCCGCGTGATGGCGGCAATTTCAAACTGCGATCCGTCGTAGCCGCCGCTCGGCGCGCGATACAGCAACTCGACAAAATCATTGTCCAGAAATGGCAGGCGCAGCGATACCTGCGACAATTCGCATCCGATGAACCGGGACCAATAGGCCGGAATCTCCCGCTTCAGGCAAAAGGTAAGAGCGTGCTCGCCGCGCCAAGGCGTCAAGCCCTCCGCCGCGCCTTCCAACAAGGGGAGGAATTCCTCGGCGACAAGCCGGCGGGACGGCAGCCTATAGCGGAGGGACCGCTTGACCCTGCCCAGCACCTGGCTTCCGAAGGCCCCCGTGATCTTGACCGATGCAAGTTCTCTTGCCCGTCCGTTCAAGTACATGCTATCCGCGCTCATGGCGTCCGCAAGACCATCCGTCACATAGGTGGCCCTTGCCGCATGACTTCGATAATGGGCAAGAAATGCGCTGTCGATACGCAATGTATGGTGCGGAACCCCGAATCCTTTGCAGATCTTGCGCGCCGCCAGAACATCCGCGCTGTCGCCATAGATGCCCCCAAAGGTGTAGGGCGTCACATTGTGGAAACCCCGAGGCAAACAGGCCGCGATCAGCCGGGTGTCCAGGCCTCCTGTGAGTGCTAGACCGACCGGGACGCCCGCTGTCCGGCGAAGTATCGCTTCTTGAAATGCCGCCGACAAACGGCCGGAAAACTCCTCCTCATCCAACGGCGACTGGCCTTCAAACTTGCTTGCATCGAAATGGAGCCCTCTTTCCATGTGCCCGTTCGCATGGACCCACAACGACCCCGCGGGAAGAACCTGCACATCCTTGAAGAAACTCTTTTCGTCCACAATGCAATCGAAACAAAGATACTCGGCGATGCTCTTGACGTTTGCTTCCCTGAGATGCGGCAAAGCCGCCAGCAGAGCTTTTGCCTCGGACGCGAAATAGAATCCACTTGCGTTCTCGTGCCAATAGATTCTCTGCAATCCGAAGCGGTCGTTGAACAGCACTGCTTTGCCGCGACTGCTATCGAGCAGGATGCCGCTGCAAAGCCCATTGATCTTTGCCGCGAAGCCGACGCCTTCCTTCTCATATAAATGGGCCAAGGAACTTGCTCCCGCCGTGTCGATCGGAGGTCCGCCATTTCGCAGCGCGGATTTGGTTGCCGAATCCAGGAAGCATTCGCCAGCCGCCAACAGAACCACGCGGCCCCCTGGATTCGAGACCGGCGCTCTATCGGAGTAGCTTCCAGCGATCGAAACACGGCCTGTATACCAGCCATGTTCCGTGTCCAGATGAGATTGCCGCGTATAGAACGGCTCATGCATCATGCTTTGTAGCATCGATTCAAGCTGTTGTGGCGCACCCGGATGACTTCCGGCGGCGAGAATACCTGCGATTCCTGGCATCTATCTTTCCTTCTTACTAACTCTGTCGTAGAGCTGGCCCATCATCCTCATGCTGTCTGTGGTGCTTCGAAAGGGGTTTCCTGGGCACAGTAATTCTGGAACCGCTGTATCGGCCGGCGCAGGAGATCTGGCTGTTGAAAGTCGGGAGAATTATAAACTGCTAGCTTTGGCACGGTTTTCAAAATCGAAAGAAATGGTATTGGACAGTACTTGCTGGGGGGAGTTAGAAGCATGGGCGGATGGCCCATGCTCCTTTGCTCGCCATGAAAGAAACTGGGGCACTTTGTCCAGGGTCTGTTCACACTACCCCCGGCTACCGACCGAGGTAGTATGAACAGGCCCTGGCTTCCCGGCCGCGGACATCAAGTTTCAGTTCACGATTCAGTTCACTCGGTGCCGGTTCAATCGCACAGCGTCACAATTCCGGCGTCCCCGTCTACCGTGATGTGCTGACCGCTGTGAATGCGCTGGGTGGCGACACCGGTTCCCAGCACGGCGGGCACACCGTATTCACGCGCCACAATCGAGCTGTGACTGAGCGGGCCGCCCACATTCGTGACAATACCGGAAGCCATGGCAAAAAGCGGCGTCCAGGCCGGCGTGGTGATGCTGGCAACGAGGATATCGCCGGGCTTCATCCGCTCGAATTCCTCCGGACCATGCAGGACACAAGCCGGGCCGGTAACCCTGCCCGGACTGGCGCCGATTCCCTTGAAGGTGCTGCCGGCCGCCTGGTCAACGCGGGCGGGCATCATGCTGCCGAATTCGAAACCGAGGATTCTGCTACCACCTTTGACAGGAAGCATCGAAGGCGGCGTTGCTCCGTGCTTGGCTTGCTGGGCCGCGCGGCGCTCGGCGATCGCGAGTTGATTGTCTGGTAGCGGCTGACCGGCATCGAGCAGGCGCGCCGCCGCTTGCAGTTCTTCCCCTTGCAACCAGAACACGTCGTCGGGCTCCGCGATTGCGCCGCACGCAACCATGCGGCGGCCAACTTCGCGCAGCATGCGGCGTAGCACCGGCCATCCCAGGCCGACGTCGGCCAGGGCGTCTTCGCGCATCGGCGCCGAGCGCTGGGCCCAGTCGAGCACGCGCTTGAACAAGCGCAAGCGCGGTCCTCTGAGGCGCGCGAGCAACGACGCGGCCGCACGCTCCCGCACCGCCGCGGCTTCCGCCTGGCGCTCGCCGGGATTGTTCCCCTTTCCGGAAACAAAGTACTTAAGCGTCTCCAGCAGCAATGCAGGAGCTTCGGCGGGGACGCTTTCGGCGAAGTCGAGGTTATACACGGCGTGGCCAAACTGGTTGAGGTGTTCGGCGAGGCGCACGGAGAATTCGGTCCAAATATCTCTTCCAGATATAGGAGCCGATTGCGCTTGGTATGCCGCTGCAAAGTCCTTGCCGCTTATATCTGCAAGATATTCGGCCAGTTCGTCATTGAGGCTAGCCCACTGGGCCAGATCGTAGAGTGACTTCTCCGCACGGATCGGCGCGCTGTCGAATCCGAGAAGAAACGTCAGCGCGGCTAGGTCGTTTTTACGCTTGATGAGGTGGTTGTATACGCCGTTGAAGATGGCCTCGCTCAGGTTGGCCACCGCGAGCACCATTTGAATGCTCACATAGTAGCTGGCCGCAGCCTCCACAATCTGCTGCGCTCCGGCGAGCAGATCGACGGTGGGCTTCGCGGCCAGGTCGCGCCCGGCCCATTCCGCGGCGACATTCGCATAGCGCGGGCGGGTTCCATCGGCCCACTGTTCCCGCGCCTTGCGTAACATAGCGACCAATGGCCGGGCATGCAGCGCGAGGTTCAACAGCATCCGCACGGTTTGCGAGGTGGTCAACGCCATTTCGTAAAAGGCATAGCCGTGGATGGTGAGCAGGCTGAACTCGCCGGGCCGCAGCAGCTTCGACTCGGCCATCACCTTCTGGGTCGCGCGGTCCCACAGCGGAAGAGCCAGCGTCTCGAACAACGGAGAAAGCGGCTCGGGCAGGATCTCCGCCACGCTGGTCCGGAAGTAGCGCGCTCCCTTGCGCGGGACCGACCAATCGAGCACCACCCGCGGCGGGGGCAACGCGGTTACGGGGCGCGCCTGCAGAATGTAGATCTGCCCATCGCACATGGCCCACTCGATATCCATTGGCTGGCCGTAGAGTTGCTCAATCTTGACGGCCAGCCGCCCCAGTTCGGTGGCCTGGACCGGCTGCAACGCTGCCTGCTGTTGCATTGAGTCGGGAACGGGTTCTTCGCGGGTACCCGACACCCCCTCCGATTCATGCCGTACGGTCATCACTTCCTTGCGGGCAATTTGCTGCGATCGAATGACGCCCGTCTTCTTGTCGATGACCATCGTGTCGGGTGTGACCCGGCCACTGACGATGGCCTCGCCCAGGCCCCATGCGGCGTTGACGATCAGCTCGTCGCGCGCACCGGTCACTGGATTCACCGTGAAGAGCACTCCGGCGCTTTGGGCCGCGACTAACTGCTGGACGACGACGGCAATGCTGACTTCCTGCGGCGGGATCCCCTGGCGCAGTCGATAGCCGATGGCGCGAGCGGTCCACAAGGAAGCCCAACAGCGCTTGACGGCGCCGATCACATCGTCGCCGCCGCGGATATTCAAATAGGTTTCGAGCTGGCCCGCGAACGACATGTCCGGCAAATCTTCCGCAGTCGCCGAGGAGCGCACGGCTACAGGAACGTCGGGGCCCAAATCGGCATACCGCTGGCGGATCATTTCTTCCATATCGGCGGGCATCGTGCCCTGGGCAATGAGCGTCTGGATCTGCTCCGAGGCGCGGTCGAGCACGGCGGAAGCAGCGGGCGTGGCGGGGTCGCCGGCCTGCGCCTGAGACGCGGCAGACAGAATGCCATCCACAAGATGGTTCGCCTCCACGAAGCGGTCGTAGGCGTCGGTTGCGATGTGGAATCCCGGAGGAACAGGAAGGCCGGCAGCCTTCAGGCGCGCCAGCGATGCACCTTTGCCGCCCGCTCGCGCGAGTGTCGCTTCAGGGCTGTCAAGACTGAGGAGGAATGGACAAACTTGCTGCGAGGTAACCATTGGCTTCGGTCCTTTCCGATGCCCGCCTCCCGAGCGCAATCGACGGTTCCGCGCCCGGCGGTGCCATGATACTCCCGAGGGCGAACTTTGCGCCGTGACGGACGCAAAGGGCCAGCGGAACATGATCTGTTCAACGGAGGGAAATGCTCTTGCGGCCCGGACGCGAAATCGCCAAAATATTGGGATTGTCAAAAGCGAAACGAAGGTGTGCGTGGGGGATTGGATGCCCTACGCGAATTTACAAATTAACCAAATTCTCACAACGAGCCGCGATTGTCGCGCCTCAATAGCGAAGACCCAGCTTCATGGGAAAATCTTCCTCGTCGTCCTCCAGGCCTGGCGTGTTGCAGTGTTCCCGGACGATCCGCCGGTGAGCTGCACGGAGCGCCAGGTGAGCACCGGCGATGACTGCGACGGTTATCAGGAAATGCCCGACGCCTGTTTCTATCCATGGATCGAGAGCTACCGGTATCCACACAACAACGGGAAAGAATGTGAAGAACTTCAAGAGCGTCATGGCGAGGCTGTGCTGCTCTCTTTCCTGCTCGCCGGTGAATGCGACTGTCCGGACATTGAGGAAAAAGATATCGCTGAGAAGCAGGCACATGCCGGCGGCGATCGGCAGCAGGCTCGCGGTTGCGGGCCAGCTGCGCAGTTCCTCCGGAGCCACAACGCGGAACAAAAGGCAGGCACCGAAGGTGGCGAGAACGGCCCAGATGAGCGCGCAGAGTCGCGCGGCGCGCAACTGCTCGATCGCTGTGTCGAAAGGCGCGGGCCGGCCATGAACGACGCGGAAGACCCAGCCGCCCTGACGGTTTCCTGGAGACACGAAGGCCATGCGCAAGCCGGCGATGGTCCAGAAGGCAACAATGGCGACCCCAGAGCGGATGCCGTCCGCGAAGACCTCGATGCCGACCCGGCCCTGCGTGACACTGAGCCGCAATATGCCGGCCACCACGACAGAGAGGCCGACTCCTCCATAGAGAACCAGATAGATGCGATAACGCTGCACGCGCAGCAAGGTCGCACCGATGAAGTGGAAGACGGCACGGCCTACGGGCTGGCAAAGCAGCGTTCGATGGAGTAATCCATCCAGAGGACGCGCGACCCAGTTACGCTTGGCCCGCGCGCTGGGGCCTAGGACTAGCTGGCGCACCCGGCGCAGATAAGCGAGGGGATATGCGAACGTGGCGAGCGTGATAGTCGCGAACAGAACCGCGCATCCGGTCACCGCGAGACGGCCGTAGATGGGCAGCGCCGCAGGACCTTCGAGGAGCCGCTGGTAGATGCCGAGGAACCAGAAGGGAGGACAGTAAAACACCAGGGGGTTGCCCAATTGCAGGAGAACCCGAACCGCGCCGGAGAGTGCGGGAAACAGGAAGAGGATCATTAATAACAAAGTGATGGAAAGCCCCTGCAGAATAAGTGCGAGGCGGCGAAACATCCGCTCACCGAGAACCGAAAGCAACACGCTTTGCAGCGCCAGTATGAATGTGGCGGAGAAAAGTCCGCTGGCAAAGACCGCGGCGACGTGGCCTGCGAACAACCGCGAGACACTCGGCGGATCGATCGCCGCGGGAAGAACCAGGGGCGCGAGGAAGTTGGCGTTGAACAGGAATCCGGCGATGAAGATGGAGATGGCAGCAACGCGCGCCTGGAAGAGCTTTCGATCGTGAATAGGCAAGGTGGAAAGCACAAATACGTCGAGCAGATCGGGAAAGAACAAATCCCACTCGAAGACAGTGACGATGCCCATAGCCACGAAGGAATAGAGGACAAAGAAGAAGTGATGGTTGACCTGCAACCAATAGGGCGGAGGGTCGATATTCAAGGCCCGGCCCGGCGGCCATCCAGGGAAGGGGTGGTAGACAGGCCATAGATATAAGGCGACCATGAAGGGAGGAATGCCGGTGGTCATGCCGAGGAGGATAAGACGGCCCTTGGCGTCTCCGTCCGGCGAAGCGGTTTCGTGGTTGAAGAACCGCTCGAGGAAGTGGCGCACCAGCAGCGCGAACTGACTGCGCTGCGGCGCAAGCACCGGGCCCAAGTCGGCCTGCGCGTTCAACGAGAGGACCTCCGGCCCTGCCATCATGACGAGACGCTGGAATTCACCGTTCATGGCTCTCCTCAGGCATGGGACGTTTGCATCACGTCCACCATTTGCTGTGCGATTGTGCGCGTATCCTGTTGCTCCACCAACTGCGCAAAGACTCGCTCGAGATTGGGAAGACTCATGAGTTTGGTCAGATCGCCAGGCCGCGCGTCGGCCAGCACTCTTCCCTTGGCAATTACGATCACGCGGTTGCAGACTTGCTCGACCACCTCCAGCACATGCGAGATATACAGAATCGCTTTGCCTTCAGCCGCCAGCAATTCGAGCAGGTCCTTGAACAGCCGCCCGGAAACAACATCCAATCCGGAGAGCGGTTCATCGAAGATGAGCAGTTTGGGGTCGTGCAAAAGGGCCGCGGCAATCAGCACCCGCTGGCGCATGCCCTTGGAGTAACTGGAAATGGGCGAATGCTGCCACGACTCCAGATTCAACAGCTTGAGCAGGCGGGTCGCCTTGGCTTCGATGAGCGCTTCGCCGAGGCCGCGCAACCTGCCCACCAATTGCAGGTACTCGAGACCGGACATGTAGTTGTAGAGATGCGCTTCTTCCGGAACATAGCCGAAGCTGGCGCGGAAGCCTGGCATGTCCCTCGCGATGTCCCGGCCTTCAAACAGAACGCGGCCTTCGTTGGGACGGAGAAGTCCGGTGATGATCTTCACGGTGGTGGATTTGCCTGCGCCGTTGGGGCCGAGAAAGCCGACAATCTCGCCGGGCGCCATCCGGAAGCTGACATCCTCGATGGCGGGAATTCCGCGATAGCTTCGGTAGAGGTGTTGGAGCTCAAGCATGTGGGCAACCTCGTTTGCAGGGCGTCGCGGAGGGCTGGAGGCCCATTTCGCGGAATTGCCTTGCCTACCCTATGTAGCAATCAGCATATGGGGTTGTCAAGTAGATTGCTACATAGGTAAAATGCGCCATGGCCCGGGAAGGCAAATCGACGGAAGTGAAACTGTCGCATACCGCCGCGCTCATCCTGCAGGCGCTGGATGCCGGCTTCGTTTACGGCTTCAGCATCATGGAGATGACCGGGCTGCCCAGCGGCACCGTGTACCCGGCGATGCGGCGGCTGGAGGGCGATGAGCTGATCCGCTCGAATTGGGAGCGGCAGGCGATTGCCGACGCCGAACAGAGGCCGGCGCGCAAATACTACAAGTTGACGCCTGCGGGAAAGACGACGCTGGAAGCCTCGCGCAAGCGCTATCCGCTGCTGGAACGACTGATTCCAACCGGAGAGGCGACCGTATGAAGCCCGCGCTGGAACGAGCGAACCGTCTGCTGCAATCCGGATTGCTGCGCTGCGCATCCCGGCTGGTACCAGCTCGGCAGCGGGCGGAGTGGGGTCGCGAGTGGCGTGCGGAACTTTGGCACGTGCGGCAGGAGCGCTCGCCTGCGGGTGCGGTTTCGTGGCCAGGAGAACGCGAAGTGACCGCGTTCTGCCTGGGCGCGTTTCAGGATGCGCTCTGCATCCGGCGGACAGGCCGGCAAGAACGCCGTCAAGAAAAGCATCCCTTTGCCGCGATGGACGGAACCGTCCGGCAGTGCACGCTGGCTTTCGTTGCTCTGCTGGCCGCAAGTTATGCCATCTCGATGCTGTTGCCCGGCGTGCGTGCGGAGCGCAGTCTGTGGTCGCGCAAAGTGAGTCCGGATCTGGTGCTGATTCAGCAATTCGACGGCGATCGATCGCAGGCGACCGTTTCCCCGCAACAGCTCGAGAGCTGGGAGGGACGCAAGCAAAGGTACTTCGATGGATTTGCTTTTTATCGGGTCACGCAGGAGGACGTAGTTTCCGGGTCTGCGTCCCGCGGAGCCCAGACCGGATCTGTATCCAAATCTCGATCCAAAGCTCAGTGGGGAGTGGCGCGAGCGAGCGCGAATCTGTTTGCGCTGTTGGGCATGCCGGTACAGTTTGGCGAGGCGGGCGGAATGCCTGACAGCGGCCTTCCTGCGGTGATTCTGAGCGAGAGGGTTTGGAAAAGCGAATTTGATGCGGACCCGCGCGTTGCCGGAGCTGTGGTGCGTTTCGGCTTGCATACGGCCCGCGTTGCCGGAGTTGCGCCCGATGGTTCTCTGGGGCTGCCGGGGCATCCGGATGTGTGGTTGCTCGATCCCAATGCCGAGAGCGGACCGGGCGGCAGCGGTTACGTGATTGCGCATCTCACACCCGCGGGCTCGGCAGAAATGTGGGCCTCGTGTGTACACATTACCGCGCGCGGCCCGGACCAATCCGAGTACGACCTGATGGGCGTTTCCGTGGATGATTGGAGGCCGGCGCCGCAAGACCTTTACCTGTTTGGCATTTTCCTTGCGTTACTATCGCTGCCCGCGATCACCTCGGTGTCCTTGGGCGAATCGAGCCCCTGCCTGCAACAGACCTCGTGGCTGGGCAGACTGCGGCGCTGGAGTTTCCTGACCTTCAAGATCGCGCTGACTCTGCCCATCGTCTACTTCCTGTCGCTCGACCTGGCTTATGGGTGCACGGCGCTCGGCCGCGAACAGGCCGGCCTTGTGCAACTGTTCTCGGCTTTTTCGATGTGCCTGTTCGGAATGCGCTGGGTGCTCAAGGATCAGCGTCAACGCTGCCCGGTGTGCCTGCGCAGAGTGACGCATCCGGCCCAGGTGGGGCAAGCATCCAGAACCTTCCTGGCCTGGAACGGCACGGAGATGATGTGCATGGGCGGGCATGCGTTGCTGCATGTTCCCAGCCTGCCCACCAGCTGGTTTGGCGCGCAGCGCTGGCTGTATCTCGACCCGTCGTGGGCGTTCCTGTTTGCCGGCAAAAGCGCTGGGATGGAGAACGAGGCGATCACGGGGCTTCTGTAAGGCGAATCCTGAGTTGATGTGTCTTGTCGTATCCTTAGGGGGTCGCCGTTGCGGTTTCCGGGGCCCGGAAGCGGGACCTGGGACGCACGACTTTGTCTTCATCCATCAAGGCTCATTGCTGCCAAGCAGGGCTCTAGTGCTGCCAACTCTTGTAGACGAATTCGAGGCTGTAGCCGTCCGGGTCGAAAACATTGGCCGCGTAGTAGCGCGGGTCGTAGTAGAGGCGGAAGCCGGGCGCGCCGTTATCGGTGGCTCCCGCAGCCATGGCGGCGACATAGGCGGCGTCCACTTCGGCCTGGCTGTTGGCCACGAAACCGACGTGCGCCGCGCGGGCGTCCACGCTGCCCTGCCTGAGCCAGAGGAAGATGCGGCCGTTGGCCCCGAAGCCCTTCAGGTCGGGATGGCCGGGCGGTCCGTTTTTGCCGTCGTAGTCCACGCGCTTGGTGATGCCGAGGGGAGCCAGCGCGGCGGTGTAGAAGGCGATGGAGCGGTCGAGGTGGGCAACCGAGATGAACACGTGATCCAGCATGGGAGTCCTTTGTTGATGGGGATCGGAAGGGCTGCAAGGCTTCATTCCCTTGGGCAGATATTACTCCCTGCCTGCGAGTTCGCGAGATGCGAACCGGGAGAGGCTGTGGCTTAGAGGCGTTGGTCAGTGGGGGCTGTGTTGCGCTCAAACCACCGGACAAGCTGCTCCTCGGAGAGGTCGCCCGCCGCCAGGCTCCAGAAGGTGAGAACTCGATCCTCTTTCGTCGCGGTCACCTGGAGGCCGTTCAGCTTCAGAAAGGTGAGGGCAACGGTGAATGCGGTGCGTTTATTGCCATCCACAAACGGATGATTGGCGATGATCCCCTTGGCGTAAGCGGCCGCAAACCTGGCGATGGAGGCGTCTTGCTCGGCGTATGCGAAGAGATTCCGGGGACGCGCCAGGGCGGACTCCAGCAGACCGGGATCGCGCACGCCTTCCGGGCCGCCGTGGAGCATCAGCACCTCCTCATGCATGCGGAGGACGACGTCCAGCCGGATCCAGACCGGCTCTTTCATTCAGCGAGCCTCTGAAGGACGTCGCGGTTTTCGCGCATCACCTCCCGCGCCGCCTCCATCTGGGCCGCGAATTCGGTGTCGAGAGGCAGCAGGCGAATGCCCTGCGGACCCTCGGTGATGTAGAGCGTATCGCCCTTCCGCACATTGAGCCGGGCCAGCGTCTCCTTGGGCAGAATGATGCCTGCCGAGTTGCCGATGGCAATGATTTTGGCGGTGGTGGCCATGGAGGGCCTCCTCTTGCTGCTTATTCTAACATAAGTTATAACGTGCAGATTGCCCGGAAGATGGCGCTTTCGATTGGCTCGGCAAGCCGCGTTCGTTGGCGTTTCCCATTTGCAGGGTTTGGGTGACCACATCCGGTAGCCCTTTGATGAGTCAGGTCCAGATACCTATGGAAGTGTTTATGGGTGCGGGGCCAGGGATGAACTGACCTTGGAATGGAGCGCGTCGCCACTGGCCGAGTTATTCTCCGTGGTTCCCCGAGGGGACATGAACCACAAGCCCAATCGACGAAAAGGGCCGCTCTAGGAGCGGCCGCTCGTAACGGGTGACGAGTCCGCCTGGGTAACGCAATTCAAGTCCAGCGTCAGGTTCGTCGGGTGTCCATGGCTTCTGAACACCTACAAATCATGCGGCGGATACCGGAAAATGTCCAGATCTTTTTGCAGATTGGGAATTCGTGGATTCCAATGTCTCAAACCGAGACCGGGGACACCCCGCCCTGAGTCCGAAAAGGTGTTCATATGGTTGCATCAGGTGCCAATGTGTCTCTTCTTGAAATCCCGAATCTCCTTGAAGTATCGGATTCGATAGAAAAGAGAGCGCAGCCTTCTTTTCTTGGGTGCAGGGCGGTTCGCCATTCGTACTATCCGCTCCCTCAACGGCCTGAACTTCTTAGCAAATCGGACCGAATCCCCATTCCTCTCAAGGGTCACAATCGCTTCGGTCCACACGTCTAATAGGTCGGTCTCTGATAACTCCTCTGCGATTGCGATCCGATCTTGCAAAACCCTGAAGGATTCGAGCTTTGCCTCCGTAATTTGGCGCTGCAGTTGTTCGTCGACCACTGGTATCGGCGGATCATATGGGGAGACAATCCGCATGTAGCTCTGGGTCAGCGTACTCACTAATTCACGGTATTCCTTTCGTCTCTCCTCGCGCTGCTCCTTGCCTTCCTGTGATGATTTTGTGAGCCAGAACGTCAGAAGGCTGGCCGCGGCACCTATTCCTGCCACCAAGAGCGCAATCTCTTCCTTTTCCATTTCCGCTCCTTGCTCGACACTAACAGAATTGTGCGATCAAAATGTACTCTCCGATGTCCAAAAGGATGGACCCGGGCCGCCCGGCACGTGTGTAACGACTTTTAAGAGAGTTTCTTGTTCTCCAGAGCTGTGAACATATCATCTCTGGACCTCCATTCGTCCATCTTGCTTAGCAATCTTGTGAAGCTAAACCAGACGTTGAAGAAAAACTCGTCGATGATGTCCTTTTGTTCCCCTTGGACGTCTCTCCCATGATGGATTAGCCCTGATCGAATACCGTAAAACGCATCCACGTTCTGGATGACCTTTCTACGTTCTTCAATGGTCGCCCCTACAAGAAAGGCCATTCGCTCGCCCAAATTCTTTTGAATTGGCTCGCTCGAGTTTTTGAGAAAGACCGATTCTGCGGCGGCAACAACAAAGACAATTTTGTGCGCGACCTCTGTAGCAATCGAATGTCGGGCGTGCAACTGCAACGCTCCGTAAAGGTCGACTCGGAAAGGGGTCTCAGTTCTGCTTGATGCCAAATCATTTAGCGCTTCCAGAAGCCCGGGACACAAAGGAGAATAACGTGCTTCATCAACGTTCCAAGCGGATGGTCCCTGCTCCATCGTTGCTTTTCCGATGCTTCGTATATTGCCCTCTTCAACGACAAGGTCCATTGTTGTCCGGGTGTTTTCTTTACCGATGGGGAGGCAGTGACTTGTAATCCGGCAGGTCCAATTGACATTCGACAAAAACCTCAGCAGAGCTACCGCTTCGTCAGCGGCGGAATGCGCGGTCTCCGATGCCTTAACCTTTTCGGCGTCTATGCATACGCAAGCGGCTATGGCTCCCTGTAGAGTTGAGCGCTCTCGGTTTAGGAAAACAGCGAATCCTGGATCGCTCCTTCGATGCTCTTCGGGAATACGCGAGTACCATTTATCCATCATCGATTGTGAGATAGTGCGGAATAGAACCTCCCCAATAGAGAATTCCCTGCTCGAATATGTTCTATAGATGGGGACCCATATTTCGTAATGCCTGATCTCTTTTGAGCATTTCCCGGCAATGAAATCCGTCAACGCGTCATTTCGCTTCCCTTCCAGGGTTTCGCGCAACCAGGTGAAGACTTCTTCGAGAACGAACTGAGACGAAACCCGACCTCTCAGCGGATCGCATTTCTCTATCTTGGCTGCGAGGCTCTTGACAGCCTCATAACCTTCACCTGCCCATCCAACGCGATAGCCGCCTGACTCCCAATACCTTCCGGTCGTTTGGCCAAGTCCGTTTACAGATTCTTCTTTCCAACTGATAGGGCCAATAACGTCTCCCTCGGAAACTCTCGCAACCGGATGGATACCGGTCGGTCTAGGCGTAGGTGATGTGACTCTGTCGAAAGATCCGACCTTTGTTAGGACATCCTGCGCCAATTCCGCGAATCGCGCAGTGGCCTGCTCGTGAAACTCCACCTTCATCTCCCTGCCTCCCTTGAGTGACTAATGTGCAGATGAATCCTGATACCAGGCATTCCTCCCGATAGGGTGAAAAAGTACAAGCGAGCAACCATTCCGCAAGAAACGATCCGAAGCACGCCGAGGGCCGCATTGATCCCACCTGAGCTCGACCCATTCGCCAAACTCAGATGACTTACAAAATTACCCCTCGTGGATAGTGTCGGGGTTGTCGAAGCGGGTGAAGCGGCTAATAAAGTTCAAATAGACGGTTCCGGTGGGGCCGTTACGCTGCTTGGCGAGAATAATTTCTGACTTAGCCTTGTCGGCTTCGGACTGCTCCTCGTCGCGGTTGTAATAGGCCTCGCGATGGATGAAGGCGACCACGTCGGCGTCCTGTTCGATGGAGCCGGATTCGCGGAGATCGCTGAGCAGGGGGCGCTTGTCGTCGCCACGGCGCTCGCTGGCGCGGGAGAGCTGGGAGAGGGCGATGACCGGCACATCCATCTCCTTGGCCAGGGCCTTGAGGCCGCGGGAGATGGCCGAGACTTCCTGGGTGCGGTTCTCGTAGCCTTTCTTTGCGCCGGGGACGGTAGCGGTCATCAGCTGCAGGTAGTCGATGACGATGAGGTCGAGGCCGCCGTTCTGCATCTTGAGGCGGCGCACCTTGGCGCGCATTTCGGCCAGAGAGATGCCGGCGGTGTCGTCGATGAAGAGACGCGACTCGACGAGTTGACCGAGGGCGTTCTGCAGCTTGTCGTGATCTTCGCGGCCCAGGAAGCCGGTTTGCAGCTTGCGCTGGTCGACCCAGGCCTGGCTGGCGAGCATACGGCGCAGCAGCGACTCCTTGCTCATTTCCAGGCTGAAGACGGCGACGATGGCGTTGCTGAGGACGGCGGCGTTCTGCGCCATGTTGATGGCGAAGGCGGTTTTGCCCATCGACGGGCGGGCGGCAAGAATGAAGAGCTCGCCCTTCTGCAGGCCGCTGGTCATGCGGTCGAGCTCGATGAAGTGGGTGGCGACGCCGGTGACTTCGCGGGACTGCTTGTAGAGGTTGTCAATCGACCCGAAGGAGCCGGCGACGATCTGGTCCAGACTCTGGAAACCGCCGGTGATGGACTGCTCGCCGACCTGCTGCAGGCGGGTCTCGATGCTACCCAGGGTGAGCAGCGGGTCTTCGCTTTGATCGGCCGCCTCGGCAATGGCCGCCGAACAGATGGCCATGAGCTTGCGAGCGGTGGCCTTGTTCTTGACGATCTTGATGTACTCTTCGATGACCGGGCGGCGCGGCAGGCCCTCGGTGAGCGACGCGAGGTAGGCGACGCCGCCCACCGCCTCGCGCTCCTTGTAGCGGTCCAGCTCGGCGGCCAGGGTGATCATGTCGACGGGGCGCTGGGCGTCGATCAACTCGCTCATACGCATGAAGATGCGCTGGTGGGAGTCGAGCGAGAAGTCGTCCGGGGTGATCTTCTCGGCGGCCTCGGAATGGGCGTGATTGTCGAGCAGGATGGCGCCGAGGATGGTTCTTTCGGCGTCGATGTTGGCGGGCAGGCCCATGTCGAGCGTCAGTGAAGGAAGAGATGCCATGTGTTCTCGAGTCTAGGCGGGTTGGCGGGCGGGAACTAGGCCGGAAAAGTAGGGACAGGCAGTGGAAATGCGGAAAACTCCTGCGCGGAGGGCGATGCTGCGCACAGGTCGAGCGAACTGCTGCGCGTGGGCTGGTAATGCCGGCCGGCCGCTGGAATACTCGTACAATTCCTGCATGTTGAAAAATGACTTTTCTGGCTTCTGTTGGCGGCGCGGTGCTGGGTATACAGCGGCAACCTTGGCGCTGATTGTCCTGGCCATGACCGTGGTCGCCGGAGAGCAGGCGCGGGCACAGAGCACGCTGCCCACTGCATCGGCGGCGGACCGGGCACTGGCGCGGGAGATCTTCAAGGAACTGATCGAGATCGACACCACGGACACGCTGGCAGGCAACGTGACCACGGCAACGGCGGCGATGCAGAAGCGGTTCCTCGATGCGGGCTTCCCGGCCGAGGATGTGCTGCTGTTGGGGCCGGACCCGCGCAAGATGAATTTAGTCGTCCGAATGCGGGCCGAGGGCACGCCGACAGCGAAGCCGGTGCTGTTCCTGTGCCACATGGATGTCGTGGTGGCACTGCGGTCGGACTGGCATACAGATCCGTTCGAGTTTGTGGAGAAGGACGGCTATTACTACGGGCGGGGCACGCAGGACATGAAGAACAGCGACGCGGCGCTGGTGTGGACCTTCCTGCGGCTGCATCGCGAGGGCTACCGGCCCAAGCGGGACTTGATCCTGGCGCTGACGGCGGACGAGGAGGGCGGCAAGTTCAACGGCGCAGCGTGGCTGGTGCAGAAGCACCGCGAGTTGGTGGACGCGGCGTATGTGATCAATCCCGACTCGGGCGGGGTGGAGTTGGACCACGGGCGCGCGGTGGTGGCAGACGTGGAGGCGACGGAGAAGGTGTATTCGGATTTTCAGGTGACGGCGACCAATCGCGGCGGGCACAGTTCCCTGCCCCGTCCGGACAATGCGATCTATGAGCTGATGGCGGCGCTGAACAAGCTTGCGGAGTACACCTTTCCGTTCGAGATGAATGGGGTGACGCGCACTTACTTCAAGAATCTGGGTTCGCAGGAGGCCGGACAGAGGTCAGCGGATATGCGGGCGATTCTGGCCACTCCGCCGGACATGGAGGCGGCGCGTCGGCTGAGCGCGGAGCCCAGCATCAATTCCAATTTCCGCACTACCTGCGTGGCAACGCGCTTGACGGCCGGGCACGCCAACAACGCGCTTCCGCAGACGGCGCAGGCCAATGTGAATTGCAGGATTTTTCCCGGTCATTCGCCGGAGGAGATCCGGCAGAAGCTGATTGCGTTGTTCGGCGACCCGAAGCTGACGGTGAAATACGTGTCGGATGCGGGCGAAGTGTCGGAGACGGCTCCGGAACGGAAGGCGATGACGCCGCCGGATCCGATTGCCGAGGTCTTTGAGCCGCTGACACGGCTGACGCAGGCGATCTGGCCGGGAACGCCAGTGACGCCGGTGATGGAAAACGGCGCGAGCGACTCGATCTTCTATGCGCAGGCCGGAATTCCCAGCTATGGTTTTTCGGCCATCGCGCTGGAGAAGGAAGACGAGCGCGCGCACGGGCAGGACGAGCGGCTGCCCGTGGATTCGTATTGGAAGTCGCTGGATTTCTTTTACGCGTTTGCGAAGCAGCTGGGGCGTTAGCGGGCACCTGCGGTGCGGCAGACGCCTTCGGCTGGCCCGCGCCAGCGATAAGGCGCGGGATCGGGAGTTGGGGTGGAGAGCTAGCCTAAGTTTGTCACGGAGCGAGCACATTCTGCTATCTGGGTATTTACTTGACGCGGCCGGGTACTATCTGTTGTGGTTTGATTGGCGAAGCGAACGGAACCGGTTCTATTTGCACCGCCTGTTGAGCCAACCGGTAAAAAAGCTTCCCACGTGAGGCTGATTTGCGGCGGTTGAAGCGAAAGGTAAACTCGTTCAGATAATCCTCCAGATGGTCGTACCCGACTGCGCCTTGATGTGTGCCATGTAATCATCGCTTGAGATGCGATATGACCAGATGAACGCGGGGCAGGACATGCTCCCGCTCGGCCAACTTCGCCTGTGAATTGTCTAGAAGCCATCTCAAAAATGCAAAGAGCCCGAAAATGCGCCTCCGGGGCTAAAGCCCTCCGAGTTTTATTGGACATTTTGCGGCACGGCTAAAGCCGTGCCCTTTCAAAACCGGTTTATGAGATGGCTTCTAGGAAATCTACTATCCTATCGTTGTTCGACGACTTGTTTTCCTGCGAAATCTGCTACTTTATTTCATCCGATTCCTGCTAAAGCTTTGGTGGGGTAATTCGAATGGCGACATTTAGGTTTCCCAAGGGCGCGACGGCAACAACTTTTCCCTTTCCTCCGGCGGGATTCGATCCTTCGTCGGCCGATGATGCCACTTTGGCTGCGCACGGTCTCCCGCCTCGCGCCTGACTGTGTTCAACTACTTCCCGCGCAAAGAAGAACTCTTTTTTGATCTCAAAGGAGAAGGGGAATCTCCGATAGAGGCGGCTTTGGCCAACCGTCCTGACGGAGAAGCTTTATCGGTCTCGCTGCGTAATCTCTTTAGGGAATTGATGAAGACCGGGCACTCCTTCGTGTCTTTCACGATGGGCATCGCTCAGTTCTGGCGCACCGTCGGAAACAGTAAGGCATTGTCCGCGCGTGCCCGTGAGCTGGGCGACGAATTCTCCGATAACTTAGCCAGAATGCTTGCCAAGGCGGCGGGACAGACCGAACCTGATGCCGAGGCCCGCCTGGCTGCCACAATGCTGGTGTCAACCTGGATATGCGCTCACGCGGAGGCCCTTCGTCGCTTTGAACGTGGAGACAGTCCGGCAAAGGTCGAAGCTCAATTTGTGAGCCTTGTGGAGCGGGGCATGGCTGGAAGGTCTGCTGCTCTTTCAGGAACTGCATATGTGTAGGTGTAACCGATGGCAGCGCTCACAAAGGGGATTGGCCCCTCAGGACAGACGCACGAATCTCGATGTGCGCCCAATCGGCATAAAGCACTCATCGACCGCAGATAAGGAACGTAAAGTCGCCATGGCGACTGGGATGTTGGGTCCTCTGGTCCGCTGCTGGCTTCAGTCGCAAATCGCGTGTCAGGGGAATAATCTGGTTTGTTCATCGTCTGCTCTCAGGCCGGCCGTACAATCATCGATCGTTCCGCCCTCGATTTTCATCCGGCGAATCATCGTTTCTAGCTTATGATGGTATGAGTTGCGAAGACCAGCGAAATGTTCTCGGCTTCCATTTCCCGTCGGCTGGCACCCTCGACTCTAATTCATCTAAGCTCGGCTGAAATGCTGATGAAGTCCAAGCTTTCTTTTAATGTTCGTTTGACCGGTCCTCTTCCCCTACCCAGTTCTGGGTCGGACCGTCTGCCAACCGAGGGACGCGCGCTCCAACTTGCCGTCTATCCAGAAACCTCCTCGATTCCGGGCCCTCGTTGGTTCTGGTGACCAATCCTACGCAAAACCGGCTATGCAGAACGAAAGTTCAGGCCAGGCCGGCTCGACCGCCATTTCGCAGCACAGCCTGCGAATTTGTTTTTTGCTCTGAGCAAGAGTTCCTGCATAATAGTGACAATTTGTACAGATCATCTTATTGGCCCGCCAAGATTACAATGGCATTTTGGTCCGACCCTGCCTTCCCAAGTTAACTTCTGCAGCCGTCGGCGGTTTTGCCCTGTCTTGGCACGTGGATGGAGAATACGGCATTTTATTGACCCTATGGGCAGTGCGCCATTGGCGACTCCACGGAGTATCGCGGTTGGCCGCACGATCAGTTGTGCCTGAATGGATCGGTCGAATGGGCGTAGAGAGTGACGCGCACAGCATCGCTGGAAACCGGAACACGGAATACGCGACGAGGGATACCGTAATGCGCGCCCTTTGGCCCCGACCATTGCACTAAAAACCGGCGAGAGTCGCCGCTTCAACTTATAGGTTAACCAAAAAGATGAAAGTACTATTGAAAGGACATACGATCAATGACTTCCCCAAGCGTCTGTCTGTTCCAGAGTTTTTCTTCCCCATCTTTCCTGTGCACTTCCCGGCGTGACACCGGGGTGCGGTGTTCTGCCCGGAAGGTGTCGGTTCGTTTTGCGTGCCTCGCGATACTTGTGGGGTTTGCTGTCGTTCAACTGGCGGCGCAGACGGCATACTTGACCAGCGGTTCGCAGATCACGCTGGGCAGCGGATTTCTCCATCCCGGGGGCGTGGCGGTCGACAAGGATGGAAACATCTTTGTAGCCGATACAGGGAACAATGCGGTCAAGGAGATTCTGGCGGCGGGCGGCTATACCACGGTCAACAACCTTGTCAGCGGATCTTTCAGCAGTCCCCAAAGTGTGGCGATCGACGCGTACGGAGACATCTTTGTCGCCGATACCGGCAACGGTGCGGTGAAAGTGATCTCGGCGACCAGCGGCTATACCACAGTCTCAACGGTAGTGTCGTCCGGCGCTCTGAGCGGCGTTGCTCCCACAGGCGTAGCGCTTGACCGGGACGGGAACCTGTGGGTCACCGGCCCGTTCACCTCTCCAATCGTTGCGTTCTTTGAGTTTTTAGGGCTGAGCGGCTATGTTACGAATCCCATTGCGTTTTCAACGAGCTCTACCGACCCCACTCCTGGCATGGCGACAGACGGGAGCGGCAACGTCTTTATCGGCGCTTCATCATCCGTGCTCGAGATTCCGGCGCCTAACTACAACTATGGCATTGAAATTGGGGCCGGTCTATTCACTAATTCCTCGGGTTTGGCGGTGGACACACACGAGAACATCTTCGTGGCCGACACCGGCAACAATGCGGTGAAGGAAACGCTGGCGACCAGCGGATACAGCACGATCATCCCCGTAGGCAGCGGATTCAGCCAGCCGCAAGGCGTGGCGGTGGACGCGAACGGAAACGTCTTCGTCGCCGATACCGGCCACAGCGCGGTGGTGGAGATTCCGTCGGGGAGCGCGGCGGGCAATTTCGGGACGGTTTCGGTTGGTACAGGGACGCCGCCGACGTTCGCATATGAGTTCATGTTCACCGCGGGGGGGACGATTGAGGCGCCGGCGGTGTTGACGCAGGGGGCGGCGGGCGCGGATTTTACCGATGCGGGAACCGGAACGTGTACGACCAATGGGACCAGCTATGTCTACAACGTCGATGAAACCTGCACCGTCAACGTGACCTTTACGCCGCAGCATGCCGGAACCCGGTATGGGGCAATCCAGTTGTTGAACAGTTCAGGTGTGGCGATTGTGACGGCGCCGGTATACGGGACTGGATTGGGGCCGCAGATCGCGTTTGCTCCCGGTGTGCAGAGCACGGTGGGCAGTGGTTTCAACGTGCCCCAAGGGGTGGCCGTGGATGGAAGCGGGAACGTCTTTGTGGGCGATACCGGCAACAGCGCAGTGAAGGAAATCTCGGCAAACACAGTCAGGACGCTGGGCAGCGGTTTCAACGAGCCACAAGGGGTAGCGGTGGATGGGGCGGCCAACGTGTTTGTCGCCGACACCGGCAACAATGCGGTGAAGGAAATTGTAGCGGCGAATGGAGTCATCCCGGCCTCGCCCACCATCAACACACTGGGCAGCGGATTCAGCGCGCCCACGGGCGTTGCGGTAGACCAGAATGGCAACATCATTGTCAACGACGCCGGCAACGGTGCAGTCAAGGAGATTCTGGCCGCTGGCGGATACACGACGGTCAACACGCTGGGCGGAAGTTTCACTTATCCCGTGCTCCAGGCGACAGACGCAAGCGGGAACGTCTTCGAGGTGGATACCGTCAACGACCAGGTGCTGCGAACGGATTATGCCGATGCGCCGCAACTGGTTTTTGCGCCGACGGAGGTCGGCTCGACCAGTGCCGATAGCCCGCAAACGGTGACCGTGAGCAATATCGGCAACGCAGATTTGACTTTTCCCATTCCTTCGGTGGGAAATAACGCAAGTATCTCCAGCGGTTTCACACTGGGGAATACCGGCACCTGTCCGGAACTCGGCAGCTCTTCCACTTTGGCGGGCAGGGTGGCCGCGGGAACCTCTTGCACCTATCTGGTGAACTTCTCTCCGGACTTCTATCCGGCTACGGCGGACCGTCTCAACGGTTCGCTGGTGCTTACCGATAACAATTTGAACGCCGGCCTGACACAGACACTTGCCCTCTACGGCGCGACGCTGAAATCGCAGTCAATCAGCTTTACTACGCCGGCTTCTCCAGTGACTTATGGCAGCTCGCCCATCACGCTGATTGCCTCTGCAACGTCAAATCTCACGGTGACCTTCAGCGTGCTCTCTGGACCGGGAACGATTACCGGAAACGTGCTGACGGTGACTGGCGCCGGCACAATTGCGATTGCCGCGAATCAGGCAGGCAACGCCAGCTACGGGCCCGCCGCAGGAGTGCAGCAAAGCGTCACCGTCAATCAGGCTACTCCGGCGATTACGTGGGCGACGCCCGCGGCCATCACCTACGGCACGGCCTTGAGCGCAACGCAACTTGATGCCGCGCTGAGCGTGACGGGCAGCTGCACCTACTTGCCTGCCGCGGGAGCCGTTCCGAGCGCTGGCATGCAGACGCTGACGGCAACCTGCACGCCCAGCGATACAACCGACTACAAAACGCCGGCGTCGTCATCGGTGACCATCACAGTGAATCAAGCGCCGCTGACAGTGACTGCGTCGAGCGCGAGTGTAACCTACGGCAACGCCGTTCCAGCCATCACGCCGATCTATTCGGGCTTGGTTAACGGCGACATGCCAAGCGTTCTTACGACAGCGCCCTCCTGCACGACAACCTATACAACCACCAGCGCCGCTGGAGCCTATCCGACGACATGCTCCGGCGCGGTGGCCGCCAACTATAACATCGGCTATGCCGGCGGCAGCATAATGGTCGGGCTAGCGTCTCAAAACATCACCTTCACAAAACCAACGACTCCGGTGATCTACGGCGCGTCGACGGCAACGCTGACCGCGACGGCCAGCTCGGGCCTGCCCATCGGCTTTTCCGCAAGCGGCGCCTGCGCCGTTACCGGAAGCTCGCTGAGCTTCACTTCGGCCGGAACCTGCACGGTGACCGCCAGCCAGGCGGGCAACACCGACTACGCGGCGGCGACCGCGGTTAGCTACACGGTAACTGTGAATCAGGCTACGCCGACAATCGGCTGGACCGCGCCCGCTGCCATCTCTTACGGCACGGCCTTGAGCGCAACGCAACTTGATGCCGCGCTCAGCGTGGCGGGAAGCTGCACCTACCTGCCTGCCACGGGAGCGGTTCTGAGCGCCGGAATTCAGACGCTGACGGCAACCTGCACGCCCACAGATGCAACCGACTACAAAACGCCGGCGTCGTCATCGGTGACGATCACGGTGAATCAAGCGCCGCTGACAGTAACGCCGTCGAGCGCCAGCGTAACCTACGGCGCCGCCATCCCAACCATTACGGCGAGTTATTCCGGCTGGGTAAACGGCGACACGCCGAGCGTTCTTACGACAGCGGCCTCCTGCGCGACAACCTATACAACCACCAGCGCCGCTGGAGTCTATCCGACGGCATGCTCAGGCGCAGTGGCCAACAACTACAGCATCGGCTATGTCGCCGGCAGCGTATTGGTCAGTCTGGCGTCGCAGACAATCACCTTCACAAAACCCACGACGCCGGTGATCTACGGCGCGCCGGCGACAACACTGAGCGCGTCGGCAAACTCAGGCCTACCCATCAGTTTTTCCGCAAACGGCGCATGCGCCGCTGCCGGAAGCTCGCTGAGTTACACTTCGGCCGGAACCTGCACGGTGACCGCAAGCCAGGCGGGCAACACCGACTACGCGGCGGCGACCGCGGTTAGCTACACGGTAACTGTGAATCAGGCCACTCCGACGATCGCCTGGGCCGCGCCCTCTGCCATCACTTACGGCACGCCGGTAAGCGCGACGCAACTTGACGCCGCGCTGAGCGTGACGGGTAGCTGCACCTACCTGCCTGCCGCGGGAGCCGTACTGAGCGCAGGAATTCAGACGTTAACGGCAACCTGCACGCCCAGCGATACAACCGACTACAAAACGCCGGCGTCGTCATCGGTGACGATTACGGTGAATCAAGCGCCGCTGACAGCGACGGCGTCGAGCGCCAGCGTAACTTACGGCAACGCCGTTCCAACCATCACGGCGAGTTATTCGGGCTTGGTAAACGGCGACCTTCCGATCGTTCTTACGACGGCCCCCACCTGTACGACAACCTATACAACCACCAGCGCCGAAGGAGTGTATCCGAGCACATGCTCAGGCGCGGTGGCCAACAACTACAGCATCGGCTATGTTGCCGGCTCGGTTACCGTCGGTCTCGCTCCACAAACCATCACCTTCACAAAACCCACGACGCCGGTGACCTACGGCTCGTCGGCGACAACGCTGAGTGCGTCGGCAAACTCGGGTCTGACGGTCAGCTTCTCCGCCAGCGGCGCCTGCACGGTTACGGGAAACTCGCTGAGTTACACTTCGGCCGGAACCTGCACGGTAACCGCCAGCCAGGCGGGCAACGCCGACTACGCGCCGGCGACCGCGGTCAGCTACACGGTGACCGTGAATCAGGCCACACCGGCGATCACCTGGGCCGCGCCCACCGCCATCAACTACGGCACGGCATTGAGCACGACGCAACTTGACGCCGCGCTGAGCGTGGCGGGAAGCTGCACATACTCGCCTGCCGCGGGAACCGTTCCGAGCGCCGGAATTCAGACGCTGACGTCAACCTGCACGCCCACAGATGCAATCGACTACAAAACGCCGGCGTCGTCATCGGTGACGATCACGGTGAATCAAGCACCGCTGACCGTGACTGCGTCGAGCGCCAGCGTAGCCTACGGCGCGGCCGTTCCAACCATCACGGCGGTTTACTCGGGCTTGGTTAACGGCGATACGCTGAGTGTTCTTACTACGGCGGCCTCCTGCGGAACAACCTATACAACCACCAGCGCCGAAGGAGTGTATCCGACTACGTGCTCTGGTGCGGTTGCCGCCAACTATAGCATCGGCTATGTTGCCGGCGCGGTAACGGTCGGGCTCGCGTCTCAAAACATCGCCTTCACGAAACCCACAACGCCAGTGATCTACGGCGCGTCGGCGACAACGCTGAGCGCGTCGGCAAGTTCGGGGCTGCCCATCAGCTTTTCCGCAAGCGGCGCATGTGCCGTTGCGGGAAGCTCGCTGAGTTACACTTCGGCCGGAACCTGCACGGTGACCGCAAGCCAGGCGGGCAACACCGACTACGCGGCGGCGACCGCGGCCAGCTACACGATAACCGTGAATCAGGCCATCCCGACCATCACCTGGGCCGCACCCGCCGCCATCATTCACGGCACGCCGCTGAGCGCGGTCGAGCTTGATGCAGCGGCGAGCGTCGCAGGGAGCATAACCTACACCGCAACGCCGGCCGGAGGCAGCGCCACAACGATAAACACTGGCAGCGTCCTAACTTCCGGCACATACACGTTGACGGCAACCCTTATACCGACCGATACAACGGACTTTGTCGACGCTACCGACAGCGTTTCGCTCACCGTGAATCCTGCAACGGCCATCATCGGCAGTCTCTCGCCAGCGTATGTCAGCGCAAGTGGGGCGGCATTCAGCCTGACGGTGACTGGCACGAATTTCAACTCGGGCGACACAGTCTATTGGGGTTCGACGGCGCTGACGACCAATTACGTAAGCGCGACCCAACTGACCGCCGCCGTCACCGCTGCGCAGATCGCTTCGGAGGGAATCGTCATTGTCTCCGTGCTGGCGTCGGATGGCAGCTTCTCCAACGCTCTCGGGTTTGCCATTGATACGGCTTCGGCCACCGCACCAACCTTCGCCGCCACCACGGTAACGGTAACGGCGGGAACGGCGGCCACTTATCCAGTCACGCTCCCGACAGCAGGAAACAGCGTGACAGTAACCTGCTTGAATCTGCCCGCTGGGGCGAGTTGCAGCTATTCCTCGACGGCGAATGCAGTCACAATCACCACATCCTCGGCCACGCTGGCAGGAAGCTATCAGGTCACGATCCTCTTTACACAAGCTGTAACGACAGCGTCCACAGCAGGCATTCTACTGCCGATACTTCTGTTGCCTTTGCTTCTCGTACGAAAGCATCTGAAGTCGCGGGGAGCCTGGTTCTCGGCTTGCCTGGGGTTGATCCTGCTGGCTGGATCGTTTATCGCCGTGGGCTGCGGTGGAAATGCAACGGGAACATCTTCCAATACAACGCAAGGGACGAGCTTGGGACTTGTTACTCAAGTGACAAGCTCGGGGCTTGTCACTTTGGTGATCCAATAGAAGGCCCTTTTGACGAGAGAAAGGCGGGAACATGCCGGATGATTTCGCTCCGGAACGAAGCGCTCGAGTGCGAATGTCCCGGCCTTCTCGCATATGCTCCGCAACGAAAATCGAACGTCTTGCGGCCCGCGACACCCGACTTTCTCTGCAGGAACGATATGGCACTCAAAGGGGATATTTGTGCGTCGTGCGAAACGCCGCGAATGATCTTGTTAATCATCGCTTCTTGTTGAAGAAAGATGCAGAAGCGCTGATTTCGCAGGCCGAAGCCAGCAATATCTTGTTTGTGGACACTGCAAGCAGTAAAGTGGACCGGCGCCTATAGCATTTTCGGAATTGGTGTAGACCGAAAGCACACACCCAAGTGGCTTTTTCCTCAAGAAAAAGCCACATTTCACAGATCTCAAAAAGTCTACGTGTATTCCGACGGAACTTCCCGGCTGAAAAGTGGTTAAGTGCTTGAATGTCAGCAGGCAACCATGATCTTCTATGACTAAAGTAGGCATGTAGATGACTATTGTGTAATTGCAATGTGAGTTTATTTCGTT
>Ga0181535_10000544_pt1 | contig 55549 bp, 53 predicted proteins | sample PEATcosm2014_Bin_44_FD_119774 | JGI IMG/M metagenome (GOLD analysis project Ga0181535, IMG submission 119774) | Peatland microbial communities from MTU Mesocosm Facility, Houghton, MI, USA - PEATcosm2014_Bin17_30_metaG | ecosystem: Environmental > Terrestrial > Soil > Wetlands > Peat | place... | reverse complement strand
GTCGGCGGCGACGGCATAATAAAATATGAATATTCAAATCCTGATTTTAAGACAAGGATAAAACCCGATATCCTGCTCGAAGAAGCGGAGAAAGCTTTGAAATGAACGGAGCGAGCAACTCCTTTGCGGAGACTGTTGATCATATAATATTTATCTCTTACGGTTGTTTTCTTCCCCCATTATATCCAGGAAATTGGAGTTCATAATATCCGTATCTTTTATCATTGCATATATCCTTTCGGCCACCTTGCGGCCGAAACTGTATGTGCGCATTATTCCCTCTATCTTGGCCTCTTTTTCCACGTTGCTTTTGTGCTCTTCCATATGCCGCCTGCTTTCACTGTTTTTCCGCTCTCGTTGTTATTATCAGACTATTAGACGCATTTTGAGGAGATAAAGTTCCGATTAAATTATCCGGCAGGCGGGTTTGTCCCCGCCTGCCGCGCATGCGTTGCGTTTCTACAAGGAGGCATCCTCCGCGGTGGGTCCGGACGCCTGCATTTGGTTCTAGATACTAACTTACCTGCGTTACCGTGGATAACCCGTATTCGACGCCGTTGATCACAAGCTTAGGCACCCCGTCTTCGAACTTTACCGAAGTAACTGTCCCAGAATCGGTCGCAGTTACATTCCCCGAACTGTCGGTGGTCTCAACCGTTACCGTCTTTCCCACCATTGAAACGGCCTGAGAGGCGTCGTTCCCGGAAAGCGACGCGGAAAGTTCCGTGCTCATGTTGGAAATATCCGTCGACATCGTGGTTAAAGAAGTATTTGTTGCCGTTTCCTGTTCGAGCGAAGAATACTGCGCCAACTCCGACGTAAAATCCTCATCGCTCGTCGAATCCAGCGGATCCTGATTCTCGAGCTTCGTGACAAGCATCTCAAGAAAGTCGTCCTTTGTCAGATCGCTGTCCGGATTTGTAACCTGATTGGAAGACGCGGTTGACGACGTCACATATGATGTCGACGCCGTTGCGGAAACTGCTGATACGCTCATATTGTTCACCTCCTTTCTTTTTGGGATGATTGCTTTTATGTTATTTAGACGCATCCCGGGGTGTATACTGTTCCGTGTAATATAATATGGAACCTATTTTACGGCCGTTGCGTCTAAAGTATATAAAGAAACCAAAGATAAGGAGCCCGGATGGGCGAAAACCTGGAAGACGTATACTCAAGGTACTCTGGCTTCGCTTACAATGTCGCTTTGCGCATGCTCGGCAACACCATGGATGCGGAAGATGTGCTTCAGGACGTTTTTATCAAACTCCAGCGGAAACTTTCGACATTTAACGGTGAATCCTCAATAAAGACGTTCCTTTACAGGATGGTAATAAACCAGTCAATAGACCATATAAGAAGACGCGGTTCCCAGACAAGCAGGGCTGAAAAGTCAACCCGGGAGCTCCGTCCGTCCGTGAACGAAGATTCATTTCTGCTTGATTCCTTGCTTGAGAAAATACCGACTGAACAACGTTCAGCCATATTGCTTTATGAAATATGCGGTTTTTCGCAAAAAGAAGTTGCTTCAATATTAAATATAAGCCGTGGTACTGTAAAGTCGCGCATAAGCCGTGGCATAACAAAAATGGCCTCATCGGCATGCAAGGAGGTTTAAAATGCATTATACGGACGAAGAAATCTATTTTTATTCAAAAGGGGACTGCTCCGCTGAAACCGCTCTTGAAATAACCGCCCATATGGGGGCGTGCCGGGAGTGCGCCGAAAAGCTGAATAATATTTCTTACGTATCAGCACTTATTAATGGGGCTCTCCGGACGCCCCCGCCGCTTGCGGAATTGCTCCTGAGAAAACGCCGCCGATCCGAAGTTTCGCCGGCATCGCTCTTTAAAAACGCAGGGGTTGCAATTGCCGCGACGCTTGTGATAGCCGTATCAACCGCTATTTTCTTTGGTAGAAGTTCCATATCAAAAGAAAAGGAAATTGACTTTGTTTTTAAAACGTACGCTTCAATATATGACTACAACTATTACGAACAGAATTATATAAATAAGTACGAGGTCACCCTTTCAGGAGGCGGCAAATGAAAAAACACTTTTTTACTTGGCTACTTATTTTTATGTTTTTAACTCCTGCTTTTATCCTTTATGCCGACATGCCACCAACAGGTAATGATGGACCAAATCCGGACGGTCTTCCTCCCCCTGCCATGGGACCCGGAGGGCCCGGAGGCCCGATGCGGCAGCCTTCGATACTAAATTTTGCGGATGAGCTCAATTTAACAGGTGACCAATTTGATAAGATAAAAGCCATAGAAAAGGAATCTTCGCCGGTTGAAGAAAAAAATCGTAAACTCATGCGCAAAAATATGGAAAAAATGAAATCCGAAATAGAAAAAGATTCTCCCGATGAAAAAAAACTTGACGCGATAATCGCAGAAATGTCAGTTTTACAAAAGGAAATGATGACGAATCAGGTGCACAATATGCTTAAATTCAAAATGGTACTTACCAAGGAACAGCAAAAGATGCTAAAAGATATGTTCAAACGTAATATACATAACAATAGAAGCAGCAGAACGGGCTTTCCCCTCAAGGGCGAATAGTTTTAATGGCAGGATATATTAACGGATTAGGAAACGTTACTATGCATAAAAACAATAATTATCAGTTAGCAAGCAGGAATGCAATAAAAATACTCGCCATCTTAATGTGGTCGTTTGTCTCCGCTTCTCTTCTTATGGCGCAGGGAATCACAAATTTATATCTTGGATTGGCCACAAATGACGATAGCTTCGTATTTAATATGGGAACATCTTCGTCATATTCCCCCGCTAACGCAAACCTCTTGTATGATTATGACTATGGCTATGCCACTTCCCACATGGTGGTCAAGGTAAATAACACAGCCTATGATCTGGAGGACACGACCAACTGCCCCGTAGTATCAGGAAGCGTACAAAACGGGGGCACTTATATCACAGGGGCAAAAAACGTTGCCGGTCTTGTCAAAGTATATGTTTTATGGGAGTTTGTTAACAACCCGGCAACAGGCTCGCCCACCGATACAGCAATGATCAGATTCACATTAATAAATACCAGCAGCAACACGGTCAACGTTGCCTTAAGGCTGCTACTTGACACAATGGTAATCGAAAATGACGGAACGAATATCTCCGTGGACAATGGATTCACCGTTATTACTCAGGACACCGCCTGGTATAAATCCGCGGGACAAATGCCGCAAAACTGGTGGGATTTTGACATAAATCCAACTGAAGGAACTCCAACTCTTGAGGGGCGCGGGTATAACTATAACAATGTTTATGACGCCGCCGCCACAGAGCCTGATATAATGGAAGTGGCTAACTGGGTTGATGTAAGTTCAACGGCACAATGGTCGGTAGCCCCATCAGGAAAGGAAATGTCATCGTATGATGACAGCGCTGTAGTGTTGTGGTGGTGCAACGGAGACCAGAATTCCAGTGGTTTCCCGCTTGCGCCAAATGGTGGTTCAATTACCTTTATCACTTATTACGGCATTAATCTTCAGCAGATGTTAACAACGCCTACCGCTACCTGCACATGGACCCAGTCATTCACAGCAACGCAAACTCCGACGATAACGGATACATTTACGCCTACAGCAACTCCGACAATCACATTGACGGCCACGGTGTCATATACACCTACTTTGACCGTCACGCCCACAATTACCGAAACGGCCAGCCCGACATCCAGCGTTACTGTGACCTTAACCCGGACTCCCTACTTTACCGAAACTGATTCGCCGACAGCAACCCTAAGCTTTACTATTACCGTCTCTTACACAACCACACTCACACCGACGCCCACTTTTACCTTTACAGTAACAGCCAGCCCCACATATTCAGCGACAAAAACCTCCACATTCACCGCAACCCCGTCTTTTACAATTACAACCACCATGCCGCCTACCCCAACCGCTACGTGCACCAGAACAGATTTTTGTTTTGAAATGCTCGGTATTTTCCCCAATCCTTTCAGCACGGACACAACAATAGTTTATAAGGTATGCCTTGCCTCGGATGTTGTCGCGGTAATATATACGGTTAGCGGCGAAGTCGTGCGCAGGCTTAACCAGCAGGCCGTCCCCGGCTGGAACCGCCTGCGCTGGGACGGAAAAAACAACTCTGGCAGGGCAACGGCGAGCGGTGTTTTTATTTACAGCGTAGAGGCGGTCTCCGGAGATGAACGTAATAAATTCTGGGGAAAGGTGGCAGCGGTAAAGTGACGTTACAACTTGAGCAATCACAGTATTGCCGGGCCGTATTTTGAAAAAAATTTTATCGGTAACGTCTGTGTTTTTCTTTTTATGCCCTATCATGTTTGCAGGGGTGGACCTCTCCGGCACAACGAGTTCGAATTTTGAAAAAATAGCTCCCCTTGCCGGTCCGGCCGGTATGGGAGAGGCCTATACGTCCCTGTCTGAAGGCACAAGCGGCCTTTATTATAATCCCGCCGGGATAGCGGCCGCCACGTGTTTTGAGGCGCAATTCAGCCACATCGGCTGGTTTCAGGCGATAGATTACGAGTATCTCACATTTGTCACACCGTCTCCGGTATTTGATAACGCTAAAATCGGCCTTGCGCTTGCCATGTTCCTGCCTGGCGGAATCACAAAAACAAATTCGTTGATCTCTTACGATCCCTCTTATCTTGATAGTTATTCCGTAACCGCCCAGTTCAATGACAAATTTTATCCGTACGATCTTTCCGTTATTTTAGGTTATGGTATGGACATAAGCCCCTCTTTCTCCGCGGGAATCAGGTTAAAATACGTTTCACAGAACATTGACGCGTACAGCGGGTCGAACGAAACGGCCGACATCGGTCTTCTGTATAAATATGACCTCAACGGGAACAACCTTGGTTTCGGCGTTGATCTGGAAAATATAGAATGGTCCAGAATATCGCTTTATACCGAAAGTTTTGACTCACCGCTTATATTCAACGCCGGAATCTCCGACAGTATTAAATTATGGTCGGGGACGTTCCTTGCAGCCGCGCAGGCTGAAATCCCCTCTGATTATGAAAATGAATACTCCGCCGGGATTGAATACTGGCTTTATGACATGTTTGCCCTGCGGCTTGGTTATAAAACCGGAGCCTATAACCAGCCGACATTCGGAGCCGGTGTAAAATACCGTGGATTCGAGGTCGATTATGCCTATATAAATTATACCGGCCTCGGCAGCACCCAGAGGATTTCGCTTTTGTACGGTTGGGGCACGCCTCCCGCAAAACTCAGGGTTGAACCTTCCGTGTTTTCACCGAACGGGGACAGGATACTTGACCTGGCTTATTTTTATCCCGTATTGAACAGGCGTCAAAAAATAAGATCGCTCACCCTGAATATTTTTGACCGGGATGGAAAAAATTTTATATCCAGTCTGCCGGTGCAGAATAAAGCTTCAAAGATCATCGCATGGGATGGAAAAGTTGACGGCAAAACCTTTCCCGACGCGATATATAGAGCCTCCTTAACAGCCGAGTATGAAAATGGATCTTCTGAATCCAATATGGTAAGCGTTGAAATAGACACTACTCCGCCCTCAATGACCGTAACTGCCAGCCCTGTAATATCAATACCCGGAGAGCGGGATTCGGTCATATTGCCGGTAATTTTTAATATGCAGGCGAAGGACAGGAACATGGTCTCCGGATGGCAGCTTGTGATCTGGGGCGCTGATAAAAAGATTTTTTTTATGACATCCGGCATGGGGGCGCCTCCGCCCGAGTATGTGTGGGATGGAGCAGATATGGACGGAAATACGCGTCCGGAAGACTCAATTTACTATTACAGCCTGATATCCTCCGATTCGGTCGGCAACAGGGGAATGACAAAACCGGGTTCCATAACCGCACTGACAAAGGAGATCAAGCTTGAATTCGCATCAGATGCCCTTTTCGACCTGGGCAAAGCCGATGTAAAAATATCGGCATATTCGGTATTAAAAACAATAAAAGACGCGATGGACCGTTATCCAGGCTCTTTTGTAAAAGTATCCGGATACACCGATAATATACAGCCTCAGGGAATAAAATACAGCGACAATACAGAGCTCTCAAAGGACCGCGCCGACGCGATAAAATTCTTCATGATAAACCTGCTTGGATATGACGGAAAAAATATATCCGCCGCCGGCTACGGGGAACTCTATCCCGTCGCAAATAACGATACGGAAGAAGGGCGCAAAAAGAATAGAAGGGTTGAAATTACGCTGTACAGGTAAAAAATATCCTTTGCCATTATTTGCAACCTTTTTTTCCTCCATGCATTGTATAATGTAAGGACCTTAATTGGAGGAACACTTTGGACAAGTCAAACGAAAAGGAACTGGTCGAGAAGGCAAGGCGCGACCCCGAGGCATTCGGCGTCATATTCGACCTTTATCACCCGAAAATATTGAGATACGCCGTCTACCGCACCGGCAACGCCGAGGCGGCCAGGGATATCACAAGCGAGACCTTTTTCAAGGCGCTCAACAAGCTCTGGCAGTTCAAATGGACAGGAGCGTCTTTTTCAGCATGGCTCTACAGGATCGCCTCCAACGAGATAAACATGTATTTCAGGACAAAAAAACACGAACCCGCCTCTCTCGACGAAATGATGGAAAAGGTTCCCTCTTATGAGGCCCCTTCGGCCAATGACCTTGAAAAAGAGCTTGAAGAGGCCCAAACCGCAATCGACCGAAACTCGCTTTTTTTATCCGTTCACGCCGAACTTATAAAACTCCCGGCCATATACCAGGAAGTTCTTTCAATGCGGTTTTTTGATTCAATGAAGATATCCGATATCAGCCGGACCCTCGGCAAAAAGGAAGGCACCGTAAAATCCCTTATTTCCCGGGGTATATCGATGTTAAAAAGATCAATGCAACCAAATAAGGACCTGAGCATCATATATGGTGAAGGACTTATGGAAAGAGAGGCAATGGCAAATGGAAAATAAAAACTTTGAATTCAAGAATACAGGACTTAAGAAGAACATGGCGTCTTTAAGGAGCGCTCTCCTTATTAAAGCCGCCTCAAAAATGGCGAAACCTTCTGTTTTCATAAAGCTCATCCCGGTATACGCCGTCGCCTTTGCCATGGCCGCGACAGCCCTTTATATGAGGATAGATTACAACGAAACAAACGGAAATTTGAACGAACTTGGCGGCGTCTGGTGCACATATCAGGGCGGAAGCTCGGTTGTCTGGCCGCCCGCCTCCAAAAAAGGCGAGAACAGTTTCGTAAAAAGTGCCCCTGGCTCGACGGGCAAAGGCTACGCCATAAGGATCACAGGCACAGCCGGGACCCAGCCGGGCTCTGATTTCATAGGAGTGAACACATTCTTGAGCCCGCATTCCACATGCCCGGAATGCATCGGCATAGACCTTACAAAATTCACAGGCATCAAATTCAAGATAAAAGGCACAGTTCCCGCCGGCCAGGTTCTTTTCATGCTGCCCCATGAGGCGCGTGAGGCGGATTCTTCGCGCGGCATCTGCAGGTCGCTGACCAGCTACGCGGATTATGAGGCGGATATAACCCGTTACATAACCTCTTCCTGGAAAGAGGTCAGGATAAATTTCAGGAAGGACCTGCGCCAGCCTGCCTGGGCAAAACAGAGCGACCTTGTCCCCATAGAGGACGTCCTGTCGGATGCGAACATAATCAAGTGGCATTACAGGAACGGCGGCGGACACAGCATCGACATCTGGATCGACAAGCTCGAATTTTACTAAAATAAATAAAAACAGTCTTTAAAAACTTTTATAAATAAAAGGAGGCGATCTTTATGAAAAAAGCAATTGTTCTGGCAGTGGCAGTGGTTCTGGCGATGTATACGGCGGTTTTCGCGGGAAGCAAGCTCGTGGTCGACAATACCCCGGACAAAAATCAGGCATCGGGCGGCGGATGGTGGTATTCTTACGACGACTCTTCCAGCGGCGGCAACTCAAAGGTCACATTCACCCCGGGCAAGATGAAGGGGACGACCGGCAACAAGCTTGGATGGGATTATGTGGGCATGGGCGTAACGCTCGGCGAAAAATGCGGATGCTACGAAGGCAAAGGCGCGGTTCCGGTGGACCTTACCGGATATTCGACCCTGTCCTTTAAGATCAAAGGCTCGATATCGGGCGGGCGCTTGACCCTTGTTATCCCCTACACTCCAAATGAATGCCCGAAGGACGCGACTAATCCCAAGAGCCTCACCGACTACGCGGATTTTGAGACGGCTTTGAACACAAAGCTCTCAAAAGACGGCACGACGGTAAAGCTCGACCTGAGAAAGGATTTTACACAGCCGAAATGGGCGAAAAAGACCTTCTCAATCGAGGAAGTCCTCAAGAACGCGCACAACATCAATTTCCACTGCACAAGCCCGGACGGAGACACGGTCGATATCGCGGTATCGGACATAGTATTCGAATGATATTTTTCAATAAAAAAAGCCCCCGAAAGGGGGCTTTTTTTATTGAATTAAAAAGTTAAAATTCAAAACCAAAAATTACAATTTCTAAATTTGAAAACAATTGCAAATTTTATGTCCTGTTTTTTAATTTAAAACTTTTTAAGTTGCAATTCTTGGTTTTAAATTTTGAATTTTAACTTTCTACCAGGCGTACCCGAGGTTCGCTCCGGGCCCGAAGCCGACCCCGCCGTAAGCAGCAGTGACACCGTTAATGACAGGCGCGCTGGCTATCGTGTAATTCAAGCCGATAGATAAGTCCAAAACAAACCCGTTGTTCCAGATCCATCTGTATCCGCCGTGTCCGCCGATATAAATCCCGAAAGAGGTTGCCGTTGCTTTAGTGCTAACAACATTGTAGTAGGCATCCAATGTGTCGTAAGTGTACGAGAATGAAGCAAAGCTTAATCCGGCGTCCGGGCCGGCATACCAGCCGTTCAGCGCGTGGTGCTGGAAATACCAGTTATATGAAGCGCCCACCGTGCCCCCCGACCAGGACCATCCTCCCAGGTCGTAATAATCAAATCCGGCGGAAAAACCAAGTCCGTTGTTCTTGCCGATCGCCTTCTCGTAATTCGCGTTGAAATACCCGAAAGCAAGGCCGAGCGGGTTTGCGGTAATAATGTTCTGCTCCGGGGCCCAGTTTGTCACATTGTCTCCCGTAATGGCATCCTGTATATCATCCGCCGCTTTTTTCTTGCCGAAAGCGGTTACAGCAAAAACAAGTGCCAATGTCAGGACAATTGCCAAGGCTTTTTTCATTTTCCCCTCCATGATATTTTTTAAAAACGCTTAATTATGCAACAAAATCAGCCCCCGGTCAATACCGCAATGTTTACGCAGCGTTATTTGCCGGTTAATTTGTCGTTATCTTTAATGGAGGCCCGCACGCGTTTTTCAGGCAAAGCCCGTTTATTTAGGCCAAAATTCAAAAGTCAAAACCAATAAGTTCAATTTTAAATTTTTAACCAAACCACAATCGGGTTGTATGATTATCCAATTTAAACTTGCGATTATTGGTTTTGACTTTTAACTTTTTACCTGCTGCTGCATCTCGTAAAATATTATCGCCGCGGCGGCCGCCACGTTCAGGGATTCGACCTTGCCCGGGTAATCTATGTTGATCTTCAGGTCGCAGAGTTTCCTTACCTCTTCCGATATCCCCCGGCCTTCGCTCCCGAGGGTTATGATGTATTTTCCCTTGATGGCGCTTTTCGCGCGCTTCAAGTCTATGCCGTTCTTCACATCGGCGGCCACAAAGGTGAAATCTGTTCGCAGCGCCTCGAGCTCGCCCGCATCGACGTTCCTGTAATTCACCCTGAAAACCGCCCCGGCAGACGAACGGATGGCCTTGTCGCCGTAGATGGCGGCGCAGTCCCTGAGAAGGAAATCCCTGAAGCCGAAAGCCGCGCCGCTCCTGATTATGGCCCCAACATTTGCCGGGTCCTGAATGGTGTCCAGAAGAACCATGGCGTTGACCCCGGAATATTTTGTTATCTCCCTGTTCACGCTGCGGGCGACCGCTATGAACCCCTGGTGTGTTTTTACATTGGCGAACCTGTCGATGAAGCTGGCCTTTGTCGTCTCATAGATCCCGTCCTTGAGCCTGTCCATGTATTTGTCCACTATGGGAAGCGCCTGTTCCGTGTATAAAAGGTGCGTTATCTCAAACCCCGCGTCGATGGCCTCACCCAGGATCTTTTCGGTGTCTATGATAAAAAGCCCGCCGTCCTTCAGGGCCTTCTTATCCTTCAAGAGCTCGAGTATCTCATGTCTCAATGTCCTTCTCCTTATTTTTTAAATTTCCCCACCCTGATTGCCATATCCTTTTCAAGCGCCGGGACTTCCACCCTCAGTGTGTCCTCGTCGACTATATAATCCGACTTTGCCGTAACAGTGGCGGCGTAAGTATCGTAATATTCGATGACATACCTGCCGGGGGCAAGCCCGGTTATGTCAAGGTAGGAATCCGGCACCGCCTGAGGCGTCCTGTTGTAATAATTGTAGTTGCCGTTCTTTATCCATAACAGGGCCATATCCTTTGACTGCATGCCGGCCACAAATTCCGGGGCGACAGCGGGGTTTAAAAATCCTTTTATCTTTATGGACTCGATCCTGACCCAGTCGTCCCCTTTGTTCTCAAGAGCCACGTCATTGTCCCCGGCCGGGATGTCAACGGTAAATTCCGACGCAATGTCCGCCTGCCATACCTTGTATTGCTCGAGATATTTTTTGGAAGGCTCGGCCGCGGCGCTCACCGTAACGGAGAAGGCGGCGATATTATTAATGCTTACGCTTAATATATTGTCCTGGGAAACCTTGTTGACCCTGATGACAAGCTGGACCGGCTCCTCGTTCTTGAAGCTTATTATCGGGACCGTCTTCATGTCCTGATGTCCCTTGCCGAAGAGATATGCTATGAAACCGTCCTTGTTCGTCACGGTGCCGTCGGGTTTCACCATGAACTCCTCTTTGCGCGCCTTTTCCCATGCGTCCACGGGGAATATGCTGACATCGCCGCCTTTTAAGCCGTCGGGTACTTTTTTCAGGAAAAGCTGCCTGTTCTGCAGGTCGATAAAACCTTCCTTCGGCCAGTTGACCCCGGAAATAAATTTGCCCAGCGAAGCGAACTCATTATAAAGGTTGTTCCGGTCTATGTATTCCTTCCAGTACCAGGACATCGGCGCGGCGCATGAAAGCGACATGGCCCCGGCCCAGAGGCAGTTGTGCAGCCCGATCCCACCGGGATCGGAGTTGTTTTTTGCGAAGTCTCCGTCGGCATCCATGCCGAACTCACCCATTATATGGGGCTTTGCGTAATTTTCTATCTTTGCCCTGCTCGCCTCGTAAACCTGCGGGGCCTCGTCGCGCATGTTATAAATGTGTGTCTGGACCATGTCGATGCGGCTCAGGTTCCAGACGGCGGGGTCCATGTCCGGCCTTGAAAACGATGTGGTAAGAAGGTGTTTGTAAATGTCACGTGATTTTAAAAAGTCAAGCATCTCGGAGTGCCAGTCGGCGACGGCCTGGGTGCTGTAATTGTCGGTAAGGTCCACTTCGTTAAAGAGCTCCCACGCAAGCAGGTTTCCGCGCGAACCCCAGCGTGCCATTATATAACGCAGCCTGTTCTTAAAGGCCTGCTTTGCGGCAACGCTGGTAAAAAAATCCTCCGGCCTGTCGAGTATGCCGTCGTTTTTTATGTTATAAGGATTTTTGTCCCATTCGGGGTTCGTCTTTGTGGAGAATTCCCCGTGGGCCACAAGGGTGAGCATTATGTAAATATCGTTCTTTTTTGCCAGCTCAAAAAGTTTGTCTACCATGAAAGCCTGTTTCTGCCTTGCGCCGTAGTCCCCAACCTGGCCGTCCCATTCAATGCCGAACGACCACGGGGCCATCCATACCCTTGCCATGTTCGCGCCTGCCGAGTGAAGCTTTTCGAACCAGTCCTTAAAATCATTCAGCCCCCTGTCTGAGGGCCATGCCGTGTCCATGCCCAGTCCGAAAAAAGGAGCGCCGGATGAAAATTCAAGGAAGAGCGGGTCGTTTTTGGAAACTTTTATGAAGCCGTCTGTTTCCCGTGCCCCCTTTACGAGGAACGATCCCGCAGGCGACCTGTAAACCTCCCGGCCATCCTTGACAACCGTCAGGAAAAATGTCCATTTCCCTGGCTTCCACGGGCATATCCTTACCCTGAACGCGCCCGCCTTTTCCGTGTAAATACCCGTATCATAGGAAAAATCAAAATCCCTGCAGTAAAATCCGTCCATTATATAATTGCGCTTGTCAGGGGATATGACATAAGCCTGGCACACAACGGAAGAATAGTTGAATGGGTTTATTGCGCCGAAATCGGAGGCTACCGACGCCTCGAACTCCCCGTATAATGGAATGGTTTTCGCGTTCTGGGTCATCTCCACCGGGGGCGACGCCGCAAAGGCATTGAGGCTCAAAAAAATCAATATCAGCGTAAAAACAGCAACAGCCGTTATCCTATCCATCGCTGTACATATCCTCGCTCCCCCGCAAACAGCGCGTGGTTTTTTTGATCAACCTGTGTTATTATAAACCTCCTGACACATTTTTCAAGAGCTAAATCTTTATAAGGCAAAAGTAAAAACGCAAAATCAATAAGTGTAAGTTTAAAATTATAAAGTTGTACTTATTGGTTTTGACTTTTCACTTTTAAATTTAAGGAGTATTAAAAAATGCCCCATTTCGAGGTTGTTATCGTCGGTGCCGGGCCCGCGGGCTCCATTGCCGCCCACACTTTGGCCAAGAACAATATTTCATGCGCCATATTGGAACGCCGCAAGTCGCCCGGTTTTCCCGTGTGCTGCGGCGAGGCGGTAAGCGAGGCCTCTCTTAAGGCCGCCGGAATATTCCACGGTTCCTACGTCGACAAAAAAATACCGGGTTTCAGGATATTCTTCCCGAACGGAAAATACATGACGGTAAACTCCCCCGGCTGCCTAATCAACAGGGAAAAATTCGACAGATATATCTTCGACCTTGCCGCGGAAAAAGGAGCGAAGCCGTTCTTAAAGCACAGGGTCTTGTCCGCAAAAAGGAACGCGGGCGGATTTGAGGTCGCCACGGACAACTCCAATTTTACATGCAAATACCTTGTAGGAGCCGACGGCCCGGAATCGCTCATTGACACCCTCTTTTTCAACAACGGCAGGAAGCTTGTGGACGCGGTTCAGTACAAGCTCCCGAAGACGGCATATAAATACGATTCGAACGGTTATATTGATTTTTATTACGACGCCTCGTCGAGCCGCTATATGTGGGTCTTCGAAAAATCAAAGGAAATAAACGCAGGAGGATGCGTGGCCGACAAGGAGCTTTTGAGGCGGTTCATAAAAAAACAGTTCGGCGTGGAAGAGTCCGGCCACGCGGGTTTCTGCAGGGGGAAAATACCGGCCGCCGGCATCAAGGACAAAATATTCGACAATAATGTCTTTCTCGTCGGCGATGCGGCCGGGCTGGTCAACCCGGTGACGCTGGCGGGCATTTATTCGGCGCTGCTATCCGGGAAAATATGCGCCTACTGCATTTTCGGCGAGGTCAAACTCGGCAAGGCGAATTCCCCCGGGGTATATGAAAAAGTGATAAATAAACAGCCCTTTGCATCGCCGGACCTTAAATACCTGGCCTCGCGCTGTTTTGACCTGCCGCAGGAAGTGCTGTTATTTTTGGGGGAATATTTCGATTCAAATGATTACAGGCACAAGGATTTTACAAAATTCCTGAGGCTGGCCCTCAAATATCCCGCTGTCCTGGCCGACATTAAACCGCTTTTTAAGCTAAGGAAGCTTTTAAAAAGCGGCGCTGATAAGATGTGGTAACGGCGCTGAAAGGGCTAATAAAAAAAGCCGGGGTTTTGCCCCCGGCTTTTTATTTTTAAATTTTGTTTATCTGAACCAGTATCTGACACCTATGCCGCCGTTGCCTGCGCCCAGTGTTTTTGGAAATATCTCAATTCCGGGTTCAATCTGAAGAAATATGTCTATCGGCGCCGTCTTAAATATCCAGTCAATACCGAGCGGAACCTGAATGCCAACCATTGCTCCGGAATCAATATTAACCCAACCTTTTATGCCAAAATAAAGCGGCACTTTATTGTTTTCCACCTTAATAATATCGAAATTATGAATAAGATACGCAGCCCCGATTCCAATATCGCCGTCTAAAAAATCCCAGCCCAGATCAAATTGCAGCGCGTCGTACTTGTTTACCCAATCTTTTACACTAAATGCCGTATTCGATCCAAAAATTACTCCCACGCCCAGTCCCCTGTCGGCCAGATAATATCCGGAAGAACTTAACGCGGCCGCTCCAAAAAAAACAACCAGCAAAAATGCAATAAATCCAATTTTCTTCATGTTGCCTCCCAAATGTTCAAAATTTTCAGTAATTCTAATATTTTACGGCCACAAAATCAAGATATTGTTTTATCTGAACCAGTACCTTACTCCGAATCCGTCGCCCCACGCAAACCTGCTCGCTCCGGACGGGTTGACTATCTGGAACCCCGGATCCACGTCAAAAGAAATGTCAAGGGGCGTGTCTTTTAATATCCAGTCTATCCCTATCGGAACTTCGACCCCGGCGCAGCCATCCTTGCCGTTATATACACCCGCATAACCTTTTAACCCGAAATAAAGCGGGAATTTGTTGTCCTCGGACTTGATGATATCGAAATCATGTTTGAGGTAGGCAACCCCTATGCCGGCGTATTTTCCGTAAACATTGTATTCCAGGTCATACTGCATGGCATCCACGCCGTTGATCCAGGACTTCAATACAAGCGCGTTGTTGTCGCCAAATATAATGCCGAGCCCGAACCCGCTCGCCGCGGCGTATGTCCCGCCCGGATTGAGTTCATGTCCGGCGACGCTTACATCCGCAAAGATCCCCGCGCATGACATAACAAATGCCATAATTACCATTAAGACCATTTTTTTCATATTGCCTCCCCAGATATTTGTTTTACGATATAGTAAGTTTAATATTTTTATCCATGAAAATCAAGCTATTTAAGCGTTATACCGTCGGCCAGCCATATAAAGACATGTACAAATGGCAGGCGGAACTTTTTTTTGGCCGGACGCCCAACAAAAACTACCGTGTAATTTAAGCAAAGGTAAAACTATAATTCTCAGGTTTTTTCTTCCGGTCTGCCTCAAGTTAAAACCGGGCGGACGTGCCATAAAAAAAGTCCCGCCTGCCATGCTTGAAACTGCGGCCCTGTTTCGGGCCGCCACCCGCCTACGCAAGCTCCGGCGTGCATGGCATAGGGCGGCCCCTACGAGGGCACAATAACATGTCAACCATTCCACCCGCCTACCGCTTCGGCAGCGCCTGCTTCTCCCCTCCCTCTTTCACCTTGTTTATGTCGTCGAGCATTTTCCTGCTGTCAAGGTCGTCCGGGTCGATGCGCAGCACATATTCGCATTTAAGGGCGGCCGCGTCCATGTTCCCGATCTTATATTCCTTCATGGCCTCATCATATGCTTTTTTGGCGTCCTGCGATTTTTCCTTCAGGTCCTCTCCCGACTTCTGAAGGGCCCTGTCCATGTTCTGTTTGGCCTCCGAATCGGAAGGGTTAAGATTCAGCACTTCCTTCCATAATTCGGCGGCCTGTTCGTATTCGCCCTTGTCAAAAAGGTCCACGGCCTGGTTGAACATCTTGTCCGCCTGCTCCTTTAACATCCCGTTTTTTACGATGGAAGCGTATACGGCCTTTATCTCTTCGTCATCCGGCGAATACTCCAGGGCCTTTGCCGCCGCCCTGAGGGCCTTTTCATTTTCATTTCCGGCGGCGGCGCTTTTTGCCTTCTGCATGTATTGCGCGGCCTTGTCGTCAAAATTTTTCAGGTAAAAAATGGCGTATGGATTTTCCGGCTCCATGGCTTTTATCTCAAGGTACCTCAACCGCGCATTCTGGAACTGCTTCAAACGTCTGAAATTCTCCGCCTCCTCTTTCAGCGTTCCCACGTCGTTTACCGGGGCGTTTTTTTCAAGGGCGGCCTTTATGGCTTTCGCCTGGGCCGTCAGGCGTTCGTCGTCCGGCGACAGCTTCAGGGCTTCCGAATTCTTTTCCAGCGCTTTCCTCAGCAGGCCCGCGTTGAACAGCCTGTCCGCGTCGTTGTAAAGCTTTCCGGTTATTTCAAGGAATTGCGAATCGCCTATCTCCCCGGACTGCGCGCTCTTTTTCCCGGCCGCGTCCCCGCCGAACCTGAATATCACCCCGGCGTTCGCGTATATCCCGGAATAATCCACGCTGTCCTCCCCCTGCGAGGTGCCGCCCGGCCCGGCAAGGTCCGTTATTGACAGCATCACCTTGCCCGACGCAAACCTGTAACCCGCGCTAACGGCAAGCCCGATGCCGCCGCCCATCCACCAGTTACCACCGGCTCCGATTGACGCCGCGGGTGCTGCGGTCTTCCAGTCCTTCCTTATGCTGTCCTGCAATCCGCCGTCCTCTTTGAAGGTGACTTCGGTCGCGTAATTTGAATAATAGTGACACAACCCCGCGTCGGCATCCACGTAAAATTCCAGGTTCGCGGCTCCTTCCGGTTTGTAATAATATCTCGCGCCGGCGGAAGTATAAAACGCCGAGAAATCGCCGTTCAGCGCCTGCGCCTGCACGCCGTTGGCCCAGCGCGAATCATTTCCGCGCTGTTCAAGTATTATCCAGTCGTTCCTTAAATAAACCGCGGTCTGCCCGAAAGAAGTGTCAAAATTGCGCAAAATAATCAGTGAAGGCTCCGGCTCATACGTGAATTTTGTAAGTGAAGGCGAGGCTCCAAGCAATGAATTATAGTTGTTCAACGACGCTATCCTGTCGTTGTATTCCCCCATTGCCGCCGCTGCCGCTCCCCCGTAAATCCCGATCTCGAAACCTTCGGCTTTTGCCTGCCGCCAAATAACAAGGAAAACCAGGATGAAAAAACAGACATACGTTTTCCGTCCTCCCGTGGACATACTTATCCCCTCCAATGGTTTTTTAGCTGATTAAAGACGTGCCCCCTATATGAGTCAAATTATATATGCAAATGTAAAATTGTCAAATACTATATTTTTTTCTTATGCCCGGCAGTCAGCCAGACAATTTCAGGAATGGCGGGCGGGACTTTTTTTAAAGCACTGACGGCCAACAAAAACTACCGTTTAAATAAAGCAAAGGTAAAACTATAATTTTCAGGTTCTTTATTCCGGTCGCCTCACGCCAAACTTGGACGGCAGTGCTTTAAAAAAAGTTCCGACTGTCATGCTGACATACCCGCTATTATTTCAAATATCTTTTCATAAACATTATGCTATAATTAAAAAAAATTCATGGAGGTTTAAATGAGGATATATGTGACGGGCGGGACGGGATTTATCGGTTCTTATGTCGTGAAAGAGCTCAGCGGCAAGGGCCACGAAATAATAATTCTCGCGCGCAACCCGGAAAAAGTCCCGGCGCTGCTGAAACTTCCGGGCGTGAAGGCCCTCCGGGCCCCCATGGAGGACATGGCCGCCGTCGGCAGGGCAATGATAAAGCCCGACGCCCTTGTGCACATTGCCCTTTGCTGGGGAGACACCGGGCCGGACATGATAAGGAACGAAACGCTGGCCTCCGTATCACTTATTGACATAGCCGTTAAACGCGGGGCAAAAAAAATAATATTCACATCATCCACGGCGGCGCAGGGCAGCCTTCCAAAGACCCTGGACGAGACCGCCAGGCTCATGCCGAACGATTTTTACGGGGCCGCAAAGGGCTCTGTCGAGCTTTTCCTCTCGGCTTATTCAAATTATTACAAGGACATACGGTTCAACACCATACGCCCCGGATATACTTTCGGGGACCCGGTTGTCCCTGGCGGCGCCATGGAAAACGACCGGAGATTTTTTAATATATGTTCGGCGGCGCGCTCGGGCAAAACAATAGAGCTGATTAAGAACGACGGAACGCAGTTCATATGGGCCGGGGACCTGGCAAAGGTATATTCCAGCCTTCTTGAAAGCTCAAAAAGCGACCGCACATATTACGGCCTGGCAAAAAATTTCGTCACCTGGCGGCAGATAGCCCTGTGGGCCGTTGAATACGCGAAAAAACGTGGATTAAGCCGGAAAAAATCCGTTATCAAGCTGAAAAATCTTGGCTGGGGTGACGATCCGTACCTGTTCAACGTCGGGGCGATAAAAAGGGATTTTAAACTTTCCTTTGATTCGGCTGCGAGGCTTAAGGCCCATGTTGAATTCCTTATGGAAAACCACGGTTTGTATGACGGGAAAGTCAAAAGTTAAAATCCAAAACCAAGAATTACAATTTAAAATCTTCAAATTAAACGCCGGCGTTGTTGTTTTGCCGTCAATTGAATATAATTCCAGATATTAAAAGTTGTAATTCTTGGTTTTAAATTCTAAATTTTGAATTTTTCTTAAACAGCAACCACTTTCTTTATTTCTGGTAGTTCTTCCTTTATCCTCGCCTCCACGCCCTGGGTAAGGGTTATCTGCGCCATGGGGCATCCCGCGCACGCCCCCTTGAGTTTTACCTGCACTTCCCCTTTTGCCTCGTCCACGCCGACCAGTTCAATATCGCCGCCGTCGGCCTGGAGGAATTTCCTCAGGTCCTCTATGACTTTTTCCACTTTTTCCTTTAACATGTCATGCCTCCGATTTGTTTTATGGCATCAACCATAAGGTCTTATATATCACTTACTTGGTGATATTATACCCGGATTGTCCGTTTTTGTCAAACATTTTTTGGTCAGTACTTCTTTACGCTGGTTTTTTCGGCCGTCATCCTGTAAAGAGTCCAGCCTTTCATGTCCTCGTATTTTTCCCCGACATCAAGGGTCCCGAATACGGTCGTGGGCACGTCGGATACCGCCCTGATCCTCTTGTTTTTTTCCATGGTAACCATTACCCATTCGTTGAGTTTCGGCACGACGCCGTAACAGCACGTCATCTGGCTGCGCACTATGACGAAAACCGTTGCAAATTCCCCGGTCTCATCAGTGTCCACGGGTATCAAAAATCCCGTGATAGCCACTTTTGTCCCGTTTAACGCCGTGATAAAATCAGGGATAGGCCTTTTCTTCTTTTTCTGCCTGATCTTTACAGACCTCTGGTCCTCCATGCTCGGCGAGTCGTAATCGTATGCCGCCAGCGTTTCCCATGTCACCAGCTGGACTCCGTCGGCCACGGGGTACGCGGTTACCGGGTTTGGCATCGACTCCACCTTAAGGTCGTAGGCATCCTTTACCGCGGCGGGAGATGGCTGCTCTTTTACTTCCGTGATGGTTTTTCCCTCCACCTTGATCTCGGCAGCGGCGCAATCGGCGGCGGCAAACATCAGGAATAAGGGAACAAGCATTGCGGCGCGGCTTATATGTTTTACAAACTTTTTCATCATTTATCCTTTTCCTGTCCGGGATAAACAAACTTCATGTTCCTGAATGTGACGCCTTTTACTTTTATCAATGCCACCGTACCGGAAAATGCGGAAACGCCTTTTAATTTTTCCGATGCGGCGGAAAATTCCGAAGTGTCGCCTTTTACCTCGCCGGTCAACGGGCTTTCCACGGCCTTAAGGGCCAGTGATATCTTTTTGCCGCCGACATTGAGCTCAATGCGTATCGAACCCTGTTTCAAACGAACCGGTTCCTCGGCCTCGCCGTCGAGTACATACCCGGTAAGCCTTCCGACCTCCGGATCCGCCAGAAGTTCCAGGTGGGCGAATTCCTCGCCGCACTCCACAAGCACGCCGTTATGAGGAGCCCTGTGCTCATGCGCGTATACCTGCGCCGCCGATGTAAAAACTGACAGTGCCATTATCAAAAAGATTTTTATTTTCTTCATTATTTTAATCTCCTTCAGGACATGGGGTCGAGATTTTTCGACACATCGGTCGAGTATGCCTTGACTGCGGGGATAAAACCCGAAAGTGCGCCAAGCATGGTCATCCCGAGAGGGACAGCCACAAGCGAAAAATGCATCCTGAACACTTCGAGGACGACCCCTGTCTGCTGTCTGACGATCAGCGAGGCAAACGCAAATACAGCCAGATAAACGGCATATCCGCCAATGGAGCCCGCCCCGGCTATGAGCGTCGCCTCAAGTACTATGGATGAAAAAACATTCGAACGCCTCGCGCCGAGCGCGCGCAATATGGCGAATTCCCTGCGTCTTTCGTTCATGGTATTGTAAAGGCTGGCCAGTATCGAGGCCGCGGCAACTAGCATGACAAGATATGCCACAAGGGTCAGTATCCTGGAAACCCAGCCGAGTTTGTCGAAAAATTCCGCCATTACTTTTCCTATGGGCCACGCCAGCGTCGCCACGCGCCCCTGTTTGTTTATGGCCATATCAAGCATGAAGCCTGCCTGCGGGCTGTAGAATTTCAGCATAACGGCGCTTACTTCCTTCACCGAATCCGGTATTTCCATGCCCGACGTTGCCGTATATTCGGTGCCGCTTCCACGCAAAACGTGCCCTTTCATCCTGTAAACATCGTCGATGGGTATCCATATGACCCTGTCGGAGGGCGTATTGGTCGGCATCAGCACGCCGGTTACCGTAAAAACTTCCTCGTGCTGCATCTTAGGGTCGAAATAAAGGCCGTGATACGGCCTGAATTCGGAACCTTCCTTCAACCCCATTTTTTCAGCCGCATAACTTCCTATAACGGCCTCCTTCTTTGAAGGGTCAAAATTCCTTCCGCCCGGCCTTACCGTGAAATGGCGCCCGGCCTGGTATTCAAATTTCGTGAAAATCTCGTCGGTTGTCCCGACTATCCTGTACCCGTAATAGTTGTCCCCCACGGCGTACGGTATGGCAAGCTTCACCCTGGGATCGCTTTTTACGGCCTGGTAAAGAGACCACGGTATATTTCCCGGCGATGTTTCCAGCTGATAGACCGCGTTTAGCACCAGCTGCAGCTGGCTGCCCCTTGCCCCGAGCACGGCGTCAAATCCCGCGTTTCCGCCGGTAAAAGCCGTGCGCGTCTGGTATTGCATTGAAAATACAGACATTGTAAGTCCGGCGGCCATCGCCACGGAAAGCATGGTTATTACAGTGGAAAGAAAATGCTGCCTCATGCTGTGTCCGACTATGAAAAAAAGATTTTTTATGTTCTTAAACAATGTTTTCCACCTGCCTGCCCGCCTTATTAATGGAGCCCAGATCCCTCACCAAATCAAAACTCGCAAGCACGTCGCGGTCATGGCTGACCAGCAAAAGCGCCGCCCCCTTTTCCCTGCATATGTCTTTTATCAGGTTGAGGGATTCCATCGCCCGCCTGTGGTCAAGGTGCCCGGTGGGTTCGTCCGCAAGCACGAGCTTGGGATGATTTGCAAGCGCCCGCGCCACAGCCACGCGCTGTTGCTGCCCAACAGACATCTGCCTGGGCAAATAATTGAAATAATCCTTCAGCCCCACACGTTCCAGCAGGGATGCAGCGACTGCACGGTCGGAGCCCGGGCCGAACATCATCCCGAGCATCACGTTCTCCATTGCCGTATAGCCCTGCAAAAGGTTGAATGTCTGAAAAATATATCCCATGGTGCGCGCCCTTAAAATGTCGCGCCCTCCCTCGGTAAGCTGTTCGATGTCCTCGCCGGCAAGTTTTATGCTCCCCTCGTCCGCGCGCAGTATCCCCGCGATTATATTGAGAAAGGTCGTCTTTCCCGAGCCGCTCTCGCCGGCCATGGCGATCTGCTCGCCCTGCCCGATGTCGAAACTTCCGATATTTATGACCTCGTTTGTCCCGCCTTCGGGCGAGCGAAAACTCTTTTTGATGTTCCTGATCTCGAGTATGTTCATTTTATCACCGTGTTGTCCCTTTCTATTCTGCCGTTCTTCTTCCCATCATAATTGATTTCCCCGCAAGAAACAAGGCGAACATTATCCCGAAGACCGCGACTATAGACGCGCCGGTGGGAAGGTCCTTGTAAACCGACAGCGCCATGCCTCCAAGGCTGCAGGCTATTCCCAGACCCCAGGAAATGAGGAGCCTGTTCTTTAGGGATTTTGCGAGCATTGTGGAACATATTGCCGGTATGATCAGATAGGAAAACACAAGCAATACCCCGGCTATGCCGACCGACGACGTGACCACGGCCCCGAAAGAGGCGTAAAAAAGGAAATCCCAGAAGGGTATGTTGATCTTTTCCCTGCAGGCCTCGTCGCAGTCGTCGGTCACGAGCCAGAATTTTTTCCTGAAGATAAAATGGAACGCCCCGATGGCACTGTAAAGCACCGCGGTTTTTAACACCTCTTCCGGCTTTACAAAAAGAATGTTGCCCACGAGCATGTCCTTTATGTGCTCCGCCTCGGAAGGGGCCTTTGACAGGATAAGCACGGCCGCGGCGGCCGCAAAAACGTAAGTTATCCCTATGACGGCCTCCTGCGGCACTATTTTTTCAAGCGGCCTTGCCCAGGCAAAAAACAGGGCGCCTGCAAGCGCGAAGCCGAGCGATATAAGGTAAGAGGCCCCCGAATGCATTGTTATTCCGAAAGCAAAACCCGCAAGCGTGCCCAATGCCGCGGTCTGCGCCAGGGCGAGGTCGACAAATATGACGCCGCGTTTTATGACATGCATCCCGAGGTAGGCATGTATGCCGGTAAGGACGACGCAGGCGATGAACGGCCACAGCAAAAGATCGAACATTTTAGGCTCCTTTAAATTACGGGGCGGGCTTATCGCCCGCCCCGGGTTCTTGTTTTATTTTACGGCATCCAGAACGGTTTTTACGTCGTAATCGAAAAGTTTGATGTAATCTTCCGTCCCTTTCAGGCCGTCCACGCAGGTGGATATCACGACGGTTTTCGCGCCCGTATCCGCGGATATTTTTTCCGGTTCGGACATATCAAAGAACTGGTCAACAAGCACGGCTTTGACACCGTCATCCTTTATCTTCTTTTCCAGCGCAATGACCTCAGAGGGCGAAGGCGGTATTCCGGGCTTTGATTCGATGTACCCCGCCTGCTTGATGCCGAAGGCATTGAAAAAATAAAGAAGGCAGCTGTGTGAAGCGGCCAGCTTCTTGCCCTTTAAAGGCTCCATCATTTTGTTCCAGCGCCCGATGCCGTCGCCGAGCTTTTTGACAAAAGCATCGTGGTTTGCCCGAAAATATTTTTCGTCGGCCGGGTCGAATTCCACCAGCTTTTTAAGCGCCTCGTCCGCCATGATTATCCCGTTCTTCGGGTCGAGCTGGTAATGGGGGTTGCCGTAAATGTGCACGTCCCCGAGCCTGGCGTCTATTTTTCCTTCGGGAACATCGAGCTTGTCGATGCCTTCCGACATGTCGAGATAACCGGCCCCGCCTTTTGAAACCTTCGAGTTCCTGGAGGCTTCAATTACGCTGTTCGCCCACATGTCGAGATCCATGCCTACCACCGCCATTATGTCGGCGTTCCTTACCTTTACCACCATTGAAGGCCTGGGCTCAACGGAATGCGGGTCCTGCGTCCCTTTCATGAGGCATTCCACGTTTGCCTTGTCGCCGGCAACGGCTTTCATTATGTCGGCGATGTCGGTTGAACTGGCAACGATATTAATCTGCCCGGCAAAGACCGCGAAGGGCAGCGACAGTGCCAGCGATAACATGAATAATTTTTTCATTTTCCTTCTCCTTTTTTATTGCAGCGGGTGCGTGTGCGGCCCCAGGCCGTACACGAACTGCAGCAGGACTTCATTTGATTTGTTTTCCGGCGTATAGCCATATTGCAGCCTTGCGAAAGTCGCCTCGGACATCCTGTAGGTGAATATGGCTGATATTTTGGACTCTTTTGTCAACTGGGCCACGGCATCTTCGGACCAGTCGTAGCGTGCGCCAAGGTCGACAAATTTGTTGAAGGTATACCCTGCGTAAACATAGGTTCCCCACCTTTCAATATCATCGAGCAGGCCGCCGGTCTGCGTCTGTTCCCTTTTCATGTACATGGCCTCGGCCTGCAAAAGGAAACGGCTGTAATTTACCGGCCACATTTTAAGGGTTAAATCCGCTCCGGCGAGCTCGACGTCATCCCTGGAAGAAGGATAATCCGAGCCCTTTGAAACCGCGCCCGAGGCCCCGATCTCAAGGTCCGAATCATCCGTGGGGTCGAAGGATGCCGAGAGCCTTTCCGTGTACAGCTCCTGAGCGAGCTGCAGTGTGCCAGTTCCTCCGGAGACTCCGGGTTCCACGTTGTACAGCCCTGTCTCCGATTTAACAAATATCGGAAGCGGCAGGACAATGCCGATCGATGCGCCGTTCTCGGAAAGAGACCCGGCAAGAAAATTATTTATTATGAGCGGGGTGTCGGCGTACGGCCAGACGTGGCTGTGAAGGATGTTTATCTTGCCGAACTCTATCTTCATTTTACCGGCTTTCAGGCTTAAAACGTCGAACAGGCTGAGAAAGTCCGCGTAAGCCTCCTCTATTTCAAGCCCGCTCTGGCTCATTGACAGAACCGCGTCGGCTTTTACCTGCGGGTAGATGTATCCCGCCACCACCATTTCAAGCTCGTCCATGCCGAAAGTCACCCTGTTTGTGTCCTGGTTCCAGTCGCCGATAATATTCCCTATGAGGCTTATGTCGGGAAGGGCGATGGGGCCGACTTTCGCGCCGCCCGTAAGGGCGTCGTCTGCAAAAACACCGGAAGCGAATAAAAATAACAATATAAATAAATATAACGGTTTTGTTTTCATTGATCTCTCCTTATATTATATACTGTGGTAAAAAGAATAGGTTATCGCAGTATAAAAGGGGGAGAGCGGGATGGGGTAAATATTACCTGTTCCGAGCGTATCCTGAGTTTTGATATTATTATTGTGCCGCAAAGCACAAAAGCCGCAAGGAACAAAACCGCGGCCGGCATGACAGCCGTACTGAATGTCATTATAAACGAGCATATTTCGCAGTGGTCGTTGTCTTCCACGCGGGCATGATGATGGAACGCCGTGACACCCACGGCAAACAAGACTATCAAAATTGAAATAAAAGCCGCTGATCTTATTATCTTTTTCTTCATTATTTTCCGCCTGTTTAATTTAATATAAATTATACAGCCTCAAAGGGCTATTATCAAGATTTATTAGTCCGCAGGCCCGGGCTTTTATTGACCCGCGCTCTTTAGCATGGTATATTATCAGTAATTGATGCGATCCATATAAAATGGAGGTTCAAATGAAGAAGCCCGTTCTTTTTTCAGCCCTTCTGGCAATCGTTGTTCTCGCCTCTGCCGCACAGCTTTTTTCGGGAATTTCCGGCAGCGTTTACGGCGCTTTCGACGGAAGGTACCTATGGAGAGGCCAGCTTTTATCCGACACCCCGGTATTCCAGCCGGGCGTTTCCGTCGGGCTCAATAAATTCACACTGGACTGGTGGGGGTCTTACACCTTTGACACGGGAAAACTTACGGAATCGGATTACAGGATTTCTTTCACGGACAATCTCCCTTTCGTACCGCTTTTTTCCGTATCATCCGGATTCTGGATATACACCCATCCGTCCGCTCTTTACACGTCGAACGAACTTTTCGGCACTTTAAGCGTCGACGTGCCGGCCAAGCCGTACGTTTCTTTTTATTTCGACCCTGTTTACGGCAGGGGCGGTTATTCCGAAATCGGCGTATCCCAGGAGCTCGAATTGTTCGGCATAGGCATAAATGGCGCCCTGAACGCGGGATATAATTTCGGCGAGAACGGTTACACAAGCTCTTTCACCGCGCTTGCCGGAACCCTGGGTCTAAGCTATACCGTGGCCGGGGTGAAAATAAACCCGGCTTTTACCGGGCAGTACTCGCTTGACAGGCAGTATAAGAGCCTGGGATTGTGGTCGCTAAACATCAGTTATGGATTTGGTTTTGACGAGGAAACAAAAACATCCGGTTCCGGAAATTAACCGGGGCAAATAAAACGGAGATGGAGAAAGAGTATTATCTAAAAGGTGAGGGAGCTTTATTTAATGACTCTTTCCCATCTCCGTAAATTTAGACAATACGTTGCGATGAAAGTTCCTGAAAAAATTCCCGGACCGCATTTATTTTTCCCATATATAACAAGGATTTTAAGCAATCCGGGCTATTCGACGATGACTTTCCCGGTTCCTTTTATTATCTGCCCTATCTCAAAGACTTTCTCGCCTTTTTTTGCCGTAAAATTCTTTATCTCTTTTGCCCTGGATTTGTCGACGATGAGCGTCATTCCGATGCCCATGTTGAAGACCCTGTGCATTTCCTGCCAGCCCACATTGCCTGTATTTTGTATAAGGCCGAATATCGGGGGGACCGGCCACGTGCCGCGCAGGCACACCGCGTCGCAGTTTCCGGGCAGGACCCTGTTTATATTGTCGTAAAATCCGCCTCCGGTCAGATGCGCGATGCCGTGTATGTATCCGTAATACTTTTCAATTGCCGGAAATACCGAATTAAGATAGGACCTGTGCGGTTTCAAAAGGGCGGCCCCGAGCGTCGTGCCGAGCTCCTTTATCCCTGAAGAATATGGCATCTTTGCGCCGTCAAAAACTCTTCTTGCCAGCGAAAAACCGTTCGTGTGAAGCCCGACCGAAGAGAGCCCAAGGATGATGTCCCCGTGTTTTACCTTCTCACCTGTTATTATCCTGCCGTCGTTTATCTCTCCGACTATGGTCCCCACAAGGTCGTAGTCGCCTTTCTTATAAATGCCCGGCATTTCAGCCGTCTCTCCGCCGATGAGCACACAGCCGTTCTCCCTGCATGCCTTTGAAAGCCCGCGGATCACTTTGACCAGCACGCCGCCGTCGAGTTTTCCTGTGCCGAAGTAATCGAGGAAAAACAGGGGCCTCGCGCCCATCACAAGTATGTCGTTCGTGCAGTGGTTGACTATATCCTCGCCCACCGTCGTGTGGATGCCAAGCCGCTGGGCTATCTTTAGCTTTGTCCCCACGCCGTCGGTGGAGGCAACAAGGAATTTATCCCTGGATATCTTATAGACCCCGCCGAAGGTCCCTATGTCCGTCGCGACATTTTTGTTGAAAGTGGATTTGATGAAAGCCTTGGCTTTTTTCAGGGCGAACGCCGCCGCGTCTATGTCAACGCCGGCTTTTTTGTAAAGGTCGGATCTGGCCATGGTAACTCCTTTTCTAAAATTTAAAATTCAAAACCAAAAAGTTGCTGGAACGTGTTTTTATCGTAAGAACTTTGGGTATGATCCCAGTATTTTCACCGCGCCGCAGTGCTTTTCCACCTCGGCCAGGGATTTTTTTACCTTTGCGTCGTCCTTATGTCCGGAAAAATCCACAAAAAAATAATAATCCCAGGCTTTCTTCCTGGAAGGCCTGGATTCTATGCTTGTCAGGTTAAGGCCGTGCGTTGTGAAGGGTTTCAAGAGCAGGAAAAGCGCGCCGACCCTGTCCTTTATGGAGACCATGATGGACGTCTTGTCGTCTCCCGTTCTTCTGGAGGATTCAGTGCCCAGTATCAGGAACCTTGTTATGTTATCGGTCATGTCCTGGATCGACGCGGCGAGTATCTTGAGGCCGTATATTTCCGCGGCCATGGCCCCGGCCACGGCGGCCGAGCCTTTCTGCCCCGAAGCGAGCAGGGCCGCCTTGGAGTTGCTGGAAGCTTCCTTTAACGCCGCGCCCGGCAGGTTCGATTCAAGCCATCCCCTGCACTGGCCGAGCGTCTGCGGGTGTATGAAAACGGTTTTGATCTCTTTTAGAGAAGCCTCGTTGGATAACAGGCAGTGGCGTATGTCCAGCATGGTCTCGGAAAATATCTTAAGGTCGGAATCCGCGAACATGTCGAACGAATAATTGACCGCGCCTTCGGTGGAATTCTCTATGGGCACGCAGCCGTAATCCGCATTGCCTTTTTCGACTTCTTCAAATACCTCTTTTATGGAATTCATGGGGATGTAGTCCGTCTGCTTCCCGAAATGTTTCATGGCCGCCTCGTGCGAATACGAGGCCACCGGCCCGAGATAAGCCACGCTCATTTTTTTCTGGAGCTTTCTCGACTCGGACAGGATCTCGTTGTATATGGCCTTAAGCCCCTCGTTCGAAAGGTAGCCTTTTTTGGCGCCGAGTACGTTCCTTAATACCTCGACCTCCCTGGCCGGATCATAAACCTTTTTTCCAATGCCACCCTTTATCCCGGCGATTTTTTTCGAGTTGGCGGCGCGCCTGGCCAAAAGCGCGACGATTTTCAGGTCCAGCGCATCGATTGCCTTCCTGTATTTGCCGAGATTTTCCATCTGCTATTTGCCCCTTTTGAAGTATTTTATCTCTTCAGGCGTCAGGTAACGCCACTGACCCGCCGATAATCCCTTGTCGTTTATCCTTCCAACGTTCTCCCTTCGCAGCCTGACAACCGAGGCTCCGACCGCCTCGAGCATCTTTTTTACCTGGTGGTTCATTCCTTCCCTTATGACGACATAAACCACGTCGTTGGAGTCGTTGCGTTTATAAAGCCCCGCGTCCGCGGGCCGGACGAACCTGCGGTCATCGCCTATTTTAACCCCTTTTTTCAGCCTGTTCAAGGCGAAACTGCTTATCCTTCCCTGAAGTTTTGCGGTGTACCTTTTTTCTATTTCAAAGCTTGGGTGCATCACGCTGTTTGCAAAATCGCCGTCGTTGGTGAGCAGAAGCGCCCCGGAAGTGTTAAAATCAAGCCTTCCCACCGGATATATCCTTTCCCTTATTGTGGACTTCAAAAGGTCCACGACGGTCGGCCTGCCCTTGTCGTCGGAGACCGACGTTATGCATCCTTCCGGTTTGTTCATTACTATGTATATTTTTTCTTCCTGCCTGATAAGGGAGCCGTCGACCTTTACATGGTCCTTTGCCTGGTTTACCCTGGCGGTCACGTCTTTCACAACGGCGCCGTTGACCGTGACCCTTCCCTCCCTGATATATTCCTCGGCCTTGCGCCTGGAAGTTATACCGGCATGGGCGATATACTGCTGCAATTTCATCCCGTTCCCGTGCAGTTCATCCTGCTTGGGTTTTGACTGCCCGCCGGGAGCAGTCTTTTTATTGTTCCTCATTCGTCCCCATCCTCTTCTTCTTCCTCATCATCATCGTCGTCATCATCCTCTTCGTCGTCCCCGTCTTCGTCGTCATCCTCTTCATCATCATCATTTTCATCGCCGTCTTCACCGTCCGGATCGTCGGGGCCCGCTTTGACGGTCTCTTCATCCTTGTCTTCTTCCTTTATGCCTTCCGCTCCAAGGCTTTCATCTGCGGTTTTTTCATCGTTTTCCATGGCTTTTAGGTCCTCCTCCAGTGTTGTTACCTTTACGGCGGGTGCCTGTTTCCCCTCTTCAGGGTCGAACTGGAACTGCGCCTGGTTTTTGGCCACTTCTATCCTGTCCTCCCAGCTTTCGACAAACTCGTCTTTTTCGAGTATAGATTTTATCTCCTCGATCTTGGGAAGGTCGTCCATCGAATTTATCCCGAGATATTGGAGGAATTCCTTCGTGGTGGAATATAACAGCGGCCTGCCCGGCGCTTCTTTCCTTCCCGCGATCTTTATGAGCTTTCTCTCCAGCAGGGTGTGATATACCCCGTCGGAATTGACTCCGCGGATGGATTCCACTTCCTGCTTTGTGATGGGCTGCTTGTAGGCGATAATGGCCAGCACCTCGAGGGACGGCCTTGAGAGCCTGGTCATGAACCTGTTCTTGTAAAGTTTTTTTATGTGCGGCGCGTATTCAGGCAGGGTCAAAAATTCATATCCTCCGGCTATCTGCCTGACAGACACGGGAGAGCCTGTCTCGTGCAGGTGCGAATTTATGCGTTCGACGGCCTGTTCGACTTCCTTTTCCTTTATTTCCATAACCCCGGCGATAACCCCGCCGGCAAGCGGCTTGTCCGAGGTGAAAAGCAGAGCCTGTATGGTCCTGTCAAGTTCTTCCTGTCTCATTTTTATTCACCCATATTTTGAAGGATAGCGGAATCAAAATCATCGTTCTTCAGATAAATGTAAATGTCCGTAAAAAGTTCGTCCTGGTTGACGCTTATTATTTTCAGACGCAGGAGCTCCAGCATCCCGAGAAAAAGCGATATTATATAAAGCCTGTCGTTGTTCCGGGCGCACATCTCAAAAAAGCTCACCGCCTCGCTTGCCGCACGCAGTTTGTCGATTATTTCATATATCCTGTCCTTGACGCGCATGCGCTCTCCCGGGATTACCACGGTCTTTCTTTCCTTCAGGCGGTCCAGCACCGAGTCCATGGCCTTTACAAGGGCGTAAACGTCCAGCGAAAGTTCCTGGTCCTCCTTGGCCACGTTCAGCGGGTAAAGGCGCTCGAAGAGGTCCCTTTTCTTGGACTCGTATATCCTCATTTTTTCCGATATTTCCTTGAACATGGAGTATTCCACGAGGTGCTGAACAAGCTCCATCCTGGGGTCCTCTTCCTGGGCCTCAAGCAGTTCGTCCCTGGGCAGCAGCATTTTGGCCTTTATGTAAATGAGGGTCGCCGCTATGACGATAAATTCGCTGGCCACGTCCAGGTTCATTGTTCTCATCATTTCAAGGTAGCCGATGTATTCTTCGGTTATTTTTGCTATGGGTATGTCGTAAATGTCTATCTGGTTCTTTTTTATAAGGTACAAAAGCAGGTCGAACGGACCCTCGAATACAGCCAGCTTTAACTGATAATCTTCTTCAGCCATGTTTTTCCGCCTTTATAATTTTAAGCCAGTTTCATCAATTTCCTTACGTTCTTCATCGTTTCCCCGGCCGCGGCTTTAGCCGCGCTGTTCCCGGCTGCGATCAAAGCTTTTATCCTCTCAGGATCCCTGTCTATCTCTGCGCGCTTCGCCCTTATGGGAGCCAGGCGTTCGTTTATCCTCACAGCGACCTGTTTCTTGCAGTCAACACAGCCGCGCGACCCGCTTACGCATTCCGATTCCACTATCTCGCATGCCGCCGTATTATATATCCTGTGGAAAGCGCACACCACGCATTTTTCCGGATGTCCCGGGTCGTTCTTCTTGATTTTTGCCGGATCCGTGAACATTTTTGATACCTTTTCGTTCACGCTTTTCTCGTCGTCGGTCAAATATATCGCATTGTTGTAGCTCTTTGACATTTTCCTTCCGTCAATGCCCGGGAGTTTCGGGAATTTTGTCAGCATCTCCTGCGGTTCCGGGAAAAAATCGCCGTAAAGGTGGTTGAACCTGCGGGCTATCTCGCGGGTAAGCTCCAGGTGCGGCCTCTGGTCCTCTCCTATCGGCACGGCCTGCGCCATATATACAAGTATGTCCGCGGCCTGAAGCACCGGATAACCCAGGAATCCGAATGTGGAAAGGTCCCTGCCGGTCAATTCCTGCTTTTGTTCCTTGTAAGTCGGGTTCCTCTCGAGCCATGGCACCGGAGTGAGCATGGACAGCAGGAGAAAAAGCTCGGCGTGCTCCACTACCGCCGACTGTACGAACATCACGGCCTTGTCAGGAGATATCCCAACCGAGAGCCAGTCCTTGAACATCTCGATTGTATTCTCCCCGGTCATTTCCGGCTTCTCGTAATTGGTTGTCAGCGCGTGCCAGTCGGCCACCATATAAAATGCCTTATATGAGTCCTGCATTTCAACGTAGCTTTTCAATACTCCTTCAAGATGACCCAGGTGCAGTTTTCCAGTGGGCCGCATACCCGACAGAACGGTCTTCATTTGGTCCTCCGCATTTTTTTAAAGCATCAGGCTGAAAAGTTTGATGACAAAAGTATAAAGCGGCGCAAAAAAAACATTAAATCCGCCTATCATCATGAGCCCGATGAGGATAAATATCCCGTAAGGTTCCAGCCTGTAATAAACTATCTCGGCCTTCGGCGGCAGAAAGAAAACAAGGACTTTGCTGCCGTCAAGCGGCGGTATCGGCAGAAGGTTAAAAAGAGCAAGCCCGACGTTTATCACTATGCCGTAAAAAAAAAGCATATTAAAGGCCGAAGCCTCGAGCACCGGCACCATCCGGGTTATCTTCAGCAGCAGGACCGAAACAAGGGCCAGAAGAAGATTGGATCCCGGCCCGGCCAGGCTGGTGAGCATAATATCCCTCCTGTGGTGCCTGAAATACATGGGATTTATGGGCACAGGCTTCGCCCCTCCTATTATAAACCCGGCGTGTGAAAATATCAGGAAAGCCGGCATCAGGATCGACATGAAAGGGTCGATATGCGGCAGCGGGTTCAAGGTCAGCCTGCCCATATCCTTTGCCGTCGGGTCGCCGAGCTTGTATGCTACGAACCCGTGGCTCACCTCATGGACGATGACCGAGAAAACGAGCACGACTATCTGAATAAAAATTCCGTAAATGTCCAAATTGTCCGCCTTTCAAAGAAATTATTTTTAATATTATAGCACATATGTCCCTTTTATCAATTCACAATTAATTATGAAAAATAAGCTGACGGGTGGGCGGGGATTTTTTATAGGCCGTCGTTCCGCCTCCGCTCTTATTAGCTTCGGCGGACGAGCCGTTTAAATTGCAACAACCGCCTTACACTTTGAAATATGGACATATGAGGCTTTTGGAGGGCCCTGCGTCCATCTTTTAAATTTAGACGCAGCACCCGGAAAAAGGCTCATATGTCCATATAATAACGCATTATAATAAAACGCAAAGGGCCGGCTTTACGCCGGCCCTTTGCGTTTTATGCCATGTTTTTATTTTGCCATTGATGTGACAGTTGTCCCCTTTGCGACCCCGTTGTTTTCCGGGTCAGCCTTGTCTCCCGGGGTGTTTTCCTTTATAAAATTTTCCACCCAGCCGATAAAATCTATATTTGACTGTATCATCTTCGTAGGCTCTTCCCCGCCGTTCAGCGCCTTGCCCGGCTCCAAAAACTTTTTTGCTTCAGTAAGGAGGTCCATTTTAAAGGAATACATGTTGGCCATTTCCTTCTGCAGGGCGAGTTTTTCCTTTGAGGGCTTCATCTCCGTAAGCCTGGCAAGCTTTTCGTCATAGGCCACGAGCTCCTTGAACCTTTTTACCAGCACAAACCCGGCATTGTTCAACTGCCATGCCTGGATGTCCTTTGTGGCTGATTTTCCCGCCAGGTCGGCCGCTTTCTTGTAATTCAGCACTGCCGTGGTGGTATCGCCGGCGGTTTCGGCTTCAGAGGCTGTTTTTTTTGCGTCCTTATATGCGTTAAAATCTTCCCAGCTGGTCCATGCTGCCAGGGTCATTGAAAAGAAAACAAGGACAAAAGCCATCGATAAGATCGTTGTTTTTTTCATTTATTCCTCCTGATTATTATACCCCTTAACGAAAATATGATAATACAAAATCCCGGAAATTTCAACTATTTTCAGGAAGCAGTCCTTCTAGAATTTTACCCCGAGGCCGAAATAATTGTCGCTCAAAAACGACGCAAAAGCGTCGTACATTTCCATCCTGTATGTGTAATCAATTGCGGCCGTATAATCCAGCAATTTCAAAATGACGCCGAAGCCCGCCGAAAGATAGGATGCGTTGCGCGTATCAAGGCTGGTGTTGTATCCGACGCGCATGGCAAAAACATTCATTACCCTGTCTTCCGCGCCCACGGCGAACCTCGTGTAATCATAAACATCCTGGATGGCGTCCGCCGAAACCAGCAACATATTATTCTTGTCGATCTTGAATGTATCAGCGGCGCCGAGCCTTATGGTCAGCGGTATCGGGGCCGAATCGTTTATCACCTTTACGTTGAGTCCCAGGTTCATTATGGACGCTCCGAGCCTTATTGAGGTGTTTGGCACCAGGTATTGCGCGCCTGCGTCCATTTCAAGGGTGGATCCGCTGAAAGGCCCGATCTGTTCCATGGCCAGGCTGAGAGACACTCCCATGTTAAGGTTTTTCGTAAAATCACCGCTCAGCCAGTTCGTCTTCGCCGCGTTAAATGCGTAAGTCGCCTTTAATAACGTTTCGCTGAAGGCCACGGCCGCGGCCGGGACCGAAGCCCCGCTGCTGTCCACAGTTGGTTCCGCGTCAGGGTTCATGACACCGGGAACGCCCCTGTAAATCCCCTGCACCGCAAGATAACCCTCAAGGAATTCCGTCTCCAGCGGCTGGGCGTATATGGCGTTGAACATTTCCAGGTCCACAACCCCCGTGAGCCCCCTGTCGTAGAAAGCCTTCGCCTCGGCCGAGGTTATCTGCGCGAGCCCGGCCGGGTTGTAATCTATGGATTCGGGGTCGTTGCCGGCGGCGGTATATGCTCCGCCCATGGCAATTGCCCTGATGCCTGTGTCCGTGGTCAAAATATCCAGCGCCGTGAGCCCCGCCCCGAAAACAGAGGCGGAAAAAAGGAGCACGATCGCCAGCGCCGACTTTATTATTTTCCCCATTTTTGTATCTTCCCGTAAAGTTTGAACAATTCGCCGAACGCCTTTAATATTACCCCGAGCTTTGCCCCGGTCTGCGTTCCCGCGGTGCGCGGATAATGGTGTACGCCCACCTCGCCTATCCTGTAACCCATCTTTTTTGCCTTGGCCAGAAGTTCGGTGGATACCAGCGCCCCCTCGGATTCTATCCTGGCCCTGTCCAGTATCTCTTTTTTTATCAGCTTAAAGGCGCAGTCAACGTCCTTCACACGAAAATTAAAAAGGAATTTTACCATCGTTCCCCATGCAAAAGCGTTCAGTTTTCTCATGAAGGGGTCGGCCCTTTTTATCCTGAAACCGTTCACCAAATCGTATTTGTCGGTGAGCTTCGCCAGCAGGGGTATTTCACCGACGTCGAACTGACCGTCCCCGTCGGTAAAGAACACCCATTCGAATTTGGAGGCGTACATGCCGGTCTTTACGGCGGCGCCGTAACCCCTGTTCTTTTCATGGTTGAGGGCCACGACATGCCTGTCGCGGGAAGCAAGGGCGGCCGAAACCTCCGCGGTCTTGTCCTTTGACCCGTCGTTAACGATTATCACCTCGTAATCCTCGCATATGCCGGATAATACCTTTGATGTTTTTTCCGCGAGCGTTACGATATTAGCCTCTTCATTGTACGCCGGAAAGAAAGCAGAAATCCTCATTTATAAATCCTCCTGTCCCCATTGGTGCTATTGTGGTTTCAAATCCCCGGAAATTATCGCGCTCACTTCATTGCCGAGCCTGACACTGTAGCTCATGCCCCTGTCTTCGGGGTAGATCATGGACATATTTGCCAGGTAAAGCCCTTTTACCGGCGTGGCATAATGCGGCATTATCTTCGAATGTTCCTTCAATACCACCGGCTGTGAAAAGGGTTCCCTGAATATCCTCGACTCGATCACGTCGCTTTCGTCGAATGCAGGGAATATTTTTTTGAGGTACGCAAAAAAGCGGGCCTTCACCGACTCGTTGTCAGCCCTGTAGAGCTCCGATTCCGTTGAAAGATATTTGCCTATATAAACTATGGTGTCCCCGCCGTACCATTCCTTCGGCACCAGGTTGGTGTGTTCGACAACGCACACGAAGGGGCTTTCCTGGTCGGCTATGTTCATCCAGTAAACAGGGCTGACGGACTTTTTCATCCTAAGCACAAGGTCCATGGCCCCGAAATATTTTAATTTTTTTATGTTTTCGTTGAGCCCCGCGTCATTAAGGTCGGCGATCTTTGAAAGCAAATCGGGCGCCATGGTAAGCAGCACCGCATCGAACGCATGTTCTCCCGACGGTGTCTTAAAACCGCCGGCTTTTTTGTCCTTTATGACCACGCCTGTCACGGCTTCGCCGGTCCTTATGACGCCGCCGTTCGCCTTTATCGCGGATTCAAGTCTGTCTATTAGTTTCTGGTACGAGCCTTTCATGTAACCCAGGTATTCCTTCATGCCGCCATTCTTGCGGGATACCACCCTCGAGTGTATTCTTCCATAGAGCCAGGTCATGGATATCGAATCGGAAAGCTCGGCGAATTTCTGCTTCAGCAGTGGGCCCCACACAACCTCGTAGACTTTCTTTCCGGCAAATTTTTCGACCCACTCCCGAACGGTTATCTTTTCGTATTTTTTCCAGTTGTTTACTTTTGTAAGATACACGGTCATGAGCCCCAACCTGACCCTGTCGACGAACGAAAGCGCCCTGAACTTGAAAAGGATGTCGAGTGGGGTGGAAAAAGGATAGGCCGTGCCTTTGAAATAAAAACCCATTTTTGATTCGAGCCATAAAAGGTCGTCCTTTAGCCCGAGCTCTTCTATGAGAGATATTATTTCGGTGTCGCTGGAAAAAATATGGCGGTAAAATTTGTCGAGTTTTGCCCCCGCGAAATCAAAGGCGTTCGCAAGCCCGCCCAGTATCCCCTCTTTCTCAAAAACCTCGACGCTGTGGCCCTCTTTTGACAGCCTGTAAGCCGCCGTCAGGCCGGCAAACCCGCCTCCGGCAATACCTATTTTCATCTGATTCTCCCGCATGTTTTTTACGCAACGGGTTTAATTATATCACACAGGATAACTTTTGGAAAGTTAGTATTATATCAGAAAAATTTAAATACGGGAACAAAGACGGGGCATGGCGTTCATCCATGCCCCGTCTTTGGGACTTTTGCCGTTTACAAAAATATTCTAAGGTCCGAGTATATCTTTGCGTTTATTACGGTATCCGAAGTCAACGAACTGTCTTTCGGGCTCGACCACTGGGGCGCCACGCTTATCCCGACATTGCATTCATAAGTCTTTCCGGTAAAACCCATTCCGGCGTTGTAGCCTATCTGCATCAGCCACGGATTGCCGCCGGACCCGGCGGGACCGCTTTCATCAACCACGATTCCGTTTGTTTTCCGTTGATCGTATTCGGCAGCGGCCATAAAATCAACACCATATCTTAAGCTCATTGTTCCACTAAGTGCGATCTCATTTCCCGCCCTTATCCCCATGTCATACATCATTCCAAAATTTTCATCCGGCGATGATTTTGAAACAGACGAATATTCTTCATAAAACAATTCCACGGGTATAAGGAAACCTTTTCCGCCAAAGACAGGGCCTGCCGAAACGTCGGCTATATTTATGTCTTCATTCCCCCCGGTAATATTCCCGTTTATAAGGGTCTCGTCGGCTTTTATACCGAAAGTGACACCGCCTATGACGGATCTCAGACCGGCGTTGCAGTCAAAGCCGTTCCCGTTGGAAAATTCCGTTTGGTCGGGATCGTTTACCGTGACTTTGTTCCCCGTAGATTTTGTCGTTGTAACCGTCCTGGATTTTTCCACGATCCCCATTCCCACGATTGCACCGGCCTTGATATCGAACTGAAGGTCTTTTGACCCGCCAAGCGCCGCGCCAAGGTTTATTCTTTCACCGCTCACTATTAAATCCTTATAATCCTCTTCCGTAGTAAGTGTGTAATCATATTTTTCATAAGAATGTGAATTAAAGAGCCAGAAAGGGGCCAATTGGTAGGTTATTTCGTTCTCATTAACTCCAAAATCAATGCTGGGAAGAACCGAAAATATCATCGATGTTATGTTTCCAGCCGAACAGGAAAAAGTCCATCCATCGGTTTGCGCAGGCAGCAGCGTCACGGAAAGCTCGTATTCTATTTTATCAATATAATGCTGGAACTTATTGTCCGTCGAGGGTGTATCAAAATAATCCTGCCTCAAAAATCCGCCTGTAATGGATGCAGAAAGATTCGAACCGAATTTCTGTGCAAAGCTTACTTCACCGCCGGGCAGCGAGTTGATGTAATTATCTTTGTCACTGCCTGGAGTGTATGTTTCCTCGCCGCCTATAATTGAATACATCGGTTTTATTACAAGAACCGATGATTGAGAAAGGAACAACTGTACTCCGTCGTTCGACTGGAAATCAGCGCCCGTGCCTCCGCCAAACAGCGTTTCAGTATCCTTGTTGCCCGAGTTATCCACGTTGCTGCTGTACATGAGATCAAGTTCCGGATAAAGCGCAACGAATGAAACCGCCGGCCTGGCAAAAACCGCCGATGCGAACCCGGCCCCGTAAAGGTCCAGGACGTTCGATTCGTCGGCCAGGGCTATCTGTTGCCCGCCCAGGGCCTGAAGCCTTGCCGGTCCTCCTTCAAAATCAGAAAAAACCAATGCATTGAAGACAAATACAGCAACTAAAAAAAACAAATACAAAAAAAGTTTTTTCATGTTCCCTCCCGTTTTTTTATATAATTATCTTTATTGCGGCCCTTAATGTATAAATTTAGCACAAACCCGTTCAAGGGTCAATTTTTAATAGTTTAAAAACCGACTTGGATTACTGCTTTATCAGGAATATTTTCCCGGTGAGTACTGACTGGTCGTTGTTGTATTTCAGGACGTAATAATATATGCCCGCGGCGGACATTTTCCTGCTGATATTTTTCCCGTCCCAGTAGGCAAAGGCCGATTTGGGGTTGAAATCCGTCACAAGCTCTCCGCTTATGGTGTATATGGCTATTTTCGTCCCCCTGGGCAGGTTCGCAAATTTAAGCACACCGCCTATGGCCGTGGCCGGATTGAACGGGTTTGGATATACCACAATGTCACCCACCGATATCTGCGACGGGTTGCTCAATTTTACGTTCCCGGGGGCAAAAGGCGGCAGGTCGTCGTAAGTCACAGTGACGGGATCTATGTTGATGACGGCCCCGGACACCAGCGCGGGGTCGGTAATGATGGTAAAATCATATATAAGCGACGCACCGCTGTCTATGTTTCCGATATTCCGTGTAATGACGCTTCCGGCCGGAAGGATCGGACCCGGCGCCGTCGATGTCCATCCGGAATTGTCGGTGCTGGAAAGGTCGAGCGTCGCTCCCACGGGCACGGTCACTGATAATTTCCCGTTTACGGCCTGTGTACCGGAATTATTGACGATGACCATTATCTGGGCGTCTCCCCCGACCGAGGTTGCGGGGTCCACCGGTGTCAATATGACATTTATCACCGCAGGCATGGGAGTTGAAGTTGCCGTAGGCGTCTGGGTCTGTGACGGCGTCGAAGTTATCGTAGCCGTCATGGACGGGGTCGGCGAAGCCGATGGCGTCGGTGAATCGGTGTAAGTGGGCGTGTCGGTCGGCGAGCCGCACGACACGTTCACATCCACCTCGTTTGAAAAAACAGCCGCCGCCGAAGCCGACCCCAGCCCCGCGGTGTTGGATATGATATCGCAGGAAGATGTGACCGTCCCCCACCATGTATATGAGCCCGACTGGTCGGCTATGGTCCCCAGGTTCCATAAAATCATTGGGCTGGTAATGGCCGGCGCCGTATCGCCTGAATAACTTGTGTAATTCACCTGCACCGGCACGGTGTCGTAAAGGGTTGCGTTTGAATTTGTAAATGGGTTTAATATCACAAAATTATCGAATGAATCATAAACGGGATTGGCCCCGTCATCCCCGCCCTGCTCGTTGAATCCCGGGCGCCAGTCCGTATAATTGCCGGCCCCGTCGCAGCGCCAGTTCGGGTCTATTGCGCCGCCCGTCTGGGTGTATGTTGCCATCCAAGCGCTGGGCACCGGATCGCCCCTGGGCCAGACCTTTGCCTGATAGACATAATCGTTCCCCGACTGGGTGACCTTGATATCGACACTGTACCATTTATTTAGCTGGACAAGAGGCAACGGATAATTTACCCCGGGATAACTGGGGCCGCCCCCGCAGCATATCACCTGGAATCCGACATAGCACGGCCCCGAATCCTGCGACATAATGAGGCCTATGCTGTAATTCGCGGCGCCTGCCATGCCGTTGTTCCTCACTATTATCTGCGAATCCGCGCCGTTCCAGTTCCCCTCTATTTCCGCGTCCACCATTATTTCACCCGTGCAAAAATTATGGTTGGTAGGAGTGTTCAATAACATTCCCGGGTACTGGCTTATTCCGTTCGGGTTTGCCTGTATGTAATTATCGCCGGTTCCGCACGGGTTCTGCACGGTCCATATGCCAGTGTTGCCGTTATACGGAAGGAATTTCCAGTTTGGCGGCGTATTTGCCCCGGAATATGAGGCGCCAAGCGGCATTTCGTCGAACGATTCATAGGCGTTGAGCTTTGACCCGCTTATCTCATAGTCAAGATAATAGGTTATGGTGTCGCCCTGGTTAAAAGTCCCGCCCGGAGGGCCGAAAGATTTTGTCACCGACATGGCGGCCTGGCCGACCGTGCTTGACACGGATGACACCTGGTCCGGCGGCGCGCCGCCCATTGTGCCCGTGGCGGTATTTGTGATGGTGGTCCCCGGCGCCAACGCGGAATTTAACTGGCACAGGATCCATACCGTTCCAGATGATATGCCCGGCAAGCCGCTCTTGCTCGGAAGCGTCCAGGTGACGGTGCCGGATGTTGCGCCCGCGCCGGCCCCCGATGCTATTACCGCGGGCCCGACCGAGACTATTTTCAGATTGGCCGGCAGAGGATCGTTGATTATTAGCTGGCCGTTGCCGTATGTATAATCTATGGAATAAAGAATAAGATCGCCCACGGAATTAACGACGCCTTCCGCCCTTTTATGTATTGTGAATTCCTTCGGCGGAGTGCCGATGGCCCAGGATAGCGTCTGCAGCTGACAGCCTGATATTCCGGTCCAGTCGCCGCTGCCTTCGTAATAATCCTTGTTGCCGATGTATAAATAAAGGTTTGTGTTGTTGCATCCCGGGAACATATTGGAGTTTGGAATGTTTATCTTCCATGTGTAATGCTGGGTTTTATCGCCGTCGGTGACGGAGCCGCCGCAATCAATGCATGCCCCGCCCGTCGGCATCGGCATTTTATATCCAAGATCCACGCCGTTGGACCCCACTGTGGGTATGTTTATCCCGGCGTTTGAAACCACCAGTATCTGACCCACCGTCGGGAACGACTTCAGCGTGGCAAAGGTGGATACGGCAGCTATCAACTCGCCGCTGCCGTTATTGGAACAATAATCAAAATCAATGGTTACCTGGTCGCCGAAGTTTGGGTTCGACGGCGTCATTACGAGGTTTGTCACCATTGAATTTGAAGCAAATATGGATGCGGCGGCGGAAAAAATAAATACCGCGCAAAATATTAGAACCGGTTTTATCCTCATTTTCACCATTGTTTTTCCCTTTGACATTCTGTTGTAACTATAAATAAGTATAACAAAATATCGTCAATATATCAATGGTGCATGTATTATTTATATGCCTGTACAATTGAAATATAGCGGAAATCGAGGAAATAAACGTGAAAACCATCCAAAAAAAATCGCGTTATTGCTTTATGACAAATATTTTTCCGGTCAAAACCCTTGTGCTGTTCTTCAGCCTTATCACATAATAATATATGCCGGGCGACACCTGTTTTTCGTTCATGTTTTTCCCTTCCCAGGGAACTATTGATTGTTTTGAATAAAAATTCATTACTGCTTCGCCGCTTATCGTGTATATGGTTATGATGGAATCCCCGGGCATATTGGCGAATTTCATGACCCCGCCCGCGGCTGTCGACGGATTAAATGGATTTGGATATATCTCTATATCACCCACGTATATGGTTTTTGAGGGACTGTAAATGATATTGTAAGCGTTTACCTCATCGCCGTAGGTGCAGCTCACCGGGCTAAGGGTGATGGAATCCCCGGATGCCACGCTTTGCGCCGCCGTTATTGTGAAATAAAATATCTTTGTGTCCCCGCCGTTTATAATGCCGGCATCCAGGCTTATCGTGCCGCCCGTAATAGTCCAGCCCGCGTTGGCGGGAAGCGTCGTGTCAAACAGGGCCTGCGCCGGGAGCGTCTCGGATAGCACGGCGTTGGAGGCGGCGGAGCCGGTATTGGATAATGTTATTTTCATGACAGCCTGGCCTCCCTGCGATATTGCCGGGTCCTGCGTGTCAAAACTTATCGAGAGCACTGCCGGGGCCGGAGTGAGCGTGGCTGTAGCGGTATATGTAAGCGTCGCCGTCGATGTGGCCGTATATGTCCCGGTAACGGTGTATGTACTGCTCTGCGTTATTGTCATCGAGAATGTCGCGGAGATGGTCGCGGTAAATACCGGCGTGTCCGTGAAAGTGTCGGTCACGGTCGGGGTCTGGCTCGGCGTCGCGCTCGGGGTCGCAGTCCGTGTTGACGTGGACGTGTCGCTCTGTGTCGCCGTAAGTGTCCCCGTGGGCGTGTCCGTGAATGTGGTCGTACAGGTAAAAGTATTCGTCCAGGTCTTAGTCGCGGTCGGCGTGTTGGAAGATTCGGTATCGGTGGCGGAAAGGGTCCATGTCAGAGTTGGTGTAAAAGTATAGCTCGGGGTGCATGTCGGCGTAAAAGTCTGTGTGTATGTGAAGGTTACCGTCATCGTGGCGCTGCCGGTAAAAGACTGCGTCGGGGTGAAAGTTTTCGTCACGCTCGGCGTGTATGTCGGCGTATCCGACGATACGGTGTTTGTATTTGTCACCGTCGGCGTCGCGGTCTTTGTCCATGTGGATGAATTTGTGGCCGTGAACGTTGCCGTAAAAGCGGGGCTGGGACTCGCGCTTTGCGTTGGCGTATACGTCGGCGTAACGGTGGGTGTGCAAGTTTTTGTATATGACGGCGTGTATGTGGGCGTGCACGTAAATGTCGGTGAATTTGCGGGTGTCCCTGTCAAAGTGGGCGTGGGCGAATATGAAGGGGTATTTGTTGGCGAGCAGCCGTTTACGTCTATTATTACGCCGTTCGACAGCACCGGAGGCGGTGGGTCGTCCGAATCTATGCCTGCGACATTTGTTATTGCCGAATTACACGCCGCGGTGACGACCCCCGTCCAGGAAACCGCCAGCGCTCCCGCGCATGTGGAGCCCAGCGTCCAGTTGATCACGTTGCCTGTTTTGGAGCATCCCGTCCCGCCACCGCACCCCTGGTATGAAATGCCGACCGGCACAGAGTCGAATATCCTGGGATTCGTCGAGGCGGTCAGGCTGAAAATTTTCAGATTGTCGTATTTTTGCGGCCCTTCGTTCGCCTGGAAACCGACTATGCCGTTGCCGGGAATGGATGCGTCGGTGGTCACCATGTCCCACGCCGGATACTCATTGTCGCCCTGAGGCCAAATTTTCATCATGATGGAAGAGCCGCACACCTGCACCTTTATCGTGTACCATTTGTCCTGTACTATGTTAATGCCGTGGGGATTTGCCACGCTGGTGCCGCCGATGGAAGAGGTTCCCGCCACAACCTTGTCCAGGTACAAATGTTTGTCCGATGCGTTTATCCTTGCCATGTAAAAATTATTCGAGTCCACCTGTATAAAATGCATGACGGCGTCCTCGTGCGCCGTGTTCGTCGACGGTATAAGCATATCGCATATATATATCCCGTCGTGGATCGGCGTCATTGTGGAGTCCATGTAACCGGTATAGCCCGCGGCTGTCGACGTCTGCTCAAGGTATCCCGGCGCCGCATCCCAGGCGCCTCCCAACGGATTATTGGTCCAGCCTGCGGGTATAAGGCCGTCGTCAAAATTCTGGAACTCCACGAGCGTGGTGCCCAGGTTGTTGTATTGCATCGTGTATGTTATCGTATCGCCGGCATTGGCGCTCGATTCCGACGCGCTTTTTTGTATCGTAAGCCCCGGCTCGCCAATTGCGACGCCGGCCGTGGACGAACCCGTTGCAGGGTCCGAAGAAGTCCCTATGGCAGTATTGGGTATGATCGTGCCGGAGACGGCGCCGCCGTTCACCTGGGCCAGGAACGACACGGAACCTTTTTGCGGCGACGTTATGTATGCGGGAAATGAATTCCATGTGATGTTCTGCCCCAGCCATGACCCGCCGCTGTAAACCTTGAGTATGGTAAAACGGCTGTCTACCGCGTCGGTTATCGTGAAATTATGGACGTTGCCGGCGTCGTAATATATGGTGAAGAGCACATCGGTGCCCACATTTGCCGTGGTGCCTTCCGCGACTTTATTGAGCTTGATATAAGGAGCGGTGAGCGGGACCGTGAACTGGCAGCATGCCTGCGCCTGCGCCGAAAGGTCGGGATTCATGTAAACATTGTAACTCGCCATTGCCACGTCGAGATAATATGTGTATCCGGGAATAAGGTCGTTAGGGATCGTGACCGGGACGCTTACGGTGTGCGTGCCCGCGGTCGCGACGCTTCCCAGGCTGTTGCATCCGCCGGCAACGCATGACAGGCAGCTTGAGGCCGGTGTGGGCTGGGCGCATACATCGCCGACAATGACCTCTGTCTGCGGATCGTTGCCAGCGCCGGTCGCGGGAAGGGTGCAGGATTTATATATTGTGATGAAATAATTTTCGGGCTCCGGGCCGTAGGTATTAACGAAGGTCCATGTGATTGTTGCGGCCTGGCCCGGCGAAGGGTTTGCCGGGGATATGGTGATCCCGGATACGCTTGAGATGGCGGCATGGAGGTTTACTGTGGCCGCAAACAATGCCAGAAAAAGAAGAAACGTTGTAACTGCCTTTTTTTTCACGTTAAATACATCCTTAAGCTCCCCATTGCAATAATAATTATACATGAGGTCTTAATATTGGCAATATACAAAAAGTAGGCGGTTTTATTGGATTATCAAGCATTTTTTTGGATTTTAAGAAAGCGCTTTAGTAAAATTAAAAAAATGCTTCTTTTAGTGATTTTAATGAAATGGATATTGAGTTAATCTAAAATTTCAGCTTTCCTGATATTTCGCTTGTCAATCCGTAACCCATGGTAATTACCCCGTCCAGTGTAATATTTCCTATGCTATAGGATAAGCCTGAAGAAAAAGTTGTATTTAACAAAACAGGCGCTGTAAAGTTTGTTAAATTATAGGGATTAATTGTATAATCAATATTGCATCCGAATTTATTGGCAAAAACTACCTGTTTTAATCCGGCCCGCCATGTAATATTTTCATTTATTCTGTCTTCGACCGCAAAATATACAGGCACGGTAAACATATCTGTGCAAAATTCTTCCGATTCCCATAAAAACATATTATTTTGATCATAAAGACGCTTATAGATGTCGTTAAATATATAATTAACAGATATTCCGGCAATGGAAGATATGGAATCGGTCATTTTAAAGTTTGCGGCAGCTCCTCCCGACATCTCATAATCCCTGTAAGAACTGTTGTATTGATAATTAATATCCCCCGAAGAATTAAAAAGCCCATCGTTGTCTCCGTCTTCTTGCTGTAAATCGCTTATTTGTTCGCTTATGGCAGTATAAGACGCTTCAATAACAAGCCAGGAAAGTACGACCCTTGCATTAACTTTACCGTAAATACCATAATTATATTCCATCAGTTCGTTCATATTAGGCAAAGTAACATCCATATCGCTTGTGTAATTTACTATACCTGAATTTTTTGCATAGGGGATCCCTGCCGTAACCCCGATATCCAGAAAATCCTTTACCGTCAATCCGAGTGTCAGATTATAATCCTGCGACAATCTATTGCCGTCGGAATAATAAAAACTGTCCAGATCACTTTTCGTTACGCCGCTACCGTTATCTGCGGCACGGGCCCCGCAAAATTTCAATGCTATCACGGCATCACTCATCAATTGCCTGGCAATCGCAATATAGAATGACTTTGTCGGCACAATATATGCCGAAACATTGTCGCTTGCTGTATATTTTGAGTAATTATCGCCATTAAAAAAGTCAGTGTTCAATAAGCTTGGTTTTGCGGTTTCTAATGTGTAATTATTTATTCCGGCGCTGAATATATATTCGGCCATTGTATAATTAATATATGCGGTTTCATTTATGGCCCCGAATTCTATCTCATCCTGATAATTTATTACCTGGGCCGGGAACAGGTTCATCAGCATGTCGTCGTTGTTTATCATCCATGTTTCCACACCCAGCCCGCCCATCCTGGCATCCGTGGCAAATAAAAACAGGTTAAAAAAAATAAACAAAATTATACTGAAAATTACGATTTTGCTGACTTTATGGCCGGTCACCAAGTGAACCTCCCTGAATTTAGCCATCCTTTTCCATACCCTTCTTATTCAAACTTATTGTAAGTCCCATGGGGCTTTATGTCAATATATTATTGATTTGTCTCGTGGTAAGTTGCCCGCCTCCTCATACTTCCTTGACATGTCCGGCCATAATATAATACAATAATTGAGGGAAAAATCCCGGAGGTTTATATGGCAGCTATTGTAAAGATAAGTGCGGTCATGGCAAAGGACGTTTTGACCGCCAATAAGGAAGAGGGTATCATCTCCCTGCTGGAGAGGCTCAACAAACACCGCATCGGCGCCGTGGTCGTCATCAATAAGGAAAATATGCCCATCGGGATAATAACCGAACGAGATATCATCCACGCCCTTGTCTCTTACAGGGAGGAATTATTCAACAAACAGGCGCAGGACATCATGAGCGCCCCGGTTCTAACCCTTGACCCCGAGCAGGACATTGATTCCGCGGCCATACTCATGACTTTGAACGGGATAAGAAGGATACCCATAACCAGGGACAACAGGCTCGTCGGGCTCATCACCTACCGCGACCTCACCAACGCCCTGCGCAAAAGCTATTTTTCCCTTGAGGAAAAAGCCGAGATGCTCCAGGACATGGCCAACAAGGACCCGCTGACGGGGCTGTTCAACAAAAGGTTCATAAACGAGGAATTGAAGAGGCAGTTCGATTCGGCCGTCGAATCCGGCACCTCCATGACCGTCATAATGATAGACATCGACCATTTCAAGAAAGTTAACGACACCTACGGCCACCAGTGCGGGGATTATGTGCTCAAGACCCTTGCTGTAATATTCCAGACAAAATCGCGGGAGATAAACATAGTGGGGCGGTACGGCGGTGAGGAATTCATAGTCATAGGCCCCATTTCCGAATACAAATCGTCGCTTTTCTTCGCCGAGAGGCTGCGCGCAGCCGTCGAAGAGGCTGTTTTCAACTGGGACGGCGTTGATTTTCACATTACCATCAGCGCGGGCATTTGCGTATGGAACCGCAGTATAAAGGAATCCAAGACGATGGTAAAGCTGGCCGACGAGGCGCTTTATGAGGCGAAAAATAACGGAAGGAACCAGGTCGTGGTGTCGGAGAGGGAAAAATAATTAGCGATTTTGAAGCGGGTTGCCAACACCGGGGTCGGGGGATCTTCATATTCGTTGACATTGTATGGCCCGTTGGTTATAATATTTTTACGGAAATCAATTGGGGGCGAGATGAAAAGAGTATTCATTTTAGCGGCCTTAATGTGCGTAATTATTTTATCATCCTGCAGGCGGTTTGACCCTCCTACTTCTGGTCTGCCTGATGTCGTATCCACCCCATCCGGTCAGCTTATTCCGGACGGAAACCTGGAAAGCACAATCTGTACAAGCTTGAACATTACATCCAGCCAGTTAACTTCGGCTGAACTGGCAAATGTGAACTCTCTTTACCTGACGAACGTAGTGGACTTTACGGGTTTATCACTTTGTGTAAATATGACATCCCTTCATATAATAGCGAACGGAAAGAACGTTCTTTTGTTCCTGCCCAGCTTTAAACATTTAACTTACCTTGCGATAGAAAATTCCGGGCTTACGACTGCGGACCTCCCAAATATAACAGGATTGACAACCCTGGTAACTTTGAGCTTTAACAACAACTCCATAGGGGATATTTCCAGCCTTTCCGGTCTTGTGAACCTGACGGGACTTTTCCTGGATGTAAACGCCATAACCAGCCTTTCCGTTGTCCAAAATATGCCGAAAATCAGCACGATTCAAGTAAATCATGACATGCTCACTTCCCTGTCGGGGCTTGAGAACCGCACTCATCTTGGTACATTAGGAGCCAGCTATAATCATATAAGCGATGTAAGCGCGCTGTCCGGCGATACCGCCGTCTCATACCTGGATCTGTCCCACAATAACATAACGGACATAAGCGCACTCGCCACGAACGCAACTAACGGTGGAATAGGAACAGGAGACAACGTTTACCTTTCCGCCAACCCGCTTAATGCCGCGCCGGACGTGAGCGCTTATATACCGTTAATGAAAAGCAAAGGAGCTAATGTTGTTTACCCCTAAAAGGAGATGCCATGCGTAGATGTTTATTGCTAATAGCCGTCCTTTCGGCCATGTTGAGTCCTGTTATGTTATCCGCTTTTGACTGGAGCGTGGGTTACGATAATTCCTCACCCAGCGTGAGATTCTGGTGGAACGACAATTTCGGGTCCGAGATATCACTGGCCGCGACATTTACCGACCAGATATCAAGCCTGTATACCGTAACCGATAATTTCGATATAAGCATCACACCGGTGCTTTATCCCATTATAAACAATGAATACGGAAGGTTAAGCCTCGGGATAAGGTTAAGGACCCAGATAAGTTATTACAGCGGAGGCTCCGAGTACAACAATTTCACTTCCGCGCACAATTACGGGATATATCTTGTGCTGCCAGAGATCGAGGTAAAGGTCCCGTATATCAGCGGATTCTACGCGGTGGCAAGACTTGGAGTTGGAGCCACATGGTCCTATAATAATTACGGAAAATTGAATCCCCTTACCGTCAGCCTTTACGGCGTAAGCCTCGGAAGCCTGGGGTTCTCATACTATTTCGGCCCTGAAAATGGGGGAAAGCAGCAGGTCGACGCGCCGCCGGCACAACAGCGCGCAGCAACGGTTTCGCCCTCTTTTGTGACAACCACAGCTGTTCCAAATACTGCAACTGCCACTGCAGCTGTGACAATCACGGCTGTTCCAACTACTGCAACAGCTGCTGCAGTTGTGACAACCACGTCTGTTATAAATACCGCAACTGCAGCAGCGGCTGTGACGGCAACTGTTGTTGTTCCAAATGCGTCGGCACAGGTTGAACCCTCGAAAGGTAAAAAATAAATGGCCCTAAAAAAACTTTTTATCCCGGCGTTACTGGCAGTAATTTTTACGCTTCAGGGATGTGCCACAAGGGAAGGCGTGATATGCGATAGTAGCGGCCTTACTTTCAGGAACTGGTACGGCGATACATGTGCGCTCGAGGTCTTCCTGCTTCCGGTGGTGTCTTTAAATAATACGGATAATACGAACCCCATTAACTCCTACGGCCAGATTATTGAAACGGAAACCGGCGCATTTAACATGAACCTGGATCTCGGTGTCGCTGCAATGTTCAACATTTACAAAAGCGGGGGCATATATATTAATTGGGGCCTCCGGTTCACTGATTCAACCGTCACAGGATATAATTATTCGCTTTCAACATACCGTGATTCCAACGGCAATATGACCCAAAGGTTTTATAATGATTCCCTGAACATCACTTACTCCAAAAATTTCCGGGCAAGCATTGTTTTTCCCGAGATAGAAGCACCGACGCCTTTTTTTGCGGACCTCAAGGTCATTGCCTGGCTGGAGATAGCCTACATTACCTGGACCAACACCGGAGGCACATTCTCGGACAATTATTCCACAGACGAGTATATTGGAAGTTTCAGCAAAAATTACAGCTGGAACTTTTCATCTCCCGGCAAGGTAAGCAATGCAGTGTTTTCAACAAACGGGCTCACGCTCGGTGCGGTTAAGCTGGGGCTTGTATATTATTACAGGTAGGGACTCAACCTTGTGCCAAACATTAATGATCCGCCATCAATCCGAAGCATTTGCAGCCAAAAAAACTGCTTTCGCAGGGTTTATTTTAAATCCCTGTTCTTATCTTGTCTTTGCCGTTGTTGTGGTTCCCGTCGATGCCGTTGTGGTGACCGCGTCTGAAGCCGTTGGCGTGACTGCCGCGGCCGTTGAAGCCGCGTAAAACGAATCCACCATTTCTTTCAGGTCCGACACATCATTGATCCGGTCGTTCAAATCGGGGTTGTCTGTATTTCCCGATAAACCGCCGTGATGATGATGTCCGCCTCCTCCTCCGTTGCCGCTTCCATAACCACCGTTGCCGTAACCGGCTCCGTTACCGCTACTCTCGCCGTTATCCTCGCCGTATCCGCCCTGGCTTTCGCCGCCCGCGCTGTGCGGATGTTTGCCTGCGGAACTGCCGGCCATGTCGTCTATTTTGTTGATGACATCCTGTGCTTTTGATATTACTTCCGCGGCCTGGACATTTGTCATCTTATCGTTCCTCAGGCCGTATTGCACCCTCTCAAGCTGGTCGGTTATCTTTTCTTTCATATCCGAAAGCGGGCCCCGCCAGCCCTTCAAACCCAGCTGGTTTAACATAACCTGGATGTCCGATATCTCGTCACCGGCCGGCTTTACAATTATTTTCCGTGAAGCGCAGCCGGCGGCCAAAAAGGCCGCCAGCAGCACAGTCACAAACATATATGTTCCAGCGCCATTTCCCTTTAAATTTGCCATTTACTTCTTCTTGAATTCCTCGAATTTTTTCTTCATCTCTTCCTTTTTCTTCTTTATGATGTCTATCTGGTCCTTTGTAAGGACCGCCTTTACCTTAAGCATCTCGTGTATCTTCGCCTTTATGGCCGTCTGGCGCGTTTCGGACATTTTCGCCATGATATCGGCTATTTTAGCCTCGTCGGGGGAATCCTTTTCAAACTCGGATTTCAGTGCTTCCCTGTTGGCTTTTTCAGCGTCTTTGTCAAACACCTTTTTCGGGGAGTCTTTTTCTATCGCCTTGATCTTTTCAAACTGGTCCGACGTGAGGTTCAATTCCGACGCCATCGCGAGGATCATTTTCGGGCTGTACATCCCGCCGAACTGCATTCCTTCGTGGCCGCCCCTGTTGAACCCTCCCTTGGCGAAACCGCCTTTCCCTTCGTCCGCAAAAGCAATTGCCGAAAAAAGAGCAAGAACAAAAACCGCCAACAAAATTGCCGTAACCTTTTTCATGCCGTCCTCCTGGTTTTTTTATAACGGTGGTAAGCCGCTATTTTTTATTCTTTAACAAAAATTAGACGTTCCGGATGCTCCTGTTGTTCCACAGGGAACGGCGGGAAAAATTATTGCGCTTCCCCGACCTCGCCGAAAAGGAACGCGGTAAAACCCGCGCATAATGGATACGCCACGAACGCGCCTATTATTGTGTTAAAACCTATGGAAAGGACGAGCCCGAGAGAGACGACAATGGCCACATGGGCGAAAAGCCCGTGCTTATTGGCCGTAATTGAGCTTAATTTCAGGGATTCCATTATTCCGGATTCTTTGTGCGCCATATAATAAGGGGCGTATATCCAGAGCGCGGCGACGATCAGCCCCGGTATCAGTAAAAGTATTCCGCCTATCATCACGCTAAGGCTGATTATAAGGCTCAAAATATCCAGCATGAGGGTCTTGTTCAGGTGGTTAAAAAGGTCCTCTATGGACGGCTTTATTCCCTCATTTGCCCTGAGGAACATATCCCCCGTCCCGAGCCACATTACCGGGGCCAGTATCCCGAGCGTCGCGCACGACAATACTATCGCCACGAGCGATGACAGGATGAAATCCCACGGATATTTGAAGAAGACCACGAAGGCCCGTCCAAGATGTTGTTGTATCCTCATTTTGACGCCGCCTTTTTTATTCCGTACTTGTCCCTGATGTATTTTATGTCCTCTGCTACTTTCCGGACCAGCGCCTCTTTCGACCCGAATTTTTTTTCGCCCCTTAAGCGTTCCAGGAATATTACCTTTATTTCATCACCGTAGATATCCCCGGAAAAATCAAGCATGTAAATTTCAAGCAGCTGTTTTTTTTCATTTTTCAATGTGGGTGCGGTGCCTATATTGGCGGCGCCTGTGTAAACGCCGCTTTTGTGGACGACCCTTACCGCCCATACTCCTCCCGCGGGGATATCATCGTGGGCAAGCGAGAGGTTTGCCGTCGGAAAATCAAAACCCACGCGCCTGCCGTGCTCCACCTTTCCGGTAATTGAATACTGCCTGCCGAGCATCTTCTCCACCTTTTTTATGTCGCCTTTTTTGAGGGCTTCCCTTATGTGAGTGGAGCTGACCCTTATGTTCCCTATCTTCACGTCCGGCACCACATGAACGCCGAGCCCGTATTTTTTGCCGTATTTTTTCAGCAGGGTTATATTGCCGAACCCGCCTTTGCCGAACCTGAAATCACGCCCCTCGCTTACGCATCCGGCGTTCAGTTTTTTGACCAGCACTTCTTTTACGAATTCTTCGGCCGTCATGGCCGAAACGCCGGCAAAATCAAGCAGGATCAGCATGTCGATGCCGTGGCTCTTTATGCTTTTAATGCGTGCGGTGGTGGATTTGATGAGTTTTATGTCGGTCTCTTTTTTGAGGTGTTTTTCCGGATGGCCCGCGAATGTTACCACAACGCTTTTCCCGCCCATTGACTGCGCGCACCTGATGGCGGACTCAAGGAGTTTCCTATGCCCCACGTGGACACCGTCAAAAACCCCGATGGTCACCGCGGTCTTTCTCTTCTGCGCCGGGACGGCGCCAAGCGAGGTGTAAACTTTCATTTTTCGTTCTGGAGCCTGTAGTATTTGCGTACTTCCCCGAGGACTATTTTTACGGCTTTAGCAAGGGGCAAATTGATGACGGCTCCCGCCGCGTGCTTGTGCCCGCCGCCCTTGAACCTGCGCGCAATTACGTTGACATCCGCCCCGTTTTTCGACCTGAACGACACCTTGACGGAACTTGACGAAAGTTCCTTGAACAGCATTGCTATCTCGACGGTCCTTATCGCACGGATGTTGTTTATGAAATTATCGGTCTCGGATTCCTGCGCCCCGGTCTGCCTGAACATCTTTTTTGAAAGGAAGGAATAGCCGATCTTCCCCTCGGTTTTCAGCTTTAAAAGCATAAGGGTAAGCAGCCTGGTGGCCTCTTTTGTGGCGGCATAAACCTCGTTCGAAATGCGCTCGGGGTTCGCTCCGGATTTTAAAAGTTCCGCCGCTATTATATGCACTCCCGGCTTTGTGTTCGAGTACCTGAACGAACCCGTGTCCGTCACTATGGAGGTATAAATGCATGTCGCCGTGTCGGCGTCTATATCCCAGCCGAGTTCTTTCATGATGCCGAAAAGCTGTTCGCCGACGGCCGCCGCCGCGGGATCCACTATGTTGACGTCCCCGTACATGGTGTTTCCAAGGTGGTGGTCTATGTTGATGGTGAATTTTACCTGCTGGGTATAATCGATAATGCCGCCGTTGCGCTCAAGCTCGGGGCATTCCAGCACTATGGCGAGATCGTATTTGCCAGTGATCTTCCTGGAGCTTTTGATCCTGGAACTGCCCGGCAGGAACCTGTAAATGACAGGAAGCGCGTCGCGGTTTATGAAATCCACTTTTTTCCCCATGCCCAGAAGTTTGTTCATAAGCGCGAGCCCGGACCCGATGCCGTCCCCGTCCGGATTGATGTGTGTGGACAGGAGTATCTTCTTCGAGCCCTTTATCAGTTCGGCCACTTCTTTGATCTGCTTTTTAAGGTCGTTCATGTTTGTTCGACTCCTCTATCTGCTGCAGGAGACCGTCGATCCTGGCCCTTTCATCAAGGGTTGTGTCGATCTCGAATATTATTTCCGGGGTAAACTGCAGCCGGACGTTCTCCCCTATGTAGTGCCTGAAAAATCCCGCGCCGGCCTTTAGCCCCGCCAGGGATTTTTTCTTCGCCTTTTCATCGCCCATTATCGAGACGAATACATGCGCTATCTTGTAGTCTTTTGTCAGGCTAACCCCTGTCACGCTTACAAAACCTATCCTGGGGTCCTTGGCCTCGAGCAGTATTGCCGTGGCGATCTCCCTTTTTATCGCGGATTCCACGCGCGCCGTCCTGATTTTATTCATTTATAAAGAACCTCTGTCCCGTTTTTTCAAATATTCCTTACCTTTTGGATCTCTTCAAAGAAAACTATCGCGTCGCCCTCTTTTGGCTCCGGATAATTGCTTATTACGATGCCGCACTCGTATCCTTCCTTGACTTCCTTGACGTTGTCCTTGAACCTTTTAAGGGAAGTGACGTTCGAAGAAAGTATCTCGCGGCCGCCGCGGATGACGGATACGGGCGAATCATGATAACCCTTGCCGGTCTTCATGTAAGACCCGGCTATTGTCATGTTCTCGCTTTCCACCTTGAATATCTGCCTGACCTCGGCCTCGCCTATTTTGACCTTTTCATATATCGGCTCCAGCATTCCCGACATGGCGGCCTTTATAGAATCCACAACCTCGTAAATGATGTGGTATATCTTTATCTCGACGCCCTCTTTTATAGCCAGTTCCTTTGCCGCGGGAAGTGCCGATACGAAGAACCCTATTATTACAGCGTCGGAAGCGTCCGCCAGCAGTACGTCGGTCTCGGTTATGTCGCCGACATCCCTGTGAATGACCTGGACGCCGATATTTTCCTCGGTCGATATCCTTGATATGGAATCTACTATCGCCTCAATGGAGCCGATGCCGTCCCCCTTTATGATGAGGTTGAGCTTTTTTTCCGCGCCCGCCACGATCTTTTTATGCAGGTCCTCGAGGGTCATTTTCTTCCTTTTCTTTTCCTCGGCGAACCGCCTGATCTCGCTCGAGCGTTTCAGCGCTATCTGCCTTACCTCTTTCTCGTTCTCAAATACCTTGAATTTATCCCCTGCGTTCGGGACTTCCTCGAATCCGACTATTTCGACCGGCATGACCGATTTTGCTTCCTTTATCCTGCGCCCCTTGTCGTCGAAGAGAGCCCTTACCTTTCCGTAGGTAAAGTTTGTAAGAAAAGAATCGCCGACCTTTAATGTGCCTTTCTGAAGCAGCAACGTGCCCACCGGGCCGCGCCCCTTGTCCAGCTTACCCTCGATTATTACGCCGAAAGGCTTTGACTCCGGATTTGTCTTCAGCTCAAGCATCTCGGCCTCGAGTATTATGCTCTCAAGCAGTTCGTTTATGCCTATCCTTTTTTTTGCCGATATGGGCACGATCTGTGTCTTTCCGCCCCATTCCTCTGACACAAGGTTGTATTTGGTAAGTTCCTGTTTTATCTTTTCCGGGTTTGCCCCGTCCTTGTCTATTTTGTTTATGGCCACAATGATCGGCGCTCCGGCGGCCTTTGCATGGTCGATGGCCTCGACCGTCTGCGGCATTATGCCGTCGTCGGCCGCGACTATCAGGACGACTATGTCCGTGGATTTTGCGCCTCTGGCCCTCATGGCGGTGAAAGCCTCGTGTCCGGGCGTGTCCAAAAACACAACGTCACCCCGGGAAGTCGCCACCTTGTAAGCTCCTATCTTCTGGGTTATGCCGCCCTTTTCGCCGCCGGCCACGTTGGATTCGCGTATGGCATCGAGCAGAGAAGTTTTGCCGTGGTCGACGTGTCCCATTATCGTCACGATCGGGGCCCTGGAAACAAGCGATTCCGGCTTGTCCGGCTCCTCGTCGGCGAAAATATCATCGCCGTAAACGTCCTTGAACTTGACTTCCTTGCCGTATTCGCCGACCACTATGTGAAGTTCTTCCTCGTTGAGCGACTGGTTCATTGTCGCCATCATGCCGAGTGTGAACAGTTTTTTTATAAGCTCCGTCGGTTTTATTTCAAGCTTTGCGGCCAGCTCCTGCACCGTAACGCTTCTTGTAATCTCAAGGACTTCCTTGGGCGCCGCGGGTGCGACAGGCGCGGGCGCAACTTTTACCTCGGCTTTCGGCTGGGCAATCGGCTGTGCGGGCGCGGGCGCAACTTTTGCCTCGGCTTTCGGCTGGGCAACAGGCTGTGCGGGCGCGGGCGCAATTTTTGCCTCGGCTTTCGGCTGGGCAACAGGCTGTGCGGGCGCGGGCGCAATTTTTACCTCGGCTTTCGGCTGGGCAACAGGCTGTGCGGGCGCGGGCGCAATTTTTAC
>Ga0181535_10000541_pt1 | contig 55766 bp, 44 predicted proteins | sample PEATcosm2014_Bin_44_FD_119774 | JGI IMG/M metagenome (GOLD analysis project Ga0181535, IMG submission 119774) | Peatland microbial communities from MTU Mesocosm Facility, Houghton, MI, USA - PEATcosm2014_Bin17_30_metaG | ecosystem: Environmental > Terrestrial > Soil > Wetlands > Peat | place... | reverse complement strand
CCTAAAAACGGCAGTCACCCTACCAGCAGCGCACAGGTTTCGAGGAGTTTTTGGGGTCTGCGGGGGATGATTCTGGCCACGACATAGTCCAGCAGGGTCTTCCATCTGTCGGCTGCCGGATACTGCTCCGCAACCGTTCTCACATGGCTTAGAGCCGCTCGGATATTGGCGATCAAGTGCGTCAGGGTTGCCTTCGCGGCGTGCATCGGCGTCAGGTAGAGTGTCGTTTGCCCCGCATGCTTGGTGGCTCTGCCCACGGCAGCCAGCAGTAGTGCCCGGCTGGTGATGGCCTCCATCCTCGCCTCTGGCTTGGCCGCGCGGCAGTACCAGCTCCACCAGTTGTAAACCAACGCCACGGCGCGAGCGCTGGTCTGGCAGCGTTCGATGTCCTGGGTTGTAAAGCCGCCCCAGCCCCACTGGTTCTTTAGCTCGTCGAAGCTGTTCTCCGCGTCGGCCCGGTTGCGGTATAGCTGCGCCATCGATTCCAGCGCATAGCCGCTGTTGGTCACCAGCACCGCATACTCCCACAGTTCCACGTCTTGGTCTGGAAGCAGTAACTCCATCTGATCTTCGGCGGAATTTCTGGTAAGCGCAACATCAGACTTGGCCGCCCGGCGCAGGATCACTACCCGCCGCGACTTATCCCACCCGGCCAGCCGCAAGGTATCTTCCACTGCACTCCAGCCCTGATCGGCAGGCCCGGGCGTCGTCCAGTCCTTGCGGGAAAACTGGCGCATCAGCATCTTCTTTACCCCGCTGGTCTGGCGCAGTTTGAACAGATAAGGCTGGCCGCGCGTCTCTAATTCGGCGATAAACGGCTCGTTGCCAAAACCGCAGTCGCCACGCACCAATGAGGGAAGTTGCCCTGGGGTCAAGCTGTTCAGAATGTCGCTCAATCCAGGACGCGCGTGGGCCGCCGAGTGTTGCTTCCCTGGGCAAACGACAACATCCAGAACCATCCGCAAGTTACTCACAAAGTATGTGTGCAAGGCGTGGCTGGGACGGCCCGGCTTGTGCGGGTTGTAACTTACCTCGGCCCCGCTCTGCTGGCCGAACAACGTCTTGATGGTGGTGTCGATGTCCAGTATCCACGGCGTGTCGAGAGCGGCCTGCACACTGGACAGAAGCTGCGGCCTCAGCCAGTCCTGGCTCGCGTCCGCGCTCATCCGCGCCAATGCCCTGCGCAGCGTGTCCTCGCTGACGATCTTACTCATGCCCAGAATCTGTGGACTGACACCGTCGCCGCGCAGTGCGGTGATATGCGCATAGCGATGCTGGCCCGCCAGAATCGACAAGAACCAGGTCCCCAGAACGTCCCGCTTATGGGAGGCGTTGCCACTGCTGTAAAGCAGCGGACAGCTTGCAACCCACGACTCGTACACCCCGGTCGTGGCGAGAAACTCGGCGAAAAAGGCAAGTTGCGCGTTCGGGGTGGCGCTGGCTTCCATATCCCAGCGAATCTGAATGCGACCACCCGGCGTCTCCACCGAGAACGACTCCAACCCCGAACCATTGACGGAAACCTCTGCCCCTGGCGACTCACCCATCGGGTGACACTCCCCATGACTAGAAAAGCCGCTTCCAGTCTACCGTTTTAGGCGTTTTCCGCGACTCAACTAACGAATAGAGGATGATTGGGATGTAGGCAACGAAAGCTGGGGCTGCGTCGGCAATATGCGTCCGGATTACTATGGAGTCCTCTACCGGCAGTTCGCCACCTTCCTTCATGAGAAGGGGGGCACCGGTCAGTTTCTGAACGTGTCCGGGCCGTCGGGCGACGATGTGCGCTGGACGCGCGGATTGTTGGATACCACATCGCCCATGCTGCCGAACGGCCTGAGCATGCACTACTACTCAGGCGGGGCCGATGAACCGACCAAGTTCGATGCGGCCGCTATGGATGAGCAGTTCAAGTCGTTCGCAAAGGTGGAAGCCGCAATCGTTCATCAGAGGGCTGTTCTCGACGGTTATCGCGGTGGTTCGCATGTCGGCCTTATCCTCGACGAGTGGGGCGTCTGGGACAAGATTCCCGAAGCGGACGAGAAACGCTACGGAAAGCTGCAGCAGCAGAGCACCATGCGCAGCGGCGTGGCGGCGGGGTTGGGGCTGAACCTATTCAATCGACAGGCGGCCAAACTCCACATGTGCAACATCGCCCAGATCGTCAACGTGTTGCAATCGCTTCTCATCACGGACGGAGCGGATGGAACGCGTTGCGTGCGCACCACCACCTACTATGCGTTTCTGCTCTTCAAGGAGCATCGCGGCAACATGGCAGTGTATGTGGAGAACGGCGGAAAAGATCCCTTGGGAGTCTCTGTTTCGGCAACCAGAGCTGCGGGAAAACTGGTGATGAGCCTGGTCAACCCCCAGGACAAAGAAGAGGTCACAGCTGAGTGCGAACTTCAGGGAGTTACGGCACGCAACGCCACCGCGCGCATCTTGCACCATGCAGACCGAAACGCCGCCAAAAGCCTCGACGCGCCCGACGCGATTACGCCTCAGCCGCACCCGGCGCGGGTCGAGGCCGGGAAGCTTCTCGTTGACCTGCCGCTGATGCACGCGGCCAGGACCTCCCTGATGCTGTTGCTCGCCAATATCCGAGCGGCTCTAAGCCATGTAAGAAGAGTTGCGGAGCAGACGACAGCGACAGTCCGATGGAAGACCCTGCTGGACTACATCGTGGCCAGAATCATTCCGCGTAGGCCCCGAAAACTCCTCCAAACATGCGCCCTTCCAACTGGCAACTGCTGGTTTTAGGTTCAATAGTTTTTTCTAGGAACGGTAACGTACCCGGAAAGAAGTGAAAGAATCTAGAAGACCGGACGTGCTTGTCCCGAGGTGAACGTCTGGTTTTGGACGCCCGCCGGCTCAACCGGAACGACAAGCCAATTCCAGCGGGGCTATAGGTGAACTCGCATCATGATCGCGCCCATCTCCACATCTGAAGTGAGCATCGAACGCAATGGAACCTTCCATTCGGTATTTGTTTGGCTCACTTCGTCTGCGGGTGCGTTAGGCTGTTTGTTATTTGGCTATGACTGGGTCGTGATCGGCAGAAATCTTTCCGAACGGAATCCGCGGTAGCGCCATGTCGATTACCATTACGCGCTCTGGATCGCGTGCTTCTTTCTCACTTACACATTTCCACTTTTGAATTCGGCCGTTGGATCGGCGGGCACATTCTGGACTTATGCTGTGATCTGCCTGGCAGGCTTGCTGTTTCTTTACTTCCGCTTGCCCGAAACAAGAGGAAGGAAACTCGAAGAGATCGAGACGAGCGTGCGAATGGACAGGTAATACGAGATCGAATATGAGAACCCTAGAAAAGGCATTCGATCAGATGGCATCGGGAAGTCCTGAGAATCATCCGACAGTTTGGACGCCGTGTCTGTCGATCTGTCTCTCGCGCGGGGAGCGGACTAGCGTAGTCCTGGGCCGCCACAGCCCGACGAGTGCCTCCGTCTTGACCAAATCTACTATTCCGCGCTGCCGTTCAACGGCGAACTGCTCGATAGTAGTTACGCAAAACAAGCGGACACCACGTTGCAGCGTGGCGCTCGCGTCCGGAGTCTTACCGGGCCTCCCACCAGATATGTGGTGAACAGCGCGATTTCTTCAGCTTTACGTTTACGTGAAGGCGCGCAAGTTCTTCGCAGATTGCAGCGATTGCGGACTCGACCGAACGGCGTACGCAGTCGCGTACGGGCATGCCAAGCTCGTAGGTCTGCCCGGCAACGCCGACGAGCAGAAGTTCCTCTGGCGCGGCGCCGATCAGGTCAAGATTGACCAGCGTCTCAATCAACGACGGTGCGTGAGGCCCGGTTCGAATTGGAACCTGGCAAGCGAGAATATTCTGCTTGCGAAAGAGCCTGATTTCACCCGGCTGCTCGCCCACTATCGAGTCAACCAGGATGACTGCGCGCAGGCTTGCAAGATAGTCGGCGAGTTCAAGACCCGGCGTGCCGAGGTCCGCTACTTCAATGTCGCTGCCGCACTCGCAGCGGGCAGCTATGGTCTGCACAATGAGCGGACCAATGCCATCGTCCCCTAAGAGCACGTTGCCGATTCCGGCGATGAGGATTCGCTTCATGGGATCGGTGTGACCGCAATCTTGCGACCCGAAGAATCGAAGGTGTGGCAGGCGCAGGCCATGCAAGGGTCGTAGGAATGGATGGTGCGCAGGGCTTCGAGTGGCCTTTCGGCATCGGCGATGGGTGTGCCTACGAGCGCGGCTTCATAGGGCCCACGCGTGCCAAGCTTGTCGCGGGGACTTGCGTTCCATGTGGACGGCATGACTGCCTGGTAGTTTTTGATGTTCCCTTTGTCGAGGACAACCCAGTGCGACAAAGCGCCGCGAGGGGCCTCATGAATGCCCACGCCAGAGACTTCACCGCCGGGAAAATGCGGAACATTGTGGGTAGTGCAATCGCCGCCTGCAATGTTGTTGAACAAGAGACTCCAGTGTTCCTGCGCCAGTTCGGCAAGCATGGCGGCTCGTATGGCGCGCGCCAGATTTCGTCCCATGGTTGAGCGAAGATGCTCAACGCCGATTTTGCGTCCGGCAATTGCGGACACGCGATCGAGTGCGAGGTTGGTCCATTTGCGGGTGCGCGCATGGCCTTGCAGATAGCCCGCGAGAACTTGTGCGAGCGGGCCCACTTCAGCAGGCTGTCCGCGATACCTGGCCGCCTTGCACCATGAGTATTTTCTGTCAGGCTGCCATTCGGTCAGTTCGGGAACGGTTTCGCCTTTCCATGGGTGCAGGGCCTTGCCGCCGCTATAGTAGGCGTGGACTGTATCCTCGCTGACGGCGCTGCGAAACTCGGCGTCGTTGTAGGGTGCGAAATGGTTAGGTGCGGCGCCGGAAGGCCATTCAATGAAGCCTCCGGGAAGATCGAACTGCTGTGCGCGGGCGTCGCGCGGCAGGTCGGGAACCGCGAGGTAAATGTCGCTTCCCTTGCCGGTTTTGAACCCTTCGGGATAGTAACCGGCAAGTGTGCAGGCATCGATAAAATACACCTGATGCACGAACTCGGCAACTTCGGCGATCAGCGCGCGTATTGACTCCAAACTCGCCATACCGAGCGTCGACTCGCCATCGAGGTTGATTGCGTTGGCCACGCCGCCGACGGTGAGGTTTTGAATGTGCGGCGTCTTGCCGCCGAGCATGGCGACGATCTGACTGGACTTGCGCTGAAACTCGAAGGACTGCAGAAAGTGGGAGAGAAGAACCAGGTTTGCTTCCGGCCGCAGGTGCATGGCGGGGTGTCCCCAGTAGCCGTTGGCAAAGATGCCTAACTGTCTGCCCTGGACCATGTGAACCATTTTTTCCTGCGTGGTCTTCATCTCGGCGCGAGAGTTGCGCACCCACAACGAATGGTCTTCGGCAAGAGAAGCGGCTCGCGACGGATCGGCCTTTGCAACCTGCATGACGTCGACCCAATCGAGCGACGAGAGCTGGTAGAAGTGAACGGCATGGTCGCGCAACGCATGATGAATGAGGATGAGGTTGCGGATGTATTGTGCGTTGGCGGGGATTTCAAGCTTGAGCGCATCCTCGACCGCGCGGACGCTGGCGATAGCATGTACGGTTGTGCAAACGCCGCAGATGCGCTGCGCAAACAGCCAGGCCTCACGCGCATCCCGGCCTTGAAGGATGGTTTCCAGACCACGAAACATGGTTGCCGAAACCCATGCATCGGAAACGGCGCCGCGGTCAACTGCAACATCGACCCGCAGGTGGCCTTCGATTCTGGTGATGGGGTCAATTGTGATGCGCTGCGTCATCGGATGCTCCTCAATTTATTTGTGCGCGTGTCATTAATCTGCCGCGGCGTAATCTTCGGTCACTGCGTAGTCTTTAGTGCGCATCCATGCAAGTGTTCGCGCGGATTCCATGGCATACCAGAGTTCGGTGGGCGCAGGCAGAATGGCCAGCACTTTGGCGAAGAGGCTGAAGGCGGCTACAGCGAGAGAGATAAATCCGGCGGTGACGGCCAGTTCGATGAGTGACGGAAAGTAGGATGCGCTGGCCGAAGGCTGGTAGACGAGTGTGGTGGGATCGAAGCGGTATAACATGCCGCCGACGGCCGCAACGACGCTGGCCAGGAAAGCAAGTTTGGCACTGCGGTTTCTATTGGCGCGGAGCAACAGGGCGACGGCTGCGACAAGCAACAGCGTCTCCAGCCAGAACAAAGCCGCGGGTTGGGTGGTTTGAAAAGCCAGCGGCAAGTTTCCGCGCAGGACGACGTCGGCAAAGCGAAGCGCCAGCCACGGCGCGATGATCCATGCGGTGATGCGGCTCATCTGGCAGAGGACGTCGATATCGATGGGGCGGTCCCAAACGAGGTGGCTGACTAACAGGATGAAGCTCACAAATGCGAAACCCATGAAAGCCGCGGCGCCTACATAGAACAAGGGCAGCAGCGGCGTTTGCCACAGCGGGTGAACCTGCGTACCGGCCAACAGCATAAGTGCGCCGAGCGAGGACTGATGCATGGCGGGGAGAAGAAATCCGAGTCCGAGCACGAAGGGGTAGATTCGCTTGATGAGAGATTCGAGCAGGAAAACGATGAAGTCCAGCTCCGGCCAGCGTTCGCTGATCCAATCGAGAGCGGTGGGAATGTTTTCGATCAGCAGTGGTACAGCGGTGTAGAGCGGCATGCAGAATGCGATTTCCAGCATGGGTGAATGTGCGTTCCATCGCCATGGCAGCAAGATGGAGAAGAAATTCCACGGCCGGCCCACATCGATGCCAAGCAGCGTAAGTCCGGAGGCGTAAGTGAGAAAGCTGCTGAGCACGGCAGTCCGCATGACGGAATGCAACCGATGCTGGCCGAAGATCCATACCGCGATGCCGATGGCGAAGCTGCCCGAGCCCAGTCCGGTGAGGACCATGATGTTGAACGTTTTCCAGATGCCCCATGCATAGGCGTCGTTCATTCCCGATGCAGGGCCGAGGCCGGCCGCTTCGCGATAGAGCGCGAGAACGCAGGCGACGGCGCCAAACGCGCACATTGCCCAGAAAGTCCGGGTGAAGATTGGAACATCGAAAACAGGTACGCATCTTTCCCATGCGCGCGTCATAGTTGTGGCCTCAATCCAGTGGACTCTTCGTTTTCTTCCAGATGTGCTTGGTGGCGCTTCCAGTTTTTACGCAATACGCAGACGAGCGCTGCGTAGACTACGGTTGGCGCAAGGAAGTAGCTATAGACCCGCTTTTGCCACTTGAGATATTTTGCGGGGATGGACTCGCTGCCGAGTTTCGGCAAACCGAGCTTGTCAAAGGACACGCGCGAGAGATAAAGCACCTGCGTGCCGCCCCCTTCGTGTTCGCCAAAAGCGCGGCGCTCGAAGTACTTTTCAGGGTTTTTTGCAGTGCGAAGAGTTGCTTCAGCGAGAAGGCCGCTGCGCTTGCCGAAGACGACGGCCTGCGTGGGGCAGACGGAAGTGCACGCCGGATCGTGGCCCTGGGCGAGGCGATCCTGGCAGAAATCGCACTTGACGATGCGGGGATTGATGCCGCTCCACTGGAACCTGGGGATGTGATAGGGGCAGACGATTTCGCAATAGCGGCAGCCGACGCAGCGGCTCGGATTCCAGCGGACGACGCCGCTGACGGGGTCTTTGCTGAGTGCGCGAAACATGCACGATGCCACGCAGGCGGGGTCGACGCAGTGCATGCATTGTTGCTTGACGAAAGAGATCGGTGAACCGTCGGCCGGTTTGTAGAGCTTGACGATGCTTCTGGCGGAGTCGCTCAGGCCGCGCGCAGATTGGCGCGGCGAATCGACTTGCGTGTCGCGGACGAGGCCGCCTGCCTCAGCGCAGGCAGAGACGCAGGCCTGGCAGCCGACGCAGCGCGTTGCGTCGTACAGCATGGCTACGGCATTTTCGGGAGCTTTTGCTGTCTCCTTGGCGTGCGCTTCAGTGGGGACAACCGCGTCTGTGGCGAGAGCTGAAGCGGCTCCCACCATGCTGAAGAGCAGACTGCGGCGCGTGACCTTCATCGTGGCTCCGAATCCCGATCGGTGTCTTTGGGCTCGAGTGCGCCGAGTTTTTCGAGTTCTTCCAGATCTTCGCTCTCAGCGGGCTTATCGCGACCAGGCAGGCGACGTACCGCGACTGCCGCTGCTGTTGCCGCTGCGCCGGCGATTGCGCCAACCACCAAGGCCGCCGCGGTTTGACTTTTTTGAACGGGCAACTCGACGGAGGGCAGCGCCTCGGGCGGAGTGATGCTGTGAATGTCCACGACTTGAAAGAGCGGAATCTGGAAGGCTGCGCTCTTCTCTGTGCAGCCGATGCAGGGCGCGCCAATGCCGATAGGCCACGCGTTGGGAACATCATTAAAATGGCGCGTGGAACAAGCGGCATGGGTTACCGGCCCCTTGCAGCCGAGCTTGTAGAGGCACCAGCCCTGGCGATGTCCTTCATCGCCATAGATGCTTGCGAACCTGCCTGCATCGAAGTGGCCGCGACGTGGGCAGTCCTCGTGAATCAAGCGGTCATAGGCAAATTTGGGGCGGTTGATTGCGTCGAGTGCGGGCAGCCGGTGCATGGCGGCGTATTCAAGCACGACGGAGAGAAAAGTGTAGGGATTTGGCGGGCAGCCGGGCAGGCTGATGACGGCTTTGTCTTTCAGGATTTCACTGACGCCGACAGCGTTGGAGGGATTGGGGCTGGCGGCAGCGATGCCGCCCCAGGAGGAACAAGAGCCTATGGCGATAAGGAGTGCAGCCTGGGAGCCGATGTGGCGCAGTACATCGAGCGCCGGTTTGCCGGCAATCTTCATGTAGCTGGCCTGGTCCGTGGTGGGGATTGCGCCTTCAACGACCAGAATGAAGTTGCCGCGATTGGCTGCGACGGCGTGCTCAAGCACCGATTCCGCCTGATGACCGGAGGCGGCCATCAGCGTCTCGTGATAGTCGAGCGAGATGAGATCGAAGATCAGGCTGGCAACGTCGGGTTGCGAGGCGTGCAGCAGGCTCTCTGTGCAACCAGTGCAGTCCTGTAAGTGAAGCCAGATGACGTAGGGGCGAATCGATCTTCCGACGCTTCGGGCCACCTGACTGGCGGAGGCTTGGCCGGTGAGAGCCAGGCCGGCGGGCGCGGCGGCCACAAGCGCGGCGCAGAACTGAAGGAAGCGGCGGCGGGAAACTCCGCTGTTCGCCAATTGCTCGGCTATCGTGTTGCGCTGCTGATTGGCAACAGTGTCGTTCATAGTGGTGTAAATCTCCGCCTACGGAGTGTGGTTACCGATGCGCGTACAATCCAAAGCGAGCACGAATTGCGGATATTGCGGGGCCTGAATACGGAGTGTCTCAATTCATTAGATACGAAGTTTTTCGCACATTAAAGGCCACAAAAAACGCGACCAGCTTGCAAAAATTCACAGGGGGTAAAAGGGGTACATGCACGAACCGGAATGGAGTCACCTGCAGACGCTATTGATCCTGGCCCGTACGCAGCGCCTGGCGGCGGCGGGGAGACGCCTGCACATCGACCACTCGACCGTCAGCAGGCACATTGCGGCTCTTGAGGCGGCATTCGCTGTGCGGCTGTTCGACCGGAGAGAGGAAGGCTTCTTCCTTACTGCCGAGGGCGAGCGTCTGTTCCACTCCGCCGAGCAGATGGAAAGCCTGATGATGGATGTGCATAGCGACATTGTCGGCAAGGATCTGCAACTGACGGGCACGGTCCGTATCGGCGTGCCGGACGGACTTGGTGTGGGATTCCTGGCGCCGCGGCTGGCGACTTTCGCCGCATCGCAACCGGGGTTGGCGATTGAGCTGGTTGCCATTTCGCGCATCTTCAACCTGACCAAGCGCGAGGCCGATATCGCTATTACCCTTACACGCCCGGCGAAAGGCAGGCTGGTGGCACACAAGCTCATCGACTACAAGCTGCAGCTCTACGCCACGAAAGGCTATCTGAAGAGCCACGCGCCGATCCACAAAACGGCCGACCTGCTTGAACAGAATGTCGTGGCCTTCATTGAAGATCTCAATCCGATTACACAGTTGAATTTTCTCGACGAGATTCATACCGCGATTCAACCGTGCTTTACCAGTTCGACAATCATTTGCCAGTTGGAGGCAATTCTTGCGGGAGCGGGTGTGGGGGTGCTGCCTCGCTTTATGGCGGTCAAGTATCCGCAACTGACCTGCGTGCTTCCGGAAACGGTCAATATCAAACGCACATTCTGGCTGTGCATGCATGCGGATCTTCAACGGTTGACAAGGATTCGCGTGATTGGCGACTTCATTAACCAGCAGATGCGCGGTGCTCCGGCACTGTTTGGGTAGGCGCAGAACTGAGAGAGTGAAGCCGAAGTTGTTTTTTGAAACACGCTCTAGTGACAGGGGAGATGCTTGATGCTTCTCCCCACTTGTTTATTGGAGACAGGAGAAGCGGAGCGCAAGGTACACTAGCTTTAACTCCGGCATCTAATCCCAGTTAGGTTCTCGATCCGAATTACGAGTTGCATCGTGGCATGAAGCGTCGCCGTCCAGGACGGAGAGTGCGGGGATGACAGCCGAACAGGAAAGTATGCGATGAACTCGAACGGCAAAGTCTCACAAAGTCCGGCTATGTCTGGCAAAACCGCTCTGATCATTGGCGCCGGGCCGGCAGGACTGACTGCGGCGGTTGAGTTTCTGAGACAATCCGGTATCCGGCCGATTGTGCTGGAGGCGTCGCGGGAGATTGGCGGAATCTCGCGAACAGTCCGTTACAAGGGCAACCGGATGGACATCGGCGGGCACCGCTTTTTCTCAAAGAGCGACCGTGTGATGGAGTGGTGGCTTGAGCAGATGCCGATTGAGGCAGGCACGGACGGCGCTTCGGCTATCAGCTATCAGAACCAAATGCGTGCGGTTACGGGCGTGGGGGCTGAAGGGACCGCTGCCGAGCAAGACCTGGTGATGCTGGTGCGTCCGCGCAAGAGCCGCATTTATTTTCTACGCAGGTTTTTCGATTATCCGATCACGCTGACTGCGGACACTCTCCGCAAACTGGGCTTTACGCGCACCATGAAGGTTGGCTTCAGCTACATGACCTCGCGCATGGTGCAGATCAAGCCGTAGAGGTCGCTCGAAGATTTTCTTATCAATCATTTCGGCAAGCAACTCTACCGTACCTTCTTCAAGAGCTACACGGAAAAAGTGTGGGGCACGGCCTGCAATGCGATATCGGCCGAGTGGGGCGCGCAACGCATCAAAGGACTCTCGCTCACAAGCGCCGTGAAACATTTTCTGAAGAAGAGCTTTGGCAAGCACGAAAAGGGGCTCGCACAGAAAGGGACCGACACATCACTGATCGAGCGCTTTCTCTATCCGAAGTTTAGTCCTGGGCAACTTTGGGAGCATGTCGCGGGGAAGATTGTGAAGGCGGGCGGCGAGATTCACCTGGGGCTGAAGGTGGCGCGCGTCTACACAGTGGGCGGCCGCGTGGTCTCAATGGGTGCCGTTGACGAAGACGGCGTGACGCGGAACTTTGCCGCCGATTATTTCCTTTCGACGATGCCGATGTGGGATCTGGTTGATGCGATCGAGGCTACGGGCACGGCGATTCCCGCCAATGTGAAGCAGGTCTCTGACGGACTGATCTACCGCGACTTCATCACCATTGGGATACTGATCGACAAACTGCTGGTAACGGAGCCGGGCGGGGGACTGCCGAAGGACACGTGGATTTATATTCAGGAGCCCGACGTGCAGATAGGGAGGCTACAGATTTTCAACAATTGGAGCCCTTACCTTGTGGTGTCCGGCAAGGTGTGGATTGGCTTGGAATATTTCTGTTATGAGACCGACCCATTGTGGAAGATGGACGACGAGGCGCTGAAAGAGTTTGGCGCTGCGGAACTGGAGAAGATAGGCATGCTGAAAGCCTGCGATGTCCAGGATGCCCATGTGGTGCGCGTGCCCAAGACCTACCCGGCATACTTTGGGAGTTACGATCGATTCGATGAACTGCGGGCGTTTACCGACAGCTTCGAGAACCTGTTTCTGATTGGCCGCAACGGCATGCATAAATATAACAACCAGGACCACTCGATGCTGACTGCCATGCAGACAGTCGAGAACGTTGTGCAAGGCAAAACCGATAAAGAGAATATCTGGAGTATCAATGCTGGGCAGGATTATCACGAGCAGAAGTCTGGCGAAGCAAAGGTTGTCGATGCGCCTTGAGCCGTGTGGCATGCAGTGGGCGCATTGGACTACACTGATTCTGCTATGACTACCGGTATTCTATTCACTTCGATTAAGCCGCGCTCGCCTCAGGGCGAGTTTGCAAACGAGCCTTTTGTCAACTTCAAGGCGCCAGAAAATGCGCGCGCGATGGTGAGCGCGCTGGACCTAGTGGCAACGCAGTTGGGACGCGAGTACGACCTGATCATGGGCGGAAAACGGCTGAGGACCTCAGACAAGATTCTCTCCACGAATCCGGCGCGTCCCGAGCAGTTGGTGGGTATGCACCAGAAAGCCGGCGCGGAACACGCCGAAGAAGCTGTGGCCGCGGCTCACAAGGCATTTGAGTTTTGGAGCAGGACTTCAACGGACGAGCGTGTCTCTCTGCTGCTGAACGCGGCGGAGATTATTCGCCTCCGCAAGTTTGAGTTCATGGCGTGGCTCGTCTACGAGGTGGGTAAGAACTGGGCCGAGGCCGACGCCGATGTGGGCGAGGCGATCGATTTCCTCGAGTTCTACGCGCGCGAGGCGCTGCGGCTGGCCGCCTTGGCAACGCCGATTCAATATCCCGGCGAGCGCGACGAGCTTATCTATATCCCGCTGGGCGTGGGCGCGGTGATTCCGCCGTGGAACTTTCCGTTTGCGATTATGGCTGGGATGACGGCGGCGTCGATCGTCACGGGAAATACGGTGATTCTGAAGCCTTCGAGCGATGCGCCGACTATTGCGGCCAAGTTTGTCGAGGTGCTGGAAGAGGCAGGCATGCCGGACAACGTGGTGAGCTTCTGTCCCGGCTCCGGCGCCACATTCGGCAACGCAATTGTCGCGGACGCGCGGATGCGCTTTGTCACCTTCACCGGATCGAAGGCCGTGGGGCTTGAGATTCATGAGCGGGCGGCGAAGACCAGGCCAGGCCAGATCTGGATCAAGCGGACCATTCTGGAGATGGGCGGGAAAGACTCGATTCTGGTGTGCGCGGATGCGGATCTGGACGCGGCGGTCCAGGCGGTGGTGGCTTCAGCCTTTGGATTCAGCGGGCAGAAATGCTCGGCGTGTTCGCGTGCGATTGTCGAAGCGCCGGTTTACGATGTGTTTCTCGAGCGGCTGCGCGAGCGTGTGGCGGAGCTGACGGTGGGCGATCCAGTGGCCAACAACAACCTGGGCCCGGTGATCAACAAGGCCGCTCTCGAATCCATGCTTGGCTACATCGAGACCGGCAAGAAGGAAGGGCGTCTGATTGCGGGTGGTAGTGCGCCGGAGACTGACGAGGGCGGATATTTTTTGCAGCCGACGGTCTTTGCCGACATTGCGCCGGATGCTGTTTTGGCTCAGGAGGAGATCTTTGGGCCTGTGCTTGCGGTCATCAAGGTGGAGAACTTTGAAGAAGGCCTGAAGGTGGCGAACAACACCGAGTACGGTCTGACCGGCTCAATTTACTCGACCGACCGTGCAAAGCTGGACAAGGCTCGCCAGGAGTTTCATGTGGGCAACCTCTACTTCAATCGCAAGTGCACAGGCGCGATGGTAGGGGCGCATCCGTTTGGGGGGTTCAACATGAGCGGCACGGACTCGAAGGCGGGCGGGCCGGACTATCTGTATCTGTTTACGCAGGCCAAGAGCGTAGGGGAGAAGCTGTAAAGCCCGATCGGTCCTGATTCTCAATTTGCACCCTCCTGCGGCTGGCGGTCATCCAAAGCAGGCAGGAGGTTGTATGCCCACGATTGTTCGATTCCATCAGCTTGGCGGTCCCGAGACTCTTCGGTTTGAAGAGACGCTGCCTCAGCAACCAGGCAAAGGTGAGGTGCGGTTACGGGTTCAGGCGGCAGGCCTGAACCGGGCTGAGTCGTTATACTACCGCGGCCTCTATATGGAATAAGCGCAGCTTCCTTCCCGGCTGGGCTATGAGGCGACCGGGGTGGTGGAGGCGGTCGGCGAGGGCGTAGACGCGGGGTGGCTGGGCAAGCCGGTGGCCACGATCCCGTACTTCTCGCAAAACCGCTACGGCACACTCGGCGAGCAGGCTGTGGTTCCTGTATACGCACTGGGCGAGTATCCTGCGAATTTGTCGCCGATTGAAGCGGCCGCCATTTGGATGCAATATCTGACTGCGTATGGCGCGCTGGTGCATTTCGGTGGCGTGAAGGCAGGGGATTTCGTTTCCATTCCCGCGGCTTCGTCCAGCGTAGGGCTGGCGGCGATCCAGATTGTGCGGGATGCGGGCGCGACGGCCATTGCGGTGACGCGTACGGCGACCAAGCGCGCCGAACTGCTCGAACTGGGTGCGCATTATGTGATTGTGAGCCAAGAAGAAGACTACGTGGCTCGCGTGGCGGAGATTACCGGCGGACAGGGTGCGCGGTTGACCTTCGACCCGGTGGCGGGACCGTTTGTGCAAAAGCTTGCCGCTGCGGCCGCGCAGGGAGGAACAGTCTTTGAGTATGGGGCTCTATCTGGCGAGGCTACGCCGTTTCCGCTGCTGGAGGCGCTGAGCCACGGCGTGAGCCTTCGCGGTTATACGCTGATGGAGATTACGCAGAACCCGGCGCTGGCCGCGACGTCGAAGAAATATGTTTTTGACAGGCTGGCGGACGGGCGCTTTGTGCCCAAGATCGCCAAGACGTTTCCCTATGCACAGACGGTTGAAGCTTACCGGTACCTGGAGTCGAACCAGCGGGTGGGCAAAGTGGTTATTACCGTTCCATAGAGGCTCAAACGCGAAAAGGGGGAAAGGCACCCACCTGTCCCCCCTTGCTTGCCAGTCTAAGACAGCTTGGAACCAGCCAGTATCAGGCGACGGCCGACGGAGTGGACTGTTCCTCGGCGTCGATCTTGCTGCCAACTTCGGCGGCGGCCTGGGCCAGGACGCGGTGATGGATGGTGAACAGGGCCAGTTCCAGGCGGTCGCTGACGCCGGTTTTGTCGTAAATGGACCGCAGGTAATTCTTGATGACCTGTTCGGTGGTTTTGAGCCGGAGAGCGATCTCCCGATTTTTGCAGCCCTGCGAGATGAGGGCCACTATGCGCATCTCTTTGGGCGTGAGGCGGTCGCGGACGCGGGTGCCCACCATGTCTTCCTCGGGCGATTCGGGCATCATGACTTGGGGGGGGAGCCAGGTTTCGCCGGCGGCGACGCGGCGCACGCACTCAACCAGAGCGGGACCCGTGACGGTGCGAAAGACCACGCCGCGAAAGCCCTGCTGCAGATAAGGGCCGGCCGCCTCGGTGTTCTCCGCGATGACAATGCCGCGACTGCCCATGGTCTCAATCAGCATGCTCAGGCGCGTCATCTCAGGGCGCAGGGCAGAGGCAAACAGGACGATGGAGCCGGGAAACGTGGTGATGGCATGGTACATGCGATCCAGATCGGTGCACTGGGCAATGATGCGCAGTTCTTCGTCCATGGCCAGGACCTTGGCGGTGCCTGCACGGAAGATCGCTTGCGAATCGGCAAGGATAAGTTTGTTCATGCAGTGCGCCTCATCTGCTCAAATTCCCCACGGAACAGCCGTGAACTCGCTCGACCGTTCTCTTTGGCAAGACCAGAGACAAGGACCGGAACATAGAACTTTCGAATGTCTCTTGCTGCCCTATCGGCAAAAAGGCAAAATCTCTTCATATGCCTACGATTGCGACAGTCCGAAACTTTTGGATTCTTTTCGTAGCTTGAAAGACCGGGCCACGAGAAGTCAAGAATGTTTCCTGTAAGCATGATTTTACCCCGCAGAAGGCTAGGATTTACGAAAATCGGCGGGACAGGAATGCCTTTGGCGGCTCATGTTGCAGAACAGACCCTAAACTCTACACTGAGGACATATGGCGAGGCCGATTCTGTTAGCAGTGGACGACGACGTAAGCGTTCTTGAGGCGGTGGTGCAGGACCTGCGCCGGCAGTACGGCGCTACCTACCGAATTATGCGGGCTGCCAGCGGTCAAGCTGCACTCGACACGCTGGCGCAGGTAAAGACGCGCCAGGAGCCGGTGGCGCTGCTGGTAAGCGACCAGCGCATGCCAGGGATGACGGGGGTCGATTTCCTGGAACGCGCCATGGCGATTTATCCGGATGCGCGGCGAGTGCTGCTGACGGCCTATGCCGACACCGAGGTGGCCATACGAGCCATCAATACGGCGCGCATCCACTATTACCTGACCAAGCCCTGGGACCCGCCGGAGGAGAAGCTCTACCCGGTGTTGACCGACCTGCTGGAAGACTGGCAGGCGGGCTACCGGCCTGCTTTTGAGGGGTTGCGCGTGATTGGGCATCGCTGGTCGCTAAACGACCACAAGGTGCGCAACTTTCTTTCGCAGAATCACGTGCCCTACCGCTGGCTCGACATCGCCGGTAATGATGAGGCTCTGAAGCTGCTTCAGGATGCACAGCTCGATGCGGATCATCTGCCCGTGGTGCTGTTTCCGGATGGCAGTTCGCTGGTCGACCCGGAGCCGGAGGCGCTGGCCGCGCGTGTGGGGCTGCGGGTTCAGGCGGCCCAGGAGTTCTACGACCTAGTGGTGGTGGGCGCGGGGCCGGCGGGGCTGGCGGCCGCGGTTTATGGAGCCAGCGAAGGGCTGCGCACGCTGGTGATTGAACCCCAGGCGCCGGGCGGGCAGGCCGGTTCTTCCTCGATGATCGAGAACTACCTTGGATTTCCGTCCGGAGTGACGGGCGCGGATCTGGGGCGGCGGGCGCACATGCAGGCTACGCGGTTCGGCGCCGAGTTCGTGACCCAGCGTGCGACTGGCTTGCGCATCGACGGGCAATACCGGTTTGTGCAGCTCGCCGACGGGCGCGAGGTCTCAGGCCACGTGGTGCTGCTGGCTCCCGGGGTGCAGTACCGCAAACTGGGGATTCCGGGCGCGAACCGGCTGACGGGGCGGGGGATTTACTACGGGGCCGCGCTTGTGGAGGCTCGAGCCTGCAAGGACGAAGACGTGTTTGTGGTGGGGGGCGCCAACTCCGCCGGCCAGGCGGCGCTGCACTTTGCCAAATTTGCCTGCAAGGTAACCATGCTGGTGCGGGGAGAAGGACTTTCGGCCACCATGTCGAAATACTTAATCGATGAGATCGAACGCACATCCAATATTGTGGTGGAGCCGCACACCCAGGTGCTGGAGGCGGTGGGCCAGGAAGTAGCGGGTCAAGAGCGGCTGAAGGCGTTGAAGCTCATTGGCCCGCAGGGCGAATACCAGGTTCCAGCGACGTCGTTGTTTGTGTTTATCGGTGCGGCGCCGGGCACGGAGTGGCTGCCGCCGTCGATTTTGCGGGACGAAAAAGGGTTTCTGCTGGCCGGGCCCGATCTGCGCAGCGAAGGAAAGCTGCCGGAGATGTGGCGTGAGGAGCGCGAGCCGTTTTTGCTCGAGTCCAGCGTACCGGGCGTGTTTGTGGCTGGAGATGTGCGGCACGGGTCGGTGAAGCGCGTGGCCTCGGCGGTGGGCGAGGGGTCGATTGCGGTCCAGTTTGTTCACCAGTATCTGGCCGGATTTTAGTTGAAGGGTAGGCAAGCAGGGATGAGCGAAAGCGGACAATTGCTGGAGATCGAGTCGGTCTCCTCTGTGGAGATTGTCGAAGCTATGCGCACTACGCGCCCCTTTGCCGAGACCAGCTCCGAGGCCCTGCTTGAAGGGCTGGCCAGCGTGGAGCGCGTGGAACGCGTGACCGCCAAAGCGGGCGCGGTGCTGGTAGAGGCCATGCAACCGTGGAATTTCTACTGGCTAGTGCTTGAAGGCGAAACCAGCGCTGAGAAGCAGGAGCCGGATGGAACGCGGACGCTGGCGGGCGTTGCGCACCCCAGTGAGGGTTTTGGCGAGACGCCGATTCTAACCGGCAAAGGCTATTCTCCGTTTTTGATTACGGCGACGAAGGACTCGCGGCTGCTTCGATTTGCAGAGCCGGACTTTTGGAAGCTGATGGCCTGCTGCCCGTCGGCGCGCAAAGCGATTTTGGCCGATATGGCGGTGCGCCTGCAGGCCTACCAGGTGGAGGCGTTGCACCGCGAGAAACTGGTGTCGCTGGGGACGCTAGCGGCGGGGCTGATGCACGAGTTGCACAATCCTGGGTCAGCGGCCAAGCGCGCTGCTTCGCAACTGCGCGAGAATCTGAAGCGCCTGCAGGAGCTAAGCCTGCGCAACGCGGGCAAACCCAAGACACCGCTTCAGTTGGCGTGTATGCATAGCCTGCTTGAGCACGCGGTTCAAAGCTGCCAATGCCGCGCGATGAGCACAGTGGAGCAGTCGGATGCCGAAGAGGCATTGTCGGAGTGGCTGCAGTCGGCGGGCGTAGAAAACGCATTCACGATTGGGCCGGCGCTGGTGGCGATCGGCTTTGACCAGCAGGAGCTTGCCTGCGCCAGCGAGGCGTTCCCGGCCGAGAGCTTTTCCGATGCGCTCAACTGGCTGGAGGCGCTCGTGTCGAGCGTGACGCTGGTTTGCGCCATCGAGGAGAGCATCACGCGCATCTCAGAATTGGTGATGGCGGTCAAGAAGTTTGCCTACGACGAGCGTTTACCGGATCGTGATCTGGATGTGCATGACAACCTGCAAAGCACGCTCACGATTCTGGGTCACAAACTGCGGCTGAAACAGATTGGCGTGGAAAAGCGCTTCGAGGCCAACCCGTCCACGATTCACACCAAGGGATCGGCGCTCAGTCAGGTATGGACCAACCTGATCGACAATGCCGTGGATGCTTCTCCGGAGAGTGCGAAGATCGAGGTCGCGACTTGGAATGAAGCCGGGAGTGGCGAGGAACCGGGCTGGCTGGCGGTCAGCATTACGGATCACGGCGCGGGGATTCCACCTGAGGTCAAGCCGCGCATCTTTGAGGCGTTCTTTACCACCAAGCCGCAGGGATCGGGGACTGGGCTGGGGCTTGAGATCGTTCATCGGATTGTGACGCAGAAGTTCGGCGGTACGATCGATGTGGAATCCGAGCCGGGTAGCACGCGATTTGTTGTGAAGCTACCGCTGAAGGTGGCTGAGCCGGCGCGTTAGAACGCCAGCGATGTGAATGCACAACCCTACAAATCCACTTATTGAAAGCAGTTGCCGCGATCGCACGGGAGCGTGTGAATTTTGCTACCACGAGTGGTAGGACCACTAGGGTTTCGAGGCGTATGATGGATGCGCAGGTAAAACATCCATCCGCGAGGAATTCCAGTGACTCGACTGAGTTGTTCAATCAAGCAAATGTTCTCTGTGCCGGCTCTCGTTCTGGCAGTTGCGGCCTTTTCGGCAAGCTCGCTTCATGCAGCCGCGAGCTGTGACGTACACGTCTACGGTGCCAAGGGCGATGGAGTCACGAAAGACACGGCTGCGATTCAAAAGGCAATCGATGCATGCGCGGCGAAAGGTGGCGGCACGGTGCGGCTGATCGCGGGCAAGTATGTGAGCGCGCCCATCGTACTCAAGAGCAACATCACATTGCAGCTCGACAAGGGCGCCACGCTGTTCGGGTCCCCGGATCATGGCGAGTATCCGCCGATTACGATGTTTCATCTGCCCGACCTGCAGCCGCTGGTGAGCGCAACGAACGCTACCAATGTGGCGATTACGGGCGAAGGCACGATCGACGGCAACGGAGAGAGCTGGTGGCAGGAGGTGCGCGCGATCCACGATCACGGCGTACTGGGCAACCACCCGCGTCCCAAGCTGATCATCTTCGACCACTGCAAGAACGTGCGCGTCGAGGGCATTACGATCCAGAACTCGCCAATGTGGCAACTGGTTCCGTACTACTCCGACAATGTGGTGATTCGCAATGTGCGGATCCTGGCGCCGCAGCACGCGCCGAATACCGATGCGATCGATCCATTCTCGTCGTCGAACGTTGTGATCGATCATGTATATGCCGATGTAGGCGACGACGATGTGGCCATCAAATCGGGCCCGATCAACTCGCCGGGGCCTGACGATCCGAGCCGCGACATTGTGATCACCGACTGCACGTTCATGCACGGGCACGGGCTGTCGATTGGCAGCGAGCTTTCCGGCGGCGCGCAGAATATCGTTGCCGAGCGGATCAGTTTTGAGGGCACCGACAATGGCATTCGCGTAAAGGCGAATCGCGATCGCGGCCACGATGTGGGCAACCTGGTGTTCCGCGACATCACGATGAAGAACGTGAGGAATACGCTGATTATCAGCGAGTACTATCCCAAGGTATTGCCGCCTGCCGACGAAGCCGCACAGCCGGTGGGACGCTTGACACCGCACTTCCACGACATCGTGCTTGAGAATGTCACTTCGACGGGAAGCGATTCCGCTGGAGTGATCGCTGGGTTGCCGGAGTCGCCGGTTACGGGCGTGGTGCTGAAGAATGTGAACATCAGCGCGCAAAAGGGATTGACGATCGGCTATGCCGAGGTGACGGGCGAAGGCGTGATCGTGAAAGCCGAACAGGGAGAGGCGATCACGAAGATGACGGGGGCAAAGGTTTCGCTGAAGTAGACTTTGCGAATCCGAAACAAGCGGGGCTGCGCCGGTTGGCGCAGCCCCGCTTTTATGTCTGAAACGAACGGTCTACTGGTTGACACCGCTGGCGAGGAAGCCGCCGTCGACAACCAGTGTCTGTCCGGTGACGAAGGAGGCGCCGTCGGAGGCTAGGTAGACGGCGGCGCCGATCAGCTCTTCGGTTCTCCCAAAGCGGCCCATCGGCGTGCGCATCAGCAGTTCCTGGCCGCGGGGTGAGTTATCGAGGAGATCGGCGTTGAGATCGGTGCGGAAGACGCCGGGGGCGATGGCGTTGACGGTGACGCCCCTTTTCGACCACTCGACGGCGAGCGAACGGGTGAGCGACGACACACCGGCCTTGCTGGCGGCGTAGGCGGCCACTTCGCTCAGCGCGACGAAGCTATTCAGCGACGCGATGTTGATGATACGGCCGTAGCCGCGATCGAGCATGTGCTTGCCGAAGATCTGGCAGGCGCGCAGCGTTCCGGTCAGGTTGGTGTCGAGGATGCTCGTCCACTCTTCCTCGGGAAACGAAACGGTAGGCGCACGCTTGATTCTTCCCGCGCAATTGACGAGGATGTCGACCTTTCCGAGGCCTTTGAGCACCGCTGCGAACAAAGCTTCAAGCGATGCTCGGTTGCTGACGTCGGAGGTTTGTCGCACGGTCTTGCGTCCGCGGGCTTCGACTTCTGCAGCGGTCTCGTCCACTTCCTGCTGGCGGCGCGCGGTGGCGACCACGTCGGCGCCGGCATCTGCGAGCCCGAGGCTGATGGCGCGGCCAATGCCGGATGTGCCCCCGGTAACGACTGCAACCTTCCCTTCAAGGCTTAGAAGTTGAGCTGTCATGGCCTCTCCACCTACTCATTTCAGGGATGATGCAATGCCGTGCGGGGAAGCACGTACTCGCATCCGACCCTAGCCGCAAAAACGCGGGACACGACGCAAAGTCTGCCCCGGTACTCCGGCGGGGAACCGGGGTACCGGGCAGCTGCAACTACTTGTTGAGCCCGAGAAACACGGGAGTGATGTGCCGGTCGTAAAGATTCTCCGTCACGTTCTTCGCGATCACGGGTTCGTTGGCTTCGAGCAGATCGAGATAGCGGCGGCCCATCTTTGCGGCCACCTTGAAGCCGACGTGGAGCAACTGGCGCAGGCTGGCGTTGTAGGCAGGATTCGCCTGAACATGGCGCAGGGCGGAGGTGTATTGCTCCGAACTCCAGCCGCGCACCGCCTCGGGCGTGGGCAGCTTTGCCGTATCGATGTCGATGACCGTGGCGTAAGGCGCGCAGAGTTCTTCGCTATGGGCGAAGGCCTCGCCGTAAATCTCCTTGGCCAGCGCGAGTCCGTCGCCGCCGGCTTCGGCCAGGCCGATCAGCTCTTCAAGCCACGTTGTGCCGGCGGTCTTGAGGTGAACGCCGGCGTCGAAGCGCTTGATGCAGGCGTGAATGGCGGGGTAGATGGAAAACTTGTCGCTGCCGGAGTGAACGCTGAGCTTGAGATTCTGGGGCAAGCCGAATTGTTTTACCGCGTACGCGATGGCGGCGATGTCGAGCGAGAACTCGCGCTCGAACTGGGCCACGTCGCCCACGTAATCGACGCCCTTGTTGAAGCGGCCGCTGAACTTGGGAGCGATGGTCTGGACCGGAATGCCTTCATCGGCAATGGCGGCCAAAATGATGAGCAACTCGACAGGGCTCTGGGCGCGATCGGTCTCGTCCATTGAGACCTCGGGGACAAAGTTGCCTTCGCCTTTGGCGCTGACAACCTTGCGGTAGACCTCGCCGGCCTTCTTGACGGCGAAGAGAAATTTCCCCGCTGCCTGGCTCAGGTCATCGGCTGTAATGTCGAAGGCCGTGTCGACGCCGGCCAGTTGAATGCTGCCGAGCAGTTCGGGATGTCGTTTGACGAATGCGTGGATGTCGGCTGCCGGTGCTGGCTGGCCGATGAAGTCGGCGACGTCAAAGGTGAAAAAGTCGCACGGAGCAAGGAAGCGATCGACGGTCGCGGGCGTGATGTGGTCGGCGTCGCAAAAATACGGCAGCTTCCACCCGAGCGCTTTGACGGCGGCGTCGGCGGCCTGGCGCGCCGAGAGGGGCTCAGTGCCGATGATCATGTGTTCGCGGTTCGACTTGTTCCACACGGGAACGACCTCGACGCCACTCTGGAGAGCCTTGATGCAGGCCTGCAACTGCGCTTTGGCCTGGTGTGAAAACCGGTCTCCCGTACCAATCGAATACTTGTTGAGTATCAAACCTTTGTTCTCCATTTTTAGTGTCCTGTTCTAAAGACGGCTGCGATGCGCCCACAACCCTAGTCCGGGGTTGGCAATGAAAAAGACTTCTTCACCGTCAACAGTGTTGAAGCCGTGGGCGAGTTTTTCGGGGTTGTAGCGTGCGGTCATGGTCTTCAGGTCGCAATAACCGAAGCCAACGCCCTCGACCTCTTCCTTAGTGAGATGTCCGGGGCAATAGGTAATCTTGAAGCGCCCCTCCGACGAGCCATGAATGAGATGCGCGGCCGCGCTGAGATTGCTGCCCAGGTCCGCATTTTCGCTTACCGCTTTGAGCGTGTTGGGCGTGCCACGATAACCGTACTTGCGGATGAGCACATCGATGCCCTTGTCTTCGCCGAACTCGCGCACGCCGGGAGCGAGGATGATGAGATCCGCGCCATCGGCCAGCGCCATGCGGGTGCGGTAGACGGCCTTGTTGCCGATCCAGGTGGAGTGAAACTCGGCGGGATCGAGGAAGACCACGGCCTTTTGAATCTGCTTTTCGACGATCTCGAAGTTGACCTTGAGGCTGAGTTCGGCGGCCTTGAGGAAGCACTCGACGTCGTCGCCGATGAAGAGGCCGCGCACGGCCAGGCCACCGTCCGCCCCGCGTCCGACGACGGTGTGCACGTAGACGATGGGCAGATGTTTCAAGAAATGGTCGGAGGCGTAGTTGAGCACGTTGCGCACAGGATTGATGGCCCGGCCCATGATCCGCTCCATGCCGTAAACCGCGCCCAGGTAGTGGCTGCGGTTGATGCCATCGGAGCCGCCGGTGCCGACAAGGATGTTTTTGGTGTAGTTGGCCATGCCGATGACTTCGTGGGGCACGACCTGGCCGATGGAAAGGATCAAATCGAATCCGCCGCTTGAGATGAGCTTGTTGACCTGCGCGGGATAGGCGTAGTCGAGCTTGCCTTCGGACTGTTCGCGGATAAACTCCGCGGGGACTTCGCCGAGCGTCTCGACGTCGGTGCGCCAGTTGTGGACCTTGAATAGGCTGGGTGGCACGCCGGGAAACATGTGCTCGATCTGGTCGGGGCGCATGGGCGTGTGCGTGCCGATGGCGGGCAGCACAGCCTTGAGCTTGTTGCAGTAGTGCTTGTAGATGTAGCCGGTCAGTTCGCCAGCGCGCGAATGCTCGCGGCTCTGATCGGGAGGCACGGCGAGCACATTGTTCCGGTCGCCAAGCTTGGCCAGGCTTTCCACCAGCAGATCGTTCAACTGCTGCGGGGTGAGATCGGTATCGACACTTCCAATTGCGCAATAGAGGCTCATGCGACAGACTCAACTTTCTTCAGTCCTGGTGCGAGCAGGACGGTGATCAGCAGCGAAAAGAGATAGACGCTGGCGGCAATGATGAAGAGGATCGAATAGCTGTTGGATATTTGCAGAACGTGACCCGCTAACTTGGCAAACAGGAAACCGCCGACCGCTCCGGTCATGGTGCCGACGCCAGTGACTGAGCCCACGGCGCTACGCGGGAACATGTCCGAGGCCGTGGTGAAGAGGTTAGCCGACCAGCCCTGGTGCGCTGCGGCAGCCAGGCTGAGCAGTCCGATAGCGGCCCACTTTCCAAAATTGTCTGTCTGCAGGTAGTTGATGAGGAAAACGGGAACGACAAGGGTGGCACAGAGAAGCATGGCCGCCAGCCGCGCGCGCTGTGCCGAAAACCCGATTCGGATGAAGGATTCGGGCAGGTAGCCGCCGTAGATGCTGCCGATGGCCGAGGCGTTGTAAACGATCAGGATCGGCAATCCGAGGCCCGCAAGGCTGAGATGGAATTTATCGCTGAAGTAACCTGGCAGCCAGTAGAGGTAGAACCACCAGATGGGATCGGTGAGGAACTTGGGGATGGCGTAGGCCCAAGTCTGACGGATACTGAACAGTTTGATCCATGGTGTGGAAGGGCCCGGCTTTTCAGGAGGGTCCTGATTGATGTGGACAAGTTCGGGGAGAGAGAGCGCAGGATGTTCGGTGGGCTTATGGTATTTGAAGAACCACAAGACGATCCATGAGGCCGAGAAGAATCCGGTGACGAGAAAGGCGGCGTGCCAGCCGAAGTAGTGGGTTGCTACCGGCACGATTAGAGTAGCTAAGATCACCCCCACATTGGCGCCGCAGTTGAAGATACCGAAAGCGAGTGAGCGCTCCTTCTGCGGGAACCACTCGGCGACAGTCTTATTGGCGGCAGGGAAGTTGCCCGATTCGCCGATCCCCAGGCAGGAGCGCGCAATGCCGAGTTGAAGCACGGTGTTGACCAGCGCATGGCTCATTGCTGAGAGGCTCCAGAGGGCCATGATGACCATGTAGCCGAGGCGGGTGCCGACCTTATCGACAAAGCGACCGGCGCCGAGCTGGCCGAGCGCATAGAAAAGAGTAAAGAACGCCACGACGGTCCCGAAGGTCTCTTCTGTCAGGCCGATGCCACCCTGAGTCACGCTGTGCATGAGGGTAGGCTTGAGCAGCCCTAGAACCTGGCGATCCATGTAGTTGATGGTTGTAGCGATAAAGAGCATGGCGCAGATAGACCAGCGCACGCGTCCTATCCGTCCGCTGGCCGGGCGAGTTGCCACGGTCTGGGTAGCTGAATCCACGTCGTTCTCCTTACAGCTTGTACGCTTTCTTGACCAGCGAGTACGTCAGCGCGTGCGCCAATTCAAAGGCTTCGTCTTCTTCCAGGCGATGCTGAGCGACTAGATTGGCCAGGAAAGCGCAGTCGATGCGCCGTGCCACGTCGTGCCGTGCCGGAATGGAAAGCAGCGCCCTGGTGTCGTCGTTGAAGCCCACCGTGTTGTAGAAGCCCGCCGTCTCGGTCGCATTCTGGCGGAAACGCATCATGCCTTCAGGACTGTCATGAAACCACCACGGAGGCCCAAGGCGCAAGCATGGAAAATGGCCGGCCAGCGGAGCCAGTTCGCGGCTGACGGTCGACTCGTCGAGCATGAAGAGAATGATCGTCAGTTTGCTCTCGTTTCCGAAGCGGTCAAGCAAGGGCCGCAGAGCCTGCACGAAGTTGGTAGGCGAAGGGATATCGCAGCCCATATCGCGTCCATAGCGCTCGTAGACCTTGCGATTGTAGTTGCGCACGCTGCCAGGGTGAATCTGCATGGTGAGGCCGTCTTCCAGGCTCATCTGCGCCATTTCTGTGAGCATCTGGGCGCGGAACAGCTCGTTCTCGGCGAGGCTGGACTTGCCGGAGAGAACTTTGCTGAAGAGGGCTGAGGCTTCGGCGACGGGCAGGTCTGCGGTCTGCGCGGTCGGATGGCCGTGGTCGGTGGACGTGCAACCCTGCTCGCGAAAACGGATGCGTTCTTTGCGCAGCGCGCTCAGGTAGCCGGTCCAGGTGGAGGTGTCCTCGCCGGTCAGCTCGCCCATTTTTGCAATCTGACCGGCAAACCCGGCAAACTCCGGATCGACCACCGGGTCGGGACGGAAGGCGGGCAGAATCCTGCCCTTCCAGCCGGAGGCGCGAATCGCCTTGATGTCGGCGAGAGAGTCGGTGGGTGAGTCGGTGGTGGATAGCACTTCAATGTTGAGCCGTTCAAAAAGGGCGCGCGGTAGGAACTCGGGGGTGCGCAGCTTTTCGTCGATGGTGTCGTAGTAGAGGTCGGCCGTTTTCTCGGAGAGCCGCTCGGTCATGCCGAACAGTTCCTGGAATTCGTAGTCCAGCCAGATGCGCGAAGGCGTGCCGCGGAACAGGTAATAGTGGCTGGCGAAGAGGCGCCAGACCTTGCGCGGATCCTTGATTACCAGCTGCCCGATGCCCAGATCGTCCAAGGAGACGCCCTGGCTGTAGAGCATCCGAAAGACGTAGTGGTCGGGCTGGACGAAGAGAGTGGCGGGATCTGGAAATGGCCCGTTGTTGGCGAACCAGGAGGCCTGGGTGTGGCCATGTGGGCTGATAATCGGCAGATTTTTGATATGGGCGTACAGGGCGCGGGCAATTTTAAGAGCGTTCGCCTCTGCTGGAAATAGACGATCTTCATGGAGCAACATGGCTGTTATTTTACCTCTCAGCTTCATAGCGGTGCAGTTTGGCCTTCATGGAGGTCAGACCAGAAGTATACACATTGGAGTGGCGGTCGTGAATTCTTTCGGGAGGCGAAGTTTTTAAAGCGCTTATGCGCGTGCGATGATAGGCTTATTCCGTCTGGAGTTACAGAAAATCGGAGAAGGTGGCTGATACGTATGCCGCGCACAAAGCAAGATGAGCCCGATACCCACCGCACCATGCAGGTGGTTAACCACATTCGCTCGCTGATCGAGAATGGAACCCTGCAGCCTGGTGACAAGATCCCCCCCGAGCGCGAATTCGCTCGCACACTCAAGATAAGCCGGGCCAGCCTACGCACCGGCATCGGGTACCTGGCTGCCATGGGCGTAATGAAGGTCCGCCACGGCGTGGGAACCTTTGTGGCCGACGGGCCGCCGGAGTTCAGCAAGGCGTCCCTGGGCATGATGGGAGCGCTGCACGGTTTTCAGACCTGGCAGATGTTCGAGGCCCGCATCATTCTGGAAAGCAATATTGCCGCGCTAGCGGCCGAACGCGGCAAGGACGAACACTACACCGCAATGGCAGAGGAAGTGGCTGAGATGTTCGCGGCCATGAACAGCCCGGCTGACTTTCTGATTCACGATCTCCTGTTTCACCGCATTATCTCCAAGGCCTCCGGCAATCCGATCCTGGCGGCGGTCATCGAGACCATCACGTCGGCGCTCTACGACAAGCGCCGCAAGACGGTGGAGCGGTCGATCGACATGCGTGAGTCGGCCGAGATGCATCGCGAGATCTACCGTGCCATTCGCACTCGCAAGCCGCAGGAAGCGCGGAAGTTGATGGAAGACCACCTGCGCAACGCCCAGACCTCGCAGGGGATGGAACGTCCGCCGGACCGCAAGGCCAGCCTGATCGGAAGCCGGCAGTAAATAGAGTTGGCCTGACCGCAGGTCAGTGAATAACAAACCAGACGGGTGAATATTCGTTGATTTTATGTGGGTTATTTTCATGCAATGCCTGTTTCGCCAAGAGCGCCATGCCGCGCTCCGGCTAGGCTGGTTTGCAGTGGCTGCCACGGTTTTCTCTTGAGAGGGTTCCTTTCCGGGAAGGCGCCAAAACGGCACGCAAACAGCGCGCGCAAAAGATGTCCCCTGCAAGGCGTACGGGCGTAACTATAAGTCTGCGATACAGTTGCTCATTGCCGCGCAAGGTCAGACCATAGATGGAATGTGACAGCGGCGCAACCTCCGAGATGGTCTCGATTTCAGCTATTTTTGCCGTAAAACGGTTTAGCTAGGATTTCCTGGTTGACAATGGTTAGTTCGTTGTTCGAAACTAAATCGGCTTGAAAGTGTGGTCTGACCACAATTAAGCAGGGCCCAAAAGCCTGGAGAGGGCAACCGTACTCACTGGCTGGGCTGGTTTGTTGAGGATTTCGAGGAGGCAGTTTGAATATGAACACCATGTTCTTGCGTAAGGAGAACACTAAGGCGCATGAAACAGCCCGCAGAATGTCGGGCAGTTTTTCATGGCTTGGCTATTTAACCGCAATTTTTCTTCTGATGTGCGCCGGCACGGCAATGGCGCAGTTGAGTGGCAAGGGCGCAGTTACAGGCACGGTGACGGATAAGACCGGTGCAGTGATCCCCGGCGCCACGGTAGCCGCTACCAACACCTCAACCAACCTGACAACGACATCGACGACGACCGGCGCCGGTGCCTACAACTTTTCCAACCTTGACCCCGGCATTTATACGATTACGGTTACGGCTCAGGGTTTTGCAAAGCTGGCCCAGCAGAACGTCCATGTAGATGCGATGGAGTCTCAGGCCTACAACCCTGTGCTGACGGTCAGCTCTACTAATGAAGTAATTACCGTTACTGCCGAACCGCCGCAACTGGAAACCAGCAATGCAGCTCTCGGCGCCACCATGGAACAGGAGACCTATTCGGAACTCCCCGTGGAAATGGGCGCGTACGGGCAGGCCGATCAGCGCCGCGCCACTGACTTCGTCTACCTCATGCCTGGCGTGCAGGGCAATGAAACCAACGGCAACGCAACAACGAATGTGGGTGTTGTGAACGGTTCGGGCAGCAAAGGCGCCGCCTCGGCGGTGTACGTCGACGGCATTCCATTTGTGCGCGCCGGCGGCAATGGCGACCCGCGCTACGTGTGGACCGCTATCTCGGTTGACGCCATCGACCAGTTCCAGGTGCAGACCACAGGCTACTCGGCCCTCTACGAAGGCCAGGGCGTGATGAACTACACAGTAAAGGCGGGCGGCGCTCAGCAGCACGGCTCTGCCTACGAGTTCTTCCGTAATACCGCACTCGACACCTGGGGTTTCTGGGGCAAGGCGGTCAATCCGGCAACCGGCATTCCCGTCAAGCCGGTCGAGCACAGCAACGAGTATGGCATTAACCTCGGCGGCCCGCTGGTTCCGTTTGGGAGCCTGAAGGAGAAGCTGTTCTACTTCACCAACTACAACGGTTTCCGTTATTCGAGCGCGACCCCGACGGCCATCACATTCCCGACGGCGGCCCAGCAGCAGGGCGATTTCTCTGGAACGGGCATCAACATTTACGATCCGGCAGCGCAGTACACCTGCACCAACGTGGTCAAGGGCGTAAGCTATTCGGCGAACTGCCGTACGCAGTTCTCTTACAACGGTAAGGCCAATGTAGTTCCTCCGGGACGACTGGCGGCGATTCCGAAAGCGCTGCAGAGCTTCCTGCCTGCGTCGGGTATCAGTTCGGCGTTGCAGAGCAACTACATTGCTCCCAACTCTACGGGCCTGACCAACTGGTCTACCACAAGCCGCATTGACTACATTATCAGCCCCAAAGACACGTTCAGCGCTATCGGGGCTGTTGGCCGTCAGGCTAGTTCCGTTCCCGTGGGGCAGTCTACTTCAGGGCGCAACGTAGGACCAGTCCCGTATAACTACGGTCAGGCCTATGCGCCTAAGACCGCGGTTTGGGCTTTGGAAGAAACCCACGTCTTTACGTCGAACCTCGTCAACCAGGCGAAATGGGGCTATGCCCGGTACAACGGCCCGACCTTCACCCCGGACCAGAACTCCAAGTACGCGGCTTCGGCCATGGGCATCTCAGGAACGCCCGTTGGACAGGCGGCAGGCGTCTTTCCAATCATCACTTTTACTGGCACCGATGCTCCTACCCAGTGGAATGGCACGACGGCCAACTCGACCATTGCCGAGAACTATACGTTCCTCGATAACGTGCAATGGAATTTCGGCAAACATTCGCTGACCTTTGGCGGCCAGATCGCCTGGCTGCTGTACAACACGGCCAGCGCCACGGGCGGCTCGACTCCCCTTACTCTGGCAACCACCAATACTGAGACCGCAAACTTCGCCAGCACCAACACCAGTACGTCCGGTTATACGATGGACTCTACCACCGGCCTGGCGTATGCCAGCTTCCTGCTCGGCCAGATCGACAAAGGGAGCTTCACCGACTATTCTGTGCATCCGGAATACGGAGCGCGCTTTCGCGCCATCTCGCCCTATGTTCAGGACGATTGGAAGGTATCACCCAAGCTGACCATGAACCTGGGACTGCGTTACGACTTCTTCCCGACAGTTCATGAAGTCAATAACTACGCCAGCTTCTTCAGTCCGACTTTGACCAATCCGATCACCCAACTGCCCGGCGCTCTGCAGTTCACGGGATTTGGAGCCAATACCTGCAACTGCACCACACCGTCCAACAACTATTACAAGAACTTCGGACCGCGTCTTGGGTTGGCCTATCAGCTCGATTCCAAAACCGTGATCCGCGCTAGCTACGGCGTCATGTTTACGCATGGCGACGCAGTCGGCGGTCTCGGGTACTCGATAGGCACGTTGGGATTCGCATCTTCGCCGTCCTTCTCTTCGAGCAAATCTCAAACCACCATGACGAACTTCCTGGCTGGTGGAACGGGAGCGATCCCCACCTACACGGCCGCGAGCGGCGTGGCGTCGGGCGCCGGATACGGCACCGGTTATACCACAACCACTGGGTATACGGGGGCGGCTTCGACCTCGACGTACAACGATCCATACTATGGAAGCCGTGCGCCGGAGTATATTAACTGGAGCTTCGGCCTGCAGCGCCAGTTGACCAATGCGATCGCGCTGAATTTAAGCTATGTCGGTTCGGAAGGCCACTTCCTGCAGTTGGATAACTATTCGGCGCGCGGTCAATGGGCTGATACGCTTGATCCGAAGTATCTGTATCTGCAGGGGCATCTTTCCGATTTAACCGCGGCGACCATCGCCAGCGATTGCACAACGTACGGTCTGGCCTGCCCAGGGTTGAGCATCTTCAACGCGGCGTCCTATTCGTTGGGTCAGTTGCTGAAACCCTTCCCGTTCGCAGCCATCAGCGACACGAACGGCTATGTAGGCAATGCCAACTACCATGCACTGCAGACAGTCTTGAGCATGCGCAGTTGGCATGGTCTCACAGCAGGCATCAACTACACCTGGTCGCGTGCCATCGACGATGGCGGCTACTTCCGTTCCGGTTACGCGATTCCCGCCGGTACGGTTTACAACAATCCGACGGCGTCCTATGCGGCAACCCGCATGGATCGGACTGTCTCAACCAGCAATCAGCCGCAGCACTTTGTCACAACGGTCGTCTGGAAATGGCCGTTTGGCAAAACGATCCTGGCCGAGAATCGTGCCGAGAGAATGATCTTGGGAGGTTATAGCTTCGCTGGCGTTTTCCAGGCATACTCTGGTTCTCCGCAGATGATCACGATGTCAAGCTGCAATACCAACCCGGCACAGCCCAGCACCAGCTTCTGCCCGCCGTCGTACAACCCTAGCTTTACCGGCCCGGCGCGCATCAACGGCAGATGGGGCAAGGGTGTTACCCTGGCCAACTACGGTAGTAAGGCGTTCATCGACACGAACGCATTCGTCAAGACGCCCGACTACTACTTCGGCAACGTACCGCGTACCGCTCCGTACAACATTTACGGGCCCGGAAACTACCAGGCTGATCTCTCCATGTCGCGCAGCTTCCCGCTGCACCTCACGGAGTCTTCGAAGTTTGACTTCAGGGCTGAGTGGTACAACGTTACCAATCACACCCTATTCGGTATTGCAAGCACCGCATGGGGCAACAGCAGCTTCGGGCAAGTGGCCACCAGTTCGTCGGCCAACCGCAAGGCTGCGCAGTTCACGGCCCGCGTCTCGTTCTAAGCTGGCAGAGCAATTCAAACCAAGAGGCTGCCGGTCTTTGCCGGCAGCCTCTTTTCTTATGGACTCACAAAACTGTATCAACTTAGTGCGGCATGAGAGCGTCCTAAACAACGGGGAAGTTTGCTCCTACTCCCGCGCCTGGACCCCACTCTTGAGGACTACAAAATGTTTGCTTCAAAGTTGCAGAATTCATATGTCCGTTCACTCTGCTTGCCTCAACAATTTGCTAAAAATGCGAAGTTGTTGTTGCTCTTTCTTGCGCTCGCCGGTGCCGCACAGACTTCAACGGCATCCCCGGCTACGGCTGCGTCTCCCGCTACTGATATCGCCCTGCCTCACGGACAGATCGAGTACCTGTGGCCAGCGGGTGCGCCGGGTGCGGTGGGCACTGAAGAGCGAGACAAGCCGCACCTGGAGATCTTCGGCGCATCCGGACCGGGGATGCACACAGCCGTGATTGTGTGTCCCGGTGGCGGCTACACGCACCTGGCTTACGAGAAGGAAGGAACCCGCATTGCCGAATGGCTGAACCTGCGCGGGATCACGGCCTTCGTGCTTACGTACAGGCTCTCTCCGCGCTACCACTATCCCGCTCCGATTCTTGACGGGCAAAGATCAGTGCGCTGGGTGCGCAGCCACGCGCAGGAATTCAATATTGCTCCCGACCGTATCGGCATGTGGGGCTTCTCCGCGGGCGGACACCTCGTGGGCATGATGGGAACTCACTTCGATGACGGAGACGCGGAAGCTGCCGATCCCGTCGACCGAGTTAGCGACCGTCCCGACTTTGTGATCAGCTCCTACGGCGGTCTCACTCTGCAGCCTGGCGTAGCAAAGCCAAACGCAATGGAGTCGCTGATGGGCGATCATCCCTCGCCCGAGTTGAAGGACGAGCTGTCTCCTGATAAGCATGTGACGGCGCGGACACCGCCCTACTTTCTTTATGCAACCACTCCGGACCAGGCCGTTCCAGTGCTGAGCAGCGTGGTGTTTTATACGGCGCTGGTGCGGGCAGGCGTTCCGGCTGAGATGCATATTTTTCAGGAGGGGCCGCATGGCACCGCACTCGGGCAAAGCGATCCCGCCCTCTCTGCATGGCCGGAGCTGTTGGAGAACTGGCTGCGGCTGAATGGCTGGATTCCCTTGAGGGCCGCATGCACCGCACACTGAACAGCATAGAATCTTGGAGAATATCGACAAATGAATATAGAAAAAAACAAGCGTGTGGCAGTGCCCGCGCTTGTCCTGCTGCTTCTGGCTGGAACCAATCTTTCGGCCGCGACCGCCATCGCAACCAACACACCCGCAGAGTCGCTTACGCGCGCCCGCATTTCCGAGCTTCCGCCAGCCCAGCGCAGTGCATGGCTCAATTACCTCGAACGTTCCGAGCGGCAACGCCTAGCGGACAAAGATGCATTTCAAGCAGAATTGAAGTGTTCCGGCATCACGGCGCCGACTGAGCCGCCCCATGGATTTGCGGCCCACGGCATAGTGCTCGATCGCGATGCTTCCTGGTACGCGAGCGTAGAAGCGCGGCGCGTTGCAGACAATATCGTCTCGTTCCAGACTCCGGTCGGCGGCTGGGGCAAGAACATGGATATGAGCAAGGAAGCACGGCGTCCCGGCGAGCGTTACGGCCCAAACAACCTATCCAGATTTCTTGAGCCGGGCGACTTCGATGAGCCGAAAGAGCCGGACTGGAATTACATCGGCACCATCGACAACGATGCCACGATTACGCAGATCAGGTTTCTGGCCAAGGTGACCGCGGCTGTCGGCGCAAAGGATGCGGCTGCATATCGCGCAGCCTTTCTTCGCTGTATCGACTATCTGCTGGCGGCGCAGTTTCCCAACGGAGGATGGCCGCAGGTGTGGCCGTTCGAGGGCGGCTATCACGACGCCATCACTTATAACGATAGCGCCATGACGCAAGTGATGGACATCATGCACCACATTGCGGGCGGAAAAGACGAGTATGCCTTCGTCCCCCAAAATGTTCGTGCGCGCGCGGCGGCCAGCTTCGAGCGCGGGATGCGTTGCGTTCTGGCCACGCAGATTGTTAGCGGCGGCAAGCTGACGGTTTGGGCGCAGCAGGATGATGCGCTGACGCTGAAGCCGGTCTCGGCCCGCAACTACGAGATGCCGTCAGAGTCGAGCGGCGAGAGCGCCGACCTCGTGTTGATGCTGATGGACGATCTGCCGCATCCCACCGCACAGCAACAGCGGTCAATTCGGGCTGCGGCTGCGTGGTTCAAGAAGACGGCGATTTACGGCCAGAGCTATGGGCGTACCGCGGACGGACGCGGGCTTACGGCCACACCGGGCGCCGGACCCATCTGGGCGCGCTTCTACCAGATGGATACGGAAATTCCGATCTTTGGCGACCGCGACAAATCCATCCACGACAACGTCAACGATTTGTCAAAAGAACGCCGCAATGGATATGGTTGGTTCGGCGTCGCACCGCAACGTGTACTGGACCGCTATGAGAAGTGGTCCCAGGAACATCCGGAGTCTAAATGAAAATCTTCCGCACTCTTGCTTTTGTTCTCTTGCTTGCCGCAACGGCGGGCAGCGTTTTTGCAGCAGATAAAGACGAGTTGCCATGGTCGCAACGCGCTGCCAATGCGGCGATGGCGCGCTGGCCGCAGGGCCACATTGATGGGCCAAGCGCGAAGCCGGCCTTCAAATATGAGCTGGGCACGCTGCTCCAGGGCATCGACGACGTTTATCTGAATACGGCCGACCCGCGCTACTTCAACTACATGAAGAGCGCGGTGGACGAGCTTGTGACGGCCGACGGCGCCATTCCGACGTACAAGCCGGAGGAGAACCAGCTCGACAGCATCCTGATGGGGCGGCAATTGCTGCGGCTTTACGGCGTGACCGAAGACAAGCGCTATCTGACGGCGGCGACGCTGCTCTATGACCAGCTCCAGAAGCAGCCGCGGACGCCCTCGGGCGGCTTCTGGCACAAGCAGCGCTATCCGAATCAGATGTGGCTCGATGGGCTCTACATGGCCGAGCCGTTCTATGCCGAGTACGCGTCGATCTCTCATCGTCCGGAGAAGTTCATGGACATTACGCATCAGTTTGCGCTGGTCGCAGAACATATGCGCGATGCGAAGACGGGCTTGCTCTATCACGGGTGGGATGAGTCGAAGGAACAGCGCTGGGCCGACAAGAAGACGGGACTCTCGCCGGAGATCTGGGGCCGCGCCATGGGCTGGTACATGATGGCGCTGGTCGATACGCTGGATTTCTATCCGGCGGACGGCGCGGGGTACAAGCAGTTGATCGCGATCCTCGACGAGGAGGCGACTGCACTGGTGCGCGTGCAGGACGCACAGACTGGGCTTTGGTACGAGGTGCTCGATAAAGGCGGTGCGAAAGGCAACTACGTAGAATCGTCGGCCTCAAGCATGTTTGTGTACGCGCTGGCCAAGGGCGTGCGGCGCGGCTATCTGCCACAGCACTACCTGACGAATGCGGAACGCGGCTACAAGGGGATTCTCGCGAAGTTCATCGAGACCGGACCGGGCGACGACATCTCGGTGACCGGAACGGTGAAGGTCGGCGGCCTGGGCGGCAATCCATACCGCGACGGTACCTATGCCTACTACCTCAGCGAGAAGGTGGTTGCGAACGATCCGAAGGGCGTGGGGCCGTTCATTATGGCCGCCACCGAGATGGAGAACGCGCAGAACGCCAAGCTGGGGCGCGGCGATACGGTGCTTGTGGACGGCTGGTTCAACTCGCAGCGGCGTACAGACGACTTCGGCCAGCAGGTCTACTTTCACTACAAATGGGATACGCAGGATAATCCCGGCTACTCGCTATTCGGCCACATCTTCCGCAACTTCGGCGCGGAGACAAAGGAACTGGATGCAGAGCCTACGCTTGCGAATCTGCGCAAGGCGCAAGTCTACTTTATTGTTTCTCCAGATATCCCGGCCAAGAATTCGAACCCACACTATGCGACGGCGGAGGATGCCAAGCAGATTGCAGAGTGGGTGAAGGCTGGCGGCGTGCTTGCGATCATGGAGAACGATACATCCTTTGCCGACCTCGATCACTTCAACGCGATTGCGGAGAAGGTTGGCATGCACTTCAACAGCGTGCTGCGCAAGCATGTGATCGGCACCAACTGGGAGCAGGGCAAGATCGAGCTTGATGGCAGCGGTCCCATCTTTCACCATCCGCATACGATCTACGTGAAGGATGTCTGCACGCTTTCTGTGAAGGCGCCGGCGGTCTCGGTGCTCAAGGAAGGCGACGACATATTCATGGCCACAGCGAAGTACGGCAAGGGAACCATCTACGCGTTCGTCGATCCGTGGCTCTACAACGAGTACACCGACGGGCGCCGACTTCCTGCCACGTACGACAACTACGGTGCCGGCGTGGAGTTGGCGCGCTGGCTTTTGCAGCAGGTTCCGCGCTAGGGCTTTGCTTCGGTAGTGGGCTTTGGCGCCGGCTCGCCTTTGATGTCGGGGCCAAGCTCCACGCAGACTCTCGCCAGACTATCGGCTACCATGCGCCCGAACACCGCCGAGCCCGTTGGATTCAGGTGGGTGCGATCCGGGCCTTTCGCGGTTGCATCCGGGTGCGTGGCCGCATCGAATTGGTCGGCCTGCTCCTGCGTCATGGTTTCGAGCAGCTTGGTGCTCGCAGCATTCAGATCGATCGCTGGAACATCTTCCTCCATCGCCACGCGCTTGGCCGCATTGGCGTAGGCCGTCAGATCTTCGACCAGCTTGCCGTCTTTATAGTTGCGCCGCGATAGGGAAGTGACGATCACCGGCCTCGCCCCTGCCGCGCGCGCCTGCTCGATATAGCAGCGCATGTTTGCGGCATAAGTAGTGTCTGGGTCGGTCTCGCGCGTGGGGCCTTTGCCGGGCTGATCGTTGTGGCCGAACTGGATGAGCATGTAATCGGCATGATGAGCCAACGCCTTCTGCCACAACCTCTCGTCGTAGTAGCTCTTTGAGCTGCGCCCGTTGGCCGCTTCGTTGATGCACTCGACGTTCGGCGCCATCAGCGCGCAAAAGCCCGGTCCCCATCCGCCGCCGTTGTTCACTGTTGAGTCGCCGACCAGCACAATGCGCACCGGGGCGCCATGCAGAATCTCCACGCTGCGAACGCCCTCGGCCGGCAGCGGTGCGGGATTTGGCTTAACGTACCTAGCTAGCGACGGCACAGCTTTGCCCATATCGACAGCAACCATGCGGCCAAAGAGATATGAACCTTCGTAGTTGAGATGAGTTTTGTCGGGGATGGTATTGCCTTGGTCATCCTTTTTGGTGATGCCGAGCGCCTGGCCCCGCGCCTCAGTGAGCGTGTTGAGATAGGCGATGCTGTCTGCCTGCAGGTCGATGAGCGGTGTGTGTTCTTCAGCAGCCACTTTCTTCATCGCTTCGGAGTGCGCCAGCAGATCGGAGTGAATTTTGCCGTCGGCCTCGTAGTAGCGGCGGGTCAGTGGGGTGACGAGAATAGGGACGATGCCATGCGCCCGCGCTTGCTCCACGAAGCGCTTCAAGTTTGCAGGGTACTCGGTCTGGAGATTGGTCTGTCGCGGCAGGTGCTCTTTTGATTCCTCATCGTTATGGCCGAACTGGATCAGCATGTAGTCCGGCTTATCGGCTAGAGCTTTGTCCCAGAGGCCGTCCTGGCGGTAGGTTTTGGTGCTGGCGCCGCCTTTGGCGTCGTTGATGCAGACAACATCATCGGTGAGATTTGCGCAGAAGCCCAGGCCGTAGCCGGCGTTCTTTGTCTGCGTGGAGTCGCCGATCAGCGCAATCCTGATCTTTGCGGCTGGATGAATCTTCGTGTCCTGATGCGTCGCTTGCTGTGCGTAGCTGAAGCAGCCAGCGGCGAGAACGCCAGAGATGAGGAATAGCGAGAGCGGCTTCATGTCGATTCAGGCTCCTGTGCAATCTACGTTTCGGCAATATGTGCGCTTGGTACGCGCAGATGATTCTATCGGCTGCGCGGTCGGACCAGCAAGCAAGCCATCCACATCGATGAAGTTGCCGCTCGGCATTGGAAAAATGCCGCCTGCGAGTGAATGCCGAGGCGAGTGCCTTGACGATAGATGCATGATTTCCTGTACAGTTAATGCTGCTGGTGGTCAGTCCTCTTGACGGGGGTATTTTGCCCAGCGGGTGCAGCCTTGCGCCGCGCCGAATGGAGACTCCAATGCGTTCCTTGCTTTCGCGCTCTCTTTCTGTTGCGCTGCCGTTGCTCTTTGCTTGCACATTGTCTGCCCAGGATACGCGCCAGGTGACCGAGCCTCGCATTCCCTCGGCCTGCGTCACGCTGGATGCGGCGATTACCGCGCCGAACGGAGTGATTGCGGAGAAGGATGAGAAAGCGCTGGACACAGCGCGCATCCAGAGCGCGATGGATACCTGCGCACAAGGCAAGGCTGTGGTGTTGCGCGCAAAGGGTAAGAAGAGTGTGTTCATTAGTGGACCGCTTGCACTGCGCACTGGCGTGACGCTGGTAGTGGACAAGAACACGGCGCTGGTGGCTGCGCGCGATCCGCGACTCTACGATCTTGCGCCGGGAACCTGTGGTATCGTCGCCGAGAAAGGGCATGGGTGCAAGCCGTTCATCACTGGCGATGGCGCCAAGAGCGCAGGCCTGATGGGCGAGGGTTCAATCGACGCGCGCGGCGGCGCAAAGTTGCTCGGCCAGGATGTAACCTGGTGGGATCTTGCGCACGAAGCCAAGGTGACCGACCGGCAGCAGAGTGTGCCGGCGATGATCGTTCTGCGCAACGCCGACGGCTTCACAATGTACAAGATCACGCTGCGCAACTCGCCAGGCTTTCACGTCTCTGTCGGCTTGACGGATGGTTTTACGGCGTGGGGCGTGAAGATCATGACGCCCAGGACGGCACGCAATACCGACGGCATCGATCCCGGTTCCTCGCGCAACATTACCATTGCCTACTCCAGCATCAACACCGGTGACGACGATGTGTGTCTGAAGCCGGTCCACGGAACCGGAGTTTCGAATATGTCGGTTCTGCATAATCACTTTTATGCAGGACATGGCATGTCGATCGGCAGCGGGACTGATGGCGGTGTAGATCACCTGCTGGTGGACGACCTGACGATCGACGGCGCCGATAACGGGCTCCGCATCAAGAGCGACCCCAGTCGCGGAGGCCTCGTACATGATGTGACCTATCGCAACGTTTGCATTCGCAATGTGATGAACCCGCTGGTTTTTACCCCGCATTACACAACCTTCAAAGGCGACCGGCTGCCGATCTATCACGACATCACGCTTGAGAATGTGCACGTGCTGACGCCTGGCGCATTCACGTTTCTCGGATTGGATGCGGACCATAAGTTGGGAATAAAGCTCGACAGCGTATTCGCAGACGATCAGCAACGCTCGCTCTTCTACGACAAAGATGCGGACATCACGATCGGCCATGGGAGCGGCAATCTTTCGCCTGCGGGAGACAATGTGACGATTACAAGAACGCCTGATTCCGCGGAGGGCAAGCCGCTGGAATGCGATGCGCGCTTTGTGCCGTTCCCTTCGCTGGCGATGGCGCCGGAGATGGCCGGCAAGGTTCCGCCCGAGGATAACAACCTCTACATTGCAGCCGATGGCACGGGCGATTTCTACTCCATCCAGCGCGCGCTCGATATGGCGAAGGAGGGACAGGTCCTGATGGTTTCGCCGGGCGAGTATCGCGAAGTGCTGACAGTCGACAAAAAGAACATCACCATCCGCAGCCACAATCCCGATGCCAGCAAGACGGTGGTAGTCAGCGATCGCAGCGCCGGACAGAACGGCGGCACACTGCACTCGGCCACCGTGAACGTGACGGCGGACAACTTCTCTGCCGAGAACATCACGTTTGAGAATGATTTCAACCAGACTCATCCGCAGCTTCCCGCCGGGTCGCAGGCACTGGCTTTGCTTGTGACCGGCGACCGCGCAGTGTTTCACAATGTGCGTCTGCTCGGCAACCAGGACACGGTGTATGCGGGCAGCCGTGGATGCGAAGCGGGTGAAAAGAATTGCACGCCGGCGCGGCAATATTTTTCCGATTGCTACATCGCAGGCAATGTCGACTTCATCTTCGGCGACGCCAAGGCGGTGTTTGACCGTTGCGAGATTCACTCGACTCCTCACGGCGGTGGCTACATTACCGCGCAGTCGAAGCACTATCCGGGCGAGGACTCTGGTTTTGTTTTGAACCATTGCAAGCTCACTGCCGACCCTGGCGTAACTGGCAATGTGTTTCTGGGGCGTCCTTGGCGGCCGTATGCGACTGTCGTCTATCTGCACACGGAGATGGGAGACAAGATCGATCCGGCGGGCTGGCGCGAATGGCATCCGGGCGAAACGCACTCACTGGACACGGTCTTCTACGCGGAGTTTGATTCGACCGGCCCCGGCGCGCACGCGAAGGAACGTGACGCGCACACGCATTTTCTCACTCCGGACGAGGCAAAGCAGTATGAGCCCGCGGTTTTCCTTCTTGGTGCCGACAACTGGGACCCGACTCAGACGCCCAAGAAGTAAAATGGTAAGTGGATGAGTTTGCCGTAAGGTGGGCCCAAGGGCCTTGCACGCGGCCTAAAGAAGAAATAGGAGAGACGATGAAGACATTGATTATGGCTGACCCGGTGCGCTATGCGCGCATGACGACCGAAGAGATCCGCGATGCGTTTCTGCTGAACACGCTCTATCAGCCGGGCAAGCTGCTCGTGAACTATGTGGAGCTTGAGCGGGCGGTGGTTGGCTACGCGGCTCCAGTTGAGAGCGCGCTTGAACTGCCGACATTTCCGGAGCTGCGCGCGGAGTACTTCCTGGAGCGGCGCGAACTGGGCGTTCTGAACATCGGCGGCGCGGGCATGGTGACGGTGGAAGGCAAGGCCTACGAGCTGAACAACCTGGACGTGCTCTACATTGGCAAGGGAACCAGGAATGTGAGCTTCGCGTCGAAGGACAAGGCGGCGCCGGCGATCTTCTATCTGCTGAGCTATCCGGCGCACATGACCTACCCGGTTGCTCTGGTCCGCAAGGAAGACGCGAACCCGATGGAACTGGGCAGCCAGGAGAGCTGCAACAAGCGCACCATCTGCAAGTACATTCACCTGGAGGGCGCGCGGAGCTGCCAGTTGGTAATGGGCGTAACTCACCTGCATCCGGGCAACGTGTGGAACTCGTTCCCGCCGCATACGCACATGCGCCGCTCTGAGATCTACATGTACTTCAACCTGCCGGAGAACGAGCGGATGTTCCATATGATGGGCCAGCCGCAGCAGACCAAGCACATCGTGATGGCCGACAAGGATGTTGTGGTTTCGCCCTTGTGGTCGATTCACGCCGGTGTCGCTACACATGCGTACAGCTTCTGCTGGGGCATGGGTGGCGAGAACCAGGTGTATAGCGATATGGACCCGGCTCCGATCAAGGACCTGCTGTAAAGGCAGGAAACAGGGAATAGAAACGCGGACGCCCCAGGTCATTGTCAGGATCTGGGGCGTTTTGCGTTTTGACACGCATATCGATTGTTGTCTCGATTGCTGTTCGCAGACGTGCCGGTTCCCGCTATGCTGGTGAAGAAATCCAAGGCTCACTGATGGGAGCACGATGAAGGCTCGCTTTTGCGCGTTGTGGCTATTTCTTCTGGTTTTGACCTCGGCGGTAGCTTGCATGGCTGCCGCGCAGAACACCACACCACCCGACACCGCGCCGCTTGTGCTGCCGATGGAGAACGTTAACGGGCACCTGGTCGTTGTCCTTGAAGACCGTGCGCTGGGCAAGTTGCGGTTGATGATCGATACCGGAGCGGAGAAGACGCTGCTGTCGGCGCGAGCGGCTACGAAGGTGACTGTGGACCGGCATTTCAGCGATCGGTTCTACACGTTCAACGGTTTCGGGCAAGGGAAGAAGGCCAAGCTGGCTGGACATACGAGTCTGGAACTGCGTTCGGGAGAGCGGTCGCTGGCCAGGGTGGAGGCGCTGGTGCTTGATTCCAACACTCTTGACGTGGGCGTTCAGCCGGCGCCGGATGGAATTTTGGGGTGGGACTTTTTCCAGCACTTGTGCGTGCGGCTGGACAGCAAAGGGAAGCGGATGACGCTCGGCGCCGCGGACCACTGTGCAACCAACGAAGAGGGATTCTACACGCCGCCGGTCGAGTGGCTGCCAGAGGGACTGCTGCTGCCGGTGACGGTGACGCTGGCCAATCAACAAACGATGAAGCTTAAACTGCATGTGGATACGGGCAGCGACAGCATCCTGCTGAGCCCACGGCTCAGGGGCGAACTTGGGCTTGAGAAAAAGCCGCAGGGACAAGCGCAGAATCAGGGCCGCGGCGTCAACGGCGCCTATGCGTGGGACGTAGCGTACGCCACTGCGATTGAGGCCGACGGTGGGCATCCGAAGGTTGAAGGCAAGATTCCGCTGGTAGTGCCGCGTTCGGGATCTTACTCACAACCCAACCGGCTGTTCAGTGGGAAGAACGAGGCGCTGCTGTTTCGCGACGGCGTTGTGGGCAACAGCATGTTGAGCCAGTTCGAGCTGATCTTCGATCCGGTGCAGAAGAAGCTCTATGAGCGCGCGTATAGCTATGTGCCGAAAGGCGAAGGACAAGGGCACTAGAGAACCAAATCAGAGGATGCAGTTTTGCCCCGTCGCCAAAGCGGCGATTTCCCTTGGAGGAAATCGCCGCTGGTGTTTTGCGAGCGTGCTTGTGGCCGACGCTAGACGGTGTAGGTGGAAGAGGCGACGCGGCCACCTTTGCCGGTCCAGTTGGTGTGGAAGTACTGGCCGCGCGGCCGGTCGACGCGCTCGTAGGTGTGCGCGCCGAAGTAGTCGCGCTGCGCCTGGAGGAGGTTCTGGGGCAGGCGTGCCGTGCGGTAGCCATCGAAGAACGCGAGCGCGGTCGAGAACGCCGGCGTGGGCACGCCCAGCTTGACCGCGGCAATCACGGCCTTGCGCCACGATGCCTGGTACTTGTTCACCGCGCGCGAGAAGAACTTGTCGAGCAGCAGATTGTCGATGTTCTTCTTCTTGTCGAAGGCAGCCTTGATGTTGCCCAGGAACTGGCTGCGGATGATGCATCCGCCGCGCCACATCAGGGCGATGCCGCCCATGTTCAGGTTCCAGCCATTCTCCTTGGCGGCGGCCCGCAGCAGCATATAGCCCTGCGCGTAGGAAACGATCTTGGAGCAATAAAGCGCGCGGCGCACGCTCTCAATGAAGGCGGTGCGGTCGCCCACGGCGGGCTTCGCCTTGGGTCCCTTGAGGACACTGGAGGCGGCAACACGCTCGTCCTTGAGCGCCGACAGGCAGCGCGCAAACACAGACTCGCCGATCAAAGTAACCGGCTGGCCATTATCGAGCGCGCTGATGACGGTCCACTTGCCTGTGCCCTTTTGGCCGGCGGTGTCCAGAATCTTGTCGACCAGCGGCTGGCCGTCTTCATCCTTCTTGCCGAAGATGTCGCGGGAGATTTCAATCAGATAGCTGTCGAGCTCGCCCTTGTTCCACTCGGCGAAGACATCGTGCAGTTCGTCGGCGGTCAGGCCGAGTCCGCGCTGCAGCAGATCGTAGGCTTCGCAGATCAACTGCATATCGCCGTACTCAATACCGTTGTGCACCATCTTGACGAAGTGGCCTGCGCCGTTCTCGCCCACCCAGTCGCAGCAGGGAGTTCCGTCCTCCACTTTGGCGGAGATGGCCTGGAAGATAGGCTTCACATGCGGCCATGCGGCGGGGTTGCCGCCCGGCATGATGGAGGGACCGCGGCGTGCGCCCTCTTCGCCACCAGAGACACCGGTGCCGATGAACAGGATGCCCTTGTCGGCCAGAGCTTTGGTGCGGCGGTTGGAGTCGGTAAACAGCGAATTGCCGCCGTCAATGATGATGTCGCCGGCTGCAAGATGCGGCACGATGCTGTCGATCATCTTGTCGACCGTGTCGCCGGCCTTGACCATCAGCATGATGCGGCGCGGGCTCTTGAGCAGGCTGGCAAGTTCCTCGATGGAATGCGCGCCCACAACCTGTGTTCCCTTGGCTTCGTTGGCGATGAATTCGTCAACTTTCGAGACGGTGCGGTTGAAGACAGCGACCTTGAATCCGTGGTCGTTCATATTGAGGACAAGGTTCTGTCCCATGACGGCAAGGCCGATCAGGCCGATATCACAAACTGGATCTGACATACGCTCTCCAAGAAACGAATTTTATCACTGCTGAAGGCTTGACTTTTCCTGATTATACGCTTGTGGTCTGACCAGTAGGAAGGGCAGGGGGAGGCCTGGAGGCTAGAGTCGCCTGCGCATCGTGGGCTTGTGGGTAATTGTGGTGAGCTTGCCGGTGACGGCGTAGCGCCGCCGCTCGACGGGCGACGACAGCACCAGGCTGGTGACGGGGTTGCCGTAGGGCAGCAGCGCCTCAATCAGCGCCTCTAGGTGGGCCATACTGGTGGTTGTCACCTTCAACAGAAAATCGTCGCCGCCGGTCAGGTGATGGCACTCGCGAACCTCTTCGAGCGATTGCACATAGTCAAGCAGGCGATGGTAGTTCTGGCCGCCGCAGCTCATGCGGATGAAGGCCATCACCTCGAGTCCGAGGGCCTCGCGGTCGATTTCGACGGTGTAGCCATGCAGGATGCCTGCTTCTTCCATCTGCCGGAGGCGCTCGCCGGTGGCCGTGGGCGAAAGGCCGATGCGGCGGCCCAGCTCCGCCACGCTGAGGCGCGCGTTGTTCTGTAGCTCGTCAAGAAGCTTTCGTCCGTTTAGATCAAGTAGCGTGGTGGAATCCATCATAAGTCGTGATTATTGTAGTTGATTTATTTGTGAAGAGCGGGTTTATGCGGGCATTTTGTATGTACTGGAAGGAGGCAGCCGCCTAGCATAAAGCCTATGAACCCACTAGTTTTGAACGGCCAGCCGCTGACGCTGGCCGATATTGAAGCTGTTTCCCTTCGCGGTTGCCCAGTGGCAATTGCCCCTGAAGCTCAAGTGCGCATGAACGAAAGCCGGGTCCTGATTGAGGAGATTCTCGCAGCGGGCGAGACCGTGTATGGCGTCAATACCGGCTTCGGCAAGCTCTCGGACGTGCGGATTCCGCATGAAAGCCTGGCGGAGTTGCAGACGAACCTTGTGCGCAGCCATGCGGGCGGGGTGGGCGCGCCGCTTTCCGAGGGCGAGTCGCGCGCGATGTTGATGCTGCGGGCCAATGTGCTGGCCAAGGGGCTGAGCGGCTGCCGGCCGGCGGTGCCGGAACTGCTGGTGGCGCTGCTGAATGCGGGAGTCAGCCCGGTGATTCCAGAGAAAGGCTCCGTAGGGGCGAGCGGCGATCTGGCGCCACTTGCACATTTGGCGCTGGTCGTCATCGGCGAAGGGGAGGCTTGGTACAAGGGTGGGCGGATGGCCGGCGGCGAGGCGCTGCGGCGAGCGGGGTTGAGGCCCTTGGCGCTGGCGGCCAAAGAGGGCTTGGCGCTGCTGAACGGAACCCAGGCAATGACGGCCGTTGGCGCGCTGGCGGTGGCACGTGCTCGCCGTGTGGTGCGGCTGGCGGATCTTGCGGGAGCCATGTCGCTGGAGGCGCTGATGGGCACGCCCGCGGCCTTCGATCCACGCATTCAGGCGGCTCGCCCCCATGCCGGACAGATTGCAGCGGCGGCGCACCTGGTCTGGCTGATGGAGCAGTCGGAGATTCGCGAGGCGCACCGCGAACACGACTCGCGTGTGCAGGATGCCTATTGTCTGCGTTGCATGCCGCAGGTGCACGGGGCCGTGCGGGGAGTGCTGGAACATGTGGTCGGGGTGCTGGAGATCGAAGCGGGGTCGGCTACAGATAATCCCCTCGTCTTCCCCAAGAACTCCTCCAATACGCAAGAGCACGGAGTGCTTTCGGGGGGGAATTTCCATGGAGCGCCGCTGGCGTATGCGTTCGACTACGCGGCCTTGGCGCTGGCCGATCTGGCCGGCATGATGGAGCGGCGCATCGACCGGCTGCTCAATTCCGACATCAACGAGGGGCTGCCTCCGTTTCTTTCGTCCCATGCCGGGCTTTCCTCGGGATTCATGATTGCGCAGATTGTGGCGGCGGCGCTCATCAACGAGTGCCAGGTCCTCGCGCATCCCTCTTCGACGGGCAGTATTCCCACCAGCGGCGGCAAGGAGGATCATGTTTCGATGGGCATGACCGGCGCTCTCAAGCTGCGCCAGATTGTGGAGAATGCCGAGCGCATAGTTGGCATCGAGTTGATGTGCGCGGCGCAGGGCGTCGAGTTCCGCCAGCCGCTGAAGCCTAGCCGGGAAATCGACCGCGCCCACGCCGCGGTGCGTGCCGTGGTCCCGCGGCTCCAGGCGGATCGGGTGCTTGGGCCGGACATTGAAGCCATGGCCGCGGCTGTGCGCGCGGGGAAGTTCAACTCCTGGTGCGAGGGGTAGCGCGCGCTACTTAACGCTCATGTCTGCGTCTACGTCCACAATCAGCGTATCGCCGCTGATCTGGATCGAGTGAATTTTCAGCCGGTCCAGTGTGACCTTGTAGCCAGAGGTCGCCGTAGACCCCTCCAGCGCCTTGCGCAGCAAATCGGCCGCGTTCACCTTCATGTTTGAAGGAATCTGGTGGCTGAGAAAGGGGGCGAGCAGAAAATTCAGTTCCTTCTGGTCGGAGACCCGGTCCACGCGCGCGTCGCGGAAGCCGATCGTCTCGCCCTCGGCGTCCGGCGCCAGCGACACCTCGGCCGTAACCGACACAGGCACTCCCAGGCAGGTTCCTCGCACGGCCTTGCCCAGGTGGCCATAGGTCTTTACCCGCGCCACAATCCTGTCCTGGACAAAGGAGAGCTTCGCGTCCTCGGCATAAATCGAGCAGGGAGACTGTGGGTTGCCCTTCAGGTAATAATGGCCGTTAGGACCGCCAAAAAGCTGCTGCTGCAGGGTGCGCTGGATGGCGTCGCGGCTCACTTTCATTTCCACGGCCCCGGACCGGGCCGGACAGCAAAGGAGCAGTGCGCCCGCCAGAAGCGGCAGGCTGACAGGAAAAAGACGGATGAATGTTGTCATAGTAGTATAGTGTCACCGGCGGCCGGTCCGATGCCAGTCAAGTGTGCAAAATTGCACTATAATTGGGCACCCCTGGGAATGCTGTACGTGTAAGTACTTTTAAATGATCTAGTTGAAGCGTTACTTCGGTTTGTCTTATGGCGGGACTTTCTTAGCGGGTAAATGCATTTTTCTATTGATTTTTGAATAAAAATTCCTTAAAATGGAATGGTATTGATTCCTCTGGACTGACAGTATCCCCCACTCACTGTCCAAGGATGCGCGGACAACATCACTGCTCACTTAAGGACAAAAAATCGATGGCAAAGCGTCGTGGAAATCCTAATTGGGGCAAACCTGAGCCCATCGGCCCGGTTGTGCCCACTGTAACCTCCTTCGAACAGATTGTGAAGGAGTTCAAGCTGCCCCCGGACCAGTACATTCGGTCCACCCGTCTTCGGGAATGGGCGCGGCGCAACAAGAATTCCAAGTATATTCCTGAGGCGCTCCTCGAGGCCTGGGGATTCGAGATCGAATCGACGTTGTAGGCCGTTTTTTGAGATTCCTTTCAAAAGCGCTGCCCTTGGGCAGCGCTTTTGCTGTTTGCACCGATAGTGGTGCGGTTTGCAGATTGGCGGCAGACCGACTTATTCCGGGGTCCTTCGGCGTTTGAACTAAGTCGCTGGCGCGACGGGCGCTGCTGCATGGGCTTTCCCCAGGCATTGTTGGCTGTGTACCTGCTCGATGAGATTCCTTTTCCCAAGCGCCCCAGGAAGCTGCCGACTGTACTCAGTCCGGAAGAGGTGGCGCGGCTGATTGATTCGGAATCCGGGCGATTTGCCATCCCACGCTTGCGGTAGAAAGAACAGCAGAAAGAAACCGCAAGGATGGGGCACCCGCAGTGTTGGGGTTGGGGTGAGTTCTCAAAAAAACGGAGGGGCGGGCCACCCGCCAAGATGTGACGACATTCCGGCAACATTCGAGTGATCTCCTACCCCTCCCCCCTATATCTGGGAGGAAGTTCTTTGGTTTCAACGGAATGCGGAGGGGGTTGCGGCGCAAATATTTCATTCTACAGGAGTTATTTGCAGAAATTAGAAAACAAAGGAGTTAGAGGCAGTTTTCAGTTCGTTATGTTCAGTCTTCGGCTTTCGCTGCGGGCATTGACGCTTCGGCGGCATAGGCTGTGAGAGCGATTCTGGAATGATTGTGCGCCTGGGGAGGGTAATTATCTGCAAAGGGCAATAGGATGGGTACCCGGCCATGGTGGGGAAATCTAACAACAAATCCGACGGTCGTGGTTTGTGCGAGCCCACCCTCGGTTGAGGCTTGGGGAAGTTTTCAAAAACCGAAATGGTGGTCCACCCGCCTACAACGGCGTTTTCCAGGACCGATCCGGATGCTGGCCTATAAACCAAGCTGAATGAGCGCATTGACCTGTTATCGCAGATTGGCGTTGTTGCCCAAGGAGATCGGTAAACCATTGCCGACTTTTCATTACCGACTGGTTGAATAGCCTCCTGCAATAATCGAGGCATGCTCACCGACCACGATAGGCAGATCTGTATTGAGGCAGCCGAGTTAGTTCTGTCAGAGATGGAGCGGATTCATAAGCTCCTCCAGGCTCCAGCCCCATTCAAGGAGATATTTGGGGAGGGCTATGGTTCGGTCGTTGAAGTCGCCTCGAAGATAAAACACTCCGAAAGCGGGCGGGAATTCAACTGTGGCCGGAAAGGTTTAAAGAGTTTTCGCAAGATTGCTTCCATAGCTTTGGAAGGCACGGTTGATGCCGAGGATTTTGAACCATCGGAACTCATTGACCGTCTGCGCGACACGTTCCTTTCTTATGTCTTTTCTGATCGAGACTGGCGGATGAGCGACCTCATTGACACATGGGTAGATACGAGCCTCAGCTACGTACGCCGACGCCATCATTGCTACACGCATTACATCCCGTGTGTAGCGCTGCAAATTGAGAACGAGGATCGATATGACTTTGGACCGGTAACGTTCCTTCGCAAGAGTCTTTTTCGTGATCAGGCAATAAAATTGATCTCAAATGCAGAACTCGCGCGGAATCGATTGAGCGAAAGAACGAGACGGAACGCCGTACCTCGACTTCAGGGGTGCTGGGAACGGAAATCTGACAAAGCGCCCAAGAGTCCCGAACAAAGGTTTGACGAACTGACTGAAGGGGTCGGATGGATTGCGAGAATTGCAGTGCCTCGTTGTGCCCACGCCATATCAGAAGCGCGAGCTGAGGCTGCTTTGCGTGCATCCTTGTCCTCGCTCACCCTATTAGTGCAAGGAAGGGAAGGCGCGAATCTTCGTTTGGCAAATGTACGGTGGCGCCGGTTGTTTGGACAGGTAATTCGGGTTTTTAAGTGGAAAAATTGTTCAGCTAGTTGTCGTCGTGGCTGTGGGAATGTGAAAATCGGTTTCATCGATTTTCAAGGTCTTGTGGGAAGGGCGGAAAACAGTTCTATCGTTTTCCGCGCTTTCCATGAGACCGGCATTTCCACAGCCTGCTTCATCGCGCGTTAGGCCGCCAAAGCTTCTGGCCGGCGGTGGAAGTATACCTGGTCAGGAGTCTGTGCCCCCAGGCTGGAGTGCGGGCGAGTGGAGTTATAAAACTCGAAGTAACACCCGATCTTGCGTCTGGCTTCGCCGACCGACTCGTATGCATGTAGGTAGACGTGCTCGTATTTGAGCGAACGCCAGAGGCGCTCGACGAAAACATTGTCGGCCCAGCGACCCTTGCCATCCATGCTGATCTGGATGCCTTCTTCCTTGAGCCGTCCGGTGAAGGCTTCGCTGGTGAACTGACTTCCTTGATCGGTGTTGAAGATCTCAGGCTTGCCATGCTGGCTGAGAGCCTCTTCCAATGCTTCGACGCAGAATGATGTGTCCATGGTGATCGACAACCGCCAAGCCAGCACACGGCGGCTGAACCAGTCGATGACCGCAGCCAGATAGACGAAGCCGCGCGCCATCGGAATATATGTAATGTCCATTGCCCAGACTTGATTGGGCCGCGTGACCGGGAGGCCGCGCAGCAGGTAGGGATAAATCTTATGTCCTGGCGCAGGTTTGGAGGTGTTGGGTGCGATACAGTGTCTCGATGGACATCCGCCGCATCAGTGTGCGCACGTGGCGGCGGCCCACCTCAAGACCCTGCTGACTGAGCATGTCGCGCAACATGCGACTGCCGGCGAACGGATAGTTCAGGTGCAGCTCGTCGATGCGCCGCATCAACATCAGATCTGAGTCGGAGATCGGGCGAGGACGATAGTAGATCGTAGAGCGACTGATCTCCAGCAACCCCGCCTGCCTGCTAGAGCATTTTTCTCATAGGTGTACACCGTACCCGGAGAATCGGAACCAAGCCCGTGCATTGTCGGGAGTGATCTGTGGAAGCAGGTCCGAGATGGCCTGATCGAGGACGTCTCTGGTTCGCGCTTTGGCCGAACGGAGCAGCAGTTTGAGTTTGGACCATGCCTTTTCGATGGGATTCAAGTCCGGCGAATAGGGTGGCAGGTAGAGCAGTTCAGCTCCTGCAGCCTCGATTCTTTCGCGCACGCCTTTGACCTTATGCGAACTTAAATTGTCCATCACCACCAGGTCGCCAGGCCGTAGTTGAGGACACAGGACATGCTCCAGATAGGCTAGAAAAATATCTGTATCGGTAGCCTCCTCGATGGTCATGGTGGCAATCATGCCGCGTGTGCTCATCGCGCCCAGAATGGTCAGGATTTTCCAGTGACTTCCGGGCGTTGCTTCGTGGATGCGCGGGCCTCCCAAACAACGCGCGTAGAGCCGCGTCATCGAAGTTGTAACACCGCTTTCATCCAGGAAAATCAGCTTGTCCAGCGGGGTCGATTGGATTTTCTCAAGGAACTCCGCCCGTCGCTTTTGATTGGCTTCAGTGTCTCGCTCGACGGCGTGGAGCGACTTTTTTTCAGACGCACTCCCAACCGCTTTAATACACGCCACAAATGCTGACTGCTGATGCAAAGACCGAGCGACTGCTGGAGTCCCTGCCGCAATTCGGCCAAAGTGCGATCCGGTTGTTCATGCAACTGTCGCAGCAACGCCGCTTCCACGGTTGGCGTTATCCGGCTCACCACACCATGGCGGCTTTGCGCCACTCGTCCCATTTGCTGGCTGCGCAACCGCTGACTGGAAATCTTCTTGGCCCAGTCATAGCTGACAGAAAACAACTCCGCCAGTGCGCGCAACGATCCCTGCCCGCGATCATAGGCCGTCAACAGCTTGTATCGAAGATCATTCGAATAGGCCTTCGCCATCTTTTTATGCCGCGAAGTCCAGAGCTATTACAGTGTATACCTATTAGAGAAATGCTCTAACTGACAACTTGTGGCCGGGATTGATCATCGCTTTGCGCTCAGCAGGCCCGCTTTGATGAGCGCAGTCTCTCGTAAGAAACAAATCAAGTTCGATTATGCGACGGCGGGTTGTATTGTGACGTTGAAGCCAAGGTTTTGCAGGCGGTTGACAAGTTTGTTGGCCTGTTGATCCTTGTTGCGTTTGTCAAAGTAGTCAGGACCGGGATCTTCGTAGAAGGTCCCGTCTTTGAGCATGTGATAGACGGTGGTAAGGATGGAAGCGGCCACGGCGCAGATGGCTTTTTGATTTCCGCGGCGAGCTCGGATGCGAACGTACTGGGCATGAAGATAGGTTCCTTTGGACCGAGCGGCGGCCCAGGCACACTGAACAAGAGTAGTTTTCAGCCATGGGGCTCCGGCTTTCAGCCGGTTGGACCTGCGCTTGCCTGCGCTCTCGTCGTTTTTCGGACAGAGGCCGGCCCATGAGACCAGATTGCCGGCGGTAGCAAAGCGATTCATTTCGATGCCGATTTCAGAAACGATCACCTCGGCAGCGAGTGATCCTACACCCGGAACGGACTTCAGCAATTCAACGGCGGCGCGAAAGTTCTTGTCGTTATCTTTTACTTCCTTGTCGATGCGGGCGATAGCCTCATCGAAGGAGTCGATCTGATCGAGGTGCAACCTAAGCATGAAGCGATGATGAGCCGTAACCCGGCCGCGCAACGCGGCCTCCAACTCCGCTGGGGTAGCCTGAAGCCGGCCATGAGCCATAGCGGCAAGTTCCCTGGGGTCGGTCTGACCTGAGATTAACGCCTCAAGCATACGTCGGCCGGAGACTCCGATGACATTGCTGACCACGGAATCAAGCTTGATGTTGGCACATTCCAACGTTTTTTGGATACGCTGCGTATGACTGGTGCGCTCCCGTACAAGTTGCTTGCGGGTTCGCAGCAGATCGCGCATCTCCTGCGTCGTCTGATCGGGCACGAAGCTGCCACTGACTAATCCATGGGCCATCAGGTCGGCAAGCCATGCGGCATCCTTGACGTCGGTTTTGCGGCCGGGCACGTTCTTGATATGCGCGGCATTACCAAGCACTAACTCGAATTCTCCGTCGGAAAGAATATTCCAAACAGGTTTCCAGTAAACACCAGTGGCTTCCATAGCGATATGAGTCGCATCTTCAGCCGACAGCCAGTCAGACAAAGCCAGTAGTTCCTGTGTTGCGGTGTTGAAGGTCTTGATCGTCGTCGTTACCTTGCCGTCCGTCATATGACGAACACAAGCCACCACGGTGTCTTTGTGAACATCCAAACCAGCGCAATGTGCATGGACCACTTCCATCGATTTATTCTCCTTTGCCGGATGTGCCGCCGGCGGGGAGCCTCGTTCGATGAAATCTCGTAAACGCGCTCCAGGGCAAAACTCCGCCCGTGGCGCAATTCGGGGTGCTCAAAGGCTCCGGGTCCAACTAAAAAACGGGCTGGTGCGCACCAAGAAAATCCCGACCTCTGTGCCAGCGACACTCTTCGATTGTAGGATTAACAACGCGCTACCATGTTTCATGCTTCGCGGGTCGGCGATTACGCCGGTGCCGAACTAAAAAATCATTCTAAAAAATCATTCTCCAGCGTCAGCTCACCGATCTTAGCCTGCATCCGCGTCACATCGACCTTGACTTGCTGCTCGGCCTTGTCTTCGCCAAACATACCCGCTGCACTTTCCTGCAACCGCGTCTTCCAGTCCGTGATCTGGTTGGGATGGACATCAAACTGTTGAGACAGCTCGGCCAGGGTCTTGTCTCCCTTCAGCGCGGCCAAGGCCACCTTCGCCTTGAAGGACGCTGTGTGGTTCCGGCGTTGACGTCGTGTCATCGTTGCTCCTCGTTTCTGCCATCTTAATGGCTGTCGGGGAACAACCTTTCCACTTATCCCGCTGTCCCAATTTCCGAATCCGGCTTACGTCAATGTTCCAATCCTCCGCGGTATCGGTTCTGCGAAGGAGCCGCTGGTGGCAAAGCCAGAGCAAATCGATGGGTGGTTCCCATTACCTGCGGAACTCGTCCCGAATCCATCAAGGACAAGCTGCATTCGCGCCCCGAAGGGAATGAGCGCACTCTTCGGGGATGACCTCGTGATAGTAGATTTCACGCCACTTCCCATCGAAAAACTCTGGGGGAAGATCGTAATCGCCATTCGTCATAGCACTGAGACAGCGTATGCCGGGTTTTTACAGAAGCTCGAAGTGGAGAACCGCCAGATACGCGCTCTGAGTCAAATTCGACTCAACGAAGATTTTGAACTCAGACGCGCCATGCAATTCACGGATTCGAAGAATGTAGCTGTCCGTCGAAATAAGCAACGTCAACGAACAGCCATCGATCTCCAGTTACCGGGAATCCTGCTAACAATGACGCCGAGTTCAGACTGGGACTTGCTAGGGCACGCGATTTGCTGGATCGGCTACAAGGACCGGGGCTGGCTTAACGAAATTGAGACGCCAGATCCCATGTAGCATGCGAGAATGTCGAAAGCGGCTCAATCTCCTTTCCGGGGCGCAAATGAGATCACTTGGGAGTGGAATTCGAGGCGCGCTAAACCATGGTTTGGACAAATAAATTGTCCCTTAGACGAAATTGGACAAAATGTTTCGTCCCCACGTCTCGAAAATTGGACAAAAAGAATTGTCCCTGCACAGAAGGGTACGGGCTTCAGCCCGTGCATTAATCGCAATTCAAGATGGGCTTTACAGGCTGCGAGAGAACTTGTTCAGATGAAGGGTACGGGCTTTAGCCCGTACATAAACACAGCAAAATGAGTTGGGCTTTAGCCCCTGAGGGCCCAACAACCATACCGCAAGGCGATCTTTGAAATCCGCGGTTGTTCTGAAATTTGGAAATGAAATGGATGTCTCTGGCAACAAAAACTGAAATGATCGAATCCCAAACCAACCCGCCGAATACGCCGCCCGCATCCCGGAGGCCCGCATGAGCACCCCGGAAACCGGCGGCCGCCTGCGCGCCTACTGGCAATTCATCCTCTCGGTCCTCTACTTTTTCATGGCCCGCTCCGTGGCCCACCGCACCGCCGCCGCACTCTCCGGCGATCGCTGGTTGCCGCTCGTCGAGCAAGCCGTGCTGGCTCTCCTGTTGTTCCTCGGCTACGCAGCCCTTGGATTCTGGCTGAACCGCCAGTTGAACCCCATCAGCGAGCAGGGCTTGCCGCTACGGCCAGGCTGGCGACGCGAAGCGGGAATGGGCCTCGCGGCCGGTTGGGGCCTGGCGGTCGTTTGCGTACTTCTCATGGCGCTCCGTGGCGGCATCGCCGTCTCTGTTTCCACCCATCTCTCCGCCTGGGGCTGGCTCCTGGCCGATGCAGCCTTCTTTGCGCTGGCTGCTCTTGCGGAAGAGGTCGCTTTCCGCGGCTATGGATTCCAGCGCTTCGCCCACGCGGTAGGCCCCCTCGGCGCTTCTCTCGGATTCGCCGCCTATTACGCCATCGTGCAGTCGCTAGTGCCAGGCTCAAGCCGCGCCAGCATCTTCGTCTCAATCGCTCTGGGCCTCGTCCTCTCCACGGCCTACCTGCGCACGCGCGGCCTCTGGCTCAGTTGGGGGCTCAACTTTGGCTGGAAAGCCAGCCGCGCCCTGCTCTTCGGCCTCGCGGTCAGCGGCGTCAATACCCATTCGCCCGTCATCCAGGGCAACCCAATGGGCCCCTTTTGGCTCACCGGCGGAGGCTTCGGCCTTGACGGTAGCGGGGTAGCATTCCTGGTCCTCCTCGCCGCGCTTCCCTTCGTCTTCCGCCTCACCCGCGAACTCGACTTCCAACACAACGCCCCCGTCATCGTCCCAGGAGGCATGCCTGTCGATCTTGACGCCGCCGCGCGCTCGCAGCATGAGGCCGCCATGGGCTCAGCCGCGCCCGCGCCCCCCGCGCTTATCCAGATCGGCACGCCTGCACCCGCCCCGCCTCCTCCCCAGCCCAAAGAGCCAGCCTCCGGCCCAAGCTAGAGCATTTTTCTCGTAGGGGTGGACAGGCTTTGAAAGGGCACGGCGGGGTACCCTCTGGGTCCCGTGCCGCAAATGCTGCAAAAATGAGTGAGGGCTGGTAGGGATGGCCATTTATTAGTAAGCGTCTGACCAACGCACCTGTAAACAGCGTGCGATATGTGATGGACTCTTCTTATGGCAGAAGAGTCTGGAGTGGGAGTTCGTCGACGTGGCCGCGAAGAGATAGCGCGTCTGGCTGCT